>Ga0302186_10000029_pt1 | contig 142757 bp, 138 predicted proteins | sample II_Bog_E1_2_FD_198782 | JGI IMG/M metagenome (GOLD analysis project Ga0302186, IMG submission 198782) | Peat permafrost microbial communities from Stordalen Mire near Abisko, Sweden - II_Bog_E1_1 | ecosystem: Environmental > Terrestrial > Soil > Wetlands > Peat | place: Sweden: Abisko...
GAACTTTTATCTACCTCCACACTGGTAGCATCGCCAATAGCAGGACCTTCCACGCTACCTGTTCCTTCATTATAAATGCCAAAGTTAATTTCTTCGCCACCATCGGCAGCCATAGGAAAGGGAGGATTTGGAGTAATTATTTTATACAGCAATAAAAACAAAAACAGCAATGCCATAATAAGCAGGGTTATGATACCTGCTGTAGCTCTGTCTTTATTGGTGGGTGTGGCAATCATTGCTTAATTACTGTTGGTAGGCTTGGTGGCTAATACAGGTTTGCATTTTAATCTATCGCATACCTGCAAAATATCCACTTCATCCTGTATAGACAGGTCTTTATCTAAGTGCATAACCAATACAGGCTCTACTTTTCCTTTAATTTTTTCGGCAATCACGCTTTCTAAGTTAGATAAGGTTACTTCTTTGTTATCGACATAGTATTTTCTATCGCTGGTAACGGCAAGATGTACCGGTTTATTGTTCTTACTGATATCTTGTCGTGGTTTTGAGCTAGCCAGGTTTACCTTTATAGAGTTAGGACTAACCATAGTTGACAATATCAAAAAGAAAAGCAACAGAAAGAACATGATATCGTTCAGCGAATCGGTAGATACTTCGGCTTCTCTGTGTTTACGGCGTAAGCTCATAGCGGTCAGGTTTTAGCGGTTAGCGTATAGGAGGTAGCAATTAGTAATTAAGATGTTGGTTCGTTAAGAATATCTAAGAATTTCATTTTGGTTTCTTCCATGCGATGCGCCAGTTTATCTAAGCGGGAATTTAGCCAATGATATGCCACAAAGGCAAGTACACCCACCACCAAACCACTGGCAGAGCTTATCATCTTTTCATATAAACCGGTTGATATAACACTTATCTCTACGGTACCGGCAAGGGCTATATCATAAAATATTTTTACCACCCCGATGATAGTACCAATAAACCCAAACATGGGGGCAATACGACCTGTGATGTTTAAGATGTTAAGTTTCTTTTCTAAGTTTCCTAATTGAACAGAAGCGCCTTCGGTCATGGCTTCGCGTATTTCAGCAACGGGTTGTCCAATACGACTGATGCCTTTTTCAAGCATAAATGCTTCGGGTGTGTTTTGTCCCTGACACATTGCCTTGGCCGATTGCAGGTTTCCTTGTTTAATTAAACCTTGTAAGCCCGCCAATAAACCATCGTTTCTTTTAGAGGCTTTGCCAATAACTAATAGTCTTTCTATCAATACATAAATGCTTAATACAAAAAGGAATGCCATGGGTATCATCATAGGCCCGCCCTTCATGACCATTGACAGTAAAGAGAAACTATCTGGAGGCAACGCTGCTGTTGTTGGCGCATTGGTCGCTGCCTGATGGGTTGTATCTGCTATGGCGGTTGTAACGGTTTGTACGGCAGATGTTATTTGCAATAATATAGGATGCATATCTAATTTTTTTGCTAAGGTACTTTGCTGAGTTAGCTATTAGCTGTTAGCCGTTAGGAATTAATAAACAGCGCTTTGTTAGTTGAAAGGTTAGCTTGAATGCTTATTTTGTATTAATCGATTAATTTTAAGTGTTAATAATCATTAAATTAGGCATTCGTCGTGTAAATTTAACATTTTGAAAGCGCCATTATTTGAAAAATGGTATACTTTTACCATATAACTCTAAAACAAATAAATCATGAAACACGATCATCACGAAAAAGCCGCTGCTCACCACGAGAAAGCCGCCGCACATCACAAACACGCTCATGCCGCACACGTTGCAGGAGATCATGCAAAAGCCGCACACCATGCACATGCCGCACATGGACATCATTTGCATGCTGAACACCACAAGCATGAAGCTGCGAAGCATCATACTGAGCACCACGGTAAACACTAATTAAACAATTAGTTTAGAACTAAAGGCTGTGTAACTCACAGCCTTTTTTATTTTCAGTTAAGGAGGTTTAGTACCTTTGCTTCGAAATAAAACAAGGTGGCGGTAAAACTTACATTTTTAGGAACAGGAACTTCGCAAGGTATACCGCTTATTGGTTGCGATTGTAAGGTTTGTCAATCTACCGACGAAAAAGATAAACGCCTGCGCACGTCTGTTTTAATAGAACACAACCGTAATACGTTTGTGATTGATACCGGACCTGACTTTAGGCAACAAATGCTTAGAGAAAAGGTTAAGAACTTAAATGCAGTTGTTTTTACGCATGAGCACAAAGACCATATTGCAGGTTTGGATGATGTGCGTGCTTTTAATTTCCTTCTAAAAAGACCAATGGATGTATATGCTACCGAGCGGGTACAAACGGCCATTAAAAGAGAGTTTGCTTATGCTTTTTCGGATGAGAAGTATCCGGGGATACCCCAAATAAATTTACACACTATTGAAAATGATAATTTCGTGATTAACGGCACTACTTTTACACCAATTGAAGTAATGCATCATAAGTTACCCGTTAAAGCCTTTCGGATAGGTAACATTACATACATAACTGATGCTAATTTCATTTCCGAGGAAGAAAAAGAAAAGATTAAAGGCTCGGAGATTATCGTAATTAATGCCCTTAGAAAAGAAAAACACATCTCTCATTACACATTAAATGAAGCTATAGATTTGATGTTTGAATTAAAACCTAAGCGAGCTTACTTAACTCATATATCCCACCAATTAGGTACACATAAAGAAATAACAGAAGAATTGCCTGACTGGATACAGCCTGCTTATGATGGGCTTTGTATAGAGGTACAAAACAATTGTTAGCTTTGCAAAAGGTTAACCTATTGAGATTGAAATGAAAAAAATAATATTGCCATTAGTATTAATAGCCGCTCTATCAACCACCTCTTGTAAAAAAAGCTATAATTGCGTTTGTACTATTGTTGAACCCGGAGTTTCGAATGTGGCTGTTCCTATTGTATTGAATGATACCAAATCGAAAGCTGAAACCGCTTGCCTGAACTTATCTCAGACTTTAGACGACGGAGGAAGATACGCTTTTTGCTCTATTCAGTAATTTAAGTTTTGCTTTCTAAGCAACACATACAGGTTAACTAAAATATTTACCGCAAGCACTAAAATAGGTTTCGTATTAAAAATAACTTTAGTTTTGCGAGTTATTAATCATTAAAAAGTAATTTTCATGAAAAAAGTTATTCTATCTGTAGCAGTAATTACTGCTTTATTGGTTGTTTCTTGCAAAAGAAATCACACATGTACCTGTACCACATCAGGCGGAGGTATCAGCGCATCAGCTTCATCAACCATTGACGACACTAAGTCTAGTGCAAAAAAAACCTGCACGGCACAAGATGCTAACATAAATGGAGTAACTACTACCTGTACACTTCAGTAGTTTAACTTATTTTAATAAAATTTTGCGCTTCAAAACTAATTATTAGTTTTGTCGCATATTAACCAATTAAAAAAAACAATTTTTATGAAAAAAGTTATCCTATCATTAGTAGTAGTAGCTGCGTTGTCTACTGTATCTTGCAAGAAAAACTACACTTGTACTTGTACAATTGTTTATTCTGGCGCTCTTGCTGGAACACCAAATGCAACAATAACCTACACAATTGACGACACTAAGTCTAAAGCAAAAACAGCTTGTACCAGTGATGCTACTACAGCAACAGCTGGAGGAGCGGGTGAAACTGCTACTTGTTCTATTAACTAAGTTTTTATCTTAATTAATAAAAAAGCAGCTAAGCAATTAGCTGCTTTTTTTGTTTACTAAAAGTTTCTAAATCAATGTTTGCTTTTTAATATATACTTACTTTTGCATCTCGTAAAATCACTTTAGAAGTTAAGTTATGAAAAAAATTATATTATCCGCATGTATATCTATAGCCTTCTTTTCCTCTTGCAGAAAAGAACATACCTGCACCTGTGTTTTTAATAATCCTGCAGTAGGGCAAACACCACAAATAACAGCATTGACTTATAAGAAAGATGCTACAAATTGGTGCACTGCTTATCAAACTAACCTAAATGCCAATGGGGTTACAGGCTGGACTTGTACAGTTAAGTAATTTGTACTTAAAACGTATTAGGAAGAGTGCTACAATTTAATTTTTTCAATGCCATTATTTAAAAAAATCGCTTTCTCTCTTGTCTGCGCCTTATTGGGAGGGGTATTTATATTTTCGGCTTATACCAAACTTTACCCCATCGAACCTTTCGAGTATACTTTTGTTGATTTGGGTATCGGCAATTGGCAAATGGCTCCATTTATTTCCCGTTTATTAATTGCTTTCGAGTTTCTAATAGGAGCATTATTAATACTGAACATTGCCTTAAAACGATTTACCTACAAATTAGGTATTATAACCCTACTGATTTTTTGTGTGTATTTAATACTGCAACTTATTATATCCGGCAACAAAGGTAACTGTGGTTGTTTTGGAACAACTATTTATATGTCGCCAGCAAAGGCGCTCCTAAAAAACATATTAATGTTGGTTCTATTTGTTGTACTGTATATATTTCACACAGGGTTTAGTTTTGGCAGGGTTTCAAAATATATAGTTATTGCTATTACTTTAACCTCCATAGCCTTGCCTTTTATTTTAAATCCGGTGCAGCTTGATTACTCTGAATCTTATCTTAACAAACCCGAAAATAACTATAAACTTGAATTAGATACCCTATATAACAATGCATACCTGAACACGCCACCAAAAGAACTAAGTAAGGGTAAATACATTATTTCTTTTATGAGCCTTACTTGTCCACATTGCCGCATAGCGGCTAAAAAAATTCATATTATGAATCAAAAGAACCCCGCTATTCCTTTTTATTTTGTGCTGAATGGTGAAAATGATAAGCTAAAAGCATTTTTTGATGATACACATACTGAAAACATAGGGCATTGTATGCTAAAAGGAAGTCATTTCATCTATTTAGGCGGCGTAAGTTTACCAACTATACTATTAGTAAATAACAGTGTGGTAGAACATCAGGTTGATTATATTATACTTGATCAACAGGAAATTGAAAAGTGGTTAACTAAAAAGTAAACCTCATTTATATTTATTTCGAGTTACAAAAGAAACTACCCCTCTAATAAACCCCTACCGGTTTTTTGTATTTTATTTTGGTCTTTTAGTTCAAGCACTATTTTATCTAGTATACCATTGATGAAACCTCCGCTTTGAGGTGTACTGTATTCTTTGGTAATATCTATATACTCATTCATAGATACTTTAATGGGTATGCTGGGTAGGTATAGAATTTCGCTAAGTGCCATTTTCATTAATAATACATCCAAAGACGCGATACGTTCCAGTTCCCAGTTTTTGGTGTGCTCGGTAATCATGTTTTCAAACTCATTACTATGCAGGATGGTTTTAATAAACACATCGCTTACAAATTTGGTATCGCCTTCTTCATCACGGTATAATTTTGGGGCAGGCATTTTATTTTCTGTAACAGCATCCATCCAATGGCTTAGGAAGTAAAAACCGTAGTAGTAATCATCTGTCCAATAAATATTTTTTTCGTCAAACCAAAAATTAAAGAGTTCGTGTTCATATAGAAAAGATTCTAAAATGGTTTGGATAAACTTTTTGTCTTCATTAAAACTATGTTGTTCGTTTTGCAGATATTCTTTAAAGAAAGTTGTATTCTTAATTTCATTAAACACCTTACGAACCAAGTCCTGATCGTTTTGCCAGCTTACTTTATATTTCTTCCAGGCATCGTTAATGTGTTTATTTTCGTTAAGTGCCGTAAGAAAAAGATTGTTTACAAACTTCATGTTGGGGTTTAAATCCTGCTGGGTAGGAAGCCTTTTAGCGCGAGCTTCTTCCATAGAAATGCGGGCAACAAATTGCAGGTTATTTAGGAAGCTAAGTAAATAAAGAAACAACTCATACGATTTATCGATAGAGGTAAAGAGGTTTTTCTCTGCCACTTTCACATCAGCCTTTTCATCTCTGAAAAAGGCGTATAGGGCTTGCATAATTTTTATGCGTAAAAATCGTCGGTTAAACATATAAAGAACGTTGGTTGGTTTATTTCACTATTAAAATCTTACTTTAATCTTACCAATAGCCTCTATGCGTTTTTCCGCAACGCGGTTAGCCGCCATATAGGTTGGTATCTTTTCTGTTTTTGCAGTTTGAATAATGTTCCAGGTTGTATCGTAAATCTTTTCGGCATGTGCCATAGCGCGTTCGCGCACGTAACCTTCCAACTCATAATATACATTAATGATGCCGCCGGCATTTACCACAAAATCGGGTGCATATAAAATGCCTTTTTTAGTAACTGCTTCGCCATGCACTTTCTCATCGGCCAGTTGATTATTGGCAGCGCCACAAATAATAGCGCATTTTAATTTACTTAAAGTATCGTCATTCACAGTAGCTCCTAAAGCGCAGGGTGCATACACATCAATATCCAAATCAAACATCTTTTCAGGTGTAACAGAGGTTGCGCTATGTTTTTCAATAGCTATTTTAATACGCTCTTCGCTAATGTCATATACATAAAGCACCGCTTTTTCTTTAGCTAAATGCTCTACCAAATGCATACCTACATTGCCCAAACCTTGCACCAATACTTTTTTTCCTGCAAGAGAATCGTTCCCATAAACTTCTTTAGCGCTTGCCTTCATAGAAACATAAACGCCATAGGCGGTAACCGGAGAAGGATCTCCCCCACCTCCCATGCTTACAGGAAGTCCGGCAACATAACTTGTTTCATTATGGATGGTTTCCATATCGCGGGTGTTTACACCCACATCTTCGGCAGTAATGTATTTGCCACCAAGGGTATTGATAAATTTACCAAAGCGACGAAGTAATGCTTCTGATTTTATTTTCTTTGGATCGCCAATAATTACAGCTTTCCCTCCACCTAAGTTTATTCCTGCAACAGAAGATTTATATGTCATACCACGCGAAAGACGCAATACATCAATCAATGCCTCGGTTTCGTTATTATAATTCCAAAAGCGTGTTCCGCCCAGGCTGGGTCCAAGAATAGTATTGTGTACACCAATAATAGCTTTCAACCCTGTTTCATTATCGTTACAAAAAACAAGTTGCTCGTGGTTATATTCCAACATACGTTCTATAACCGGATTTTGCGCTAAGGCTGTGCTTGCTACGTCTTTTACTTCCATCTTTTCAATGCTATGCGGTCAAAAGTAGATGTATTTTTTGAATGTGCAAACAAGAGAAAACTTTAATTAGATGAAAGGCTAAAAAATTAGACAAACAAAGGTTTTGAGCTTACATTTGCTGCAGTGAAAAAGTTATTGGTAATAACGTATTATTGGCCTCCAAGCGGAGGAGCGGGCGTGCAGCGTATGCTGAAGTTTGTAAAGTATATGCCCGATTTTGGTGTACAGCCTTTTGTACTTACCATTGATGAAAATAAGGCTTTTTACCCCATTAAAGATGCTACACTTTTAAAAGACATAAGCCCCGATTTAAAAATTGTAAAGACAAAAAACACCGAGATACTTAAAGTATTTAGCACCTTATTACCTAAAAAAGAAGTGCCTCATTCGGGTTTTGCCAATCATAACAAGAATACATTCATCAGCAAAATATTGCGCTTTTTAAGAGGCAACCTGCTTATACCCGATGCGAGGAAAAGCTGGGTAAACAGCGCTTATAAAGAAGCCTGCAAATTAATTGAGGAAGAGAAGATAGATACCTTTATTATTTCTACCCCGCCCCATAGTTCTCAGTTGATAGGTTTAAAACTAAAGAAGAAATATCCTCATCTTAAATGGATTGCCGATTTGCGTGACCCCTGGACGGATATCTATTATTACAAAGATTTGCTGCATACCAACTGGGCAAAGAAAATTGATTTAAACTATGAACGTAAAGTAATTGAACAAGCGGATGCTATTTTGGTTGTAAGCAATGGCATTAAAGAAATGTTTACCGATAAGTATAAAAACATTGAAGCCAAAACATACGCTATTCCCAATGGCTTTGATGAAGATGATTTTAAGATTCCATCTAATCCGCCAAAAGATGAGTTTTTAATTTCTCATACCGGAACTATTGCCGAAAGCTATAAACCGGAAGTGTTTTTTAGCGCTTTTGAAAAAGTTATTTCCAAATATGGCCGCCGATGTAAAATCAGGACATTGTTTGTAGGAAAAACATCACCCAATTTTAAAACACTGGCTGCAACCTATCATGTGGCAGATTATGTTGAACATAAAGATTACGTGCCGCATGAGCAGGTTATTACCTTTCTAAAAAACACTTCCTGTCTGCTGCTTATTATTGCTGAATCAGCAAATCAAAAAGGACTTTTATCGGGTAAATTATTTGAATATCTGGCAGCTAAAAAACCAATCATTGCAATTGGCCCAAAGCACGGCGATGCGGAAGAAATACTAAATACTTGCGAAGCAGGCAAGATGTTTAGCCGAGAGCAGGAAGAAGAATTGGTACATTATATGTGCGAAAAAATTGAAGAGTGGTTAAAGAACCCTAACCTTGATTTACCGAACACTAAAATTGATTCCTTTTCGCGGAAGAACTTAACCGCTCAACTCTGTAAAGTAATTTACGGTTAAATTATTTTCATTTTAATACTGTTATCATAATTCTTTATTACATTAGTAAAAAATTAAACTATGCGTAACACGTTTATTATATCAAGTATTTTAATAGTATTATTTGCTGGCTGGCTTAGTTCCCTTTGGCATCCTTTTGCGTGGAGCTTTATTTTAATTATTCCTGTTATTCTTTTAGGTATATATGACATGATACAATCTCATCATACCATAATGGCTAATTATCCTGTGGTTGGGCGTTTACGTTGGTTGGCAGAATGGTTACGTCCAAAAATATATCAGTATTTTGTAGAAAGTGATACTGATGGCACTCCTTTTAACCGCCTTAGCAGAACGGTTATTTATGAGCGCGCTAAAAAGGTAAATGATACAACTCCTTTCGGTACACAGTTAGATGTTTATAGCACAGGTTACGAGTGGTTAAACCATAGTATTACACCGCTTCACCATGACCAGATAGATCATAACCCACGCGTTTTGGTTGGCGGTCCCGATTGCAAACAACCTTACTCGGCAAGTATTTATAATGTATCCGCCATGAGTTTTGGTTCCTTAAGTCAGCATGCAATTATGGCGCTTAATGGTGGGGCTAAGCTGGGTGGCTTTGCACACAATACCGGCGAGGGTGGTTTAAGTCCCTATCATCTTAAACCCGGTGGAGATATATTTTGGCAAATAGGTACCGGTTATTTTAGTTGTCGTAATAAAGACGGTAGTTTTAATCAGGAAGCTTTTACGGAACGTGCTTTGCACACCAGTGTAAAAATGATTGAGATAAAACTATCGCAGGGCGCTAAACCGGGGCATGGCGGTATATTGCCCGCTGCCAAAGTAACGCAGGAAATTGCCGATATACGTTTGGTGGAGATGGGTAAAGATGTGATGTCGCCGCCTTATCATACCGCATTTTCAAACCCTGTTGGTTTGTTAGAATTTGTAAAGAAACTACGCGACCTATCAGGCGGAAAACCTATTGGTTTTAAACTTTGTATCGGACAAAAAGCGCAGTTTATCGCTATCTGCAAAGCTATGCTTCAAACAAAAATTCAACCTGATTTTATTACTGTTGACGGTGGCGAAGGTGGCACCGGTGCAGCACCGCTTGAATTCAGTAACTCGGTAGGTATGCCTTTACGGGATGCCCTTGCTTTTGTATATGATACGCTGCATGGTTTTGGATTAAAAAAACATATTAAAATTATTGCTTCGGGTAAGGTACATACAGGTTTTGATTTAATTAAAAACTTTGCCTTAGGTGCCGATATGTGTAATGCCGCCCGTGCCATGATGCTGTCTTTAGGTTGCATACAGGCTTTAGAGTGCAACAGCAATACCTGTCCTACAGGAGTTGCCACGCAAGACCCCAAATTATTTAAAGGATTAAACGTTGCCGATAAGCGGGTGCGTGTAGCAAACTTCCATCATGAAACCGTTAAGTCTGCTGTGGAGCTTATGGCTGCCGCAGGAATAGACCATCCAAGCAAGTTGCACCGCTCGCACATTTACCGCAGGGTAAGCGCTAATCAAATACAAACCTATGCAGAGATGTATCCGCATCTTTTAAAAAACTCCTTATTAGACGCCCCCTATCCTCAGGGCTGGGAGTTGGATATGATGAACAGCCATGCTGAAACCTTTGAACCCGCTATACATTATTCAAAGGAAATGTAAGATTAAATACTTTTGTTTTTCTCCCGACCTTTTAAAATTAAAACAGAAGTTCAAGTGAGCGAAGCACGGCAAAAGTCCTGTGGACTTTTGAGCGAGGTTGTGCGCTTGGTTTCAAACTGTTTGAGCGCAGCGAGTTTTTGAAATCTGCGTAGCGACACGTAAAACTTCATTTCAATTTTAAGAAGTCTTGACTTTTTGTTTCTTTTTCGTCAAGGAAAAAGAAAGAATTAAAACCATCCATCATTCTTAATTCTTAATTTTGAACCGAGCCTTTTAGGCGAACACCATATTGCCATTAAAAAGCAAAGCAAATAGCAAAATATGAATTCTTAATTCAAAAAATGATTCTATCCATCATCGTAGCTGTTTCAGAAAACCATGTTATTGGTAAAGACAATGGTCTTATTTGGCATTTGCCTGCCGATATGAAATTCTTTAAAGAGAAAACAAAAGGACATGCCATCATTACCGGAAGAAAGAATTACGAATCAATTCCAGAGAAATTCCGTCCGCTACCCGAAAGAACAAACATTGTCGTTACTCGTCAGCTTGATTATAATGCAAAGGGAGCTATTGTAGTTAGTTCAATTGATGAAGCCATAGAATATGTGCGAACCCATTTTACCAATCAGGAAGTCTTTATTATCGGCGGAGCTGAGATATATAAACAAACGTTAGCTATTTGTCAGAAGGTTTATTTAACCCGCATACACCATACCTTTCAAGGCGATGCTTTCTTTCCTGAATTATCTTTAACGGAATGGCAGCTAAAAACTCAATTAAGTATTTCTGCCGATGAGAAAAACAAATATCCTTTCACTTTCGAAACCTGGGAAAGAAACACGAATGACAGGTAACTCTGATTACATGTAGGCGCGCTATAAAATAGGCCATATAATCTCCACTCTTGTACCGCTTGCATGGTTTTGTTCATCTCCTAAATCGGTAAACGATACGGTATAAGGTATCTGCTCTATGTTACTTAAAAGTTTTAATCGGTCTTTAGTTATTTTCATTCCCATAGAGGAATGATTTTTGGTCGATCGACTCTTTATTTCGGCGGATTTTTTTCTTCCTATCCCATTATCTTCTATAATAACATGCAAGAAATCATCCTTTATAAAGAAATTAATCTGCAATAAGCCACCTCCTTCTTTAGGTACCAGCCCGTGCAGTATAGCGTTTTCCACATAGGGCTGGAGGAGCATACTAGGTATTTGCTCGTAATCGACATCAATATTTTCAGCTACCTGTATATTAAATTCAAATAAATGGCTAAATCTCATTTGCTCGAGTTCAATGTATATTTTAAGTCCGTTAATTTCTTCGTTTAAAGTAATCGCTGTCTTTTCAGAATTAGCCAGTATTATGCGCATAAGCCTGGCAAAATGATTAAGATAAAATACAGCTTCGTCTTCTTTATTGGAAACAATATAATGTTGAATAGAATTTAAGGAATTGAACAAGAAATGAGGATTCATCTGTGCCCGCAAAGCCTTTAGTTCATTTTTCGCTATTTCTATTTGCATTTTACTTTCCTTTTCCTGCTCGCGTTTCAACTGATTTAGGCGCACTCTGAATATTGTAAAAACAACTACGGCAATAAATCCTAATACCATAAAGATAAACCACCAACGCTTGTAATAAGGGGCATCTACAGTGAAAGAAAACGTAAGAGGTTCGGTACTCCATACACCCTGATTATTACAACACCTTACTTTAAAAACATAGTGGCCGGGTAACAGGTTACTATAGGTTACGTTGTTTTGGTTAGTGGCGGGGCTCCAACTTTTTTCAAAACCTTCAAGTTTATGTATATACAAAACCTTTTCGGGATTAGTGAGGCATATTCCCATAAAATCAAAACGAATGTTATTGAGGTTACTTGCCAATAGGGCATTCTGAGGCAGAATAGTATCATTGTAAAATAGTTTCATCTTTGTAAAAGATAATTTAGCCTCGTTATCATTAGAGATATACTTAACAGGATTATGTTTTATTAAACCATTAACCGTGCCAAACCAAATAGAGCCTGAACTATCTTTGCATAACCCACCTGTATTGCACTCTAAACCTTTAAAGCCTTCTGTTTTGCCAAATGATAATATATTTTTTACATGCGACTGGAAGAAACTTCGCAAATCAATTTTATTGGCCCCCTGGTTTGTTCCTGCCCAAAGTGTTTGTCCGTTATCAGTTATAAATAATGAGTAAACCAAGTCAGAACTTAGCCCATCATCTTCCGTAATTTTTTCTACCGCTTTAGTCTCAAGATTTACAACATAAATACCATCTAAAGTCGCTACGAATAAATAATTATTTGAAGATACAATAACATCAACTACGGTACGGGTTTGAAGACCATATAAAGTAGTAACGTCTTTAATTTCTTTTCCGTCATAAATAAATAATCCACCAAAAAAGGAAGCCATGTATATAGTTCCGTTGGCATCCTGACACATATTTGACATCTGAAAATCAGTAACAGATAAGGGCAAGGGGAGATTAAAATAGCTGACTTTTGTTTTCGGATATTTATTTATGTCTTCTATAAAAGCGATTTTATTTTTTAAGCCCAACCATAAGTTATTCTTCCTATCAAGAAATACACAATGAATTAATTCAGTCGATACTAAAGATGTAGGCGTTATTTTATTATTAGCCTGATAACAAAGTCCTTTATCGGTACCAATCCATAGCCTGTTTAAGCTGTCAAACAATATACTCGAAACATTGTTTCCTGGTAAACCATTATTCGTTGTGTAATTAGTAAACTGCTTGCCATTATATTGGTATATACCACCACCGGCAGTACCAAACCATATATTATTGTTCTTCTTATCTATCGCAACACCATGAATAAATGGATTTTTAATCCCGTCTTCTTTACCATAAGAAACAAACCCTTCATCTTTAAATTGAAATAAATCGCTTCTTGTTCCAATCCAAATATTATGTTCATAATCCGCTGTAATACAATAAATGCTGCTTGCAAATTCATTATTAGAAATATGATAGGATGTTACCTTACTATTAAAATAAGTAATCAGTTTATCATTGGTTCCTATCCATAAAACATTTTTAATATCCGCATAAATACAGGTAATCGCCTCTTTTATAGTTGTAGAAACAGGCTTCTTTGCCCCACATTGCGTATCATAGTTGCTTATATAAAATAAACCTTTATTGGTACCTATCCACAGGGTTGTATTTTTATCCGTTTCAATAGAAGTAATCGTTGTATCTGAAGAGGCGGAAAACGCACAAACAGGTTGCACATTATCTTTAGATACTACATATACTTCTTTAGTTGTAGAAACCAGATAATCTTTATATACACTTTTTATTTTCTTAATATCCATTTTGGTAAAACGAATATCTTCCCTTATTTTATTATGAATAAGGTAGCAAAGTCCTGAACGTGTCGCAATAGCTGTCTCAGCGCCTTTTATAGCTATCGAATTAATATGGTTATTAGGCAAGCCGTTTTGAACGGTATAATTTGTAAACTTCCTTCCATTAAAAACGCTTAAGCCTTCAAGCGTACCAACAATAAGATTTTTAGAAGAATCTTGAGAAATAGCAGTTACCCAATAATTAACTAAACCTTGCCGTGGGCTATAGTTAGTAAAGTTCTTTCCATTAAAGCTGCTAAGTCCGCCATACCCCCCCGTCCATAAATACCCTTTATCATCCTGAAAAACATCATAAATCTGAACATACGGCAAACCATCTTCAACTGAATAATTCTTAAAATTATAGGATTGGGCGCGAATTTCTTTTCTAAAAAAGAAACTAAAAACAAAAAACAAGTATACTATATAACGCTTCATTATTGCTGCAAACGAATGTACAAAAAAGTATCTCTTTTTGTATATATATTTTTGTTTGTTATATTGCATAAAAATTGAAGTAAAAAAATTCACATGAAAAAAACGTTCCCCTATAATATATTGATTGGTTTAGGTGTTTTATTATTTATCACTTCTTGTGGAGGCAATGACGCTGATAAAAAAGAAGAAATAAAAGATGCTATTCCTTCCGTTGATTCAATTCCCGCCGCTAACAATAATAGCGATGCGATTTTATATACGTTGCCATCGCCCATGCAAATAGCTTCTATTCTTAAAAAAGCGGGATTAAATTATTATATAGGTTTAACCAACCCTGCCGGTAATCTTACCACCTACAGTAGCGGCAATACGGTAAATAAAACTTTAATAATGGGTGTTTACCTCTCCGACCTTTCTTATTGCCTGCTGAATAAAAAAACGGAAGAAGGTAAAAAATATTTCAAAATCTGTACACAATTATCCGAAAACATTGGTTTAGCTAAGGCTTTTCAGGATAATAACATTCCACAACGATTAGAAAAAAACATGAATAATGAAGACTCCGTTTCAAATATTATGTCTGAAATACAAATGCAATCAGATAATATGTTGGAAGAAAATCAACAGGAGTACATTTCGGTTATCGCGTTTTCCGGAGCATGGATTGAGTGCATGTACATAGGAACTCAAGTTTATATAAAGGAAAAAAACACCAATGTTTCAACCAATATCATTGAGCAAATGGGCATCGCCGAAAACATTATTAAAGCCTTAAAAGCAAATCAATCTAAAGATGCCGATGTAACCGTTTTATTGCATGATATGAACACCTTAAATGATCTATATAATAATTTTAAATCCATAAAAGAAATAAAGGCTACTGATCCCGATGTGATTGACCCCTCTAAAATCAGTATAAGTGTGGATGAATTACTTGGTTTTAGCACTAAAATAGATGAAATACGTACACGTCTTGTAAAAGGATAAGTTTTACTAAAAAAATAGCCCTATGATTAAATTATTATTCAACAACTCCATCAAAACAATTACCGTTTTCATTTTATTATTAGTCGCTTTTCAAGCTCATGCCCAGTGCGACGGAAAGACTTTAAAAGAAAGCGCTAAGAAACAATTTGGCGATGGGAAGTACACCTATGACATGTCTAAACTTACACAAATACAATACAAAGCAAAACCATCACTAAAAGAAATAGAAGTACCCCTTTTTATAGGAGAAAAGTATAAAATGGTATTTAATGCCGAAGCGCTTCCAAAGTCAATTGTTATTAGTATTTATAACAGAGATAAAGATTCTAAAAAACGTAAGTTGTTATTTACTACAAAAGATGCCCCTGCCGACCAAAAACAGTTTATTTTTGATTTATCTAAAACAAGAAAAGCTTTTATTGATTACGAAATACCGGCAGGAGATTCTACCGCCGCAGGCGGATGCTTAGTGTTTATGATGGGTTATAAGTAGCCATAACGTTATTGGTTGAGTCTTGATAAAAAACCGGAACAACTTGATATTAGCAATACTATTGGCACGAATAAAAATTACACTTATCCTATCTTTTCTGTTTTGGGTTTATTCAGGTAAATCTCAAACAATCAGACCAGCTAACTGGGCTGAAAAAATCAATCTATCTACCCTTCATAATTTCTACAAAGTAGATGCGGATGTATATCGGTCGGAACAGCCCGATAAAAAAAGCATGCACCGGTTGGATAGCATGGGTATAAAAACGTTACTTAATTTAAGACAAACAAAAACAGATAATGATGAGGCTGAAAAAACAAGCTTAACCTTAGTGCATATATCTATGAAAGCAGGTACTATTTCTTATACAGATGTTGTGACAGGTATAAAAGCCATTATGCAGGCAAAGAAACCGGTGCTGGTGCATTGCAAACACGGTGCCGACAGAACGGGTTGTATTATGGCTGCCTATAGAATTATTAAATGCGGTTGGACAAAAGAAGAAGCCATAAAAGAATTAAGAGAAGGTGGTTTTGGCTACCATGAGAAAGCTTATCCCAACATTATAAGATTAGTAAACTCGTTAGATATAGAAAAGTTAAAGAAGGATATACAGTAAGAACCATATTTCTTTTTCTTTTTCCTTGACGAAAAAGAAACAAAAAGTCAAGACCAAACAATCTGCCACACACAGGCTAAACTGCTCCGCGTTTTGTCGGGCAGCCCGCTGTTTCAATTTAGGATTAATCTAATTGTTTGTATCTAATGGGGAATAAGCAAGAATATCTAAAATATTACTTACATTTGTTATAAGCCATGTTCCTTTTAAAAAAGAAAAAGCAATATACCCTAAGCATTAACGAGCCTTGTCACGAGGATTGGCAACAAATGCTGCCTGCTACTAGTGGGCGTTTTTGCCTGCACTGCCAAAAGAAGGTTACTGATTTTACCCACCTGAGCGACAGGGAAATTATACGTCTTGTTAAGCAAAACCCTGATGGGCTTTGCGGTAGGCTAAATTCAAATCAACTAAACAGCCCCATCATTGAAGCTAAAGAACCAAACACTTTTGTGCGCTTTTACCGCATACTGGCAGGTTTACTGTTATTTGGTGGAGCGACAAAAGGGGTTGCACAGAAATTAACACCACCTAAACAGGCAATTACAGTAGATAAGCAAATTCAAAGTAAAGAGAAAATTAAAAGTAATGCGGCAAATAAAAATTTTGAAAATATAATAGAAGGGACATTACTTGATTCTATTACTAAAAAACCAATACCTGACGTAGCCATTTATGCTATTAATATAAATCCAGTAGATATATACACAAGTTCAGACGCACATGGATATTTTAAATTACAAATCCCTGATAGTTTATTAAAAGATAGTATAGATTTAATGTTTGATGGGCCTTATCAAAATATTTCCGAAATAATAACAGTTACAAAAAAAGAACTGCCCATTAAAAGAGATTTTAAATTATTAGCTAGAAAAGTCGAGTTTGATCGAGAGACTTTTCAGCATGTAGGTTCAATCTCAATAGATAATCCACCAAAGCAAAATCCTCCTGATAAGAAAAAATAGAAAAGAGCAAAAAACAGTAATTTATTTTAAACCTTAAACAGAATGATGAACCTCGGTTAATCCTTTGCTTGTCTTTACTCTTTGCCAAACAGCCAATCCGGTACCCACTACCATAAGCAAACAACCTAACCAAAGGATGTTTATGTAAGGAAACATATAGGCTTCCATTACAATAAAATCCTTTTGATTGGTCTTTTTTTCGCTAAGCATAATTTCAACTGAGCCGTTATCGGGGTTTATTTTCCAGAAGGTAAAGCGCAAGCCAAGTTCAGGGATAGAATCTGTAACAGGCTCTATGTTGTTTTTTACCAAATGATATTTAGGGTACGCATGATGTATTTTCTTATCCATATCATACGCACGCAAAACGGCTGTAACCCATAATGAAGAATCATTCTTTTCGTATTGTTCTTTAGAAATATCGGTCCGCAAAGAGTCTAAAATAATAATAGAGTTGGTAGCGAAAAGAGAATCATGCAGATGAATAACATTGTTTTGAGGCTCTCCATATACTTCTTTGGTTGGTGTAGGTGCTTCCGTTAAAGGATAGGCAAACTTAACATCAGTATATACATCATTACTTAAAAAGTGCCGTGTATCAGGCTCAGCAGAATTACCCATACGCTGGTTCATCTGAACGCGAGGGTATAACTCAAACTGTTTGATGTATTTGTTTTGTTCGCGGGTAAAATAATCTACTTTAAACAACACATTAATACCCACAATTTCTCGTGCTGAATAACTTACATAATATGGTCCCATAGGGAGGGTATCTCCCTTTACAAGCAAGATACTTTTTTTATCATCAAAATCTTTACCTAAAGAAGAAACGCTTTTTTGTGAAGTATTTTTAGAGAGCGTAGTTTTTTTAGAAGTAGAAATTAAAACACCTATCAGCAACAAAGCAAAACCAACGTGCGCTAAGGATGCACCGATGTGCTTTACTTTTCCTTTTAAGATGCGAACCCAATAAGCAGTATTGGCAAACAAAGCAAATGCCGAAGTAATTAATAAAGCCGCATAGGTTAAGTAATTTGTTTTCTGCGTAGAAGTAGCTTCGCTCCAGCCATGAGAAAAATACAAAGCCGATGAAGCCACCAACCCAAAAGCAAGGGCAAGCAAAGAAGAAATACGCAGACTCTTAAAGAATTGTTTTTTGTCGGTGTCTTTGTATTTAAAGAATTGTCCGATGGCAAGCAGCAAAGCCACCACAATAGCAAAAGGTATTTGCCATGCGTTATATTTTTCAATAGTAAAAGGAGCTTTGTTCAGCCCAAACATTTTATTGAAGATGGGAATAGAAGTAAAGATGCTGATGGTTGTGGCAGATAAGAACAAAACAAAGGATGCCGCAAACATCCAAAACTCTCTGCTATAAACACTCTCATCCGTTTTATCTTTAGGGAAACCAAAGAAATAAGCCGTAAATAATAAGACAAGTGATATGCCTCCCCATACTGATAAAAGAATAGAAGGCTGTATATTAAACCCAAACACCAGCAGGAACAATGTAATAGTTAAACATAGATAAGAGAAGTAAATCATTTTATTTGATTGCAACAAGTAGATGCTTAAAAACACAAAGGTTAATAGATATAACAGCAATTGTTTTTGCATACCTAAATCGGTAAAGGCATGTACGGATGAACTTCCTAAAATACCACTGCGGGTTAAGAAGGTTGAGTAAAGCACCAGTATAAACGAAACCAAAGACAACATAAACCCCGAGAAGATTGAATGCCCTCTGCTTTTATTTATCAGCATAATGTGTGCTGCACCCACTAAGGTTAACCAAGGCACTAAAGACGCATTCTCAACAGGGTCCCAAGCCCAAAAGCCGCCAAAGCTAAGCGCTTCATAAGCCCAGGCACCGCCCATTAAAACACCCAAGCCTAAAATCATTACTCCGGTAAAAGCCCAGGGCAATGCAAGCTTCTGCCAATTAATAAAGTCTTTTTTCCATAAGGCGGCAAGCGCATAACAAAAAGGAACAACCGTCAACGCAAAGCCTAAAAACAAAGTGGGCGGGTGAATGGTCATCCAATAGTTTTGTAGTAAAGGGTTTAAGCCTCTGCCATCTATTTTTTGTAAGTAATCAGGGCTTTTAAACAGCGGGATATTTGCAAAATCGGGGTTCTCGCGAAGCATAATAAACGGGTTGCTTCCTATTTTAGTCTGAAAGATAACCACTCCTAACAACATCGTTGCCAAGAAAGCCTGTACCAAACTAAGCGTACTCATTACGGCAGCTTCATAATGCTTAGCGGTGCGTTGCAACACCAAACCAATAATACCATGCCACACCGTCCATAAAAGGAAGCTCCCCTCCTGCCCTTCCCAAAAGCAGGAAAAGATATAACGCATGGGCATGCTGTTGTTAGAGTGCTGCCATATATACGAGTACTCATAAAAATGATTGTAAAGCATATAAAACAAGGTACCCATAATGCCAAACACACCCAATACATGCAAACGGAAAGAAATACGTGCCAGTTTAAGCCACGAAACTTCTAAAGGTTTTTTCTCGGCAAAGTAATAAGCAATGGCAGCCTGCAAAGAGGCAATAAACGATAGTATGATAAAGAAATTACCCACATGCCCTGCCCACAAACGCTCGCCTATATAAGTAATTGGACTCATTGCTTTTGCTTATTCTTTTGATTTCGCCGAATGCAAGGCATTTGGTTCTTGCATGAAGGGCGCAAAGGTAAGTTAAAAGTTGTGTTTATAAATTGGATTTAGAAGAATATTAAAGGCTTTCTTTAAAACATCCCGTCCGTATAATAGTTCTTAGTTTTTTCTTAGCAGATAAAGGCATCCTTAGCAGGGGTGCCTTTGTTATGTATACACGGTTTATCTTTTCAGTAAAAACCAATTGGTTTTTATAATTTCAAAACACTTGTTTGCAAAACAGAAGGCATTGCCCCTAAAACAACTTACCTGCTTTAAAAAAGGTTTAATATCTTTACAGACAATCAAAGAAGTTTTCTCTATAATTAGTATGATGCTACAGCTTTTAAAGGTAAAAATTCAGGAACTTATTGTTAAAGAGAGTAATATGGAGTATCCGGGCAGTATTTCATTGCCGGATGAATTATTTGAAGCTTCGGGTATAAAGCAATTTGAGTTAGTTCATGTAAACAATAAAACAAATGGCAATAGAATTATTACCTATGCTGTTAAAAATAAGCAACCTGGCTTTGTTTCTATAAATGGTGCTGCTTCTAAACTTTTTAAGCAAGGAGATATGATTCATGTACTAGCGTTTGTTTATTTAAATGAAACAGAGGCAGACACTTTTCAACCCAAACTTGTTTTAACCGATAAAGAAAATAAGGTAATTGCAAGCAAGCCTTATATGGTTGGTTAAATGCTTAGCATCAAAGCAAAAACAATACGATTGCAAAAACCAATAGTATTGTCTGACAATACAACCAAAAGAATATCTTTCATTAAAAATAAAAGACTTGAAAATCTTATTATACAGGAAAGCACTTTAAGAAAACTGGCTTATAAAAATACGACCATTAAAACTGACGAATCTTTTTTTGATGATTCAGATATGCAGTCAGACTATTATTTAATTATTGTTTACGATAAAAAATCAAACACCCCCTTACTTAGCGCCAGGTATTATTTTGATAAGTCTGTTATAGCCAATTGTTTAAAAGGAGATGATAATGAAATAGTCTTAACAGATATATTAAACCTTAATAACTTTAAACAAGGAGAGCTTTTTTTAATAGATAGAATGTCGGGCAATAAAAACAATTCAGTGTATCGAAAGAACTGGGGCTATATTCATTTATTATTTTATATAGAACTTTATATACGTAATAGACACTGTACATTTCTTGCAATGGCAAGAAAAGAAAGATTTGAAAAACTATTGGCAAAATATCTTAAACTTGGGCTTGAAGCCGTTGGTACAGTAAAACATAAAGGAAAAGAGCATTGGATATTAACCGGAGATTTAAAAAAGAGTTATTTACAAATGAAAAAGTCTACCCTCTTAAACACACTGCTTATTTGGAAAAACTTACTGTTTAAACTACGATTAAATTAAATGGAAACCACTTTAGTATGATACTAGATAATGTAAAAAATTTCTTCAAACTGGTAAGATGGTTTCATGAGCTATTAGCTATATTCCCTTTTGTTACTTTATATTTTATTATTGAGTATTATATCCAGAAGACAGGTTTGACATGTAACTTATCGGGGGTTAATTTTATTCTGTTATGTATTTGCGTTCAACTATTAATAGCAGCAGGCTGCATTCTTAATGATATTATGGATAGAGAAATTGATAAAATCAATAAACCTAACACACATATTATTGGAAGAGCTATTTCTTTAATTAATGCAAAAAGATTATTTGTAGTAACAACCCTGCTAATTATTTTTCTTTCCGTATACATTAGCTTCTATGTGTTCAAAGAATGGGCTTTTATTTCTACCGCTGTTTATTTGCTTTCCGTTCTTTATGATGTTTACTTAAAAAAATCCCCTCTTTTAGGAAATATTCTGATTGCCTTCTTAGCTTCATTTATTCCTTTGGTGTTGTTCTTTTTTGCAAAGGATTGTATTTATATCTTACATAATGAAAAACTTAATATCCTGATATACATATATGCTATATTTCCTTTTCTAATAATAGTTCCGAGAGAATTAAGCCTAGACATTTCAGATATAGAAGGTGATAAAGCTTTAGGATGCAAAACACTTCCTATATTAATAGGAGTTAAAAAAGCTAAACTGGCGGTTGCTGCACTTATTGTCTTAATAATTATTTCATCCATGTTGCTAATGTATAAATACACATACTTATTACCCACTTGTTTATTTATTGACGTATTATTATTTTTTTACTTATTTCAATTAAAGAAAGCCGAACAGAGAATAGAATATATTAGAGCAGGAAGATTTTTATGGTTTATTATGATTATTGGGCATATAGGATTTGCTATTTTTACTGTTTATTAATGCGTTGGGATTGTAGTGAAAAGCCTTTTTTAATTAAAGCAATAAACCTGCAAAAATGCCATTATTGTGTTATCTTTATGGTTAGGTAAAACTTAAAGTATAAATAATAACATAAAAGCATTTCCCAATAAACCCATTTATTTGGTACCCGAAATAAGCCCGCTGCTTGCCAAGTTTGAAGATACCATTACACCGCTTAAAAGCACAGAAGATTTGCATACCCTATTGGGTTACGTTTACAACCAAACAGGTAAACAACATAGAGTGCGGCTATCTAAACGAGCTGATTGCCGTGTTGCAGCATCCTCCTAAATTAATTAAGAAACTGGCATATGCCACTTCGTTTAAGTTTTTTGAAGTAATAACCCCACTTGCCTTTGGAAACCTATCGATGATGATGAATCTTTTTTTTATACCGCTCAATATCAAATCAACTGCGGAGCAGAAACACAAAACAAAACTCTAAAAGAGTTTATTACTGTAATAAGGTAAAAGATAAGTCTATATATTCTGATTATTTCTAATCCTTAACTATAATAACCCTCTTATTTACACTACCCTGTTGGGTGCTTAGGTTAAGGTTATAAACGCCTTCGGTTAAACTGCTTATGTCAACAGTAGCTCTATTGTTTATATTTTGGTTCAAGACTATTTTCCCGTTCACATCATATATACTAAGCTTTATTTCATTCTGTGTTAAACCTTCAATATTCAAAATAGCTGTGGCAGGATTAGGATAAACTAATAATTGTTCACTGTTTACTGATAACTGTTGTATACCTGCAACCCCACAATTACTTGGGTTACTTGATGAACAGGGAGGTATGGTTAAATCGTACGCGCTCATAGCCGCGATATAATTAGGCAAACAATAATAGGGGTTGGGGTCTATATCTAAAGTGGTAATAGAATTGGGGAAGGTAGAAAAACAAGCTATATTATTACTTTGGCAATATAAAGTTTGAAGCGCGTTAGGCAGGGCGGGCATACTCGTTAATGAATTACTGTTGCAATATAACGTATTGAGCGCGTTAGGTAAAGCAGGCAAACCGGCTATGGAGTTATTATCGCAATATAAAATTTGAAGCGAGGCGGGCAGCGCGGGCAAAGCGGTTAATGAATTATTAAAACAATATAATTGTGTAAGCGCGCTGGGTAAAGCCGGAAGATTAGTTATATAATTTTCGCCGCAATCTATATAAGTAAGCGATGCCGGAAGAGCAGGGAGCTTTGATAATAAATTAGACCAACAATATATAGTTTGAAGCGATGTGGGTAATACAGGCAGGCTATCTAAATAATTGTTGTCGCAATAAATAGTTTGCAGTGTGTTAGGTAAAGCGGGCAGACTGCTTAATGTATTACTATCGCAATTCAAATACGTAAGCGAAGTGAAATATTGAATACCACTTAAATTTGCAATGCTTTTATTGGCGACATTTATAGAATGCGTAGTGGTGGTAACCAAGGCACTGCTTGTGTTTAGCTGGTCGCCACTCATAGCCGTTGGTATAATGCTTTTTAAGTAATGTACAAAGTTAGAATCGGGTATTGATACTAAGGTTTGCGCGTTAGTTTGTTTCATGCAAAACAATAAAACGACACATGCTAATTTTCTCATCTTAATTTTAATTGCCTATAAAATTACCTGTTTTTATCTTATGATGAAAAATAGTTAGTTTTCTTTTACCGATAAGAGACCTCCGCTCACCTACTTTCTATATGCGCTAACCTAATTGCTATAGGTTTCCGGCTTTTGTCGCACGTATATTTGTCTATAATTAAACAAGTAAAATGGAAATCATAGACGAAAACAATCAAAACACCAACTTTGATAAAGATTGGGAAAACAGGGTTAACGAACATATACAACGTCGCCGTGTAGGAAAAATATTTGCGGGTATCATCATCGTTATAGTGGGCGCTGCCATGCTGGCAAGAGAAATGGGTGTTTACTTCCCCGAATGGCTTTTTAGCTGGCCCATGCTGCTGATTATTATAGGCTTATATTCGGGGATAAAACACTCGTTCAGAAACTTTGCATGGGTAATATTAATACTTATAGGCAGTGCTTTTATGTTTAAAGAGTATATGCCCTATATGCACATAAAAGAGTATTTCTGGCCTCTGTTTGTTATCATGATTGGTTTAATAATAATTTTTAAGCCCCGTCGTAAATGGGACATTAAAGATTATCATAACAGACATAAGTACATGCGCCATGGAAGATATGGTCATAGAAGAGGCGACAGACCCTTTTGCTCTTATAAAGAAGATGCCACATCAACCGATGATACAGTAAGCATGGATATTGTTTTTAGCAGTTTTAAAAAGAGTGTTATTTCAAAAGATTTTAAAGGAGGAAGAATTTCCTGTGTGTTTGGCGGCGGAAAATTGAATTTAAGTCAGGCAGATATAAACGGCAATGTAATACTTGAAGTAGACCAGGTCTTTGGAGGGGTAGAAATTATCGTCCCTCCAAACTGGCAGGTTACAACCAATGAAATACAAACGACTTTTGGTAGTATAGAAGATAAGCATCATTTACAGGGAGGTTTACTTAATTCCGATAAAGTATTGGTAATAAAGGGAAGCATTGTGTTTGGAGGAATAGAAATCAAATCTTATTAATCAGATAACATTAAAAATAAAATATATGAACAAGTACATAGCAAAAATAGTATTTCAAGTTGTTAGCGGAAATGGTAAACACACGCCGCAGTTTGACGAACAATTCAGATTGTTTGAAGCTAAAACAGAAAATCAGGCATTAGAAAAAGCCCGTGCAAAAGGCAAAGAAGAAGAAACTTCTTTTTTAAATGAAAAGAAGCAAACCGTTTTATGGAAATATATTGGTGTAACTGAACTGGTGGAGATACAAAATATGGAAGACGGAGCTCAAATATATGCCAGCACTCAGGAAACAGAAGACGAAGGGACTTACATTTATAAAGTAAAACAAAAAGAGCGTACAATTGAAACGCTTAGTAACTTTGCTTATATTTATTAAGTAGTTGCCCAATATACAGTCATATAAAAAAATGGGTTTGTTATATGCCCTGTTCTTTTTCCTGTGGTGGGCTGTAATGCATATTATTGTTATTCACCGTTTAGGGTTTAACTGGCAAATAGCGTTAGTTGACAGTGCCATAAATAACACATTTCTACTAATCCTTTCTTTTGCCATGGTTATGGCATTACATCATTATACCCCAAGCAGAAGTAAATCGTTGATGTTATTTGGCTGGAGCATTATACTATCAATGGCTTGCGCTGTGTTAAGCAAACTCGTTCTTTCCAAGATTTATGAGGGAGATCATGTTTACATAACTACATGTCATAAATCTTTCTTAATCCGTTTCTGTATCGCTTTTTTAATGATTGGATGGGTTATGCTTTTTAGCTGGATTACCAACACCATGAAATCCAAACAAGAAAGCGAGGCAAGAAAAACAGATGCCGAAAAGTTATTGAGAGAAGCTGAGTTAACAGGATTACGTCAGCAACTGCAACCGCACTTTTTGTTTAACAGTCTTAATTCTATCAGTGCCTTAGCGGGTTCAAGACCGGAAGAAGCAAGAAAAATGATACAGCAACTATCTGATTTCTTAAGAGGTACTTTAAAGAAGGATGAACAGCAAATGCTTAGTTTGCAGGAAGAACTTAACCATCTGCAACTATACTTGGATATAGAAAAAGTGCGTTTTGGTCATCGCTTGAGCACCGAAATAAATGCCGAAGAGCAAAGTTTACGGATGTTATTACCTCCTTTGTTATTGCAACCTATTGTAGAGAACGCCATTAAGTTTGGTTTATATGATACCACCGGAAACGTTATCATACAAATAACTACAAAAACAGAAAACAGAGATTTGATTGTAAGCATTACCAACCCATTTGACATAGAAACCGCGCAGCCCAAAGGCACAGGCTTTGGATTAAAGTCGGTACAACGCAGATTATATTTGTTATTCCATAGAAATGACTTAGTACAAACAACCATTCATCAAAATTTATTTACAACAACCGTAATCATCCCACAACTATCATGATTAAAAGCGTTATTATAGATGATGAGCCTTTGGCTCGCTCCATCGTAAAAGAATATCTGCAAGACGATTCTGAAATAGAAGTTATCCAGGAATGCGGAGATGGCTTTGAAGGTGTAAAAGCCATTATGCAACATAAACCCGATGTTGTTTTTTTGGATATACAAATGCCTAAAATAACCGGTTTTGAAATGCTGGAGTTGATTGACTTCCCTGTATCGGTAATATTTACTACGGCTTATGATGAGTATGCCATTAAAGCTTTTGAAGCCCATGCGGTTGATTATCTTTTAAAACCATTTAGTAAAGAACGTTTTAATAAAGCCCTGAAAAAATGGAAGGAACAACATGTTACAACCGACATAAAAAGCAATACAACAGCCTTATTGGAAGATAGCCAAAAACAACCTGAAGAGCAAAGCAGAGTTGTAGTGAAAAACGGAAATAACATAAAAATTATACCTGTAGGTGATATACATTACGTAGAAGCTTACGATGATTATGTGAAGATATATACCAAAGATGGTTACTCGCTTAAAAAGAAAACCATGAATTATTTCGAACAGACTTTCAACCCACAACAATTTGTAAGGGTTCATCGTTCTTATATTTTACAGATACAGCAAATAACCAAAATAGAAACGCTGGAAAAAGACAGTCATATTGCCTTACTTAAAACAGGAGCTAAAATACCGTTAAGTAAAACAGGTTATGTAAAACTAAAGACTGTTTTGGGCTTGTAATTATAAATGCCCTTTGATGCAGATAGATTTTTTTCTATTGGAATAAATTTATATCATTGCCTTTAAAAAACAAACAATATGAAAAAACTAATTCTATCTGCCGCCGTTGCCTCAGCGCTATTCATGGCTTCATGCGGTCCTTCTAAACAGGATGCTGTAACCTATAGTGACAGAATAGTCGCTATCGGAAAAGAAATGGACGCGACATCGGCTATGTTTCTTGGTCAGGTTGACGGGCATAATGTAGATTCGCTTAAACTTGCTTATGGCAAATTTGATTCTCAGGCGGCAGCTTCTTTGGAAGAATGTAAAAACATGCCTCCATTCGATAAAAAAACCGATTTTAAAGATGCGGCTGTAGAATATTTTACTTCCGTAAAAAAGTTGGTTGATAACGAAGCGAAAGGCATGGTAGATATTATGACTAAGGACACTTCTCAAATAACTGAACAAGATGTTACTAATGTAAAAGCATTTGCGGTTACTTACGATACAGAATATGCAAAAGCCATACAAAAAGTGCAGGACGCGCAGGCTCAGTTTGCCAAAGAGTGGAAGTTTGAAATTACAGAGTCTAAATAAATAATCTTAACTTCATAAAAAAAGCGAAACTAAAAATAGTTTCGCTTTTTTTTTATTTTCTGTTTATCAACCTGTTCAGGCTATTCTCAATGTATTTTTCGGATGTAATTAAGGCGGTTTGTATTCTTTTCGCGTAGCGTATACTATCCATCACTTCTTTATTTTTTTCGTGAAGCATATTGTAAGCTTCATCTACTCGTTGCTTTTGTTGTTCTATAATTGTTTTTTGTCTTTGGGTAATGCGGAATCGCTTTAATAAAAACAAAGAAAATATAACTACAATTACTAACACCCCGGCTACGGCCGCTATAATAAACTGTTGTTTTTTCTTTTCTTCGCGCGCAATGGCTTTTAGTTTATCTTGCTCAGCCTCAGATTTAACCTTTAGTTCGGCTTCTTTCTTTTCTACTTCAAAATTTGTTTTCAAATCACTAAGCTGCTTACTGTTATCCGCATTAAAAAGACTATCCGTAAGAGTCTTAAATTTTACATGATACTCATAAGCTTCTTTGTATTTATTTGTTTTAGCATACGCCTCAGCTAAATTGTCGTATATATAACGTTCTTCATTCATCTCTCCTATTTCTTTAAATAGTATTAAAGCGGAATCGCAGTAGGATATAGCTAATTTATAATCGGCTTTGCTGTTATATAAATCGGCCATATTACTATAACAAACCCCAACCTCATGCTTATTATTTGCGGCTTTGTTTAGCAGCAAAGACTTCAAATAATAGTCCAGTGCTTTAGGGTAATTGGCTTGATACCCATACATGTTTCCCAGATTTGTATAGCAACCTCCCATTTCACTGCTATCGCCAAGTTCCTGACACACTTGTAATGATTTTAGATAATAGGTTAAGGCTTTAGAGTAATCGGATTGATATTCGTAAACACTTCCCATATTGCTATAACAATATCCTATGCCGTTTTTATCGCCTATTTTTTCTCTTATCTGTAAAGATTTTTTGTAATACTCCAAGGCTTTGGCGTAAGCCGATTCATTAAAATAAACAAGACCTATATTAAAATAACAGATTCCAATTGCCTTTTGGTTATTTGTTTCCTCACATATTTTTAAGGTCTTTAAATAATAGGCCAAGGCTTTTGTATAATTTCCTTTATCGTAAAAGGAACCACCTATGGTATTAAAGGCAACAGCTTGGTATTTCTTTAATTTAAGTTTTTGCGCTAATTGTAGCTCTTGCTCTGCGTATTTAATAGCGGTATCGGGTTTTCCGTTTTTATACCAATTTGCAATGGCATCCAGGGCTTTTAAGCGAATTGTATCCGCGTTGGTCTTATTGTTATATACTTTCCAGAGGGAATCAGGATTTTGGGCGTTACCAGTAGCGGGTAACAAGTAACAGGTAGAAAGTAAGAGTATCGTATATCGTATACCGTATTTTGTATATAGACTTGATACAAGAGACATGATACATGATACAATTTTTTGTTTCCTCATCTAATTGCCCTTCGTCAATCTGTTTAAACTGTTTTTGATATACCTCTCTGAGGTAAGTAAAGCGGTTTGTATTCTTTTCGCGTAGCGTATGCTATCCATTACTTCTTTGTTTTTTTCATGAAGCGCGTTATAGGCTTCATCTACTTTTTGTTTTTGTTGCTCTATGATGGCTTTTTGTTTTTGGGTAATACGGAATCGTTTTAACAGGAATAAGGAGAATATAACTACAATTAGCAACACGCCCGCTACGGCCGCTATAATAACTTGTTGTCTTTTATTTTCTTCGTGGGCAATGGCTTTTAGTTTTTCCTGCTCGGCTTCTGATTTAACTTTCAGTTCGGCTTCTTTCTTTTCCACCTCAAAGTTTGTTTTTAAATCGCTTAGTTGTTTACTGTTATCGGCATTAAAAATACTATCGGTCAAGGCTTTAAACTTTACATGATATTCATAGGCTTCTTTATACTTATTTGTTTTGTAATAAGCTTCCGATAAATATTGATAAGCAATTCGTTCATTATCAATGTCTCCAATATCTTTGCACATTTTTAATGTAGAATCGCTATACGCTATACTTAAACTATAATTAGATAGTTGGTTATACAATCCACTCATGTTTACGTAGCAACTCTCTACCCCTTGTTTATTGCCAATTTCTTTTCTGATGGCTATAGATTTTAAATAATATTCAAGGGCAAGTTTTGGTTTGGATAGATTTTGGTAAGAAGTTCCTATATTCATGTAACAGGTTCCTAATAATTGTTTATCAAGAATGTTTTTACAGATATCTAACGCTTTAAAATAATAGTCTAAAGCTTTAGAGAAATCATTTTGATCTCTGTATACAACACCAATACTGTTATAACAGTTTGCAATTATGGGTATATCATTTAGTTCTTCGCTTAGCTTTAAGGATTTAAAATAATAATCTAAAGCACCCTTATAGTTAGCCTCTTTTCTATATATAATACCAATGTTGGTGCAACAGGCTCTTATACCGGGTTTGTTTTTTATTTCTTCAAAGCATTTCATTGCCTTTAAATAATAATCTAAAGATTTTGGAAAGTCAGCCTTATACTGATAAATAGTTCCAAAACTATTATAGCAATTACCAATGCCCTTTTTGTCTCCTAACTCTTCGTATATTTTTAGAGCTATCGCGTATTTATTTAATGCTTTAGCGTAATCGCCTCTGTTTGTATATACCGAACCAATTGTTTTTGAGGCGTTGGCAATCCATAGTTCTCCTTTAATTCCCGGAATAGAATTAGCCAACTGTAATTGCTGCTCCGCTAAAAGAATGGCTGTATCAGGTTTGTTTCTTCTTAAGCTCCATGCAATTTCATTTATTGCTTTCAGGCGGTTGGTATCAACTTCGCTTTTGTTATTGTATACTTTCCAAAGGGAATCTAAATTTTGCGACGTGCAGATATGAGATGTAAGTGTTGATAATTGAAAGAGGAAAAGTATATAAACGAGTTTCTGCATGAAGTAACAAATATAGGATAAAACTCTTTTGGGCGTTCCGGCTGGAAGATGTCTTCGTCTTCAGAAAAAGAGTTAATTTCAAGCTAAAAAACAAAAGTATCTCCTTTTAAGAATACCCTTGTTTGTTTAAACCATGCATGAACAATCTTTTGTAAGTCGGGTTAAAATTTCTACTTTTCCCTCCTCAAATTTAATCAGATGAACGTACTACATAATTACGCGCTTGGGCAATGGGTTGCCGGCGCCGATAAAGGACAGGAGCTATTTAACGCCATTACCGGCGATGTGGTGGCAACTACCAGCAGCAAGGGTTTAGACTTTGGCAAAATGTGCGAATATGCCCGCACGGTTGGCGGACCAAAACTGCGCAAAATGACCTTTCAGGAGCGGGGTATGATGCTGAAAGCCCTTGCCCTGCACTTACAAAGCAAAAAGGAAGATTTTTATAAAGTAAGCTGGGCTACAGGTGCTACCCGTGCCGATAGTTGGGTGGATATTGAGGGTGGTATTGGTAATTTGTTTGCATACGCATCGTTGCGCCGTCAGTTTCCTAACGAGACTTATTGCTTTGATGGCGAAGTTGCCAAACTAAGTAAGAACAACACGTTTATTGGTCATCATATTTGCGTGCCTAAAGAGGGCGTTGCCATACACATCAACGCGTTTAACTTCCCTGTTTGGGGTATGTTAGAGAAGGTTGCGGTTAACTGGCTTGCCGGAGTGCCTGCTATTGTGAAGCCTGCAACCGTTACATCCTTCTTAACCGAAGCGGTGGTAAAAGAAATTATTGCTTCTAAGATTTTGCCCGAAGGTGCTTTGCAATTAATTTGCGGCAGTGCCAACGGTATTTTAGACTATGTGATGAATCAGGATGTGGTAACGTTTACAGGTTCTGCTTCCACAGGTAAGATGCTGAAAGCGCACCCGCGTTTGCTGGAAGAATCGGTTCATTTTAATATGGAAGCTGATTCGCTTAACTGCTGTGTGCTTGGCAGCGATGTTACGCCCGATAAACCGGGGTTTGATATTTTTATTAAAGAGGTTTGTAGAGAAATTACTACCAAAGCCGGGCAAAAGTGTACTGCTGTGCGTAGAATTATTGTACCAGCTAATATGGTGGAAGATGTGCACATTGCTTTAGGAAAACGTTTAGCTTCTAACATTATTGGCGACCCGAATGTGGAGGGTGTTCGTATGGGAAGTCTGGCAGGGCAAGCTCAATTAAAAGAAGTAAAAGAAAAAGTAGAACTGCTTAGTAAATCACAAAAGATTATCATCGGCGATTTTGAAAAGTTTGAAGTAAAGGGTGCTGATAAAAACAAAGGAGCCTTTATGCCTCCTATTATTTTCCTGAATGAGAGTCCGTTTAAAAACCTGGATTGCCATAGCGTAGAAGCCTTTGGTCCGGTAAGTACGTTAATGCCTTATAAAGATTTAGACGAAGCTATTCAGCTTAGTAAAATGGGCAAAGGTTCTTTGGTTAGCTCCATTATTACTGCCGATAACAGCATTGCCCGTAAATACACCATTGGTGCGGCTTGTATGCACGGACGTATTTTAGTGTTGAATGCCGAGTGTGCTAAAGAAAGCACGGGACATGGTTCGCCTATGCCTATGCTGGTTCATGGTGGTCCCGGTCGTGCAGGCGGCGGAGAAGAAATGGGCGGCAAACGCGGTGTGTTTCATTACCTACAACGTACCGCTATACAAGGTACTCCCACTATGATTACCGCTATTTTAAATCAATACCAACAAGGTGGTAAACAAATTATAAAAGACATACATCCTTTCCGTCAGTACTTCGAAGATTTGGAAGTAAGCGAAACATTAATAACACACACGCATACCGTTAGCGAAGAAGACATTGTAAACTTTGCTAACCTTAGCGGAGATAAATTCTATGCACATCTTCAACCGGAATCATTAGACGGAACTATTTTTAAACGTACCGTGGCACACGGTTATTTTATTTTATCTAAAGCAGCCGGTTTGTTTGTTGACCCTCCTAAAGGACCTGTATTATTAAACTACGGTATTGATGAGTGCCGGTTTACCAAACCTATTTATCCAAGCATGACCATCGGTGTTCGCTTTACCTGCAAAGAGAAAATAGAAAATGACAAACCACTTGCCGCAGCAAACGGTACTGAAGTAAAAGTAGGTATTGTAAAATGGCTGGTAGATATTTACGATGCCAGTCCGCAGGAAGTACGAGATAAACTGGGTGTAGAAGGCGAAACCGGAGATACCGTTGGTATAGCAACCATCCTTACGATGGTAAAGAAAAAGAAACAGGATTAAGTAATGTAAATGCGTTAGCATTCGACGAAGCAAAAAGAAACAATAAGCAGAATGAGTCAAACCCTTTGGAAAAACAACATAGCTCCTGCCCCACCCTACTATGCTGTTATCTTTATTTCAGAAAAGAATGAAGATATAGAAGGTTATAAAGAAATGGATGAACAGACTATGCAGGCAGCTCTTGCGTTAAGAGGTTGTTTGGGGTATAGTAGTGTGCCGGGTACTTTTATTTCTTATTGGGATACGATGGATAGTATAAACGAATGGAGAAATAACGATTTGCATAAACAAGCTAAAGACCAAGGCAAAAAGCAATGGTACAAATACTTTCACAGCATGATTTGCAAAGTAAAACACTCGCATGAATTTTTTAAGTAAGTAGAAATGAAAAGATATTTTATTCTTCTTTTAATCATTATCTCCCCTCTCTTTTGGAGAGGGGTTGGGGGTGAGGCTTTTGCCCAACAACACAAAATAGACAGCCTTACCAAACTACTTAAACCCGGCATTGAAGATACCAATCAGGCAAGAATATTTTTAAAACTTGCCAATGCTTATAGTAATAGTGATTATGACAAAGGCATAGAAGTACTTGCCAAAGGCTATGCTATAAATAAGAAACTAAACAATTATAAAGGCTTAATGAATTGCGCCAACATGTATGGCATTATAAATGCAAAAAAAGGAAATTATAAAGACGCGCTAATTTACTTTAACGAAAGCATTGAACTATCTAAAAAGCATTTTCCAAAAAATAATATAGGGTTTACATTAAACAATGTTGGTATTGTTTACAGGCATTTAGGCAATTACTCCAAAGCCATAGAATATTTTTTGAACGCCATAAAAGACCATACAGAATTTAAAGATACCATGGGCTTATGTTCTGTTTACAATAACTTAGGCAATACTTTAAATAATATGAACAGAGGTCGCGATGCACTTAAATACCATTTTATGTCTCTTAAAATTCGCATGCAAAGACATGAAATAGATGGTATGCGATCTTCTTATGGTAATATAGGCAGTACGTATGATAATATGGGAAAGCCCGACTCCGCTTTATACTATTTTAAAAAAGCACTTGCCTTATATAAAGATAAAGAGGATAAAACAAATTTGGCGCGTTTATACAATCAAATAGGAGATGCCTATAGAAGCGAACAACAAAGTGATTCTGCGTTGGGATATTTGCAAAACGCCAATAAACTATTTAATGAATTAGGAGACGGAAAAGGGTTGGTTTTATCAGCTCAGGCTTTGGGTAAGTTATATTTACAGTTAAATAAGTACACCAAAGCAGAAAGTTATTTGCTTCAGGCACTTGATATAGCCCAAAAAACCAAACAAACAGATGATGAAAAGGATATTCATTTTATTTTAGCTAAAACGTATACTGCTCAAAAAAAATACCAAAAAGCGATTGATTACTTCTTAAAATATGATTCGCTAAATAGCAACTTATCCGAAATAAATAACGCGCAAAAAATAGCCGACCTGCAAACCAATTTTGAAGTAGAAAAGAAACAAGCTGAGATTAAGAAATTAGAACAAGAGCAAACTATACAAGCTCTTGCTATTGAGAAGCAGGATGGAGAAATCAAACGTCAGCGTTGGGGTTTAATTCTTTCGGGGCTATCAGGCTTGTTAGCTCTTGGCTTTGTATATGTGCTTTATAAAAGTAACAAACAACGCAAAAAAGATAATAAACAGCTATTCGAGCAAAAAGAAATCATCGAACAAAAAAACAAAGAAGTTACCGATAGTATTAACTACGCGCGTCGCATACAGCAAGCTGTACTTACAGGTGAAGATGTTTGGAACAAAATCTCTAAAGAAAACTTTATTCTCTTTAAACCCAAAGATATTGTAAGCGGCGATTTCTATTGGGCATACATCTCCCCTAACGGGCGTTGTATTTGGGCCGCCGCCGATTGTACCGGGCATGGTGTTCCCGGTGGTTTTATGAGTATGCTGGGCAACAGTTTTCTTAACGAAATTATAATAGAAAACCGCATCTATAAAGCCGACGAAATACTTAATCGCCTTCGTACCAAAGTAATACAAGCGTTAGAGCAAAAAGGAATGGCGGAACAAAAAGATGGTATGGATATCGCTCTTTGTGTTTGGAACAAAGTAGATAATACCCTTGAGTTTGCAGGCGCTAATAACCCCGCCTATATTATTCGAAATAAAAACCTTATTGAACTGAAACCCGATAAAATGCCTATTGGCACTTATATTAACGATAGTCAAAAGTTTACTCTTACCCAGTATAAATTACAACCAAATGATATTATTTACCTAAGCAGCGATGGTTACCCCGACCAGTTTGGAGGCAAAAACGGCAAAAAATTTAAGTACCGCCAAATGGAAGAACTTCTTATCGCCAACAGCGAGAAAACCATGGCAACACAAAAAGAAATATTAGATACCTCTTTTATCCAATGGAAAGGGGAATTAGAACAAGTAGACGATGTTTTGGTTATTGGCATCAGAGTATAAAAGTTAAATACGCATAATTCTCCTATAACCAAAAATTCCTCATTCTAAATTTTCATATCTTAATTCATAATGCTATGTTTGCTATTATGAACTCAAATTATAGATACATCTATAAGCTACTACTTGCAACATGCTTCCTGCTACATACCGCTTTTTATTTAAAGGCACAGGAATTTAATTTTGCTAACATTACCCTAAGAGATGGTTTGCCAAGTTCTCAGGTAAACTGCATTTATCAGGATGAAGAAGGCTACATTTGGATTGGCACCAACGAGGGTATTAAAAAATATGCGGGCAAAAGTTTTATAGATATATACGCGGCTAATCCCGTATCGCTTGCGCGTCCTATAACCTCTATTGCCGAGAGCGAAAAACATGTTTGGTTTTCAAACAACCGATCGCTTTTTAAGTGTATAGGTAATTATACCGAAGAATACCCGCTATTTAGCAAAACCAATTCAGTATTTATCAATAAAATTATTCCCGTATCAGACTCGTTGGTGTATGTACTTTCTACTGTTGGCGTTTGGCAGTTTAAAGATAATAAGTTTACGCAGCTTTATACCAACCTTAAAATAGATGTAGAAAATATTACCTGCGGCTATTACCGAAAAAAAGAAAATGAACTTTGGCTGGGTACAGACGGAAGCGGTATTTATGCCATCAACACTATAAATAACAGCTTGGTAAATACTCATCAGAGGATTTATGAGCAGCTTAAAAACGAAAAAATAAAAGATATAGAATCCTATTTTGATTCTAAAATATATGTAAGCGTTACCGGACGTGGTATCCTGCAATATAATTTTAAAACCCCTGTTTGGCTTGAGGGTGATAAGGCAGATTGGTTAACTTATACCAGCGATATTCATACCGATAAGAAAGGAAATATTTGGTTCGCTACCTACGGGAGCGGATTAGTAAAATACAACGAAAAAGATTTTGAGATAGTTACAGAAGAGAATGGCTTGCCCGAAAACAACCTGCTATGCGCCACTACTGATAATTATGGAAATGTTTGGTGCGGAACAGCCTCTTTAGGGGTTTCTATTTTATTAAACGAAACCTTTTTACTTTATAACACCAAACAAAACTTACCTGATGCAAATTGCAAACAAATAGTTCCGTTAAATGATAACCAATGGCTTTTATGTACTTCGACCGGCGCTTGTTTTTTTGACGGAAAAAATATTTCTCCGTTTTACGAACAAAAAAAAGAGAATATTACCTGCGCTGATTTTAATGCCTATACCAATCAAATTGCTATTGGACATTACTACTCTACCGTTGATATTTATGATTGCGACAATAAAAAATCAATCCATCAGATAAAAACAAATACGCAGGTTTTATCTCTAAAATTTTTAAGCGATACGGCCATTCTTATTGGCACACAAAAGCAAGGTTTATTAGTTTATAATTTTAAAACAAAATCACTTCAAAGCTTTTCCGCTCAACTAAATTCGCTTTCTATTTATAGCATCGCAGTTGATAAAGAAACCATTTGGGTGGGAGCCAACAAAGGCTTATTTTTTATTAAAGGTGGAGAAACCTCTAAACTAACCGATAAAGACAATCAGTTGTCAGAATCTACTGTTTACTCCATTTCGCTTAGCAATAACTACGTGTTTGCGGCTACCAATGGTGTTGGTTTATTCAAATATAATAAGCAAACCAAAACACTGGAACAAATAGAACGTAAGCAGGGCTTACAAAGTTTGGTTATTAAAGCCATAATAGCCATTAACGATAATGAAATTTATATTACTTCCTCAAACAGTTTGTACAAGGTTTTGTTTGAATCGAATGAAATTAAAATAAATTCTTTAATAGAAAGTTTTAACAGAGATAATGCCGAATTCTTGCCCGGTTCTTTAACGCCCGGCACTTTAAATAATTTTTATTTAGGTACCAGCAAAGGTTTGTTGGTATATAAACCATCCGAAACCGGTGATGTATTAAAAGGTTTAACCGTTAGGCTTACCGCCGTCCAATTATTTAATGACACCACCAATTGGCACCGCATGGGCTATAAATTTAATAGCAAAATTAATTTACCCGAACAGCTTATATTGCATTACAACAAGAATGATTTAACCTTTTATTTTGAAGTATTTAATTCTTTAGGAGACAATAAATATTTCTTAAAATATAAATTAGAAGGCTTTGATAACAAATGGATTTATACAGATAAAACAAATCACGCCATTTATTCAAATTTAGCAAATGGAAAATACACCTTCTTCGTTTCAGTGTCTTCCGATGGGACTAATTGGGGCGCTCCCGCCGATTTCTCTTTTGAAATAGAACCTCCCTTTTGGAAAACAAACACCTTTTTAGTCTTGGTACTTGCTTTGTTAATCTCTATCGTTGCATTCTTAATCCGCTTCTTTAAAAGTTATCAGGATGATTTAATAAAATCATCCGATGTAGGCTATAATTTATCCAACACCCGTATCATATTGGCTAGCGGATCTATATTAATTCCGGTAAACGCGTTTATTTATGCCGCTATTAATGATGATTATGATGCTAAATTATTATACCAATTAGCAAGCGGTATATTTATTCTCATTTTAATGCTGTTAACCTACACATCAAGATTTGTAAAAATAAACGGAAAAAAATTATTACTGATTTCTATCTATTTACTTACCGCGCTTTATATAGCGCTAAGTTACCTTTCAAATCTAACCCCCTATTTTTTTGTAGGATTAGTTGTTATTATAAATATAACCCACCTTGTTGTCAGTAAAATAAGACCCTTTATTATTTACGCGACTTTTGTAACGATTGCCGCTATAGTTTTAGTTCTTATCGTTAAAAGCCCTGTATATAGTCCCGGATTATTTTTCATGGCTATATTATCTTCTCTTATTCTGACTCTTATCAGTATACAAGTTCAATTAAATTTATACGACCGTTTATTTTTTGCCGATACTACCATCAATACGGGAACCTCTTTAGTAATTGCTTCCAACAAAGACGGTGATATTGTATTTGCCTCTAAAAACTTTGAACAGATTTTAGGATATACCGAAGCAGAGCTCTTGGGGGATGGTTGGTGGCAAATACGATCTGAAGATCCTTCATATAATCAAAAAGTAAAAGAAAGTGTTGTTGCAAAAAACATGGACCGTAATTCGGTTGAACGTATTGTAGATAAAAAAGGCGCGCCACATTGGATACAGTGGGAAAACAGCTATTTTGAAAATAACCTTGTTGTAGGAATAGGAATTGACATTACCGACAAAAAAGAAATAGAGGAACGCTACCAGCATATTGTAGAAGCTGCCAGCGATATTATATACACAACCGATATAGATGGCTTCTTTACCTACGTGAACGAAGTAACCGCACGTATAACAGAATTTACAAATGAGGAGCTGCTGTTAATGCGGTTTAATAAATTAGTAAGAAAAGATTATGTCAAAGAAACCAGTCATTTTTATCTTAAACAAGTTGCCGAACAAGCCGATGAAAGTTACATAGAAATACCGATTATTACTAAGAGTGGTAAAGAAGTATGGGTAGGGCAATCTGCCAAACTTTCACGCGATGAAAATCATGATAATAAAATTGTTGGCTTTCAGGTAATATGCAGAGATGTTACCGAACGCAGGGAAGCCGAAAAACAAATTGAAGAAAAGAATAAACGCATACAACAATATTCGGAGAAATTAGAATTGCTGAACGATGTAAAACAAATTATTTTAGAAGCAACGGAAAAGAATGATTTAATAGAACGGGTACTAACACAGCTTAAAGTAAAGATTACAGACGCTAAACGTTCAACACTAACTTTATTTGATAAAGATATAAAAACAGCGCATTTATATGAATATAACCCAAGTAATGATAAAGTTGATTTAATTACACTACCCGCCACAGATTATAGAAGCTTGCCTGATTTATTAAAAAATCAATATTTTAAAGTAGATGATTTCTTTGATTCGGGTACACTATCAAATAGTGATGAATTAATGAAGACTGTGGGCATTCATTCTTACCTGATTACTCCTTTGTTTTATAATGGAAAACTATCCGGCGCGTTTGGGCTAGCGTCTGAACAGAAAAATCTTTTTGATGAAGATTACATAAACTTTGCCCGTCAGATTGCCGATGCCATTGCTATTACCTTAGAGCAAATAAGCTATCGTAAAGAGTTATCCGAAAAGAACAAGGATATATCCGATAATATAGCATACTCGCATCGTATACAGCAATCGGTTATGCCGCCCGAATCATTTATGCAGGCTATCATTCCCGAATCATTTATTATCTTAAAGCAACGCGATGTTATTGGAGGTGATTTTTATTGGTGCGATAAAAAAGGAGACAAAATATTTATTGCTCTTGGCGATTGTACCGGACATGGAGTATCGGGCGCGCTGTTAAGTATTTTATGCAGTAATATCATATCACAGGCAATTAAAGAAAATAACATGTTCGACCCCGGCTTGATTTTAGATTTTTTAAGCCGCCGCATTAAAGAATCTTTAAATCAATACAAACAAGCGGATGAAATATTAGACGGACTGGATGTTTCTATTTGTGTATTAGATTTAAAATACAACGTGCTGATGTTTAGCGGAGCCATGCAAAGTTTGTACATTGTGAACAACGGACATCTGAATGAAGTAAAAGGCAATCGTATGCCTATCGGAGGAATTGCATCGGGATTAAAAATACAATTTACCACACAGGTACGCCTGCTGAATGAAAATCTAAGTATATATATGAGCAGCGATGGTTTCTTTGATCAATTTAAAGGAACGGAGATTAAAAAATATAGCAAGAGCAGATACAAATTTACTTTACTCGATATTGAACACCTTACGTTGCAAAAACAAAAAGAGTATTTATGGAAACAACATCTTGACTGGAAAGAAAATGGCAACCAAACGGATGATATTTGTGTGATAGGTTTTTCATTAAAAGGAGTATTAAATAATAAACAAATAGCTGCAACTTAAAAATAATTTTAAATTTGCATTTGGATTATGACTTATTCCGTTGAGGCAACTGAAAGAACCCCTAAAGTAGTATTTAACAATACTACGAATGAATTGCTATTAGAGGGTATTTGTATTCCTGAACTTACCCATGATTTTTTTAAACCCATAATTGCTTTTGTGCATGAGGCGGGAGAAAGTGGCATAAAATCATTTACCTTAACCGTTAAACTTCACTTTTTTAATACCGGCAGTTCACGTTATATTTTAGAGCTAATGAAGAATATACAAAAGCTTAAAGAAAAAGGTGTTGCCATAAAATATAAATGGTTTTATAACGATGATGATGAGGACATTGAAGAGGCAGGCACCAGTTATGCCTTTATCTTAGACGAAACCTTTGAAATGATTCCCGTTAAAGTATAGGTATTCTACTTTATTTCCTGACAGAGTTCAACTAATATTCCGTTTGTAGTTTTAGGGTGTAAAAAGCAAATCAGTTTGTTATCGGCCCCCTTTTTTGGTTCAGGGTTTAATATTTCAAAACCTTCTACCTGCAATCTTTTCATTTCGGCATAAATATCGTCCACCTCAAAAGCTATATGGTGTATACCTTCTCCTCTCTTTCCAATAAATTTAGCTATGGCAGAACTCTCGTTTTGAGCCTCCAGTAGCTCTACTTTGCTTTCGCCAAGCATAAAGAAAGAAGTAGATACCTTTTCACTCTCAACCGTTTCTGTTTTGTATGATTCTTTACCGAAAAGCTTCGTAAAAAGTTCGTTTGCCTCATTTATGTTCTTAACGGCAATACCAATGTGTTCTATCTTTTTTAACATAAGTCACGGATTTCACGGATTTTCACAGATATAATTTGTTTTAAGAGGCAAATTTAGAGTAAATAACATGAATATTCCCTACATTTGTCGCTCAAAGTTTAATTTTAAAACCATGAAATTAGGTACCGGAGAAATTATTTTAATTCTTGCTGCTTTATTATTGTTATTTGGCGGTAAAAAAATTCCTGAGTTAATGAAAGGCTTAGGCAAAGGCATGAAAGAGTTTAAAGACGCTTCTAAAGGCGAAGAAAGCCCAGCCGCTACCCCTGATAAAACAGAAAAAAAGTAACCCCTGTGTACGTATTTAGCAGCATTGCCTCACTTCAAAACGATTTAAGGCAAGGCAAAACTACTTGTAAAAATTTAGTTCAATCGGCTTTAGACTCCATTCAAGAGAAAAAGCAGCTCAATGTATTTTTAGAAACTTTTGACGAGTCTGCTTTAAAACAAGCCGATTTGGTGGATGTAAAAATAAAAGCAGGTACCGTCGGGAGGTTAGCCGGAGTTTTAGTCGCTTTAAAAGATAACATCTGTTATAAAAACCACAAAGTATCTGCTTCGTCAAAAATATTAGAAACCTTTACTTCTCTTTATAGCTCTACCGTTGTAGAACGTTTATTAGCTCAGGATGCCATTATAATTGGCCGTACTAACTGCGATGAGTTTGCTATGGGCAGCAGTAACGAAAATTCCGCTTATGGTAAAACATTAAACCCTGTAAATGAAAACACCGTAACAGGTGGTTCTTCGGGTGGCTCTGCTGCTGCGGTTGCTGCGGGTTTATGTCATGTAGCACTGGGTAGTGACACCGGTGGAAGTATCCGTCAGCCGGCATCTTTTTGTGGTGTGGTTGGTTTAAAGCCTACGTATGGCAGAGTTTCCCGCTGGGGATTGATTGCTTACGCTTCTTCTTTCGACCAGATTGGCCCCCTTACCAAAACTATTGACGATGCCGCTTTGGTACTTGAAGTTATTGCCGGAGCAGATGAATTTGATAGTACCGTTTCATCCAAACCTGTTGAGGAATATTCAAAATTCAAAATTCAAAATTCAAAATTAAGGATAGCTTACATAAAAGATTGTTTAGATAGTCCTGCTCTTGACCCTACTATTAAAAACAACGTTACCCAAACTATTGATAAACTTAAACAACAGGGGTATACCGTTGACGGAGTTGATTTTAAAGAGCTGGAATATTTAGTGCCTACGTATTATGTTTTAACTACCGCCGAGGCTTCTTCTAACTTAGGTCGCTTTGGTGGCGTACCTTATGGGTATAGGAGCAAGAACGCTACCGACTTAGAAAGCACTTTCAAAAAATCGCGTACCGAAGGTTTTGGCAAAGAAGTACAACGCCGCATTATGCTGGGTACTTTTGTGCTTAGCGCAGGTTATTACGATGCGTATTACGCCAAAGCACAACAAGTGCGCCGCATAGTACGCGATAAAACCCTGGCTATTTTTAAAGATTACGATATTATCATAACCCCCTCTACCCCCGGAGTTGCTTTTGCGCATGGTGCTAAAGGTGCCGACCCTATTAAGATGTATTTGGAAGATATTTATACCGTACAGGCAAACATTGCCGGCATACCTGCCATATCTATACCTGCGGGAGTAAATGAAAACAACATGCCTTTTGGTTTACAACTGATGGCGGCTCCATTTCAGGAAGAGTTATTACTGGCAAGCGCTAAGTTGATGACTGAGCTCAACTGAAAATCTGCTTTTCTAAAACCAATAATGAAGCACGCAAAATTTAGTATTCTTTTAACTTTTCTGGTTATTCAAAATTCATTTTCGCAAATTACGGCAGATAATGGACAACCCAGACAAAGTTATATCGGTGCAAGTATTGGAACAGCCCTTCCTATTGGAGCTTATGCTGATAAAAATATTTATAATACCGGTGCAGGTTTTGCCACTATGGGATTGCGCTTTGAGGGCTCTATTGCTAAAATCCTGCAAAGATATTGGGGGCTTGCATTAAACTATAAAAACCAAACAAATAATGTAGATGAACAGGCATTTGCAACACAATATGCTCAAAAATATGGCGGCAATAACTGGAATGTTCATTGTAGCCCTTGGAAAATAAATGCGTTTTTGATAGGCTCTTACAATGCTTTTCCTATTGGAGAAACTAAATTGGTAAGTTTAGAAATGAAACTTTTATTTGGAATGGTTAGAGCGTTAACACCCCAAACGGAATTAAATGGTTATTGGCTTAATGGACTAAATACAGCTCAACAAAATTTAAGTATTGCTGATGCTTTTGCTTTTTCAGGCGGACTTGGGCTAAGATTTGAAGTTAGTAAAACCATGTTTTTTATTTTACAGACAGATTACTTTGGAGCTAACCCAAAGTTTAACCTTCAGTCTGTTTTCCCTAACCCTTTAGGCGCTCCCTACTCATTAAATACCTCTTCACAAAACATAAGCACACTTTCCTTTAGCCTATGCTTTGCTTATAGAATTAATTAATACGCAGCAAATTATTACCTTTATAAATCCTGCATTAAAACTTTATATAGCGCAATCATCGTTTCTATATCAGCTTTATGTACTATTTCGTCGGGAGAATGAACATTACCTTCCGGTGCTCCTACAAAGCACCAATCCCATGGGTATTCTGCCATTTGCAGCTCTTTGGCATCACTGCCGCCACTGCCTTCTACCTCTAACTGAAAAGGCACTTTATGCTTTTTTGCAATAGCAATTATTTTGTTTACATAACTTCTTCTTGGTATCAAACTATCGCGCATACTAATGGCAACTCCTTTACCGTGTGTAACACCTTCGGTAACCCAGGTAATATCGGAAATAAGTGCTTGCTTAATACTATACTTCTCTTGCAGGAATTTTTGGATATACGATACGCTTCCGCCGCCATGCTCTTCCCAACAGGAGAAAACAATAGCTCCGTCTTTCAATGTCTCCGCTACTTTAAGCGCATTGTAAACACCCAAGCGATTATCCATATAACAGCATTGCACATACTCTTTCGTCTCGCGCCAATTGGGCTTAAAGGTAAGCTCTGTACCGCGTTCAAATGTATGTTTGGATTTATATTCTAACTTATCTTTTGTACTGCTAAGCGTAGCTTCATTGCCTTTCTCGTCAACTAAATTAAATCCGGTAACGGTTTGCGGTCCTCCTATCTTTACCAATTGCTTATCGTATCTTACCGTAAAACCAATGCTATCTATATGCGCGAATATGGCGGTACGGGGTTTACCAAAAACTAATACGATGCAATCCTGAAAACCATCTCCGGCATAAATTACAGGTTTGTGTTTCCAGTTGTTCTTTTCTTTTTCGATATAGTTCAAAAGAAAGTCTTTCATAGCAACCTCATTGCCCGAAGGAGCGTGTATGGCGCACATGGTTTTAAGTAAAGAGAAGTTTACATTACTCATAAGTTGTTAGTTTAATTTATAAGTTTAGTCATTGACGAATATGTTACTTGTTTTTATCATTTAAGCCAACGCGATTAAAGCAATAGCAATCACACTCAGGGCGATACCTGCCATGTTTTTATAGGAAAGCTTTTCAGCGAAAAACAAATACGCGCCCAGTGTAGAACCAAGCACTACGCTTACGTTCAATAATGGATAAAGCACCGAACTTTCTATAAAATTAGCGTCAATAGCCTTCATAATAAAATAGATACTAAAGTAATTGGGCAAGCCTAAAATAACACCCGCAATAAGTGTACGTTTAACATCAAGACTTACTTTGTCTTTATAGAAAAACACAAAAGCTACAATACCTATAAGAGCGGCGGCAAAGAAAGATAATCCGGAGAAGCAAGCGGTTTCAATCTCTGAATGCACTAATTTCTTTTGTACGTAGTTTACAATAGAGTCTATCATACCGCTTCCAAAGAACACGGCTATGGGTAGTATAAACTTTATTTTATCTTTAGCTCGCGGCGCAGTGGTTTCAGCTGTTTGACTAACAGGAGCCGACGAAACCAAAAATACAGATAGCAACGCCATGATAATACCCAGTATCTTCAACAAATGCGGAGAATCTTTATAGATAATAAAAGCCAATATTACCGGAATAACCACACTCATTTTATTGGATACTGTTGCTACCGATACTCCATTCTTTTCGATAGTTAACGATATTAAAAAGAAGATAGAACAAAACAAAGCTCCTAATGCCAAAGAGGGCAACCACAAATGAGTTGCCTCCACATAAACCGATTTAGGGTTTGTAAAGAGTAAAGATATACTGCCTGCCACCACATAATTTACTATAATGGCTGGAAACGAGGCCACCTTAAACTTTTGAAAAGACTTAAGAATAAGCAATAATATAATATTGCATAAGATACCAACTACCAAATAAAACATGGCGGCGAAATTAACCTTTTTAGACTATATAAAAATAATTTGAATGCTAAAGATAATGCCCTTATCGGCAGTAATGTGGGTGTTGTAAACAAAAGAGTAGTGATAGTAAGATAAGCACCCATCCCCTACCTTCCCAAAGGAAAGGGAGTAGCATGCTCTCGTAAGTCCTTTCCTTTGGAAAGGACTTACGAGAGGTTTCATAATCTTCATTAACCGCCCATCCTATTTGCTTTATAGTTGGGGTATTTATTTTACTTTTACGCACCAATTTAAAAATCATGAAAAAGAACTTAACTATCCTTTTAACTTTTAACTTATTAATTATTACTTCATTTTGTTTTTCACAAAATGCCATTACCTACCCCAACGACCCTTTTAAACTAAAAGAGTACAAACTAAAGAATGGCTTAACCGTTTATTTTAGCGTGTATAAAGATGCGCCCCGTGTTTATACCATGATTGCCACGAAAGCCGGCAGTAAAAACGACCCACAGGATGCAACAGGCTTAGCGCACTACTTAGAGCACATGCTCTTTAAAGGTACTGATAAGCTGGGTACTAAAGATTACAGTAAAGAAGAACCTCTTATTGCCGCCATATCTGACAAATATGAAGTGTATAGAAAAACAAAAGATGAAGCACAACGCAAAAAAATATATCATCAAATAGATAGTTTGAGTGGTGTTGCCGCCACCTTTGCCATAGCCAATGAGTTTGATAAACTATGCAGTGGTATGGGTTTTAAAGGTACCAATGCCTTTACCTCTTTCGAGCAAACTGTGTATGTAAATGATGTGCCAAGCAATGAAATAAGTAATTTTTTAACTTTAGAAAGTGAAGTTTACCGCAAACCTGTGCTTCGCTTGTTTCATACCGAGTTAGAAGCTGTGTATGAAGAAAAGAACCGTGGCTTGGATAACGATGGCGAAAAAGTATTTGAAGCTCTGTTTGAAGGTATGTTTAAAAATCATACCTACGGAACACAAACTACGATTGGTACTATAGAGCATTTAAAAAACCCATCCATGAAAAAAATTATGGAATATTATAATACCTACTACGTACCCAATAACATGGCAATTATTATTGCAGGCGATGTTGACCCCGAGAAAACCATTAAAGATATTGAGCAAAAATTTTCTTACATGCAAACCAAGCCTGTACCTAAGTTTACCTTTCAACCCGAAGCGCCTATAACCAAGCCTATTGTAAAAGATGTATACGGACCTGATGCTGAAAATGTACTGTTTGCTTATCGCTTTCCGGGAATAAACAGCGCCGATGCCGATATGATTAAATTTTTATCGCTTATTTTAACTAACGGTAAGGCCGGTATTATGGATATAAACCTAAACCAACAACAAAAAGTGTTAGAAGCACAGGCATTTGATTATGAGCTGGCGGATTATTCTGTACTTGGTTTTACAGGTAAACCAAAACAAGGACAAAGCTTAGAGGAGGTTGTAAAACTTATTAAAGAACAAATACAAAACATAAAAGACGGCAAGTTTGATGAGTGGCTTATACAAGCAAACTTAGCGAACCTAAAACTAAACCTTACCAAAACTCTTGAAAATAACCAGGCGCGTTGCGGAGAAATTATGACTGCTTTCACGTCTAATGAAACATGGGAGCATCGCATTGGGCTGATAGACCGTCTTTCTAAAATAACCAAACAACAACTTATTGACTTTGTAAAAAAGAACCTGAATGATAATTATGTGTTGGTTAACAAACATACCGGCGAAGATAAAAACGTACAAAAAGTTGATAAGCCCGCTATTACACCCGTTACGGTAAACAGAACAGACCAATCTCCGTTCTTAAAAAACCTAATGGCTAATAAACCGGAGCCTATTCAGCCCGTATTTATTGATTACGATAAAGATATTGCCAAAACAAATTTATCTAACAACATACCTGTGCTGTATAATGCCAATAAAGAAAACGCGACTTTTGACTTGTATTACACCTTTGATATGGGGAGCAACAACAACCATATGTTGCCTATTGCTTTAGCTTATTTACAATACCTTGGAACTACTAAATATACGCCGGCGCAATTGCAGGAAGAGTTTTACAAGCTGGCTTGTTCTTTTGATGTAGCTCCGCATGATGAGCAAACATTCAGATTGTTTAATCCTGAAGAGAAAACACTTTTAGCATTAAGCGGCTTAAGCGAAAACTTTACCAAAGCACTTGATTTATTTGAACACACTCTTGCTAATGTGCAGGTAAATCAAGAAGCATTGGATAATTTAATTCAGGATATGATTAAACAACGTGGAGATGACAAATTAAACAAAACTGTTATCTTACGAAAAGGGTTAGCTAATTATGCCATGTATGGAGCAAGTAATCCTTTTACCAATGTGTTTAGCGATGATGAATTAAAGCAACTAAAAGCAACTGATTTAGTTAAGTTAATTACTTCATTAACCAAATACGAACACCGTATCTTATATTATGGTCCGCTTAGCTTAACAGATGCAACGGCTGCGTTACAAAAAAACCATTATAGCGGAAGCATACAAAAACCTGATGCCGCTATTAACTTAACCGAACAAAAAACAGGCAACCAAGTTTATGTAGTTGATTATGATATGAAACAGGCAGAAATATTAATGCTTGCCAAAGGAGAACCATTTAGCGACGCGAATATTCCGCAAATAAGAATGTATAATGAATACTTTGGTGGAAACATGTCATCTGTTCTGTTTCAGGAGTTACGCGAATCTAAAGCGTTGGCTTATTCAGTTAGCGGAAGCTACAGAATACCAAGCAATAAAAATAAATCCTTTTACCTAAGCACTTATATAGGCTCTCAGGCTGATAAACTAAGTGACGCTTTACAAGGTATGAGCGATTTAATTAAAGAACTCCCTTCCTCTGATGTGATGTTTCAATCAGCTAAAGACGCTATCATTTCAGGCATTCGTAATGAACGTTTAACTAAAATGCAACTGCTAATCAACTACGAAGGTGCTCGCAGATTGGGTTTAAACTACGATGTTAGAAAAACTATTTTTAATAAAGTACAAACCATGAACTTTAATGATGTAAAGAAGTTTCAGCAAACATATGTAAAGCCTTTGCCGTTAACGCTTCTTTTGGTAGGAAAAAAAGAATTGCTTGACGCTAAAGTTTTAGAGAAATACGGACAGGTTAAATACCTTACCCTTAAAGAAGTATTTGGGTATTAAATATTTTGTTGAAAGGGCTACAACTCACTATTAGTATATTCTTCATCTTATTAGATATTTAATTCGTCGGTGCAGTTTTAATGTATGGCTAAAGATTTTGCGTACAACCAAACAATACACTACCTATGCTGTATGGCACTACATACGAAAGAAGCAAAAAGGAACGCTAAAATCTGGAACTGGACTACATTTATACTTGGGGTAATATCTCTTGTTTTAATGATAGTCATCAATAAAATGAAACTCTAAGCGGATAACAGCCTTAATTTAACGAATTAAGACTTTATAGTTACAGGTTAAATAATTACATTTGCTGTTATGAAAAGATGGTTTGTGATAATAGTGATGTTGGTAGGGTTTCAATCTTTCTCTCAAACTGCAAAATCCGTAAAGAAACCTATTCAATTATCGGGTGTGGTAGTTGCCGGCGACAGTTTAAATCCCGTGCCGGCTACCTCTATTAAAATAGTAAAAACAGATAGTATAGATTATAGTTACTTCTTTTCTGTGTTAACGGATGATAAGGGTTTTTTTTTATTAATGGCTAAGCCAGGCGATGTACTTGAATTTAAAAAAACAGGTTATATAGATTCCAGATACACCGTACCGGATACCCTTACAAAAACACCACCTTCTATTATTCATCTAATAGAAAGTAAGCCTTAGGTATTTCTTTCAATTGGCTTCATGACAAAAATCATGTCTTAAAACTGATGAAAATCAGCTATTAAGTGTTTATTGCTAAGTAAACTTGCGTATAAAACTACGCTTATGAAAACCTCAAAAAATAATGAAGAAATGACCGCTGATATAGTAGGAGTAATTGTGGCAATTTATACCGCGGTAATGCTTACATCCGTGTATTATATCGCGCATATCTCTTAGTCAGGTAAAATTTTCTTTACTCTTTTAAAAGAAGCAGGGTAGTAATAATTCCTATTAAAACACCCGACAATAGCCCGCACATAAATAGTCCGAAATATTTGCTGTTTTTCCAATCTTTTTCTTCGTGTATATATCTTTCCAAATCGACTGTATTATGACTGCAAACGTATTGATAAACCGTATTTATAAATTCTAAATAATGTTAAGCTTTTTTTAACTTTGTGTGCTATTAATCAACCCGCTATAAAATGAAAGCCTTATTAAGAATTGCTGTTTTGGTTTTTATTTTGTTTGCTACATACGCTTGCGCAAAGAAAGATACGACAACAAGTTCTTCTTCAACTTCAACAAACGCTAACCCGCAACCAACAGTTACAAATTTCTCTGTTAATGGTGTTGCTTCAAACGCCCCCAATCCTTCCACAGATACTATTGGGGGCAATTTTATTGTAGAGGCTACCGATGCCAATGGCTATCCTAAGATACAAATAAAATTTCTTGGTAAGACTGCCCCTATATCCGGTCCTTATAGCATTTATGGTTCGGCTTCAGGAGCCTTTCAATGTAGTTTTATGCTAACAACAGCAACGTCCTCAACTGTTACACCTACTATAGTATCAACCGCTTCATCGGGTATAGTTAATATTAGCGCGGCTGCAACACCCAATAATTCAGCTACTTTCAGCAACATTGTTTGTACCAATACAGGTACCGCTACTACCACTTATACCGTTACGGGTACTATTAAGTATTAAGTTAAAAAACACTTTTTTAGCCTTATTAGCGGCGTATAATTTAACTTTGCACCGCTATTCTGCTAAAATGAAAACATTACTTAATATTATAATTACAAGTTCTGTTTTGATAATTATTTATTCCTGCGCTAAGAAAAGCAGCACTAGCAATACTTCTGCCCCGAAGCAAACTATACAAACAAATCCTAACACAAACTTTTCTGTTGATGGTGTTTCTGCAAACAATCCCAATTCCGCGGGAACAGCAAATACATCTGCTTCAACGTTTGTAGTTACAGGCATTGATAACAGCGGCTATCCTCAACTAACGGTTACCTTTCCACATGCAGCTACACCTACAGGAGGAACTTATTCTATTGTAACAGGAAATCCGGCTATAGGTGGTGGACTTAGGTGTAATTTTGTATTAACACAAATTGGTGGTAATACGGCGACTGCTTCATCGGGTACGGTTGCTATTAATACGGTTTCAACGCATAGCTACGAAGTAGTATTTAATAACGTATCCTGTACAGGTTCTTATACAGGTACGCATGTGGTTTCGGGTACTATTGGTTATTGAGATTGTTTGGGTTTCATCAACGCCAAGTAAACAATACCCGAAACAAAGAAGCCTACAAACCAGGCATAATGATATAAGCCTGAGAGCCAATGCCAAACTGCTTCTTGCGGAACAGCTTTTATGGTAGTTAAGAATCCGGGTACGTTGGGTAGTATACCAATTACTAAAGCAATGATGGCGTAGTAATTAAAACCTTTTTTGTAACTGTACATTCCATTAGAATCGTACATATCTTTTACTTCCAATCTCTTTTTACGGATAAAGAAATAATCTACAATCATAATACCGCCAATAGGTCCTAAAAGACTTGAGTAAGCAATTAACCAGGTAAAGATATATCCGTTAGGGTCTGCAATCAGTTTCCAGGGGAAGATGAGAATACCTAATATACCTGTGATGTATCCGCCTGTTTTAAAGTTAATTTTCTCCGGAGATAAATTAGCGAAATCATTTGCCGGGGAAACAATATTAGCGGCTATGTTAGTTGCCAGGGTAGATAATGCAACCGATATCATGGCAATGCTTACAATCAGTTTACTTTCAAACTTACCGGCAAGTACTAATGGGTCCCAAATGGTTTCTCCGTAAATAATAAAGGTAGCCGATGTTACTACCACGCCTATAAAAGAGAATAAAGTCATGGAGGTTGGGAGTGCAATGGTTTGTCCCATAATTTGTGCCCGCTGACTTTTAGCATAACGGGTAAAATCGGGGATGTTTAAAGAGAGGGTTGCCCAAAAGCCTACCATACCAGTAAGTGCAGGAAAGAAGTAGTTCCAGAAATCGGCATTGCTTTTAAATTTAGAAGGTTGTGCCAGAATAGGTCCTAAGCCATTACCTGCCGAGATTGCCCAAAACAATAAGGCTAACGCCGCAACAGGAAGAAAGAAGGCTTTAAAGACTAAAAGCTTCTTTATACTATCAACACCCAGATACACCACAAACATATTGAGCAGCCAGAATAAAATAAAGGTAATAGCAGGTGCCGTTTGTAAACCTACCCATGCAGGAAATACTTGCGGTATGTTTTCTATAGATGGTATCCACACTTTAAGCATCAGGTAAATAGCATAACCTCCAATCCAGGTTTGTATGCCGAACCAACCGCAGGCGACAATGGCGCGTAACAAAGCTGGTATGTTGGCTCCTTTAGTACCAAAACTTACCCTTGCCAATACCGGAAAAGGAATACCGTATTTAGCACCCGCATGTCCGTTTAATATCATAGGCACAAGCACCACCGTGTTGCCAATAAATATAGTAAGTATGGCCTGCCACCAGTTCATACCCCCTTCTATAAGCGAGCTTGCCAGCATATAGGTGGGTATGCACAGGCTCATGCTTATCCATAGAGCGGCATAGTTCCAGGTACCCCAACTGCGTTTAGACAGCGGCACAGGCGCAAGGTCTTCGCTGTATAACGCCGAGTTGTGCAATATACCCTCGCTATGGTCTGTAATTTGTTCGGGCATGGTTACTCTTTAGTTTGTTTCAACAAGCATAGATTTAAAATATTAAGCAAATATAGGTACTTGGATTGCAATACCCGATACGTGGATTGCAAACCGATGATTATTTTACGGGTTTGGTCGATAAGATTAACGGGAAATCCCGCCCTGAAGGATTTGCCATACTGCGCCTGCGGAGTGACGGGCAAACGTACTAAGCCTCAGGATTTGCAAATCCTGAGGAGCGAGGAGACAACGAGTGTGCCTGAACACCTCATTAATTTTAAATTCTTAATTTTGAATTCTCAATTCTTAATTAACCGTATGTTTTCTGCCATTTACGAAGGTGTTTTATTGGGTATTTTCTTAGCCTTTTCGATAGGCCCTTCGTTTTTTGCGCTTGTTAATACGGGTATCTCTCATGGGTTTAAATCGGGTGCAGCGGTGGCTTTTGGTATTTTGTTCAGCGATTTGTTTTTTGTGGCAGCTACCGTATCGCTTATTCATTTTGGGATGGCTAATTTAATCAGTAACCCCAAACATCAGGCGTTTATGGGTATTATAGGCGGCATTGTGTTGATTGTGTATGGCGTCATTCATTTTGTACAAAAAGATGCTAAACACCAAGCCGATACCGAACTGGAAATAAAATCGCCTAAAACGTATGCACTTGTTGTAAAAGGGTTTCTGCTAAACTTGTTCAACCCTTTTGTATGGATATTCTGGATGACAACTTCTACAGCTATTAGTAGCAGATATGAGTTTCATATTATACGCGTAATTGTATTTTTTATGGCTGTTTTAAGCATAACGATTGGCACCGATTTACTAAAAACATTTGTTGGACATAAAATTAAAAACTGGCTTAATGCTAAAATACTTCTTCGCATTCGTCATGTATCGGGTGGCTTACTCATTGCTTTCGGCTTGTATTTAATTTACAAAGTATTTTTCCTGCATAACTAAATGATGAAGCGTTTATTTCTTTTTTCCATTCGTTTAATTTTAGTTTTCATAATTATATTCATATCTATTGAAGGTGGCGGTTATTTTTTTGCCCCCCTTTTAGGATTAATAGTTTTAGTACCATTTGTTTTTCTTCCAAAGGGTCTCAATTTAAAATTACTCTCTCTTTCAATATTATCTGGTTTATTATTGGGGACATCTTGGCTTCCGTCTTGTACATTTTTAAGCTTTATTGCCTTTATTCCTTTATTGTTTTTAAGTAATGAAATTGAAAAGAGTGAGATTAAAAGCAAAAAAACGCTTGTTTTTCTTTTAGGTTATCTTGCCTTTTTAATCTGGAATGTATGTGATACCTGGTGGATATGGTTTGCTTCTGATGGAGGGGCTGTTGCGGCTTTTGTAGCAAACTCCTTATTAATGACATTGGTGTATTTACTTTATTTCTCGCTTCGTCGCAGGTTTAAAAACGCTGCGTTTAATATGCAGGACTGGTTGTTTATTCCTGTGTGGATGTCGTTTGAGTACCTGCACACCAAGTGGGATTTGGCCTGGACGTGGCTTAACCTGGGTAATGTTTTTGCCTTTGAACCTAACTGGATACAGTGGTATGAATACACAGGCGTTTCGGGAGGTACGCTTTGGATACTTGCCGTAAATATTATGCTGTATCAAGCCATCCGGTTTAAAATACAGCACTCAAAAATTAGAATTGCTATAGCCATCGTTGTTGTGCTACTTCCTATTGGCATTTCGCAAATAATTAAATCGCAGATTGCCAAAAAAAGCCTTCCCGCTACTGTAAATGTGCTGATTGTTCAACCCAATATAGACCCATACAACGATAAGTTTAATGGCGACTTCCAAGGGCAACTTCAAGGGGTTTACAACAAAATAAAAAACAAGATAACCCAAAAGACAAAATACGTAGCGCTTCCTGAAACCTTCTTAACCGAAAATATGTGGGAGAATGATATTGAAAAGTCATTTTCTTTAAAATTTCTGAGAGATAGCCTGCTTAGTAAATTCCCTGATTTAAACATTGTTATAGGTACAACTACATTTTATAAGTACGAAAAAGATGAAAAGAAATCCGAAACCGCCCGTGCCTTTCCTAATACCGATATTTATTATGATGTATATAATACCGCCCTTCAGGTAAACAAAGAAGGTTTGCAGATTTACCATAAGTCTAAACTGGTTCCCGGTGTAGAGCGCATGCCTTACCCTGCTTTGTTTAAACCATTAGAAGGACTTGCCATCGATTTAGGCGGAACCTTTGGCAGTCTTGGTACACAAGATACACGTACTGTGTTTTTTAATAAAGATAAAACTATTGGTATTGCGCCTGTTATTTGCTACGAGAGTATTTTCGGCGAGTTTGTTACCGATTATGTGAGTAACGGAGCCAATCTTATTTTTATCATTACCAACGATGGCTGGTGGCAGGATACTCCCGGTTATAAGCACCACTTGGCTTACGCCCGTTTGCGCGCTATAGAAACCCGCCGACAAATTGCCCGCTCGGCAAACACCGGCATCAGTTGTGTTGTTGATGAGTTAGGCGAAGTACACGCGCCCCAACCCTGGTGGAAAGAAGGTTACATCATGGCTAACCTTGCCCCTAATAATCAAAAGACATTCTTTGTCCGCTTTGGCGATGTGTTTTCTAAACTGGCGGTGTTTCTTACCGCGTTCGCTATCGGGTATAGTATCTTTTTGCGGTATAAGAAGTAGTAAATTGCAGGTAATTTTGGCGTTGCCTGCGGCGCATAAAGATATGTGAACCTTCTTATTTCTTTTTAAACAATGCCATCAATAAAACAGGCAGTAAAATAATTTCGGCAAGTAGCGCCACAAGTAAAGTAAGACAGGTTAGCAAGCCAAACAGCCGAATACTTTCAAAATCTGATAATACCAGACTGATAAAGCCACCTAATAAGATAAGAGTGGTAAGGAAAACAGGCTTTCCGGTTTCGGCATAGGTGTGTTTAAACGCCCGCAAAGGAGAGGTACTTTTACTTAACTCCAGCTTAAATCGTGATATAAAATGAATGGTATCATCGGTAGCAATACCAAAAGCAATAGAAAAGAAAATAGCCGTACTTGCCTTTAACGGAATATGAAATAAACCCATAATGCCCGCCATAATAAGCAAAGGCACCACGTTGGGAATTAAAAATACGAGTACCATTTTAAAAGACCGGTGTATAATGAACGTTAGCAATGCCAAAGTTAATATACCCGTTAGCAAGCCCTGCATGGTGTTTGTAACCAGGTAACTATTGTTTAAATCAATAAGGTTGGTGGTGCCGGTTATGGTAAGTTTTACTATTGATGTATCGGTATGTTGGTTAACGAAAGCAGTAAGTTGGGTATTATATAAATCAACCGTTTGACTGCCAAAGTCTTTTATCTTAGCACTTATATGGCTTCGCTTACCATCTGGTTGCACCAATCTGCGGAAGTTGTGATTATTTTTATGTTCTTTAATGAGCTGAACATCCCTCTTATAATCTCCTGTGTCTTTGGGTAACACATAATCTCCATCATAAGCCTCGTTAACAGATTTTACAAGTCCTACAGGAGATAACATAAAACCAGGTTGGTAAGTGGTAGCAACAAAACTATCAACTGCATTCAGTTGTTTCATCACTTCGTAATTCCAGATAGTTTTGTTTGCGTCTTTTATGGTAATGTCAATTTCAAGAGGACGAACACCGCCGTAATGCTCTTCAAAAAACATAAAGTCTTGTTTTACGGGTTCTTTATCAGATAAATCATCCAAAAGTTTTTGATTAGGAACTATTTTAAATACCCCCCATACCGACGCTAACATTAATAAAGATGTAATTATGGCTATGGCTTTGCCCTTGCGTATTACCCAAAAGAACAGCTTATGCGAAGCCGTATCAATTTTAAATTTTGAATTTTGAATTTTGAATTTTGAACGCATAGCGTTTAAAGTAAGCATAGCGGGTAAGTAAGTATAGGTTAACACAAATGCCACAGCAATTCCAATGGAAGTGTAAATACCAAAATCTCTTACGGGTTTTATACCCGAATAACACAGCGAAAGAAAGCCTACTACTGTTGAAATTAATGTAAGTAAAGTTGGTTGCGCTACTTCTTTAAAGATAAGTTTCAGGGTATTGGTTTGGTTGTTTCCGGCAAGTATTTCATCATTGTATTTGGTATAGAAATGTATTACATCGCTCATACCTGCTACAAATATCATAGTAGGAATCATGGCTGTCATAATATCAATGGGTTTATCCAATACGCCCATAATACCAAAAGTGATGGTGGTAGAAATAACAATTAAGGAGATGGGCAGCAATACAGCTTGCACATTCTTAAACGTAAACCAAAGCAAAAGCGTTACAAACACTAATGATATAAGGATAAAAAGGGTAAACTGCTTTTGCAACTTTTCTAAGAAAACAGACTGAGCAAATATCCTTCCGGCAAGATGAAAGGAATTAAAATTCAGATTACTTACCAGTCTCGTAATACATGCGGCAAGTGTATCTGATTTCTTTTTAGATAAGCCGTCTTTTGACTTTAAATAAAAGCAAATTGATTTCCCATCGGTAGAAAAGAAATTGTTTTTCCACTGAGGAGATTTATAAATATAAGCAGAATCATCTTTATACAAATCTTCGTTTTGCGTATGCAGCAAGGGTATTTGTGTGGAAGCAAAGCCCTGTAAAGATGTTTTTTTTAAGTTAGATGCCGACACAACTTCTTCCACAAAAGGAAGTCGTTTTAGTTGTTTGGTAAGGCTATCCGCTTTGGTAAGAAAGTCTTTTTTAAATATTCCTTTTTCATTTTGAAGTGCAACGAGCACAAACTCGTTATCATGTCCAAAGGCTTTGCGGTAATCTTTAAAAAAAGGTAAAGCAGAGTCGTTATCCGGAAAGAAAGATTCAAAATCATAACTAAAGCTTAGATTTTTACTGAAATATAAAGCAGTAAGCAGAACTACTAAAATAACTGCCAATACCACCCGCGCATTTCTCTTGGTGGTAGTCATAAAATTATTTAGTTCCCAAGGCTATCTTCTTAACCTTAATACAGACATCTCCTCTTTTGGCAGGCTCTAATTCATACTCAACGCGGTCGCCTTCCTTAATTTCTTCAATAAGGTCTTTCACATGCACATAATGCTCCTTCTTTGTTTCGTCATCAATAATGAATCCGAATTTGTTCTTCTGATTGAAAAATTTTACTGTTCCTGTACGCATAAAATTCAATTACGCAAAGATAAGTAAAGTATATTTGCACGCAATATGCACCCCATTATAAAGAAATACATAGAGTATAATAACTTTGGCAGGCACTTAGGTTTGCATTTTAATATTGTTGAGCCTGGTGTTGTGCAACATTATTTAATCATTACCAAAGAGCATTTGGCAACCCCGCAAGCAGCGCATGGCGGAGTTCTTTCAGCCATGATGGATGCCGTGTTGGGCGTAGCGGCCCTTTCTATGGTATGTGCCGATAATAAAATTGTATCTACGGTGGAGTTTAAGTTAAACTACCTAAACCCCGCTTTGCTGGGAGATGAGCTAAGCGGAGAATCTTTTATAGAACAAAAAGGAAACCGCATTATCGTAGTGAGCGGTACCATAAAAGCAGCAAACAGAGATGTAATCATTTCAAAAGGCATTGGTACCTTCAACGCGTACCCTGCGGCTAAAGTTGGATTAATGACATAAGTATGGAATTAAAAATAAGCCACAGATTGCGCAGATTAGCACAGATACTACTCATCATGCTCTCTACTCTCTTTTGGGAAGGGGTTGGGGGTAAGGCTTTTGCGCAAAGTTTATTTCCATCAAGAGTAAAACTTGAGACCAAAATAGCGGACAGTACCTGGTACGGGGAAAGTTTATCAAGTATTGTGCAGGTTAATGAAGCCAGTGGAGAAATTGCCTTTAGAATGGATATTTCTTCCATTACCACAGAGGTTCCAAAAGCCGATTCTATTCTTGCCGGTGTGGGCAAACAGTATATTTATTTACAAGGTAAATTCCCTGTGAAAAACCTGAGCTTTACAGATGCAAATAATGAAAGCAATGAAGATTATACAGGTAAAGCCATGTTAACTATATTTGATGTTACCAAAGAAATAAGTTACAGTTGTGAAATATATAATTTTAATAACGATGATGAATTTGCCGTGGGCAACAATGTATACCCTTTGCGCATTGGTTTATTCTTTTCCTTTTTGCCCACAGATTTTAATGTAAATAAGCTTCATAAATCATTGGTAAATGCGATAGAAATTGAGGTAAGTAATGGATTAATAAACCGAACTAATTTGGGCGGAGATAGTATCTTTCCGAAATAAACTGATGATTTAGTGATTGATAATTTAAAATTGAAATACAAATTAGTAACTCGTAAATAATAAAATTGTAAATTAAAAACCATGGCACGCATACTTACCGGAATAACCAGCAACAATATACCGCACTTAGGTAATGTTTTAGGCGCCATGCTTCCTGCCATAGAGTTAAGCAACAAAGCGGAAAATGAGTCGCTTTACTTTATTGCTGATTTTCATTCTTTAATCAGTTTAAAAGATGCCGAAGCAAGAAAAAACAGCATCAACGCTATTGCCGCCGCATGGATTGCCTTAGGCTTTGATACGCAAAAAAACATCTTATATCGCCAAAGCGATGTACCGCAGGTTACCGAACTAACCTGGTATTTAAACTGTTTTACCCCCTACCCAATGCTTGCCAATGCGACTTCTTTTAAGGATAAAGCCAGCAGGTTGAGCGAGGTAAATACAGGTTTGTTTACCTACCCCGTTTTAATGGCTGCCGATATATTGCTGTATGATGCCAACCTTGTACCTGTGGGCAAAGACCAATTGCAACACCTTGAAATTACACGCGATATAGCCGAACGATTTAACCACCAATATGGACAAACATTGGTAGTACCCAATGCCAAAATTGAAGAAAGCGTGATGATTGTGCCCGGTACCGACGGGCAAAAAATGAGCAAATCGTATAATAACTTTATTAATATTTTTCTTCCTGAAAAAGAGCTGAAGAAAGCAGTAAACAGTATTATTACCGATGGTAAAACAGTAGAAGAGCCTAAAGACCCTAATACCTGTAATGTTTTTAACTTGTATAAACTGGTAGCCGATGCCACCCAAACAGCAGACCTAAGAGCTAAATATTTGGCAGGTAACTTTGGCTACGGACACGCCAAAACAGCTTTGTTTGATGTATTGATACACAAATTTGCCGCTGCAAGGTATAAATACGATTACTTAATAGCTAATACCCAAGAGCTTGATGCCATATTAAAACAAGGCTCAAGCAAAGCTGCCGCCATTGCCAACCCCGTTTTAACAAGAGTAAGACATAAGTTGGGTTTCCTTTAAATTTACTTAATTTATCGGGACGTTCCCAAATACTTATCCGCATTCAGCAAAATCAAAGAAAATAAAAACGATGAACTAAACTCTTTAAAATATATTCAGAGCAGTATCTTAGCTCGACAATCAAGGAAAAAGAAAACTATAAAAAAATCTTAAAATAAATTTTAAAATAGCTTCCTGAATTAATTGTTGAAAATTGCAAAAAAATTGTTGTGTGAAATAATAATTTAATTACCTTTGCCGTCCCCTAAAAAGGGAATAGTAAATAAAAGCATAAAAACAATAGGAAAATAAGCTAATACAACCGATTAAAGATGCCAACTATACAGCAATTAGTAAGAAAAGGAAGGTCAACAGACGAAAACAAGAGTAAATCTGCGGCTTTAAACTCTTCACCACAACGCAGGGGTGTATGTACCCGTGTGTATACCACAACGCCTAAAAAGCCTAACTCGGCTTTGCGTAAGGTAGCCAAGGTTCGTTTAACTAACCAACAGGAAATTATTGCGTATATCCCCGGAGAAGGACATAATTTGCAAGAACACAGTATCGTTTTGGTACGCGGTGGTCGTGTAAAAGATTTACCGGGTGTACGTTACCACATTGTTCGCGGCGCATTAGATACTGCGGGTGTTGACGGAAGAAAACAACAACGTTCCAAATACGGTGCTAAACGTCCTAAAGCAGGAGCTCCTGCCGCAGCAGCAAAAAAGAAATAAAATAATCAGCATAGAATAAAAAATGAGAAAGAGTAAAGCCAAAAAAAGATATTTATTGCCAGATCCAAAGTTTAATGACACGATTGTAACCCGTTTCATTAATAACTTAATGTATAGTGGTAAAAAAACTACCGCATCTACTATTTTTTATGATGCTATTGAAATTGTAACTAAACGTACCAACGAGGACGGTATAGAAGTTTGGCGTAAAGCTTTAGCTAATGTTACTCCTCAGGTTGAGGTTAAATCTCGTCGTGTAGGTGGTTCAACTTTCCAAATCCCTTCTGAAGTTCGCCCTGAGCGTAAAGTTGCTTTAGCCATGACTTGGATGGTAGGTTACTCTCGTAAACGTAACGAAAAATCAATGGCTTTAAAATTAGCCGGAGAAATTATCGCTGCTTCTAAAGAAGAAGGTGCTGCATTTAAAAAGAAAGAAGATGTGCACCGTATGGCTGAGGCTAACAAAGCATTCTCACATTTCCGTTTCTAATATATAAATAGATAAAGAATAATAAAATGAGCGATTTAGCATTTACAAGGAACATAGGGATTGTCGCCCACATTGACGCAGGTAAGACAACAACTACCGAGCGTATTCTTTATTATACCGGTGTTAACCACAAAATAGGCGAGGTGCACGATGGCGCGGCTACTATGGATTGGATGGTACAGGAGCAAGAGCGTGGTATCACTATCACTTCAGCTGCAACAACCTGTTTCTGGAACTACCGTAATAACAAATATAAAATTAACATTATTGATACTCCGGGTCACGTTGATTTTACCGTTGAGGTAAACCGTTCATTGCGTGTACTTGATGGATTAGTATTTTTATTCTCTGCGGTTGATGGTGTTGAGCCTCAATCGGAAACAAACTGGCGCTTAGCCGATAATTACGAAGTAAGCCGTATTGGTTTCGTAAATAAAATGGACCGCTCGGGTGCTGATTTCTTAGCGGTTGTAAAACAAGTAAGAGATATTTTAGGCGGTAACGCAATTCCTTTACAAATACCTATTGGTGCTGAAGAACATTTTACCGGTGTGGTTGATTTAATCAACTTCCGCGGAATGGTTTGGAATGAAGAAGATAAGGGTATGACTTACAAAGTTGTTCCTATTCCTGATGATTTAGTTGCAGAAGCAACTGAGTGGAGAGAAAAAATGTTAGAAGCTGTTTCTGAATTTGATGATAAAATCATGGAGAAGTTTTTTGAAGCTCCTGAAACTATTACTGAAGCAGAAGTTTTAGCAGCTTTACGTAAAGCTTGTTTGGCAAATAAAATTGTTCCAATGGTTTGCGGTTCATCTTTCAAAAACAAAGGTGTACAAACCATGTTGGATTTAGTGATGGAATTAATGCCATCTCCTTTAGATAAACATAATATTACAGGTACTAACCCAGATACCGGCGAAGAATTATCTCGCAGACCGGATGTTAAAGAACCTTTTACCGCTTTAGCATTTAAAATTGCGACTGATCCTTTTGTTGGTCGTTTGTGCTTCTTCCGCGCATATTCCGGTCGTTTAGATGCAGGTTCTTATGTATTAAACACCCGTAGCGGAAACAAAGAACGTATTTCACGTATATTCCAAATGCACGCCAATAAACAAAATGCTATCGATTTTATCGAAGCAGGAGATATTGGTGCAGCAGTAGGATTTAAAGATATTAAAACAGGTGATACCCTATGTGATGAAAAACACCCAATGGTGCTTGAGGCAATGAACTTCCCTGAGCCCGTAATCGGTGTAGCTATCGAGCCTAAAACTCAAGCTGACTTAGATCGTTTGGGTGTATCATTAAACAAATTAGCTGAAGAAGATCCTACTTTCCGTGTTAAAACTGACCAAGATTCAGGTCAAACTATCATCAGCGGAATGGGTGAGCTTCACTTAGAAATTATTGTTGACCGTTTAAAGCGTGAGTTTAAAGTGGAAGTTAACCAGGGTGCTCCTCAGGTTGCTTACAAAGAGGCTATTGCATCTAAAACTAATCACCGTGAGGTTTATAAAAAACAAACCGGTGGTCGTGGTAAATTTGCTGATATCAACATTGAAATCGGACCTATTGATGCAGATTGGGATGTAGCTAAAAACGGCGAATTACAATTTGTGAATGAAATTACGGGCGGTAACATTCCTCGTGAGTTTATACCGGCTGTTGAAAAAGGATTTAAAGCTTCTTTAGCAAACGGTGTATTAGCAGGATACCCGCTACAAAGCTTAAAAGTGGTATTAAACGATGGTTCTTACCACAACGTTGACTCGGATGCTTTATCATTTGAAATTTGTGCACGTTCGGCTTACCGCGAAGCATTACCAAAATGTAAACCGGTATTGCTTGAGCCTATCATGAAAGTAGAGGTTTTAACGCCTGAGCAAAACATGGGTGATGTGGTTGGTGACTTAAACCGTCGTCGTGGGCAAATTGAAGGAATGGACAGCAAAGGAAAAGCGCAGGTTATTAAAGCAAAAGTTCCATTATCTGAAATGTTTGGTTATGTAACGCAGTTACGTACTTTGACTTCAGGTCGTGCAACTTCAACAATGGAATTTGATCATTACGCAGAGGCTCCTGCAAACATAGCGGCTGATGTTATTGCAAAAGCAAAAGGTAAAACAGAAAAAGTATAATATTTCAATATAAAGATGAGCAACCAAAGAATAAGAATTAAATTAAAATCATACGATTTCAACTTAGTTGATAAATCGGCTGAGAAAATTGTGAAAACAGTTAAAATGACCGGAGCCGTTATTAACGGACCTATTCCTTTACCTACTCACAAACGTGTATTTACTGTATTGCGTGCACCACACGTAAATAAAAAAGCGCGTGAGCAGTTTCAGGTTTGCACATATAAGAGGTTGTTAGACATCTACAGCTCATCTTCAAAAACAGTTGATGCATTGATGAAACTTGAATTACCAAGTGGTGTAGAGGTTGAGATTAAAGTTTAGGTACATTCCCAAATCTGAAATCGAAGATTCTCAAACACAAAAAAGAACAACGACAAAGAAGTTTGTAAAACAGTAAACCAAATTAAATAAAGCTGCCCAAAAGGGCGGCTTTTGTTGTTTTTGCTTTACAATATAAGAATAAAGTTAAAAGCAAATTGCTGTGAGAACCAGTAAATCTAAAAACCAAAACAGAGCTTCGAGGGATTATCTAATGGGCGCATATTAAGTGAAAAGCAACAAGGTAACCCCATACAAAAAAGCCCCGTTTAAACGAGGCTTTTACTATATCAACTAAAAAAACGAGTTATTTATTCGCGCTCTACCTCTCCAAAACCAAGTTCTACAGGGGTTTTGCGTCCGAATATTTTTACGGTTACTTTTATTTTCTTTTTCTCTTCGTTAATCTCTTCAATAACACCATTAAATCCGTTAAACGGTCCGTTTATTACCTTAATAGATTCGCCAACCACGTAGGTATTAGTTACAACTCCTTCGGCTTCGGTTAACTCATCAACTTTACCTAAAATACGGTTAACTTCGGCAAGGCGCATCGGCACAGGCTCTCCACCTTTAGTTTCGCCTAAAAAGCCAATAACACCGGTAATGTTTTTAATAATATGCGCAACCTCTCCGGCTAAAATAGCTTCAATCAATACATAACCCGGGTAGAAATTACGCTCTTTCTGCATTTTCTTCCCATTACGTACTTGTATAATCTTTTCCATTGGAATTAAAACCTGCGCCACATAATCATTCAACTTCAAACGATTTATCTCAACTTCAATATATTGCTTTACTTTTTTCTCTTGTCCGCTAATAGCACGAACAACATACCATTTAAGTACGGGAGCTTCTTTTTTTATTTTTACTTGTTCGCTCATCATCTATAAGTTATTAAGCAGTTGGTAAGCCAATTCCATTAATTTTTTAAAGCCACTATCCATTAAAAAGATAACTATCGCAATCATAGCAGAAGCAATAAGCACAACAACAGCGCTTTCCTGCAACTCTTTCCAAGTTGGCCAAGAAGTTTTCTGTACTAATTCGGTGGTTGTTTCTTCTATGTATGTTCTAAAGCTCATTTTATTTCAGTTTAAAATTTAAAATTTAAAACCTAAAAGCTTATTAAATATAGCTTTTTAATTTTAATTTTTCTGCACGGGCGGAGAGATTCGAACTCCCATCAACGGTTTTGGAGACCGCTATTCTACCATTGAACTACGCCCGTAAACCGTTACCCTTTTTAAACGGCAAAATGGCAAGAGCAATTTGCCCTGCCATTTAACCGATCAAAATGCGCAATTATTTTATAATTTCAGTTACCTGACCAGCACCTACGGTACGACCACCCTCGCGGATAGCGAAACGTAAACCTTTATCCATAGCAACCGGAACAATTAATTTTACTGTAATTGTAACGTTATCGCCGGGCATAACCATTTCGCGACCTTCCGGTAAATCAATTTCTCCTGTTACATCAGTTGTACGCATATAGAATTGAGGACGGTATTTGTTATGAAATGGCGTGTGACGACCACCTTCTTCTTTTTTCAAGATATAAACCTCAGCTTTAAATTCGGTATGAGGTGTGATAGAACCCGGTTTTGCAATTACCATACCACGACGGATATCTTTTTTATCGATACCACGTAATAAAATACCTACGTTATCACCGGCTTCACCAGTATCAAGGATTTTACGGAACATTTCAACCCCGGTGCAAGTAGATTTTAATTTAGTTTCTTGCATACCGATGATTTCAACATCTTCACCAGTGTTAATAACACCTGATTCGATTTTACCAGTAGCTACAGTACCACGACCAGTAATCGTGAACACGTCTTCAACCGGCATTAAGAATGGTTTTTCTTTATCACGAACCGGAGTTGGGATATAAGAGTCAACAGCATCCATCAATTCCATAATTTTTGGAACCCACAATGGATCTTTATTTAATCCGCCTAATGCAGAACCACGGATGATAGGAGTGTTATCTCCATCAAATTTATAGAAAGTTAATAATTCACGAACTTCCATTTCAACAAGGTCTAATAACTCAGGGTCTTCAACCATATCCACTTTGTTCATAAACACAACAATACGAGGCACACCAACCTGACGTGCAAGCAGAATATGCTCACGAGTTTGAGGCATTGGTCCATCAGTAGCAGCAACAACAAGAATAGCACCGTCCATTTGGGCAGCACCAGTAACCATGTTTTTTACGTAATCCGCGTGACCAGGACAGTCAACGTGCGCATAGTGACGGTTAGCAGTTTCGTACTCAACGTGAGAAGTGTTAATAGTAATACCGCGTTCTTTTTCTTCAGGAGCGTTATCAATTGAAGAGAAATCTCTTACAGCAGCCCAGCCTTTTTCAGCCAACACAGCAGTAATACCTGCGGTTAATGTAGTTTTACCATGGTCAACGTGTCCAATTGTACCAACGTTTACATGGGGTTTATTACGTTCAAATTTTTCTTTTGCCATGGTTTTTTATTTTTATTTTTATTTTATTTTTATTTATTTAATTATTCTCTTTTTTTTCTAACATTTTAATCAGAGCTGTTGAGCAGGATTGAACTGCCGACCTCTTCCTTACCAAGGAAGTGCTCTACCACTGAGCTACAACAGCTAGTGCCTTAGCTCTGTCGTATTACAACGATTAAGAGCGGAAGACGGGTCTCGAACCCGCAACCTCCAGCTTGGAAGGCTGGAGCTCTACCAATTGAGCTACTTCCGCTTTTCAGTTATCATTCTACAGTTACCAGTTATCAATGTTTGCTGATAATTGTCAACTACGTAACTGTCACTGCCAACTGCTTTGGTGGGGTAAGATGGATTCGAACCACCGAAGACGAAGTCAGCAGATTTACAGTCTGCCCCATTTGGCCACTCTGGTATTACCCCATCTGCTACAAACGCAGAGCCGAAAACTGGAATCGAACCAGCGACCTACTGATTACAAGTCAGTTGCTCTACCAGCTGAGCTATTTCGGCGTTTTTAGTGTGTTTTTCGATAAATGTTTTACAAAGAACGCAACTATCCTTAAAAAAGGAGTGCAAATGTAGTTATAATTTTTTATTGGATGCAAAAAATTTACTCAAAAAGTAAACTTTTTTTTCTCTAAATAGTTTTGAAGCAACAAAACAGCGCTCAACATATCTATTGTTTCTTTATTTTGGCGTTGCTTTTTGGTGCTGCCCGCCGCTATCATAGCCTTTTGCGCCATACCCGATGTAAAACGTTCATCAAGCATTTCTATTTTAAGGGCAGGATATTTTTCTTTCAGTTTGCGGGTAAAACCAACCACGTGTTGCGCACTTTGTGATGGGGTATTATTCAATTGCTTAGGATTACCAATAACCACACACTCTACAGGTTCTTTTTTAAAGTAAGTATCTAAAAATTCGAAAAGCGTTTGTGTATGCACCGTAGTAAGCCCTGTGGCTATAATTTGCAGCGTATCAGTAACGGCAATGCCGGTGCGCTTGGTGCCATAATCTATTGCTAAAATGCGAGACAAGCTGCGAAGTTAAAATTTATACCCAATGTTTATGGCTGCTCTATATGTAAAGTATGATTGGTAGAATGTTTTATCAAAAGGTGATGGACCATAACTGCCATATAAAACTTGATTACTAATAGGTTTAAGTATACCCACACCAAGCAATATATCAATAGTTATTTTCTTAAATACATAAAATTGCACGCCGTTACTAATGCCTCCACCTATAGAAATTGTTTTGAATCCACGACTTAAAGCATCATCACTTTGCAACACTTTTTCACTAAAAAACTCGCCAAAGGAACCTATGTAATAACCCGTATAAGATTTCTTCTTTGATATAAAGTATTTATATTCGGGTATTAAAGCCCATTGATTATAATTCCACTCAGCGTAGTAAAGATTTTGTGTCCAATTTTTAAAGAATGACAGTTGTATACTATGTCTTTTCTTTAAAAGTTTCTCTACAGTAAAAGGACAATAATAAACATAATTATAATTTCCATTTCTTTCAGTTTGTATATTTCCTATTAAGTTTATTATCGGCAATAGAATATCTCCCTTCACCACCAAACCTATCTGCTTTTTGGTGCTATCTGTTTTTTGTGCAAAAGCATATACTGATAAAAGAAATAATATAAAGGTTAGCTTTTTCATCCCCTCAAATATAAAACAAAAAGCGCATTTTGGGTTCTTTTTCCTGAATCGAGGAATTAAACCCAAACGAAATTAAATCCATATGTTTTTTTGAATTGGAAACAAAAAACATAACGCATACTTATTTAAAGGAATTTCTACCTTTGCTATAAATGAAACACCTCTTAAATACTATCATAGCTATTATCTATTCGCTGTTAGCTATTACCTGTTATTCCCAAAACGATTCTTTAATTCCTAATTACAATAGCGCATTCTATTCTTCTGTGCTGCCCGCTGCAAAGGGTGTGGCTATGCCTTTTTTGGTCGACCAAAAGTATTTTTCTATTGCGGGTGCAAACGTAGTAGATTCTACCATAAACTATGCGGGCTCTCATTATCACGTACATAATTACTACCTGAACCCTGCTACTAACTATTACGTTGCCAGCAGTCAGTATAGCGCCTATGACATAAGCTCGTTTAGCTCTATTTGGCCTACGCAATGCCCTAATATATTGTATAACAGTAGCGATACTTCTTTCAATGCCCAGTCAGATTGCGTGGGCTATCTCACTCGCCTGTTATCGGTTACGGGCAATACCACCACCACGAACAACGCCTATCTTACTATTATAAATACGGTTCATGCCGGCAATACCTCTCACTTTGCCGCGGTGGGCTATGTATCTACCGCCTACTCTTTTGCGGTGGCTTTTCCTACGTTTCCTACAAGCCTAAATGCAGGCTGGCAATATGTAGCAGGCAATGTAGAATCATCAGAAGTTAATACCTACAACCATACTATACAAAGCTCCTTGGGCACATACAACGGCACGCGCAAAGGAGGTTTCGCGCAAGCTCTTCCCGGAGATATACTCGCATTTGGTTACTCAGCCTCTTCTTCCTCAAACGGACACGTAATGGTTATGGAAACATCTCCGCATTTGCTTAATGCAGATAGTCTGCCTAATTATTTCCCCCCACAAACGCTTGTACAGGCAACCGATTTGTTAAGCACATACAATATGTATAGCGTGCCCGTTTTTGATTGTTCTGGCAAGATGGCGCATTTTAGAGATAGCCGCGCACTTACAAGCGGAATAGGGCATGGCAAGTTGTTGTTGTTAACTGCCCTTACAGATGATGCCCCGATGGGTTTTATATTTGATACAGCTCAGGTAACAGGTGCCACACTTCATTTTGACACACTGGGAACTTCGGTTTACGCTATCTCGATTGGCAGGTTTGTTGCGGGTTCTACTACAGATATAGAGCAATTCAAATTTCAAAATGAAGAATTACAAATTTATCCTAACCCTGGCAGCCAATTAATCAATTTGTCTATGAGTCAATTTGATAACGAGAAAACAAATACCATAGAAATATACAATGCCGTTGGCGCTTGTATTCATAGGCAAGTTGCCACATCGGCAAATACTTCTTCAGCATTCAGCGAAGCCAAAGGAAATAATAACAATGAGCTAAATTGCCAAATTGATGTATCGGGTTTAGCAGAAGGTGTTTATACCCTCAGTATTATTAATTATACAGGAGTAATCAACAGGAAGGTAATTATAATCCGGTAGCTCACTCTCCTAACCTGCTGCAAACAAAGTTTATATCTTAGAAATAACATAATGTTGCGGAATAATTTAATTTATATAGTTTTGCCTAAACCTTAAAAAAATCTATATGAAAACAACCATTATGAAAACCTTGGCAGCAGGTATAGTTGCCGCAGTTATTGTTACTTCTTGCAGCGTAGAAAAAAGACATTACACATCCGGTTACTCTGTACAATGGAACAGCAAAAAAAGCAATGTTAGTGTTACCGAAGCGAGTTATGTAGCAAAACAAACACCAAAAACTGAAAACAAAAAAGCAACCGAAAACAAAACTATAATAGCACAAGCTCCGGTTGAGCAGGTTGCAGTTAACAGCAAGACTGTTAACAAAACCTTGGTAGCTTCTGTAAACAAAACAGTATATACCAAAACTACTGCAAAAGTTACTTCTTTTGAAAACACGATAGCAAGCAACAACGCTAAAATAGTTGAAAAAGTAGCTGCTCCTGCTAAAGCACCCGTTAAAGGTGAAGGGGCGGATATTCCGGTATGGGCTTATATTTTATTGGCAATCTTTATTCCGTTTGTAGCGGTTGGTTTAGCCACTGATTGGAGTATTTCAGTATTATGGAATATACTATGGAGCTTATTATGCGGAATCCCTGGTATCATCCATGCGTTTATTATCTTAAAAAGAACAGGACACCTATAGAGGTTGAATAAAAAACTATTAAATTATAGTTTAATTAGCGGGTATTTAGCAGTAGCCATTTTTTTACTGCTAATGCCCGCTAATTTTTTTGATACAGGTCCAACCCTTTGTTTATCTAAATTACTTATACATCAGGAATGCCCCGGATGTGGTATCACAAGAGGCATACAACACCTCATTCATTTTGATTTTACAGCCGCCTGGAACTATAATAAACTAAGCTTTATTGTATTTCCAATATTAGCTTTCTTATATGGCAAGAGTATATTCAAGTTCTATAAAAACAGCAAGACCTAACTAATTTTAAGCCTATAAACTTCAATTAAAGGCTTTTTCTTAACATTAAAATAATATTGCAGGATAATTTAATTTATATAGTTTTGCCTAAATCTTAAAAAATTAACAAATATGAAAACTATTAAATTCACAACCTTGGCAGCAGGTATAGTTGCTTCGCTAATGCTTGTAAGCTGCAGCAAAAACCGCACTTGTACCTGTACAACTACTTCAACAAGTACCCAAGCCGGTTCAACTGTTCAACCTTCAGGTAGCACAGTTACAGATTTAACCAAAGTAAACAAAAAAGCCGCTGATGCAATTTGCGTAAGTTCTTCTGATGTAATATCTTATCCGGCAACTACTAATAATAATGCTTATACTGTTACAAACACTCAAACTTGTACTTTAAAGTAATTTAATTTGTAAAAAAACATTTAAAATAAACCTTAAAAACTAAAAAATATGAAAACAATTACTTTAAAAACCTTAGCAATAGGTGTAGTTGCTGCCACTATGCTTGTATTTACAAGCTGCAAAAAGAACCATACCTGCACTTGCACAACTACTTCCACAAGCTCTCAAGCCGGTTCTACCCCTAACTCAACTTCAGATGTTAATACACTTACTAAAGTGTCTAAAACAGTTGCCGAAGAATATTGCCAACCGGGTACATCTACAACTACCCAGCCTCAAACATATCAAACAGACTCTATGGGTACCGGTGTGAATTACGGACACATTTATCCTTATACAATTACGTACACAGAAACAGATGTTAAAACTTGTACTTTAAAATAAGCAGGTTAGATTTAAATAATAACAAAAGCCTTGCAACCTAGCAGGGCTTTTTTGTTTCTCTTAAAATCCATTTTACCTATTGTTTTATAAGAAAAAGGTTGTATCTTCGCCGTCCTTAAAAACTTAAAATAAAAAAATGGCAGTAAAAATCAGACTACAACGACACGGTAAAAAAGACAGGGTGTTTTTTCACTTAGTTGTTGCAGACAGCAGAGCTCCACGAGATGGTGCGTTTATTGAAAAATTAGGTGTTTATAATCCAAACACAAACCCTGCAACCGTAGACATTAACTTTGACAGCACTTTAAAGTGGCTGCAGGATGGCGCGGTACCAACAAATACCTGTAAGGCAATACTATCTTACAAAGGTATTTTAATGAAAAAACATCTTTTAGACGGTGTTAAAAAAGGTGCTTTAACCGAAGAGCAAGTAGAGAAAAAATTCTCAGCTTGGTTACAGGAAAAAGAGAACAAGATTAACAGCAAGAAAGATAATTTATCTACCGGTAAAAAATCGGCTGAAACTAAACGATTAGAAATAGAAAAAGCAGCTAAAGAAGCAAAAGCGGCTAAGGTTGCGGCTAAAGTAGCTCCTCCTGTCGCTGAGGTAGCAGCACCGGAAGCGTCTGCGGAAGAAGCGACTCCGGCAGCTGAAGCATAATAATATAGTAACGCGCTAATAAAAAAAGCCCGAACAAATTGTTCGGGCTTTTTTTATTAAATATAAATTTGGTTATTTAATCTTATCTACGTTCATAATAGTGGCCTCTCCACTGGTGCATACAAGACTTGGCGCTTCTTTTTGCTTTATAATGGTTTCTATAACGGCACGATTTTTATCTTTTATAACCTCCTTTACTACAAACTCTGCAACATAATTAGTATCTACATACATTGGTTTTAAAAAGTTAAGCGATTGCTTTAGGTATATAGTTCCCTCGCCCGGAAACAAGGTGCCAAACACTTTAGAGAATAGTGATGCGCTCAACATCCCATGCATAATAGGACGTTTAAACTGGGTTTTAGCGGCAAAGGCTTCATCTAAATGCACAGGGTTTTTATCGCCGGTGGCATTGGCAAAAGCAATTACATCAGCCTGAGAAAATCTAAAATCGTGACTATACGTTTGTCCTACTTCTATCATACATTTTTACTTTAAACTAATACAAACCTACACAAAAAGTTTGTTATTATCCAACATCCATTTAGCTTTTAGTATAGTAGCCATACTTATGGCATCGGTAATCTTGCCCCGCATAACCATATCAAAAGCTTCATTTAAATGTAATTTCTTTACCTGCAATTGTTCACTCTCCTCCGGTTCCGCTTCTTCAAAACTAAGGTTGGTAGCCAAATATACAATGGCAAGCTCATCTGTAGCGCTATTACTAAGATGCAGACGCATAAGCTCATCATAGTTTTGGGCAATAATATCGGTTTCTTCTTTCAACTCCCTGCTAGCGGAATCTACCGGGTCGGTATCTTTTTTTCCGCCGCCTTCGGGTATTTCCCAACTATACTCGTTGGTGGGGTATCTAAACTGACCAACTAACCAGGTGTTATACTCCTTATCTAAAGGAAGAACACCAATAGCTAAATTCTTAAAATGCACAACACTATATATAGCTGGATTTCCGGCAGGATTGGTTACATCGCTTTTGGTTACTTGTATCCAGGCAGATTCATAAACCTCTTGCGTGTTATGGGTTATCCATGGGTTTTCTTCCTTAAGTTTATTTCTATTCATACCTGTCAAAAATTATTTTTCATTCTCACTTTTAGCACCTCCCAAAAACCAAGAAGCAATAAAGCCGGAAAATGTTCCGAAAAGCCCCACCCCACCGGTCATTAAAATTACGCCAACAATTCTCCCGGCCGTAGTTACCGGGTATTTATCTCCATAACCAACGGTTGTAACTGTGGCATAAGCCCACCACAAAGCATCTTCGGCTGTTTTTATGTTGCTCTCAGGTACCGTTTCAAATTGCAAAATGGCAATTGACGAAAATGTTATTAAAAGAAAGGCGATTATAGAAACAGTGGTAAACGCTCCCTCTGCTCTGTTTTTATAAACATGATTAATGAATTGCTGCGTGGTACGAAATGTTCTAACTATACGCAACAGCCTGATTAATCGAAACAACCGTGCATACCTAAAGTAATTAAAAGTGGGGATACTCGCTACCAAATCTATCCAGCCCCACTTCATAAATTTTAGTTTATTATCTGATTGATAAAACCGAACACAAAATTCTATTAAAAAGAAAATACAAATGATACTATCTACATACTCCAATATTTTAGAGGTTTCGGCACTTAATTTTAAAAATGTATCCGCTACCAAAGCGCCTAAAATATAAATAGATAGCACCAACACTATTAAATTTAGGATACCGAAACTATTTTCCTTTTTATTTGCTACTTCTTCCAATTTTTCACGAATTAATCGAACTCTATTTTAAAAAGCGCAAATATAACTGAAAACAAAAAGGGTTTCAACCTTATGTGTTGAAACCTTAGGGAATCTATTCAGTAAACTGTATCAAACAATATTGCTTTTATAATTGCCGCAGGATTGTAAATAAAAGTCTTAAAAAGGCATTGGATTATAAAGCTAAAGAAGATTAATCCTTACTTTAAATATAAAGTAGTTAACTGATTTGTTTTTAAATCATCTTCTGTCGTAAGAAAAGTTCCATTAAAAGTTCCATTAATTTCAACCGAGTATCTATTTGACCTTGCCGCATCATTGTGAATATAAAAATGCCCTGAAGCATCCGTTACAGATTGTCCAACTGTATAATTATCACATTCATCTTGAGTATTAGGTGCATCGCACGCTTGTAAAACAATCCAAACACCTTGAATGGGTTTCCCTCCAATGGTATCATAAAGATAACCTTCATAGGTTACTTTAGAAAATATTTTTTTTTCACAGTTAGTATTCAGAATTATTATTACTAAAAGTAGTATAGGAATAAATACTTTTGATAGAAATTTCATCGCATAAATATAAAGCAAATTCCTCTGAAAAAACCCAATTTTCAGGCTTTAAAACTACCTATTCGAAATCCTTATAAAGCAGGTACTTTTTACGGATAAGTTTAAACTTACTTATATCAGCCTGCCAGCTTTGTCTTATTTTGGCATCCGGTGCGCCTTGTTTTATCTGCTCTTGCAACTTAGCATTACCTGCATGATAGTTAAAGTTCTCATCAAAAAAATCGGGTTTATTCAATTGCTTATACATACCGGTTAACCAAAGTAAATACACTTGTCTTGAATCCTTAATAAAGGCGTCTGCAAAGGCTCTCAAATCATGTCCGTAACAAACCTGCCCGTCATACTTGGGTGTTTTAGCGCCATCGGTAGGATGCGGAGTAAAACTAAACTCAGTATTCTTTAAATCAGGATGCCCGATTACCTGAAAAGGAAAATCAGTTCCTCTACCCACGCTTACAATAGTACCCTCAAACAAACCAAGTGCCGGATACAGATAAACCGCTTTCATATTCGGTAAATTAGGAGAAGGCTTTACAGGCAACTGATACATATCAAAATGCGTATAGTTAATTACCGGAATAACTTTCAAATCGCACACTATTTTGTTCATCAGCCAACCTTCCCCATTTACCATTTTAGCGTACTCTCCGTAAGTCATACCATAAACTAAAGGCACCGGGTGCATTCCCAGAAATGATTTAAAGGCAGGTTCCAGCACAGGTCCGTCAACAAAATAACCATTCGGATTTGGGCGGTCCAATACAATAAACATCTTTTTATTTTCCGCCGCGGCTTCCATGCAATTACTCATGGTAGATATGTAGGTATAAAAACGTACACCCACATCCTGTATATCATAAATCAATACATCCACATCAGCAAGGTCTGCCGCGGCAGGCTTCATGTGTTTGCCGTATAAAGATATAATAGACAACCCCGTTTTCTTATCCTTACCACTATTTACCTGCTCCCCGGCATCTGCCTGCCCTCTAAAGCCATGCTCAGGACTAAATATTTTCTTGATGTTCACTTTTAAGGAAAGAAGCGTATCAACCAAATGAGTACCGTTTATTAACGAAGTAGGATTAGCGATAACAGCCACACGCTTTCCTTTCAGTAAAGGTAAATACTTATCTATTTGAGATGCCCCTGTTTGAATATCTTTCTCATACAACACCCTTGTTTGGTAGTAGGGCTGCGCTGCGCTGTATGCGGTATGCAGTAAACAGTAAACAAAAAACAGCAAACAATACTTCCTGATAGCTGATAACCGCTCACTGATAACTAATAATTGATAACTGAATTTTTTATACATCAACGCAAATATATTTATAAACTCTGTATACTAATCTCTTAATTCTTAATTTTGAATTCTTAATTCTTCATTAATTAACTTAGCCACCTACATAGCCAACAGATTGTGGAATACCAAGCTGCAAAAAAAATCAATTGCAGCGCCTGTGGTTAAAATTGCCATAGGAAGTATTGTGCTGGGCATTGCCGTAATGATACTTACCGTAAGCATTGTTACAGGCTTTAAGAACGAGATTAAAAACAAAGCCATAGGCCTTTCAGGCGATGTGGTAATTAGCGCCTATACCAACAACAACTCCTTCGAACAGGAACCCATCAGTATGCAAGCCCCTTTCTTAAAGGAATTGAATACAGATAAAGGCATTAAACACATCCAGCCATTTGCAACCAAAAACGCCATCATTAAAACCGCCGACGAGAACGAGGGAATTATCATTAAAGGAGTTGATAGCCATTACGACTGGGCCTTTATAAAGCAATATCTATTGCAAGGTAAAATTCCGGTTTATCAAGATTCCATTAGTTCAGATACCATTTTAGTTTCCAATACCATGGCACTAAAGCTTAATGCAAAGGTGGGCGACAAACTCCTTACCTATTTTGTAAGCCGAAAACACACCGAAGATAGCAGCCTTAGTTTAGGCTACGAACAACGCGTGCGCAAGTTTATAGTAGGAGGTATTTACCAAACAGGCTTTACCGATATTGATAACAACATTGTGTTTGCACACCTCAAACAAATACAAAAACTTAACTATTGGAGCGCTACACAAGCAGGTGGTTTTGAAATAGAACTAAAAGATTTTTCTACACTTGATATGGAAACCGAAATCATTAACGAAACCGTAGGTCAAAACGTAGAAGCCAAATCAGTAAAACACATCTACCCTACCCTCTTCTCCTGGCTTTCATTATTAGACAGCAATGCCGTTATAATAATTACCCTCATGATATTAGTAGCCGTTATCAATATGATTTCCGCCTTGCTTATTTTAATATTAGAACGCAGCAATACCATTGGGTTACTAAAAGCCCTCGGTGCCAATAATCATTTAGTGCGAAAAATATTCCTGTTTCAATCTTTCAAAATGTTGCTGCAGGGCTTGCTTATTGGTAATTTAATCGGAATAGCGTTAACGCTGTTACAACAACACTTTAAACTTATAAAACTTGCCCCCGAAAGTTATTACGTCTCTTTTGTTCCGGCAGAACTACACTTAAACCAACTATTGCTCTTAAACCTCCTCACTGTTAGCTGCTGCTTAGTAATGATGCTACTGCCTGTTTTAATTATAAGCAAAGTAAGCCCCGTAAAGAGCTTGAAGTTTAAGTAAATATTATTTGAATATCCGTTATATATCATAAACCTGTGATATTAGCCACAACAAGCCTTTCAAAGATTTTGTCTCCAAAACATCTTCTGTTTAGTTTGTAAACGCATCAATAATAATCTTTTTGAGGGGGTTATAATCTTTACAGGGAATGGTTTTACTTCTCGTATTAACAAAGATATAGTGAGAAATAGTAATGAGTAGTAACTGTGTTTTAATTTTTAGTAGGTTTGTCGACAAATTATAAGCATGAAATTTTCAGTCATTAATATTATAACGGCAAGTCTTTTACTGAGCATATTAATATTTACAGGATGTACTAAAGATACGGTGGTTGGTCCGGCAGGACCTATTGGCGCAACCGGACCAACAGGCCCTGCGGGTAATGCTAATGTGGAGTCGTATTTCTTTCAGACAACAACAAACTGGACTCTTGGAGCGGCAGACAGTAGTAGCTGGAATGCTACTTACACCGGTTTAACGATTAATACCGGTTATCAAGTTTCTGTTTCTATGGTTACAAGCAATGGTAACATGCCTCTGTCTTATACAAACTACTCAACAGGGATAGCATACGGGTACTTATGGAATTTGCAGGGTGTAACAATAACCGCAACTTCAATTACAGGTACTCATATACCAAAACCTGCAAATGACCCTGCATTTAATATTATTATTATTCCTTAAACTAAAGAGGAGAATTAGTAAAACACTAAACCCTTTACATAAGCATTGGCGGGCGCTTTCTTAATATGCTTATAGGTATCTAACTGAACTAAACCGCCGTTTTTAATTACACCCAAATAATTGGCGCCGCTTAAAACTTCATCTAAACGATGGGTAACAATAATGCAGGATGCCTTGTGTTGCTTTAGCTTTTTTTGGATGTAGGTAAATATTTTTTCTTTTAAAACAATATCCAAATTACTGAAAGGTTCGTCTAACAACAATAACTTAGGGAAAATGGCAATGGCTTTTGCCAGAGCTACCCGCTGCCTTTGTCCGTCTGATAAGGTGCTTACTTTTTTATCTCTAAAAGTTGCCATTTCGGTAAGACGAAGCAGCTCGTTTATTATCTTCTTTTTATAACCATCATGATACCCAATCAGTATATCGGCAATGTTCTCGTAAACAGTATGATGTTCTAACAAAGCATAACCTGTGCTTACTAACTTCATATCCTCATGCCCGGGAATTAAGTTATAAGCCGGACCTAATACACGTTGTTTATTAAAGGTAATGGCTCCGCTTTGTAGGTCTTCTAAACCATAAATACATTTAAGCAAAGTAGTTTTTCCGCTGCCGCTTTTACCTACCAATACAAGCGTTTGCGCAGAGTTAAGCGTAAAAGAAATGTTTTTTAATCCCTTAAAAAGAGTTTCGTTAGGGTAGTTAAATTGTATTTTATCAACCTGTAAAATAACTTATCTGATAAGCTGGAAAAATCCTTTTAGGTTGTATGATTTATTATTTAAATCAGTTGCCGTAAGGGTATAAAAATAGGTACCCTCGCTACAGGCAATTCCTGATGTAGTGTGCCCATCCCAATAGCTAACATTATCATTATCTAAGGTAAGTATTTTAATGCCCCATCTGTCGTATATAGTGCAAGACAATGATTTCATGCCGTGCGCGTTGGGCGCAAAATATTCATTAATGCCATCGTTGTTGGGTGTAAATATATTGGGCATGGTTAACAGTATAGTATCCGCTATAATAAGCGGAGATGATGTAGTATCATTACACCCCTTAACCCCAAAAGCAATCAGCGATACTGTATAAGTACCAATAGCGCTATAGGTATGAGATGGATTTGACAACGTATTTTGAACCAAAGTACTGTTGTCGCCAAAGTTCCAAATATAACCATTAGGCGCATGAGTAGAGGTATTGGTAAAAGTAACTGCCTGCGGCACACCCTTTGTTAAACTTGATGTAGCGAATGAAGCGGTTGCCGTTTGTTCAACATATAGGATTACGTTCTGCGTATCCGTTCCGGCAGGGCTATAATGAACTATTAATGTAATAACATAATAACCGGTATCAGCAAAGATATGTGTTGGGTTTTGATGAAGAGAATCTAAGTAATAAGCGGCTCCTATATATTGATAAGACCAATGCCATGAAGTTACTGTTCCTGTAGCAACACTACCCTTTATAGTAACCTCAGAACCCTGACAAACAGTATCTGAAACAGTTATCGTAACATTATTAGCAGCTCTCAAAGCCTGAAAAGAACAAATAAATACAAATAAACTAAATATACCTCTACGAATCATATATGTATCAGACAGCTAATTTAATTCAAATTTATTCAGAAAATGGATAGTGTTTACATTATCTGAAAAATCATTAATAACAGGTGATTGTGTATTACCGAAAGAAATGATTTTAAACGGAAGCGAAACACCTGAAACAATGCACTGTAATTCATCCTCAATATCTTTTATTCTTTCAGCTACTTTATCAATGTTTTCATATTCTTCATAAAACAAAACCCCGATAGGAGAATGCAAACTACTACTCTCTCTGATTATAAGAAAATTATTATCTAAAAACTTCTCTTGGTTTAAGAGATAGATGGCTCTGTTGTACTCATGATTATTAGCGTACTTTTTATTCATAAGAACTTCAGAGAAACCAAATACACTCTCATAAAAGGCATCAAATTTATATCCTTTAGGAACAAAGAGTTTAGATACATTTCTACATCCCAAGCCATAATAGTCAAACACATCATTCCCTAAAAGTGTTAGCTCTCCCCTACCCTCTTTACCTGAAAGAACGGCAATAGAACTTCTGTTCTTTCTTATGATGTGCGGATACTTACCAAAGTATCTTTCAAAATAAAGGCTGCTGTTGTTACTTCCGGTAGCTATCACGGCATCAAAGTTTTGCAGCTTTCCTTCCGCAAAGAATATTCTATCCACAAATAAAGGCTCTACTTCTTTTAAAAAATCAGCGAAGAATGTAATCAGGAATTTATCATCGCTTGATGGTTTTATTAAAATCTTATTTCCCGAAAGCAATACACACATAAAATCATGAAAGCCTACAGCAGGGATATTTCCTGCCATGATAACGGCAACTGTTTTAGGTATTTTAGCTTTATTGATTTGCTTACAAAATTCTTTCAAGTTATTTTCTTCCAATAAGAGAACAATACCCTGCAAAGCTTTTAGTACATTCTCTTTGGTAAACCATCCGTTATATAAGAAACATTGTTCAACAAGAGCGTCTAACTCCGTGTATTTGCCTTTGTATATAGCGTTCTTTCTTTCGTGCGTAAAATCCGATAGAAAATCGTTTAACTTTAAAAAGGCTTGCGCTTCTTTCTCCATAATTTTGTAATGCTTAAAATCTATAAATGATTATGTATATTTGCGCCGATTTTTAGCAAAACTAAGTAAAATGTCTATTAAAATAACTGAGGAGTGTATTAATTGCGGAGCTTGCGAACCTGAGTGTCCTAACAATGCCATTTATGAAGGTGGTGCCGAATGGCGTTTTGCCGACGGAAGCACTGTAAAAGGTATGTTTAAAGGATTAAGCACAGGTATTGAAGCGGATGCCGGTGCCCCACAAGTACCTAATAGCATGGATGTATACTACATTGTAGCTGATAAATGTACCGAATGTAAAGGGTTTCATGATGAACCCCAATGTGCCGCTGTTTGTCCGGTTGATTGCTGCGTACCTGATGAGGCACACAAGGAAACAGATGAGCAGCTTTTGGCTAAGAAAGCTGCCATGCATTTATAGCGAAGAGATTACCTCGCCACCACACTCTTACTCATTATAGCTCCCATATTAAACCAGCCAATAGCCGGCTGGGTTCCACTAATTTGTTGTATGTTGGTTTTTACATTTTGAGGGGTAACAGCAAATAAGCCTGCCTGCGCATTAGTCATTTGAGTTTGCAGTTGCCCTAAAAAATCGTTGGTGTTAGCATCTGTAGAATATATAGCAATGGTACAAGTATCACCCCTGTATATAGGGTTCTTACTATCAGTTAAATTATAAAAATTATTAGATACTCCAATATCAACACCATCTCCAGCAATTCCTGCATCTTCGCAAATGTTCATTTGAGAAGGCTGATTGTAAAAAACATCATTTTTATATGCTTTAATCCAATAGAAGTTCCCTGTGCCTTTTATGTCTTTTGCAAAAAAGAATGGAAAATAAGTTCGTGGTTTAGTAGTATCATTTGGAAACTGATTATAAGAATCTGTACTAGAACTTCTAAATGTAATTGAATCTACTGGAATGGTAGGAAATATAGTGGATAAAGCTATATACGTATTGCCGCTATAAGATATATTTAACTGATACTTGTGGTTAACATAACCCATAGTATCATTCGCAACAGGTGTATAGATATAATTCCCTTTGCCATCGGGAGTAAACGTAAATGTTTTAACATTAGTTAAATCGGTTAAGCTAACCGTTGCGCCTAAAACAGCGGGACAAGGCGCCCCACTAAAATAATTTGAAGAAGTAGTAATTCGTACGGTTTGAGGTTTAGAAGAATTATCTAAAAAAGCATCTACTACTAATTGCGTTGTACCATTTGGTACAGATATTTGTATAACCGAGGTGCAGGATGAAAAAAACAGTAGGCAGTAAATAATAATGATTGATAACTGATAACTCTTCATGGCTTATTTGGCAATTACACTTTTGCTTGATATTTCCCCAATATTAAACCACCCAATAGCCTGTAGGGTGCCATTTGTTTGCTGAATGTTAGTTTTTACATTTTGTGGGGTAACCGCAAATAAACCATTTTGCGCATTAGTCATTTGCGATTTCATCTGAGTAAGAAAATCAAAAGTATTGCTGTTAATGGAATATGCCTGAACCATACATACATCATTTCTATATATAGGATTATCATCGGAAGTTAAACCATTAAACGTATACTGAGGATTTAAAGAATCGCTATCATAATTGTGTCCATACCCACCATCTTCAAAGATATCCAATTGTTGGGGCTGATTATAAAAAACACCATTTTTAAATACCTTAAGCCAGTAATAATCATGTATGGGGCCGGTACTATCAAACGCATATACATACGGATAAAACTTGCGTGGTTTAGTTGTATCTGAAAGTGGAACAAGGTTATAATTTGGTCCGGTGGCAATTTCAAAAGCTATGGTATCAATAGCCATCGTTCTATTTAATGTAGATACCGCATTATATGTATTTCCATTATAAGATATATTTAACTGATACTTATGATGCAATTGCGCCATGCTATCATTTACACCGGGAGTATAGATGTAATTTCCGTTACCGTCAGGAGTGAAGCTGTATGTTTTAGCATTAGTTAAATCAGTTAAACCAACTGTCGCTCCCAAAACAGGCGGAGTAGAAACATTACTAAAATAGTTTGCATTAAAGGTTAATCTTACGATTTGCGGGTTCGGAGAATTATCCATAAAGGCATCCACCACTACAAGTTGACTTCCATTTGGAACAGTTACCTGAATAACTGATGTGCAAGAGTTAAGAAGTAAAATGCAAGACACAAGAAATAAGAAGTGTTTTTTCATAGCTTAAAACTTAAAGTTATATGTTACAGCAGGTATAACCGTTCCAACAACAGTATATTTAACAGCTTGTGTTTGATTGGCATTGTTTGGAACTGCCTGAAAATAAACGGCAAAAGCATTTTTTCTGTCGTAAGCATTATATACGCTAAATACTATACTGCTTTGCCAGCGCCGCTTATCATTCTTTTTAAAGTTGTACGTTGCTGAGAAATCTAAACGGTTATACGCGGGATTACGGAAGTTATTCCGCATGTTAGATGTGTTATAGTTTACCGTATAACCCTGTATCTGTATCTTAGAATCGGGGAAGGTATTGGGTGTACCGCTTATGTATACAAAGTTGCACGATACATTCCAACGTTTGTTAAAATCATAATTCAACACAACTGCCAGGTTATTTGGTCTGTCGTATTTACTTGGGTACCATTCATTATTGCTTAATCCGTTTATCTGACGTAAAGTGCGGGAATATGTATAACTAACCCATCCGTTTAGTTTACCTTTTGTCTTTTTAAAATAAAACTCCGCACCATAAGCCTTCCCTTTACCTTGCAACAACTGACTTTCATAATACTTATTTAGAAGCAAGTTGGCATTATCAATATAATCTAACTGATTTTGCAGGTTCTTGTAATACACTTCAACCGAGCTTTCAAACATGTTTTCATGTAAATTCTTAAAGTAACCTGCCGCTACTTGGTCTGCTATTTGTGGTTTAATATTGTTAGTAACCGGAGTCCAAATATCAAGCGGAGTAGATGCAGCCGTATTAGATACCAACATCAAGTATTGTGCCGTACGATTATAACTAGCTTTAAAAGAACTGTTATCGGTTAAATCTAATTTATAAGAAAGGCGCGGTTCCCAGTTACCATAATGGGCAATGCTTTTTCCGCTACTAAAAGCGACCGTATCTTTTATACGTTTGGCATTGTTGGGTATAGTATCATAGTAATCATATCGGTTGCCGGGTCCCATATAATCAAACAAAGAGTAACGAATACCAAATTGAATATTTGAACGACTGTTTATTTTAATCTCATCATCTATATATAAAGCGCTTTCTAAACCATATTTATTGGCTTCGCTAATGTTTGTAGTAGTTCCATCAGAAGCCGTAACAATAGCCTGCCCCGGTTCAAACTGAAGCATAATACCTTGTCCGCCAAAGTGCATGGTATTCTTATTATTTAGGTAATAGGTAAAATCAGGCTTAACGCTGTAATTGATAATGTTAGACGTCCAGTTAAAGCTTTGGTTAGTACCCCCATTGGTAAAGCCTAAGCCGTAATTGTAATTGCTATAAAAAGCCGTAGTGTTTAAAAACAGTTTATCATTAAACAAATGATTCCAACGCAGAGAGGTAGTAGCATTGCCATATTTAAAACTAAAGCCCGCGCCAAACTTATCCTGCCCTAAATACCCGCTTAAAAACAGGTTATTTTTTTCGTTTACACGGTAATTTAGTTTAGCCGTTAAATCATAAAAGTAAAAAACCAAATCACCCAACTGGGGTTCTTTCTTTTTTAAGATAGGCTTGGCAAGTATATCTATATAACTCCTGCGAGCCGCCACAATAAACGACATCTTATTTTTAATCAATGGTCCCTCTATAGAAAGCCTGCTGAATATAGTCCCTATACCACCTGTTATTTGCAGGTTTTTGCTGTTACCCTCTTTCATTCTAATGTCTAAGATAGCTGAAAGTCTGCCACCGTATTGAGATGGAATACCGCCTTTTATAAGCTTTACATCTTTTACCGCGTCGGGATTAAAAATAGAGAAGAACCCAAACAAGTGAGACGCGTTATACACAGGCGCTTCATCCAACAAGATAAGATTTTGGTCTATATTACCCCCCCGCACGTTAACCCCCGAAGAACCCTCACCCATGGTGGTTACACCCGGCAACAATTGTATGGCACGTATAATATCAACCTCGCCAAGCAGGGCAGGTATTCTGCTTATTTGTTTTATATCCAGTTTAGCTACACTCATCTCAACGGATTTTACGTTATGATCTTCGCGCTCTGATGATACCACCACTTCGTTTAATGAATTAGCTTCATCTGCCAGTTCAAAGTTTTTGGTAATGCCTTTATCGTTTAATTCTATATCCATACTTTGGGTAGCATACCCCAAGTAAGATACCATAATGGTATGTTTGCCGGCAGGTAACACCAACGAATAGAAGCCATACGCATTAGTATTTACCCCATTGGTAGTGCCTTTTTCATATACGCTAACGCCAATAAGCATTTCGCCGTTCTTAGCGTCTTTTACATAGCCGCTAACCGAGCGTTGCTGTGCAAAAGCCTCACCCCCAGCCCCTCTCCAAAAGAGAGGGGAGAGTATGATAATAAGAATAATTACTAATTTCTTCATAAATTATATCTTTAAATGTGCGGCAAAATAAAGTAAGCAAACCTCCCTATACAATGCTCTTTAGGCTGACTCATCATACAGGTAGGTAAAACAATGCTTTTGGCAGGTAAGATAAACGGTAAAGCAACTTCCTTCATGTTAACCAGCTTTTTTTAGCGCGGCAAAACTATGGAAACTTTTTTCTCTTAACAAGTTTCCATTAAAAAATTAACGAAGATTTAATATTAGCTTAGCGTTAAGCGCCATTAGACGCTCACGAGGCTACACATAACCGGTAAAAGGAATATAAGAGATTAAAATTGTAATACTCACAATGGCTAAAAGAAAGCCCTAACCTGTGCCCCACCAATATTTACCAACTTATAATCGGGGGTTTTACGACCTTCATAGGTAATGCTTATCTGTATATTACCTGATACATTTTGTTGAAAGCTGGCATTCCAGGTAACATTTTGCCCTACGTGCAAAGAGCTTAGCATTTCAAAAGCAACAGGAGTGCTTTGCGCGTCGTTATAGCTTATATTAATATAATCCGCTTTAAAGGTAAGACTACCCTTAGACAGTTTATTAAATTTAAACTCAGCGCCAATATCATTTATAATTGCTTTTTGAAACCCGCCTTCAATGATATTATGTTTTTGAGAGTATTGGTAAATAAGACTAATTCTAAAAGCGGTAGTGGGCTGGTAACTTAACTTGGGTTGTGTGGATATGGTTTGTACTTCATAGTTACGGTTATCAAAAAATTGAGACAGACTATATTTATTGCCATAGTTGTTTGTAAGAAAAATTCCCCAGGCACGGGTTATATTCCAACGGGTGTTTAATTGATTGTTTTGCAAACGGTGAGATTCGAACCCATTTACCAAAAGCTGTTTGGTACGATTATCTTCATACGTATAATCAAATCCATACACAGGACTTGTTTGATTAAAGAAAACAGATTGCCTGATGGTATAGTTTGATGAAAGCAGAGAGGAGTCTTTAATATTTGAATGAAAGGGATTAAATGCAAAACCGACACTTGAATTGGCCAAACTTTTTTGATCGACTTTATACGTTGTTTGCGAAACAAACTTTGACGCAAACTTCATCAGTTTATTACTACCGTCTTTTAAAAAGACTTTCGGACGCAAATAGACGTTTAAGCTAAACTGGTCTCTTACTGATTTTATATAGGTGTTGGTTGGCGTGAAAACCTTTATATATAAAGCTTGGTCAGGGTACTGAGCTATTTCAAATTCATTTAATTGTTTAATGCCGTCATGATTATAATCTACCCAAGTGTATTGTCCCTGTCCTGCGGCTACCTGCACGTAAGAATATTGTTGTTTTTGTTCCAAACCATAACCAATTTCATAAAAGGTATTCGCTGTAAAAAATCCTTTCATCAGTTTAGGAGCATATTCAATACGACTTAATAAATTATTATCAGGCTTTACTTTAATAAGATTCGTATCAATAATATCTAATTTTCTGTAAGTAATGGTTGTTTTTATAATATGATTCTTTACAGATGATATATTTGTGGTAAGTCCAACATATCTGGCATCTGCCGATTTCTTTAAATAATTATCGTACCCGAATTTATCAATACGTTCTCTGTAAAAAACCTTGTATCTGTTCTTGGTAGTATCTGCATTAGAAATATTTGTCTCATAATCCCAAAACTGATAACTCTTGCCTAATAAAGAATCTCGTAAACTATTTTTAAACTGATTATTTTCAAACTCATCCTGATAACCCAGCACTAATTTTTTACTTACGCGATGAGCTACTTTTGATTTATGTCTGTAAAACTTTGTCCTTAAGGGGTCTGTCTCCGAGTTCTTATTGGCATCGGTAAATAAATACGAGCCATTATAGAAGCCTTGTGTTTTTCCTACATTGAACGTGTTGTTTAAACTTTGTTTTATTCCATCATAAATGCGCCCTTCCACAAAACTACTTGCTGTATATTGAGAAGAAAATAAATTCCCTCTTGAAATGCCGGCCGTTGCATTAGCAATATGTTGGTCTCCAAAAATAGTATCGCTGGTTCGGTTCCAATCTCTTGAAAACTCTACACTTCTAAAACGTTCTATCTGCGTAAAATTCTTTTGCGCATACTCATAATTACCCCCGTAGTTAAGCAGCCATTGTTTTTTACCGGTAGTATCTTCTTCGCCCAATTTCTTCTTTTCGGTATAATAAACCTTTGCTCCCTGGCCGTTATCAGAACTTTTATCATAAGGAGATAAGGTATTTACATCATAGTTTGTAAAAGCGCCCTCTACGCCCAGTAAGCCTGTTTCAGAGGTTTTATACTCAGCAATAGTTGTTAGCATTTGTTTTTTATTAGGAGCGACCAAAGGGATAACGGGTTCAAAACTTCCTTGCTTTACTCCATTAACAGGCTCTACCCATTGATATACGGCGCCATTCGCAGGACTCTGTATTTGCACATAGTTCCCATTACCTTGCCCTACATTACCAAAAGCCACATGGTATGCCGAATCATTTTTGTAGGGAGAGATTGTGTATTCAAAAACATTATTAAACGTTACTCTTTCGTAAATGAATTGTAACGCGTTAATTTGCTTTTTGATAACGATGTTTGTATCAATCAATTTATAAAAAACATCTGTACTATTAAACGGCACTAACGAATACCCTTTAGTATAAGCCTTGCTAAGCGTATCTCCTATATTATGCAGAATAACTTTATCCGTATCGGACAGGGTTTGCTGAAGGGGTTTGTTTTTATTATCTTGCTCATCATAATAATTTAAAGCAAGTCGTAGTCTTTTTGTTTGATACTCCTCTCCTACAAAATATACCGCTCTGGAATAACTCTTTACCGAGTATTGAAACTCTACTTCAATACGCTTATCTTTTGTAATAAGTTGTTTTGCCGTAAATGTAATTTGTCCCGTGTTATAATCAATCACATAATCATTGTCCAATCCGCGTTTTAGCTGCACACCGCTTATATACACACGCTCGGTACCCGACAGCACAACAATATACAATTCGTTATTTGCACCATACAATCTATAAGGGCCTTGATTACTTTCTATACCCTGAATGACATCTCGCGCAAAAGTTCCTCCTACAATGGCACCCGAAACTGTTGTTTTTAAAACCGCGCCCTTTGCGATATCATACTCATTACTAAACATAAGTCCTTGAGAACGTTTATAGAAATTCATAAAATAACTATTGGGTCTTTGCATCTGATAATTACCCGCGATAAGTTTTGATTTCTTATCTTTTAACTGAATAAAGACATTATCAAATTCCGATAGTTGCTGCGTATTTCCTTCCGGTTGCAAGGGAATACTGTTGTCCGTTGCTGCCATAGAGAGTTCTATATCCTTGGTTAGTTTACCGGAAATTTGCAGGTTAAGAGCCGAGTTAACCACCATATCCTGATTATTACCAAAACTAATGCCACGAGATATACTACCGTTCTTCGTCAAACCATCCGAAGCGAAAAAATTCTGCGCATCCTTATCATTATTATATTGTATGTTATAAGCTCTGTTTCGCGAAAAAGCTAAATCCTGGCGCACATCTTTAATATCCTTATGATAAGCTTCTTTATTAAAATCAAGGGGGAATACTTGATACGTCGCATGTATAACAGTATCTAACTGAAGTCGCTTCGCGTTTATCAGTTTACGGTTAAACACAATCGTTTTTTTTTCAGGAAGTATTTTATACAAATTACTATCCAGTAAACTACCTTTACTATAAAGCTTTACACTATTAGGAACAAGACTTAGTGTATCAAGAGCAACCGTATCTTTAGTAAGAATAAGGTTCTTAGTACGGTTAAGGCTTTGTTGCCCCATCATACCAACCGAAGTAAATAATAGTATAAAAGCTATAAATATATAAAACCGCACAACATAGTATAACGAAAAATAAATGTACAAATTGTTTAACAATGTGGATTATTTAATAAACTAATCCACTCTGCTTGTATGCTATCCACCGGCCTTTTTAGCTCTGTAACCAGCTTTCAATAGTATTTGCACCACTTTATCTCTATGGTCTCCCTGAATTAGTATCTCTCCATTTTTAATACTCCCTCCTACCCCACATTTTTGTTTCAGTTCTTTACCAAGTACATTAATCTCATCTTCGCTGCCCACAAAACCAACAATACGCGTAAGTAATTTGCCGCCACCCAGCCTGTCTAAATGTACACGAAGACTTTGTTCGCCCGCGGCTAATGCTTCTTCTAATTTATCTTCCAAATTGCCAAACGATAAATTGCTGTTGGTTGAATAAACCAACCCATCTTCCATATCCTTTTTATTTTTCTTACTCATAACCACTTAGCATAAAACTTACTTATTATCGGGTATAAAATGATCTTCTGCATCGGCATGTGGCACTATATAAATTCTATGCCATTCATCTCCTTCTATAATTTTCCAGGTGTGCCCTTCTCCATGTATATCTTTAGCTACAAGTATAATACCGGGCTCTATTATAAAAGAATCTCCATTGGTTACGGTAAATTTCAATTTACCCTTTAGCGTAACTACAAACTGATTGCGCGGAGCGGGGTGTGCAGACAATTGGTATTTATCTATCTGTGTTTGCACAAAAAAATGAGTAGCATCTATATGTTCGTTTATAGGCACTCTACCTTCCTGAAAAGAGCATTCTGTGCCATTTATATTTATTAATTTAAAAGCTTTCACTTTAGTTTATTCATATCTCAACAAATATAATCTTTTTGCTAAATAATCTTTTTTGTTTTAAATGGAAGCGCGGGAAAAGTTCTTTTGATGTGGACAATCTTAAACTTGAGTTTTACAAAAGAAAATAAAACCAGCGAGCTATTATGGGTAAGGATTAACTTATAGTTTAAAGGCAATTACCAATAAATCATCTACCTGTTCGTAGCCCTCCATCCATTGGTTAATGGTATCGCGTATAATTTTTTCCTGCTCAGGTATGCTCTTTTCTCTGATAGAAAGAATAAGTTTCTTTAAATTCTTACTCATATACTTTTTGCCATCAGGTCCGCCAAACTGGTCGGGATACCCATCAGAAGTGATGTAAACCAAATCTCCGGTGCCTAACTGAAACTCATGCCCGTCATATTTAAAATTAGGTTTGGTAAAACTGGCAATACTGGCTTTGGTAGGTTTAGTTTCTTCAATATCAGTAGCATCTTTTTTCAATATCCAAAGCAGGCGGTTGGCACCCGCATACCGGATTTTTTTAGCGGCAAAATCAATACGAAGAAGGGCAATTTCCATTCCGTCTTTATTAGCGCCTTCTTCGGCAGACTCTGCTTGGCGCAACGCTTTTTTCACATTGTTGTTTACATGAAAAAGTATCTCAGCGGGGTCGTTTGTTTTTTGTACGGCATCGTTTAGTTTATCCGAGCAAATCATACTCATAAAACCACCGGGTACTCCATGTCCTGTACAGTCGGCACAGGCAATCAGTATTTCTGTATTACTTATTTTATGATACCAGTAAAAGTCTCCACTTACGATGTCCTTAGGTTGGAAGTAGACAAACAAGTCTTTATAAATATTTTTTATCTCGTTAATAGGCGGCAGTATTGCTTGCTGAATACGTTTGGCATAGTTTATACTATCCGTAATTTCTTTATTTTTTTCTTCAATCTCTTGTTTTTGGTGTTCTACTTCTTTGGTTCGCTCGGCGATAATTTTTTCAAGTTTTATGTTTTGTTCTTTTAAACGTTTGGTATTATATCTTACAATAACGCTTATGGTAACTATAAAGCCAGCCACGTAAATTACATAAGCCCATATAGTTCGGTACCACGGAGGTAGTATAGTAAACGAAAAGCTTACAGATTTGCCTTCAATACCCAATATATTTCTGCTCTTTACATGAAGTGTGTAATGCCCTTCATGCAATTTACTATAATCTATCCGGTCATTTTTGGTAAAATAACTGTATTCTTCATCATGTCCTTCTAAATAATGAGCAAACTCTAATTCATTTTTATTATAAAAATCAGAAGCGGCAACATGCGCGTGGATTTCGTTGTTTTTATAATCAAAAACAGGTTCTTCATATATTACGCCATCATAAAAATTTTCTATAACAATATTGGTGTCTGTTTTCTGAACCAATTTTGAAATAAATGTAGTAAACACATATTCTTTATGCTTATGGCTTAAATCGTAAGAAATAAGCCCGTCGTTTGTACCAATATATACTTTATCAGATTCTACCAAAAAGCTATGCGGTCTTAAAGAACTTACTTGTTTAAAGAACTTATAATCTTTTACAAAGCCGGAAGGAGTGCTTTTTAAAATGCACAATCCATCTTCGCCACCTACACTAACCATCTTATCATTAATATTAATAACAGAAAGTATAATATCATTGCCCACTTGCGCGGCTCTTGTCATTTGAATCTTACCCTTAAATATATTGTATTTTGATTCCTTAATAAAACGGGGATTTGCATTTTCATAAAACTGCAACATACCTCCTTGCCCTGCCACAAAAACATCTCTATTATAAGTAAATACATAATTTTCCGTTGTTGTATCAATACCGTCCTTATGGGTATAAATAGTTAATGTATCCGATAGGTTTGGGTTGTACATGTATACATATTCATCCCCACCAAAAAAAATGTTTCCTTTAGCATCCGCTACCATACTTCTTATACCCTTGGCATAAGGAAACTCTTTAACAACAGTTATTTTATGGTCTTTATATTTTGTTAAAAACAAGGCATATCCGCTGGCTATAAATAAGTTCTCCTTATCTGAAGGGTCCGCGAAAATTTTAAATACTCCATCCGGAAAATCAAATATCTTTCTCTCTGTTTTTTCGGTTATTTCATATACTCCGGTATTTGCCGCCGCCAATAATACATTCTGATAATTTATCAAATCCCAGCTATTTTCGGTAATACCTGTAGGACTAAACATATCTGTAAGCGGATTAAACTTATCAACTCCCTTATCGGTAGCGATGTAAAATAGGCCATTCAATTTAACTACTGATTCTATCGTGCCCCGTATTCCGTTTATTTTATTCCAATGCGTATTAGGTGTATTAATTTGTACAAGGCTTACTCCTTTGTTTAAGGCGAGCCACATATCACCGGCATAATCTATGTAAATACATTTTACGGCATCCTCCTGCAAACCACTTTGGTTTACATTTACCCTATTTACCGAATTAAAAGCGTCATCTACCATTAATACGCCATTTTTAATGGAACCCAAAGCGTAGAGATTATTTTTTATTTTAGTTCCGCAATAAATATCGTTTTCAATCATCCACTCATCGACTTTAGGCGCATGGTGTTTAGATATAAAACTCAGTTCGGGATGTTTCTTGTCAAACCTTAACAAAAAAAGCCCTTTACGAGAACATACCCAGTATAGGTTTTGCTTATAATGAAGAATGGCATACACCTTAGTATCCGAGAATCCTTCTGTATTATTAATCTTTATTAGTTTTCCTTTATCAAAAAAAATAAAACCAACACCCTGTTCTCTTATCAGCAAAGTGTTTTCTATATTAAAAAATGTATGAAATTTTTCGCCGCTTGGCGTAAAACTCTTTATAAAGCTATTGTTTTTGTACCAAAATACTTTTTCATTGGCGCAAAAAAAACGATTACTGTCAATAGAATGTATAGACCAAATTTTCCCGTAATCTTTTTCCTTTTCCGGCAAGGACGTTCCTAACGAAACGTATTCTGCTTTCCCACCCGTTTTAAAATCCAAATAGCCAAAATCTCCGTCACACCCTACCAAAATAGTCTTATCGGCTGTTTTATTAATAAATGAAATTGGATTATCATTCGGGTTTTCTATGGTATACCAGTTTTTACCATCATACATCAATACTGCATCATTATTGGCAACAAGCAGTCTACCCACGCTATCCTGTATAATATTCCAGTTTTGTTCGCCCGCACCGTACATAGCCGGTGTATAATTATTAATATAATAACTACCTACTTGCGCATAAGAAACAAACCTACACACAAGATAAAAAAGAAAAACAATTGTAATTTTCCTCACTACTAAGTAAAATTAATTTGAGCCTCCTAATGTAATATTTTTTAATTAATCGGCTACTTTAATAAGAAGCTGTTTAAAAATAGAATGTTGAGAATTATATAAAGGGCAAGGTAAAACTAATCAAAAACAAGTTTACTTCAAATCGCTAAAAACGAAGCGCTTATTTATGAGACTAACTTTACCGATGCCCAGTAACAAGGTATAAAAAATCATTTACCTAACATTAATCGTAAACAGAAAAATGGTCTGCGAGAAATTATACCTAGGATATTTTACTTAAAAAAAACAGGCTGTCAATTATCAGTCGCACAGAATTTGGCTTTAAACCTCCACTAAGGTACCTATTTTAGAGCCTTTAAGTAGTTGTTTAAGATTCCCTGCTTTGTTCATATCAAACACAATAACAGGTAAGTTATTTTCCTTACAAAGCGTAAAAGCAGTCATATCCATCACTTCCAGACCTTTTTCATATACTTCAGTAAAAGAAATGGTTTCGTATTTGGTTGCCGTTTTATCTTTCTCCGGATCGGCAGTATAGATACCATCTACACGAGTGCCTTTTAAAATCACGTCCGCTTCAATTTCAATGGCACGCAGCGTAGCGGCTGTATCGGTAGTAAAATAAGGGTTACCGGTACCTGCCCCAAAAATAACCACGCGGTTTTTTTCTAAATGACGTACAGCTTTTCTGCGTATAAAAGGTTCGCATATTTGTTCCATCTTAATAGCCGACTGTAAACGGGTTTGTACTCCCATACTCTCTAAAGCGCTTTGCAATGCCATAGAGTTAATAACGGTAGCAAGCATCCCCATATAATCTCCCTGCACCCTATCCATACCACCTTTTTCGGCTTGTATCCCTCTAAATATATTTCCTCCGCCAATAACAATAGCTATTTGGCAACCACTATCAGCAGCTTCTTTAATTTCGGTAGCATATTGCGCCAAGCGCTCGTTATCTATACCAAAATGCTTGTTACCCATTAAGGCCTCTCCTGATAATTTCAATAAGATTCTTTTATATTTCATATCTCGTTATTATGTTTTTTAATGGTGATATGCTGTTCGTCTATAGGCTTAGTTCATATCTAATGTGTTTTATTTCACAACAAGGCAAAAAAAATCCCGACTATTTGTCGGGATTAAAATTAAAAATTTTATTAACTTAACTGGTAGCGTTTAAAGGCTGTAACAGTCAGGTCTTTATCAATGCTTTGCAAGTATTGTCTGATTGATAATTTATTATCTTTAATAAACTCTTGGTTCAGTAAAGTAGATTCTTTATAAAACTTGTTTAATTTACCTTGAGCAATCTTTTCAATCATCTCTTCGGGTTTACCTTCTGCACGGGCTTGCTCACGGGCAATATCCATTTCACGCTCTAAGGTTTTGGTATCTACATCATCTTTATCAACAGCCACCGGAGCCATTGCAGCTACTTGCATAGCCACGTTTTTAGCTACTTCTTCGCTTACAGGTTTGGTAAAACCAACTATACAAGCCAGTTTATTACCCGGATGGTTATAAGCCACCACATTAGCAGCAGTTACTGTTTGGTAATTTGATAATTGAATCTTCTCCCCTATTTTGCCAATTTGCTCAATAAACTTGTCGCTTACCGTAACATCATTGTTGTATGGTAACGTATTGAAAGCTTCGATAGAAGCAGGATTTTTATCAATTGATATTTGAGAAATCGTATTTGCAAAAGCAACAAAATCGGCGTTAATAGCAACGAAATCAGTTTCGCAGTTCACTACCACCAAACTACCGTGTTTAGCATCGGCAGAAATTCTGGCAATAACCAAACCTTCTTTAGCATCTCTATCCTGACGGTTAGCAGCTACCTTCTGACCTTTTTTACGAAGAAAGTCAATAGCTTGCTCAAAGTCTCCGTTTGCTTCTTCAAGCGCTTTTTTACAATCCATCATGCCTGCACCTGTTTGTTGGCGCAGTTTATTTACTTCACTAGCCGTAATTGCCATTTTTGTATCCATTTAATGTTATTTTTTTACACCGGCATGAGCAGGTCTTGCAGGAGCAGCAGTTCTTTTACGAGCACCTTTTTTAGCTGGAGATTTCTCTTCTCCATCTTCTTTTAAGTATTTAGCCGCTACATCTTTTTCAACACCTTCTTCTCTTTCTTCTTTGTCTTCAGCATCTTTATCAACTTTGCGCTCAGAAAGCCCTTCAGCCACCGCTTTGCAAATAATATCTAAGATATAAGCGATAGAAGTTGACGCGTCATCATTTGCAGGTATTGCAAAATCAATAGCATTAGGATTTGAATTGGTATCAACAATACCAAAAGAAGGGATGTTTAATTTTTTTGCTTCGGCAACCGCAATCTTTTCTTTGCTGATGTCAACAATAAAGATGGCTGCAGGAAGACGAGTTAAATCCGCGATAGAACCAAACTGAGTTTCTAATTTAGCACGCTCACGAGAAATACTTAAACGTTCTTTTTTAGAGATATTATCAAAAGTACCGTCTTTAGTCATCTTATCAATTTGCGCCATTCTGCGAATTGTTTTACGAATGGTAGCAAAGTTGGTAAGCATACCGCCGGGCCAACGTTCTGTAACGTATGGCATATTTAATGCTTTTACTTTTTCCGCAACAATTTCTTTAGCTTGTTTCTTAGTAGCTACAAAAAGAATTTTTTTGCCTGAACGAGCTATTTGTTTCAACGCGTTGGCAGATTCTTCAATCTTAACAACGGTTTTATTTAAATCTATAATATGAATACCATTTTTTTCAGCAAAAATATAAGGAGCCATTGCAGGATTCCATTTGCTACGCATGTGACCAAAATGTGCACCTACTTCAAGTAATTCGTTAAACGAGGTTATTGCCATGTTTTTATTTAATTGTATTTTAAAAGATTAACGTTTGCTGAATTGGAAACGACGACGAGCACCTGCACGACCGAACTTCTTACGCTCAACCATACGTCTGTCGCGGGTTAATAAACTATCAGGTTTCATTGCCGCACGCAACTCAGGATTTTCTTCTACCAAAGCTTTAGCAATAGCCAAACGAATAGCTTGTGCCTGACCGGTAGTACCACCGCCTTGTACATTTATTTTTACATCATAATCATTACGCAGGTTAGCCGCTAATAAAGATTGTTGCACGTAATATTGAAGGGTAGATGTAGCGAAATATTCTTTATAATCTCTGCCGTTGATAGTGATTTCTCCGCTACCTTTTGTAACAAAAGCGCGAGCTACTGATGTTTTTCTTCTACCTGATGTTTTTATTTGTTCCATGTAATATATTAAGCGATAATGGTATTAATATCTAATTTAACGGGTTGTTGCGCCTCGTGTTTATGCTCGGTACCTGCGTATATAAATACGTTGGTGTTTTGCTGACGACCTAAACTATTTTTAGGCAACATACCGTGTATAGCCAAACGTAGTATTTCGGTTGGTTTACGTTTTAGTAACTCGTTTGGAGTTGCAAAACGTTGTCCACCGGGATACCCTGTATAACGAATGTAATCTTTATCTTCACCTTTCTTACCGGTAAAGCGTACTTTATCGGCGTTGATGATAATTACGTTATCTCCGCAATCTGTATTGGGAGTGAAAGAAGCTTTGTTTTTACCTCTGATAATGTAAGCAACTCTTGATGCTAAACGACCAACTACTTGGTTCTCCGCATCAACAATATACCACTTTTTATTGATGGTTGCCGCATTGGCAAAATCTGTTTTGTAACTAATTGAATCCACTTTTCTTTGTTTTAAATCCTATTTAGGGGGTGCAAAGATATACTTTTTTTTATCTGAAACAAAAAATGTTAGTTTTTTAGCGCAGATATTTATTAGAAACTGTTTAAAAATAGAATGTTAAGAATTATATAAAGAGCAAGGTAAAGCTAATCAAAAACAAGTTTACTTCAAATCGCTAAAAACGAAGCATTTATATATGATACCAACCTTACCGATGCCCGGTGGCAAGGTACAAAAAATCATTTGCCTAAAAGCCTGTTTAAAATTGATTTAAAAACTTCTTTTTTCTTTTCCTTGATACTTCGACTTCGCTCAGTAGTTACATAACCCCGGGTAAAGTGTGTACAAACGATTTGAACTTGAGCGCAGACGAGCCAAGCAGGGAAGTCCGTTCGCCAGTATCGGCGAAAGTTGGCGTTCGTGGTGGCTTTTTGTAATGCTTTTTCGCGGCAGAAAAAAGTATTATAAAAAAATCCGAATAAAATAAAATTTAAACAGACTCTTACTGTGTCTAAAACAGTTAAATAAGTTGTCGTTGCCACCTATATAAAGTATCTTCGCCGAAAATAGTTAGAGAATATGAATAAATATAAAGTTTGTTATGTCTTTCTTATTTGTCTTGTTTTTTTAGGCTGCAGAAAAAACGAGTCTGCTTCGGGGGGAAAAGCATCCATAAATGGGTTTGTAGAACTTACCGGAACGGTAAACGGTGTTTATGTTAATGGGGCAAGAATTAGCAGAAATACAGTTGTTTACATTAAATATGACGCTACTTCTTTTCCGGGTTCCGATGTTTCACAATATGACAGCCAACAAAATGTAGATTCCAAGGGCAATTTTAATTTTCAGCTTATGTTTAAAGGTAGTTATTATTTATACGCTATCGGCGATTATTTTGACGCGAACGGTTATTATTATCAAGTTGCCGGTGGAACGCAGGTTAATATTAATACCAGAAAAGCGACCCTTAATTACGATATTGGTGTGGCAGTAGTAAAGCCGTGAGTAAACCCATTTTGTTTTTTGACGGAGATTGCTCTCTGTGCAACAAAACTGTTCAGTTTATTATAACACACGAAAAGAAAACTGAAGAACCTCTTTTGTTTTGCTCTCTTCAATCCACTTATGCCAAACAGGTCTTAGAAAAGTATCATTACAATTTTAATCAATTAAACACCTTAGTTTTATTGGCAGGCGATAACATATTGTATAAATCAAACGCCGCTTTAAATCTTTGTAAATTCCTTAAAGCTCCTTACAGCCTGCTCATTATTTTAAAAATAATTCCGTCGTTAATACGAGATGGGGTGTACAACTACATAGCCAAAAACAGAAAGAAGCTAATTAAAACTCCTTTCTGCTATATGCCTACTCCCCCGCTTAAAAACAGGTTTATTGACCGTTAGAAATGAGATATGAGCCCTTAGATTTGAGACAACATCTCAATACTTAATACTAATTTTTAATTCTTAATTTTGAATTCTTAATTTACTATGCAACATACAAACCCAAGCGATAAAGAAATAGTTGAACTCTTATCAAATACCAAAACCATTGCTATGATAGGTGCTTCTTCTAATCCGGAAAAAACATCGCATGGTATTATGAAGAAACTGCAATCCATAGGTTATCGTGTAATACCTGTTAATCCAAACGAAACAGAAATATTGGGAGAAAAATGTTACGCGTCGTTATTAGATATTCCTATACAGATAGATATAGTGGATGTGTTTCGTAAAGCAGAAACTACTGTACCCATTGCTGAAGAAGCGGTAAAAATAAAAGCTAAAGCTTTGTGGCTCCAATCGGGTATTATAAACGAAGAAACAGCGACTATCGCGAAACAAGGTGGTTTATGGATGATTATGGATGAATGTATTGCCGTGATGCATGCTGTATTAAAAGTACCCGGCCAAGCGAAGTGAAACAAAGCGAATTGCGAAGCACTCAGCGAAGCCACAAAAAAAACAACTAAAATAAAGAGCTAATACATAAGCACAAAAAGAAATCTATTAAAAAGCGAATAATCGATTATAGATAAAAATGAAAGCAGCGCATCAGCATTTTAAAATTGTTATTATTGGAGCGGGAAATGTGGCTACCCACTTGGCAAAACGATTAAAAAAGAAAGGATTTTACATACTTCAAATTGTTTCGCGTAGCGAACAAAATGCTGAGGAGCTTGCCTTAGAGCTTCACGCGCCTTATGTTACGGATATAAATAAAATAAATAAACATGCTGATATTTATATACTATGTACCCCCGATGACGAGATAGAAAAGATAAGCAAGACTTTAAAACTATCCGACAAATTAGTGCTGCACACATCAGGCAGTGTAGCCATGAATGTATTGAAGAAAATATCTGCCAATATTGGCGTATTGTATCCGTTACAGAGTTTTTCAAAAGATGTAAAAACTTCTTTTGCATCTGTACCTTTATTAATTGAAGCCAATAACAAATCTTCTCTGCAAGAGTTAAAAGCAATTGCCTCTACTATCAGTAAACAGGTTAGAATCGTAAATTCCGCAAACCGTTTAAAACTGCACGTTGCCGCGACTATGGTAAACAATTTTACCAACCATATTTATTCTCTTTCAGATGATTTTTTGGTTAAAGAAAAGAATGACCTCTTTCATTTACTGGCACCCATGATAAAACAATCCGCGAAAAAATTAAAGAAACAGAAACCTGCGGCGATACAAACCGGACCTGCCAAACGGGGTGATGATAAAACCATAAAAAAACATTTACAATTATTAGAGAATTATCCCGACCAAAAAAAAGTGTACGAATTATTTACCACTCTTATAAAACAGAAACACCATGCCTGAAAATTTTAAGTCGCGTTTAAAACAGATAACAACTCTAATCTTTGATATTGACGGGGTAATGAGCGATGGTAAAGTGTACTTTATGCCTGATGGAACACCCACAAGAAGTCTAAACAACAAGGATAGCTATGCCATTCACTTGGCAACTAAAAAAGGATACAAACTGGCGGTTATTTCGGGTGGAAGTTCTGAGATTGTAAAAGAAGCTTTGCATCGTTTGGGTATTGAGTATGTGTTTTTAAAACAGCATGATAAATTAAGCTGTTACAAAGATTTTATGGCAGAGCATGTTTTAGATGATAAAAACATCCTGTATATGGGCGATGACTTGCCCGATTATGAAGTAATGAAACGAGTGGGGGTAGCTTGTTGTCCTGCTGATGCCGCAACCGAGATAAAAGAACTTTCTATTTATATATCTGATAAAAAAGGGGGCGAAGGTTGTGTGAGAGACGTTATTGAACAAGTAATGCGGGTGCGGGGCGATTGGGAAATTGCGCATTGGTAATGAATCTAAAAGCATTCATAAAACTTATTCGTTTTAATAATCTGGTGGTTATAGCACTAACCATGTTTGCCACTCGTTATTTTTTAATACAACCTATTTTAGCTCTTAGGCAACATTTTACCATGCAATTGCAATTATCTCATGCTGATTTCTTTTTACTTATGTTAAGCACTGTATTGATTGCCGCAGCAGGGTACATTATCAATGATTATTTTGATGTTAAGACGGACCGAATAAACAAACCTCAGAAACTATATATAGATAATGGCGTAAAGCGCAGGGTAGCTATATTTATTCATACGCTATTTAACGTTGCGGGTTTTGCAATTGGGGTATATGTGGCGCATAAGGCAGGAAATATCTTCTTATGTATCATTCAATTTGTTTGTATTACGTTGCTGTTTTTTTATTCTACGCATTTAAAAAGGCAGGTATTAAGTGGAAATCTATTGGTGGCGGCACTTTCGGCTATGGTTCCTTTGCAAATAGTATTCTTTGAAATGCCTTTGTTAAAATATAAATTCTTGCAAAATATACAGAGTTTCACATTTTTATACCTCTCCGTTTTTTCATTCTCCTTGTTTGCTTTTTTACTTTCATTAGTAAGAGAGATTGTAAAAGACATGGAAGATTTTAAAGGCGATTATGAAACCGGTTGCAAAACTATGCCCATTGTATGGGGTATAAAAGCTTCAAAAGCCATTGTGGCAGGGCTAATAAGCAATATCCTACTGTTACTTATTTTTATATTCTATAAATCAGATAAATCAGATTTTAGTATGCTTTCAAATTATCTGTTTGTTTTTGTGTTTATTCCTCTTTGTTTTTTAATCTTAAAATTATATCGCTCAAAACAAAAAGAAGAGTATCATCAGTTAAGCCAATGGATTAAATACATTATGCTTACAGGCGTTTTATCAACTTTTGTAATATACCTCATAGACAAATATTTCTCATGTTAGATTTTAAATACAACATCATATTAGGTTCTGCATCGCCACGCAGGCAACAGCTTTTAAAAGATGCGGGCTTTACCTTTAAAACAATTTCCATTAATGCGGATGAGAGCTTCTCTCCTACCCTGCAGGCAGAACAAATTCCTCTGTATCTGGCAGAGAAAAAAGCATCTCTGTATCCTGATACACTAAAAGACAATGATATTTTAATTACCGCAGATACCGTTGTGTGGGTTGATAATATTGTGCTTAACAAACCCGGTAATAATTTTGAAGCTACCCAAATGCTACAACTTTTATCAGGAAAAACGCATCAGGTATTTACAGGTGTTTGTATAACATCAAACCAAAAGAAAGTATCATTCTTTGATGAAACAAAGGTTTACTTTAAACCTCTTACCGAAAAGGAAATTGCCTACTACATTACTAACTACAAACCTTTCGATAAAGCAGGTAGTTACGGCGCACAAGACTGGCTTGGATTGATTGCGATAGAAAGAATTGAAGGTTCGTACTTTAATGTAATGGGCTTACCTATTCACAAGGTATATGCTAACTTGAGTTTGTTTTAATAATTTATTTAGAAAGTGTTATATAGATGTTTTTATTTATATTTGATTAATGAATAAATTAATATTAGTACTTGCTTTTATAATTATGTTGTTTACATCTTGTAAAAAGCATTACTTATGCACGTGTACTAGTAGTTATCAAATAACACCAGGAGGTAGTTCTTCTCCATTACCTACTACATATAGTACAATATATGACACAAAAAAAGGAGCAACTAGTACTTGTACAGAACAAGACCGAATTGGTTCAGGTTATCCTGCTGTTAATTGTGTTATTAATTAGATTTATACTACCTACATCTATAAAATCACCTTAATTTATCTACCCTTCCCCAACAAGGTATTCAACTTCTCAATAGCAGGTTCAAAGTTTGGTTTTACCTGCACAGCCATTTTATAATCAGCTTCGGCATCGGGTTTGTTTTTCAAGTCTTCAAAGCAAATGCCACGCGCTAAATATGCCTCCGCATAATCTCCATCGGCATCTATGGCTTGCGTAAAATAACCTTTGGCTTTTTCTATATCTTTTAAATAAACATAATTAATAACACCCAAATTATACAACGCGTGTTTATCTTTTTTATCTATAGTAAGCAACTTGTTATAGGCATCTATTGCCTGCGGAATGCGTTTGGTATCCTGATAAAACTTAGCCACAAAGTATATAGTCTCTGTGCTTTGGGGTTTAATGCGCAAAGCGTTGTTAAAATATTCTATACACAAAGGGTTCTTTTTGGTGGCAAGCAACCTGCCTGTTTCTACAAAGGCATCATAGTATTTATCATCCTGCTCGCAAGCGGTTTGAAAACTACTCAACGCGAGTGTACTATCACCCGCTTCTTTATAACACATACCTTTCATAAAATAACCTAAGGCAATGGTTTGGTCTATCTTTAGCGCGTCATTAATATTGGCAATAGCCTCTTTGTATTTCTTTACAAAAAAGTAAAGTTCAGCCAGTTTTAAATAGCCTTTGGTAGAAGTAGGAATATTCCTAACGCAACGCTCTAATGTTTCTTTTGCCAAACGGGTTTTACCGGCAGCAAAATTGGCATCGCAAAACAAAATATAAAAGCTATCGGTCTTCAAACTATCTATACCCAGAGCTCTTTTGGCATCGGCTGCGGCTGCAGCATAATCTTTAAAGCCAAAGTACACCTTGCCACGTTTGTAATAGTTATGGGCATTGTTAGGATCTTGCTTTAGTATATCGTTTAAGGACTGTAGTTCTTTTGAGTTTACCTCTGCCGACAGGGTATCTTTTTTTACCACATCCTTATTTTCCTCTTTATTACTTGAATTTTTACAACTGCTTATAAGCAATACTAAGGCTACAAATACTCCTAAAAGTCTTATCATGGCAACAAAAATAGTATTAATACCTTAATTTGCATTATAGCGCAAAAATTGCCGCCATATAACGAATAGGTTGTTAAGGCTAAGCTAAAAATCCTTCCTTAACCGGAGAGGGATTTTTTTATTAGATTTGTATAACGATTAAAGCAAATAACATGATTAAAAAATTACGGAATTAGGGAGATAACGACTACTTAGTGTATTCATGCTGCTTCCATTGAGTTTTTAACTAAAGTTTCAAACATATCATCTACCTTGCGATTATTGTATTTAAACACAAATTCAGCGATATAATCGGGTAAATGCCTTGTACTAACATGATGATATTGCCCTATAATACCTCTTTTTATAATTGCCCAAAAGCTCTCTATACTGTTTGTGTTTACTCCTTTATATGAATACATCCTTTTATGGTTAATAGCAATATGGTCTATTATAGAATCTATTCTTGTATAAAGTGGGGCTTGGTCAGATACAAGGGTAGATTTTTGTTCTTTTATATATTCCTGAACAAAGTCTTTTATCTTTTTATGAGTTAAACCGTTCATTACTTCGGCAACTACATCTCCATTTCTTTGAACCGCACCAACAACAGGAATGTTATTAGTTCCCCTGCCTGCCTTAGAAACTAAATCGGGTTTTGCAGGGCTTTTTTTACCTGTTTTAAAATTAACGCCTTTTTTCTTTAGCTCCTTAATTTGTTCATCTAACTCCGGCTCATAAGGTCTAATCTTTGAAGTCTCACGAGAAAGTGCCGAAAATCGCCTCGGCTTACCTCCGATATAAGTTTCATCAATTTCAACAATTCCTTTTAATTGGTCTGGTTGGTTGGTATCCATTGCCATTAATTGACGGGTTTTGAGGTATAGTTTATGAACTGTTTTATAATCCATACCGCCTAAATTTCTCTGTAATTGTAAAGCGGATAAACCCTTTTTAGCATCTGAAATAATACCAAAAGCATACAACCATTTTTGTAAAGGTACTCTTGTATGATGTAATTGTGTTTTTACGGTAACTGAAAAGGCTTTTGTGCATTTATAACATCTATGCCTATGTTGCCAATCGTGCTTGCTTACAGAATTATGTCCGCAATAAGGGCATTTAATCTCTTTACCCCAGCGTATTTTTTCAAAATACATTACTGCTTTGCGTTCAGTTGGGAACTTAGTTGCTATTTCTATTATGTTCATGGTAACTTATATTTCTTTTTAAATTCAAGTAATTTTTTTCCGTAATCTTCTGTATTAATCCATTTAATTGTATTCTTATTTTCCCCTTCATTTAAAAAACCATTATAAATAGTATCAAAAATTATTTTTTTTGTTTCAAAGTTTATTGTTCTTGATGCGAAAAACGCTTTACCATTCTTTTGTCTAAATTTAATAAACTGCTCAAATTTTAAATAATCGGTACTTATAGTTAAGATAAAATTTCTTTCATGTAGCTCATTAATAATCGAAATATTTAAATCCCCGCCTATTCCATTGTGTGAGGCTATAGAGTTTATAGTAGTATCAATAAGATATACTCTTTTTGTTAAATAATTATCTATTTTTTCAAACCCTATAGAAGCTGCATCATAGTCTATAAGTTCAATAAAGATACCTTTTAAGGGATATTTACCTTTATTTTGTATATCATAACTTAATCTATTATTTGTGCAATAATTATTATTAAAATACATTAAAAGATAACTGTCGCCACCAGTTGTTAAGTTTTCAATATGTTCTTTATACTTTTCATCATCTCTAATATTTTTTGCCATAACAAACATTAGAGATAGGGTAAGAAAAATCACAATATATCCCCAAGGGGTAAAATATTTAAACCCTTTTACACCATCATTTTTTAATTTTAAGAAAAACTCCATTAACATTATTATTAATGGGACGAAAACTATTAAGTAGTTCATTTTTTAGCGTTTTAGTTTGATAACGCTAAAGTACTACTTAAGTCGTTATCTCCCTAATTCCGAACTTTTTTCAGCATCTGTCGAGATTCCGAAACAAGTTCGGAATGACAAGGGAGATTGCTTCGGGAGTACCTTCGCAATGACTTATAACTTTTAATTTTGGATTTAAGATTAATTACCTATATTTGCACCCTTAAATTTTTATACTTTATAAATCATGGCTCGTGTTTGTCAATTAACCGGAAAAAAAGCAGTAGGAGGTAATATGGTATCTCACTCTAATCATAAAACCAAACGTGCGTTTGATGTGAATTTGCAACGCAAACGTTTCTTTGTACCTGAAACAGGAGAGTGGCTTACCCTGCGTGTATCTACCTCTGCATTAAAAAATATTAATAAAAACGGCATTTTTGCTTGTGTAAAATCAGCTCGCGAGAACGGTTTTTTACCAAAAGCTAAAGTAAAAGCCGCGCAAGCCGCTGCTAAGTAATTTTTAGTTTCTGTTTTTAAAAAGCCTTGTTACCTTTGGTGGCAAGGTTTTTTGTTTTTATATGGTTAGATTAACTACATCTCTTTTCGTCATACTGAACTTGTTTCAGTATCTATTGAGATTCCGGAACAAGTTCGGAATGACAATACTACTTGGTACCTGCTACCTGTTACCTGCTATTGGTAATGCTCAGTCAGATTCTTTGTACGACCCGGATTGGCTTCCCGCTTCATTTCACGCAGCCAGAAGAGATTCGCTTAGGGCAAAAATGCTTCCTAAATCAGTAGCCATAGTATTTGCCAATGCTGAAAGAAACCGCAGCAACGATGTGGACTATCAGTATAGTCAAGACCCTAACTTTTATTACCTAAGCGGCTTAACCGAGCCAAATGCCGTGCTTATCATTTTTAAAGAACCTCAAACCATTGATAGCATTACCACGAAGGAGCTTATTTATGTGCAACCCCGCAATCAAAAGCAAGAGAGCTGGACGGGCAAGCGCTTGGGCGTTGATGGCGTGAAGAATAAATTAGGCTTTGCTAACGTGTATAATGATGATCAGTTTGTTGATTTAAACTTAGACTTTAAAAAGTTTGATAAGATATATTACCCTCCACAACATAATGATGTGCGCGATGATAAAGACGATTCAGGCGATTTATTTAGTCTGCTTAAAATATTTAATGAGAAAACAAAAGACCTTCAAAACAAGGATTATTACGCTTTCTTTTCTATCATGGCCGATTTGCGTGAGATTAAAACCCCTGAAGAACTTACCCAATTAAGAAAAGCCATTGATATTACCTGCGATGCCCATAAGGAATTAATGCAAAAACTGACCAACAAAATGACTGAGTATCAGGCGCAAGCCATTGTTGAATATGGATTTAAATACAATGGCTCAGAGTATGTTGGTTACCCTTCTATTGTAGGTGCGGGAGAAAATTCATGTATTCTGCATTACATCACCAATCGTAAAAAACTAACCCCAACAGACATTATGGTAGTTGACGCCGGGGCCGAATACCATGGCTATACGGCAGATGTAACACGCTCTTTACCCGTTTCCGGTAAGTTTAGCGAAGAACAAAAGAAGATATACAATCTGGTGCTGAAAGCTCAATTGGCAGGTATTGAGGCGTGCAAGGAAGGTAATAAATTTCGTGAACCACATAATGCCGCGAGCGAGGTAATTAAAAAAGGCTTAATGGATTTAGGAATTATAGCTACTCCAAATGATTTTGTAAAATATTTCTTTCACGGCACATCACATTACTTAGGCTTGGATGTGCATGATGTGGGTAATTACGCGAGATTAAAAGCCGGACAGGTAATAACGGTTGAACCCGGTATTTACATCCCTGAGAACTCTCCTTGCGATAAAAAATGGTGGAATATTGGTGTTCGTATAGAAGATGATATTTTAATAACCACCGGCGCACCCGATGTGCTTAGCGGAAAATTAGCAAAAACAGTTGATGATATTGAGAAGTTAATGGAAAAGAAAAAGTAAACAACTTCTTAAATTAACACCCATCTCTTTATTATATTTCCAATTCTTATCTATCTTTAAGCCATGAAGTCGGCATTTAAGTTTAAGATAGTTAATGTCATTTTATTCTGTTTTACACTATTTAATTATAGTGCGTTCTCTCAAGTTAAAGATAAAGATTGGCTTTTGGTTGATGGGATAGATTATGCCCACTTATATTCTTCAGAAAAAGTTTTATTAGATTCTATACTTCCCCTCTATCACAAGGCAAATCATGATTCTGTTAGATTAAGGTTGTTAAATTATATTGTTGAAAATTGCAACGATGCTTCCGTTTGGCCTAAGTATAATGACTACATGCTCTCCATAGCCGAACATGGAAATGGAAATAAATTTTATCTTATTTATCAGGCAGCGGCTTTTAATAATATAGGATTTAATGCGGATAGCAAAGGTAATATCATAAAAGCCATCGCGTATTATAATAAAGCCCTTAAAATAAGGGAGGAGGCCGGAGATAAACAAGGTATAGCTGAATCAATAAATAATTTAGGTACTTTATATAGTTATCAAAATGACTTAAAATCATCTATTGTATACTACGCCAAAGCAGTAAAGCTATATGAAGAAGCCGGAGACATTAAAGGGGCCGCACAATCTCTTAACAATTTGGGAATTAGTTATAATCTAATAAATAATCCTAAAAAGGCAATAGAGTATAACATGAAAGCTTTGCATATTCAAGAACAAGCTAACGATATGCTGGGCATGGCTAATTCTTTTGTCAACCTAGGAGGTGATTACAGAGCAATAGGAGATACAGATAAGGCTATTCAGTATTACACTAAATCATTACAAATAAGAGAGCAACAGGGCGTTAAAGCGGATATAGCACCCTCTTTATATAGTTTAGGTGATATTTATTATGACAAAAAAGATTTTAAAAAAGCTAAAGAATATCTTGATAGGTCTTTAAAACTATCTATAGAGTTGGGCTTTCCCAATAATATAGAAAATGCCGCGGGGGTGCTATACCACATATACAAAGATCAAAATAATGCTCCTAAAGCCTTGGAAATGTTCGAGCTTTATACTCAAATGCGCGATAGCACAAGTGGCATAGAATTAGTTAGAGAAGTTACTTCATCAAAGTACAAACTTGAAGAAGAACAAGTAAAAATGGAAAATGAAAAGCAAGCGGCCATTGCCGCTGCCGAAAGTAAAAAACAACGGTTATTTTTATTATTAATAGCCTCTATTGCCATTGCCATAGGAATTATCACGATTATGGTTTATAAAAACTTACAACGCTATAAGAAAGCGAAAAAAATAATAGAAAAGCAAAAAGAACTGGTAGAAGAAAAACAAAAGGAAATACTTGACAGCATACGTTATGCCAAACGTATACAAGACGCGGTACTTAAAGAACAGGAACATGTATCCGCTCATTTACCGGGGCATTTTGTTTTTTTTCAACCTAAGGATATTGTTAGTGGCGATTTTTATTGGGCTATAGAAAAGAATAACTATTGGTACGTAGCCGCCGCGGATTGCACCGGACACGGTGTTCCGGGGGCATTTCTTACCATACTGGGTTCTTCTTTCTTAAATGAAATAAACGCGACCGAAAATCTTTTAACTCCGGCTAATGTATTAGATGAATTAAGATTACGTATCATATCTCAATTATCTGTTTCACATAAAGAAGGAAGTGAAACAAAAGACGGCATGGATATTTCTTTAGCCAGATTAAATCTTATTACCAAAGAACTAATGTGGGCCGGAGCTAACAACCCACTTTGGATTAGCTCTGTTGTAGATCAACAAGCTGATAAAATAGAATATAAGTTAACTGAAATACCCGCCCACAATCAGCCAATTGGATTTTATCCGTCTTTAACCCCATACCCAAACCATGTTATACAACTTAAACAGGGAGATACTTTTTATCTCTTTACCGACGGCTACGCCGATCAGTTTGGGGGCGAGAAAGGAAAAAAATTAAAATATAAAATGATGAAGGATATTTTATTAACCATGGCAAATGAAAGCATGGAAAATCAAAAGAAAGCTCTATCGGAATACTTTATTAAATGGAAAGGAACTTATGAGCAAACAGATGATGTATGCGTAATTGGAATTAATATATACTAACAACAACCTAATATGAGTAATGGATACAAATTAATTAAAGCAAGTCTGTTTAGCTTGTTTCTTCTTACGCGCATACAGAGTAACGCCCAAAGTATAATAGCCTATACCGATAACCGTGGGTACTTCAATATATTTGATAACGGTGTAACTACTGTTGCTGATTATCAGGTTCCCCAATCCTTTCAAATAGGAGGTAATTGTGTGGCTTACGTGGATTTTAATAACAGTTTGAAAGTATATTATAACGGAGAGATTTCTACGTTGTATGACGGTATTCCCACAAAATATCAGGTAACTCACAACTTAGTGGTATTTAATGTGGGAGGAGTCATAAAAGTATTTGACAGAGGGGTTATAACTACGCTTACGGGTTACGCGGCTTCTTATCAGGTGGGTGATAGCTTGGTCGCTTTTATTGATATGGGTAAAGGGGCTTTTCAAGTTTATTACAACGGGAAATTTCAAACCATGGAAGATTTTCACGTAACACAAAACATATTAGGCTATAATACCAGTAATAATACGATGGCATATCTTACTTACCTAAATGAGTTTAAAGTGTTTTGGCAGGGAAATGGATATAACATTTTTAAACTGGCTAATGCTTCCTATAAAGTAGATTATCAAACAGGAAGTAATATTGTAAGTTTTACCACAAACGGATTTGGTTTGAATGCTTTTTATAAAGGAAATACCTACCCTCTATCAAACAAACAAATTACCAACTACCAAACCGGAGATGATATGGTGGCTTATAATGATGCGGCCGGCTTTCATGTATTTTATGCCGGAAAGAATTACGATTTAAACGGCTTTGCGCCCGATTTTTATTTAGTAGCCGATAGTATGCTTATTTATTATACACCCGGTTTTTTTTATTGTTTTAATAAAGGCAAGAAAGAAGTGCTTGAAAATTTTATGCCTGCCGAATACTCCATAGATAACAATACGCTTACTTATGTTGATTTGCAGGGAGGATTAAAAGCGTATTATAATGATGACACATATCAGCTTTCTACCTTCGACAGGATTATTGGCTTTAAATTAGTTGGAAACGCTGTTTGGTATAGTACAGCCACCGTTTATAATCAAGTATTTTTAAAAGGGAAGACGTATTAGCTATGTTGTCATTTACTGAAGAGAATTATTTAAAAGCCCTGTTTAAGCTTACGCAGGAAAACGCTAAGGAGGAAGCCGGTACAAACGAGCTGGCAACTAATTTGGGTGTAAAGCCTGCCACGGCAAATGATATGCTTAAAAAGCTGAAAGAGAAGAAGCTGATTGATTACGAGAAGTATGGCAAAATTACACTTACTAACTCAGGGAAGAAAAATGCTGTTAAAGTAATACGCAAACATCGTTTATGGGAAACCTTCTTGTATGAGAAGATGGATTTTAGTTGGGACGAGGTACATGAGGTTGCCGAGCAAATGGAGCATATACAAAGCGAAAAACTATTAGAACAATTAGATAAGTTTTTAGGTTACCCTAAGTTTGACCCGCATGGCGACCCTATACCGGATACCAACGGAAAGATGTCGGCATTAAAAGCCATGCAGTTATCTGAAGGGGTTATTAATAAGAAATATAAGCTGGTAGGGGTTTGCAATCACTCTTCGACATTTCTACAATTCCTTGATAAGACCGGACTTACCATTAACATCAGCATCGAAGTAAAAGAGATTCAAACCTTTGATAAATCTATGAGTGTTGTTATTAATAACAAATCTCAAACTATACTAAGCAATGAGGTAACTCAGAATTTGTTGGTAATGTAATAACTATAGTATCATGACTGTATAAACTCAGCTACTTCACTCAGACTTTCAAAGCAATAATCAATCTTATTGTCGGTTACTTTTTCGTAATGAATAAAGATGGTTGTCATACCTGCTTTTCTGCCAAACTCCATATCACTCATTGAATCACCAACAATAATAGATTTAGTAAAATCAATGTCTTTAAAATCTTCTTTTGCCTGCAAAGCCATACCAATGTTAGGCTTTCGCCAATGGTGGTTATCAGCAGCCAGATGAGGAGAGAAGTACACTTTATCTATCTTGCCACCATGCTTCTCTATTTCATCTACCATGTAATGATGAATGATGTTTAAATCATTAGCGGTATAAACACCTTTGCCAATGCCTTGTTGGTTAGTTACCACAATTATTCTGCCGAATACATCAGTAAATAGTTTAATAGCCTCGGGTACGCCCTCAATAAATTCAAACTCGGGAAGTGTTTTAACGTAATCATCTTCCAGTTTTTTATTTATTACTCCATCGCGGTCCAAGAATAAAGACCATGATTTATCAATACTTAAATGTTTTAAAGTCATGCTGCGCTTGTTTATAATCTTCAGGAATCCCAATGTCTATAAAATAGCCATCATACGTAAATCCATATAAATTAAGTGTGTCTATTTTCTTTTCGAAGAAATCTTTTTCTATAGAGAAACTTTTATTGGCAGGAGTTTCATCCATGTAACTATCGCTATCTATCACATATACTCCGGCGTTAATAGTTCCTGACTTTTCGCGTGCATTCTTCTCTTTAAAAGCGCTAATTTTATCGAACTCGCCCAAGGTAATGGTACCATAACGGGAAGCATCGCTAACCTTGCGAAGCGCCAAAGAAGCATCCGACACAGCTTCGGAATGTTTGTTGTAAAAAGAATGCAGGTCAATATCAAAAAAAGAATCTCCGTTTAAAACCAATATATCGTAAGCATGACATTGCTGCATAGCCAAACGAATGCCACCCCCGGTACCTAATGGTTCTTCCTCTACAGAGTAAACAATTTCCATACCTTGAAAGCTGTTACCGTAACGCTTAATTACTTTTTCCGCTAAATAACCTACAGACAGCACCACACGTTTAATGCCATAATGAGCGAGATGTTTAAGGATGTAATCTAAAAAAGGTTTATCATTAACGGGCGCTAAAGGTTTGGGCACATCTTTTATAACCTCCTGTAAGCGGGTACCAAAGCCACCGGCAAGTATAATTGCTTCCTTAATCATCTACTTTTGTGGAAATAAAGCCGCTTCTACCAACTCACATATAGTATGTCCGATAAGCATGTGGCATTCTTGTATGCGGGGGGTATCTTTAGAGGGGATATTTACCAAGTATTTGCAGGCATCTTTCATTTTACCGCCCGTTTCGCCGGTAAAGGCAACGGTTATCATGCCAATTTCATTGGCTACATTTAGGGCTTTTACTACATTGGTCGAGTTTCCGCTGGTAGATAACCCTATAAGTACATCGCCTTTTCGCCCCATTGCACGAACCAAACGCGCGTAAATCTCATCGTAAGAATAATCGTTGGCTACAGCGGTTATATAACTGGTGTTTACGTGCAGGGCTTCGCTAAATAGGGGCGGACGGTCGTAGTAATAACGCCCGCTTAGCTCGGCAGCCAAGTGTTGCGAATCGGCAGCAGAACCACCATTACCACACCAAAGCACTTTGCCATCGTGTTTATAGCAGTTTACAATTTCGTTGGTTATCTTTTCTATGGTACCTAAAATCTCTTTACTGGTAAGTAAAGTTGTTTTTAGGTTTATAGATGTTTGCAGTTTAGATTTGATTTGTTCTATCATATTATCCAAACACCAAATATACAGCAATTCTTAAATTAGTCCATCATTCTACATAGACTTTAGATATTCGGATATTTTTATATTGAACCTAAAAACACTCTACATAACAGAAAGATTGTCTTATGATGTTTTTCATAATAAAGGGATAAAATTAAACCGCAGAACTTCCTTTTATAAGCAAAAAACATTATTTTTGATACTTACTGCTTTAGATTTTATTTAATTTATAGACTGAATGAAACCAACCGACATTAAAGACCCTGAGTATTTTCACAAGGTGGTAGATTGCCAGTACGCTTGTCCTGCGCATACCCCTGTGCCTGAGTACATACGCCTTATTGCCGATGGCAAATACGATGAGGCGTATATGATTAACTGGGACTCGAACGTGTTTCCGGGTGTGCTTGGACGCACTTGCGACAGACCCTGCGAACCTGCCTGCCGCCGCGGACGTGTAGAGAAAGAACCTGTGGCTATTTGTCGCCTAAAGCGTGTAGCTGCCGATAACAAAGGCAATGTAAAAAACATGATGCCCAAAGGTCCTTTTAAACCCAATGGCAAAAAGATAGCATTGATTGGTGCAGGCCCTGCTGCACTTACCGTAGCACGAGATTTAGCTCCGCTTGGTTATGAATTGCATTTATATGACGAGCAAAAAAAGGGCGGAGGTTTTATGCGCAGTCAGATACCTTCTTTCCGTTTGCCTGAAACCGTGTTGGATGAAGAAGTAAACTATATATTGGATTTAGGTATTCATACCCACTTCAATCACTACGTAACCAGCATGAAAGAAATTCTTGGGAAAGATTACGATGCGGTGTTTGTGGGTACGGGCGCTCCAAAAGGTCGCGACCTTGATTTACCTGGCAGAAAAGAAGCCGGAGCAAATTTCCACATTGGTATTAACTGGTTAGCCAGTGTTGCTTTTGAGCACACCAACAAAATTGGTAAGAATGTAATTGTATTGGGTGGCGGTAACACCGCTATGGATTGTTGCCGTACCTCCCGCCGCTTGGGTGGAGAAAATGTGAAGGTGGTAGTGCGTTCTCCCTTTGCCGAAATGAAAGCATCTCCCTGGGAGAAAGAAGATGCGCAACACGAAGATATACCTATTATTGATAATCATGTGCCTAAATCTTTCGTGATAGAAAACGGAAAACTAAAAGGCATGATGTTTGAAAAGGTGCAGGCCATTTACGAGAACGGAAAAAGAAAGTTAGTGCCTGTGGGTGGCTCTGATGTTTTTATTGAAGCCGATGATGTGCTTTGTGCCATCGGACAGGAAAACAGTTACCCTTGGATAGAGCGCGATTTGGATATTGAATTTGATAAATGGGAGATGCCTGTGGTAAATGAGAAAACATTTGCATCTACCAACAAAAAAGTATTCTTTGGTGGCGATGCCGCATGGGGTCCTAAGAACGTTATTACCGCTGTGGCTCATGGTCATCAGGCAGCTATATCAATTCACCTGCAATGCCAGGGCAAGGATATTCTTGCCGACCGTCCTTCGCCTTACGTAAACTTAGTAAGCCAGAAGATGGGCATCCACGAGTGGATGTATGAAAGTGAAGTAGTTACTGATGTTCGTTATATAGTTCCTCAAGCCGATAAGAAAGTTACGCTTACCAACAGAAAGAAAGAAGTCGAATTAGGCTTTGATGTAGTAGCCGGATTGAAAGAAGCGCATCGTTGTTTAAATTGCGATGTGCAAACTGTTTTCTCTGAGAGCAAATGTATTGAGTGCGATGCCTGTGTAGATATATGCCCAACATCCTGCATTACCTTTACCGAGAATGCCGAAGAAGATGTTTTGCGCCAACACTTAAAAGTACCTGCGCATAACCTTACTCAGGATTTGTATGTGTCTGATGTGCTGCCTACCAAACGCGTAATGGTTAAGGATGAGAACGTTTGTTTGCATTGCGGTTTGTGTGCCGAGCGTTGCCCTACATCTGCCTGGGATATGGATAAATTCTTTTATAATGTTACTAAAACCTGCCACGAAATACATAGCCACGTCCTTTAGGGCGTGAGAATAAATATAAATAAAAAAGAAAATCGGCTTTAGCCGAAACAAAGAAATGCCATACACCAAAGTAATGATACACTTTATCTGGGCTACTAAAAACAGAGCACCCTTAATTACGCATGAATTAAAACCATTGTTATTATCGCACATTAAAGAAAATAGTATAAAAAAAGAAATATTTATTGATTCATTAAATTGTGTGGAAGACCATATACACATACTTTTGTCATTGGGCACAGAACAAACTATTGCAAAAACGGCAATGCTTATTAAAGGCGAATCTTCTTATTGGGTAAACAAACAAAAACTAAGCAAATCTAAATTTGAGTGGCAGGATGAATACATTGCTTTATCTGTCAGCGAATCAGGACTTACTAATGTAAGACGATATATTGCCAATCAGGAAGAACATCACAAAAAGAAAACATTTATGCAGGAGTATGAAGTGTTTTTAGAATCAAACGGAATAGATAAAAGTAATTTTTTGGCTAAAGCCAATAATAATACTAATAATTTAAACCACGACCTGAAGGTCGCGGCTAATATATAATACATGGAAAATAAAGTTAAGATTAACGATTTTGTAGTCCGCTTTGCTAACGTAAACGGAACGGGTTCTGCCAGTGCCAATTATCTTTTTACAAAAGCCATCTTCAGGATGGGTGTTTTTGTAACCCCTAAAAACATATTCCCTTCTAACATTCAGGGCTTACCAACCTGGTACGAAGTGCGTGTGAGTGAGAAAGGTTATTTAGGTCGTAGAGAGGGTATTGATTTAATGGTGGCGGTTAACCCGCAAAGCTTTGCTAAAGATGTGGCTTCGGTAAAACCGGGGGGATACTTTATGTATGATAGTTCTAAGAAACTGCACCCTGAGTTTATACGCCCTGATATTACTTATTTGCCCATTCCGCTAATGCAAATGAGTAATGATGCATTTACAGATGCCCGTCAGCGACAACTGTTTAAAAATATTATATACGTGGGTGCGCTTACTGCCTTATTAGATATTGAATTTAGTGCTATAGAAGGTTTGCTTGCTGACCAGTTTAAAGGAAAAGAAAAACTCATTGCTCCTAATATTAAAGCTTTGCAGTTGGGAGTAGAGTATGTGAAGAAGAATTTTAAATACCCTTTAGAGTTCCGTGTGCAAAGAAGAGATTTACTGAAAGACTGGATTATGATGGAAGGCAATGCCGCCTGTGGGTTAGGTGCTGTGTATGCCGGTGCTACGGTTGCAGCATGGTATCCAATTACTCCATCCACATCGGTAGTAGAAGGCTTTAGTGAGTTTGCTGCTGAAATGCGTGTAGATAAAGAAAAAGGTAAAAACAATTTTGCCATTGTTCAGGCAGAAGATGAATTAGCCGCTATTGGTATGGTGATTGGCGCTAACTGGAATGGTGCACGTTCCTTTACGGCTACCAGCGGTCCGGGTGTTTCTTTAATGAATGAATTTTTAGGTTTAGCTTATTTTGCCGAGATACCTGCTGTGTTAATTGATGTGCAACGTACAGGCCCTTCTACAGGGATGCCTACGCGCACACAGCAATCAGATATACTTGAAGCAGCTTATGCCTCTCATGGAGATACCAAGCATGTATTGCTTTTCCCATCTACACCCAAAGAGTGTTTTGAAATGACTGCCGAGGCTTTTGATTTGGCAGAGCAACTACAAACACCCGTTATTATGATGACGGATTTGGATTTGGGTATGAACGACCATGTTTGTCCGCCGCTGGTATGGGATGATAAACGTGAATACAAACGGGGGAAAGTATTGGATGCTGAAGCGCTTGAAAGCATTAAAAAATTCGGAAGGTATTTAGATGTGGATGGAGATGGTATTCCGTATCGCACTATTCCGGGAACGCACCCTACTAAAGGTTCTTACTTTACACGCGGCACTTCACGAGATGAGTATGCAGTTTATACCGAAGACAGCGATGCCTATCACCGCAATATGGACAGGCTGATTAAGAAATGGCACACAGCAAAAGATTACGTACCTGCACCGCATGTGTATCAGGATAAAAACAACCATAAGAACGGAATTCTTTTCTTTGGTACTTCTACTTACTCTTCTGAAGAGGCAATGGACATTTTAAAAGAAGAAGGAATTTTTGTAGATGCTATTCGTTTAAAATCTTTCCCTTTTAATAAAACGGTAGAGGATTTTATCAATCAGCACGAAAGGGTTTTTGTAATTGAACAAAATCGCGATGCGCAATTAAAATCTTTATTAATGATAGAACTACAAGCAGACCCAAAGAAACTTATCTCTGTGCTAAACTACGATGGTATGCCTATCACCGCTGATAATATCCTCAATCAAATTAAGAGTAAGTTATTAGTTATGAATGATAAATAAAAACAATCTCCTGCAGATTACACAGATTAGCACAGATAATCTAATCGGCGTAAATCTGCGGGAAAATAAAATACATTAAATATGACATATATTAAACCAAAATTTCGCCACCCCGAGCTTCCTAAAAACAAACTGGGATATACTGTAGATTATTACGAAGGCGCGCTATCCACCTTATGCGCAGGGTGTGGACATGATTCTATAAGCGCTGCTGTGGTGCAGACTTGTTTCGAAATGAATATCGAACCGCATCGTTTGGCTAAGCTATCGGGTATTGGTTGTTCATCTAAAACACCTGCTTACTTTTTAAGTAATTCGCATGGTTTCAATTCTGTTCATGGTCGTATGCCTTCGGTTGCTACCGGTGCTAACCTTGCTAATAAAGATTTAATTTATTTTGGCGTGAGCGGTGATGGAGATACTGCGAGTATTGGCATGGGGCAGTTTGTACATGTTATTCGTCGTAATCTGAACATGATTTACATTGTGATGAATAACGGTTGCTATGGTTTAACCAAAGGTCAGGACTCTGCTACTGCTGATGAAGGTTCTAAAAATAAATCAGGACATGTAAATTTATTTGAAGGAATTGATTTATCAAGTTTAGCTATTGAGTTAGGCGCAACCTTTGTGGCACAAAGTTTCTCAGGAGATAAAACACAGCTTATTCCGCTTATTAAAGCAGCTATTAAACATCCGGGCTTTGCATTTATCAACGTAATTTCTCCCTGCGTTACCTTTAATAACAATGTGGGTTCTACCAAGTCTTATGACTATGTGCGTCATCACATAGAAGCAACGGCAACTATGGACTTTGTTCCTGAAATGACCGAGATTACTGCCAGTTATGATGAAGGAAGTTTAAAGACCGTAAAAATGCACGATGGTTCATCTATTGCATTGCACAAGCTTGCTCAGGATTGGAATCCATTGGATAAAATATCCGCGATGAATGCCATACAACATGCCAAACAGAAACATGAAATACTTACCGGCTTGTTATACATACAACCTGAATCAGTTGAATTACATCAATTGCTGAATACAAGTAACAAACCTTTAAATACCCTTTCTAAAAAAGAGCTTTGTCCGGGTTCTGCCGCACTTGTAGAAATTAATGCGGGATTGAGGTAATATTGATTATGAGTATTAACTCTGTTTGGTTATAGTAAAACAATTAAAAAAAGTATTATATTTATCTTATAAACTAAAAACGAATGAGCAAAATAATTATGCGTTTAGCTATTGCGCTAACTTTTAACTTATCATTTATAACTTATAACTTTTCTTGCGCCCAAACCTGTTCACCAACCGGTGCATGTCCTATTAATGATACAAACAGTACGGGAGGTTTATATCCGAGTTCTACATTTTCCACATCATCATCATCATGGACAACTGTAAGTGCGTACATGAATGCGGGTAACTACACCTTATTTGATGTAACCTCAGGCAATACCTATCAGTGGACTTATTGCAGCACCTATGGCGGGCTTGAGAATTGGAATGCCGCCCTATCTCTGTATGATAAGGCTACAGGTGCTGCTCTTTGCTATAATGATAATAGCGGATTATCAGGTTGCCCTAATGCGCCTTTCATAAGCTGGAAAGCCACCTTTACAGGCACGGTAAAACTGTTAACTACCATTTCTACTTGTAGTATAAGCAATAGTGGTAGCGCCCCTTGGTCTACTTTAGTTTGGAGAGACAGTAGTGGAACACCAAGCCCTTATTTATATGGCATAGATGTTTCGAGTTATCAGGGTGGCTCTATAAATTGGACAGATGTAAAAGCGCAAGGCATTACCTTTGCATGGGCTAAAGCTACAGAAGGTTTAGAAACTAATGGGTATGCGCCTGATGCCGATTATGTTTATAATGCTACGCATGGCATAGCCGCCGGAGTATATATGGGTGCCTATCACTTTGCGCATCCTAATGATGGCACCACTACGGCAGAGGCTATTGCCGAAGCTAATTACTTTTTGAGTAAAGCAAAACCTTATATAACAACATGCCAGTTACCGCCCGCGCTTGATTATGAAACAGATGTATCGGGATCACCATATAATATGACTTCTGCGCAGCAAGGAGCTTGGATTGAAGCTTGGATGAATACCGTTAAAGATTCTACGGGTATAATGCCTATTCTTTATACGTATGGATCGCTTGCACAAGAGCTTCCCAGTTCTTTAGCTTCTTATTGTAACCTTTGGATAGCTACGGAAAATGATCTTAACTCAGTTACACCTCCTGCCACAGCCCCACCAGCACCTTCTGCCTACGATATGTCTGTGTGGAACCCTAACTGGACATTTAATCAATATTATGATAGTGTTATTGTTAATGGAATTCCTCCCGGTGGTGTGGATGCAGATGTTTTTAACGGCGACTTAGCCGCGCTTAAAACTTTAATGGGATGTCCCAACACAACGGGTATAGACCAAAAGGTTTTAGACAATGCTTTTAATATGTATCCTAACCCTTCTTCAAACAGTTTCCATATAGATTATGCGGGCATTAACGGAGAAGCCCTTGTAAATGTATATGATATAAATGGCAAACTTGTATTAACCCAAAACATGACCGGTAAAACCATTATAGACGCGAGTAGCTTAAATGATGGTATTTATAATGTAAACATTACCAATAGTGACGGTGTTGTAAATAAAAGACTGATTATTGCCAGGTAGTATATGGGCGCCGCGCTATTTTTTTCTATTGGCTTATTAGTTTTATTAAGTATACCAATAATCACAGCGATGTTTGCCAAACGAATGGGAAGAAGTCCTTGGATTTGGTTCTTTTTAGGAATACTATTACCCGGAATTGCTTCTTTCATTATCTTTTTATTACCTGATCTTTCCAAAAAAACAGACATGAGAAATGAGTCTTTAAGATTTGAGAAAGAAACGGATCCCTTATCTTAGATCTAAAATCTAATGAGATAACTACCTCTTACCCTTCTTAGCTGCAAACTTATTAAAAGGTTTTTTCTTGGTTTTATCTGAGGGGTTGTATTCAGGTTGTGCGCCTAATCTTTCGGGTACGGGTAGTTTGTTAACGGCATAACCAATCAGGTCTTCTATCTTCTTAAATTTATACTGGTCGTGGTCGTTAATAAAAGTAACCGCTTTGCCGGTGGTCTCTGCACGAGCAGTACGCCCTACACGGTGTATATAATCTTCTGCATCGCCCGGCACATCAAAGTTTATTACCATGCTGATAGAATCTATATCAATCCCGCGCGATAAAATATCGGTAGCAACCAGTACTTGTAAGTTCTTGTTTTTAAAATTACGCAACACATCATTTCTTTCATTCTGCTCCAAATCAGAGTGAATGGATGCTGCATTAAATTTTGCACGGTTAAGTTCCCTCTCCAGTTCTTTTACTTTATCTTTCTTGGAAGAAAAAATAATTACGCTGCTCATTTCCTTCTCACGAAGAATGTCCTTCAGCAACTCCATCTTCTGCGCATCATACACCACATAAGCAGCCTGGGTAACACCCTCTGCCGGTTTAGAAAGAGAAATGTTTATCTCGGCAGGGTCTTTTAATATCTTCTTAGCCAACACTCTTATCTTTTGTGGCATGGTGGCAGAAAACATAAGTGTTTGTCTGGTGGCAGGCAAGTAATTAATAATCTTCTGCAAATCATCGCTAAAGCCCATATCCAGCATGCGGTCGGCTTCATCTAAAATTAAATGCTGCAAACGGTCTATCTTTACATAACCCATGCCAAGGTGAGATATTAATCTGCCCGGTGTGGCAATAATAATGTTGGTACCAGTGGTTAAAGCCCTTTTCTCCTGGTCGAAAGCCGTGCCATTGTTACCACCAAATATGGCCATAGAACTTACCGGCGCAAAGTACGAGAAACCCTGCAACGATTCATCAATCTGTATCGCAAGCTCGCGCGTAGGTACAATTATCAAGGTGTTTATGTAATCTCCGGGGGCTTGTATAATTTTATTAATGGTAGGCAACAGGTAAGCCGCCGTTTTGCCTGTACCTGTTTGCGCGCAGGCAATCAGGTCGCGATTGGCAAGTATAAGCGGAATGGCTTGCTCTTGTATAGGCGTGGCTTTATCAAAGCCCATATATTGCAGACCTTCGGTAAGCTCGGGTTGGAAGTTAAAATCGTTGAATGTCATAATTAAAAGGCGTAAAGATAGTATTTAACGGGTAGCAGGTGTACATTATGTTATTTGGAAATCTTTACGTTAGATTTCTCAGAGTGCCTTCTTGAAAATGATAAACAAATACCGTTACTTCGGTTTTACAGCTTGTTTTCCATTATTTGGCTGCACTGTTTTAGCAGGACTGGTATTAGCTTTAGCGGGTTCTGTACGTTGCGTTGTATTTAATTCTCTTGGCGTATTGGAAGTTACGTTAACACCCGATGTAAAATGCAGATTAGGGTTTCCGTTTGTATTACCACTTGTGTTGGTAGGCACATAGTTTACACTTATATCTTGTGTAGTAGTACCATAAGCGTTTGTTGCTTTTATAACAAAGGTGTTCATACCGGGGCTAAGCGGTGATGTAAAGTTTAGGGCTTCGCTTACCTGTGGGTTATATGAAAACGAAACAGGAGAGCCATTATAGGTTACAGAAACCTCTGTTCCATTGGTTACAAAATTTACGTTAGCAGCCGCGGAAATAACTCCACTCATAGTTGTATAAGGACTTGTAGCCGGTGATGTGCGTGTAATTTCGGGTGCATGCTTTACTAATGGCTGAGCATTACTGGAGTTTCCTCCTGAACTTGCATTAAGATGCTGATCTATATAAATAGCTCCACCTGCTGTTTGCAAATTAGGATTTTGTTGACCTGTATGAGGCGCATTGTTGGTGCCATTCATGTTTTGGTCTATATAAGTAGCTCCACCCGCTGTTTGCAAATTAGGATTTTGTTGACCTGTATGAGGCGCATTGTTGGTGCCATTCATGTTTTGGTCTATATAAGTAGCTCCACCCGCTGTTTGCAGGTTAGGATTTTGTTGACCTGTATGAGGCGCATTGTTAGTACCATTCATGTTTTGGTCTATATAAATAACTCCACCCGCTGTTTGCAGGTTAGAATTTTGTTGACCTGTATGAGGCGCATTGTTAGTGCCATTTGTGTTCTGGTCTATATATATAACACCTCCTGCATGTACGTTTGGGTTTTGTTGTCCTGTATGAGGAGTATTGGTTACCAACAATAAAGTTACCGGTTTACTGTCTGTTCCTGATGGGTTATTTGCCGTAATAACTAATTGATTGCTATTGGCAGTTAAATTTACCGGCACCTCAATTTCTTGCGTGTTTTGATTGTAATTAAAGCTAATCGGACTACCATTAAAAGTCGCGCTGATTTCAGATGATGAAGTTACATTGTATACATACCCACTAACAATCATGTTTTGCTGCAAACTGCTAAATGGGCTGGTTGCCGGGTTAAAAACAGCTATTCGGGGAGGCACAGACGCGGTAGGTTTATAATCTATAACAGTAGATTGAGAAGTTGTGCCCGACGAATTAGTAGCGCTTATATGAATGCTGTTAAACCCGGTCAAAAGATTATTTACACCAAAGTTTAAAGAATGACTATAAGGATTAAAATTAAATGATGAGATAGTAGAGCCATTCACATTAACCGTAATTTGATTAGCGTTTGCCACATTCTGAACCAACGCACTTACATTATAATTAGCAACTGTAACAATTGCAGGGGTTGAAGAAGGGTTTGTGTATTGAATAAATGGCCTGCCTTGCCCTTGATTATTACCGCCACCATTGGCATTTGGATTAATCGAATTGTTTGGATAATTGCCACCGCCATTAGGATTTACTGCGTTAGGATTAATTGAATTGTTCGGATAATTACCTCCATTAGGAATTGCATTGGGGTTAATCGAGTTATTTGGGTAGTTGCCTCCACCATTAGTATTTATAGCATTTGGATTAATTGAATTATTAGGATAATTTCCTCCATTAGGAACCACGTTAGCATTTGGATTAATTGAATTGTTCGGATAATTCCCTCCATTCTGCATATAAGTTACCGAAGGGTTAAAAAGTACTGTTATTCCCTGAGAGCCTGTTCCATAAGCATTATTAGCAGTTACAATAATATTATTAGCCCCTTGTTGCAAAAAGGTTTGGAAATGAAAATTGCCATTAAAAGGATCATAAGAGAAAAATCTTACCGGGTACCCGTTTTGCGATACATTTATCTGATGCGCTAAAAGTATGTTTTGTACATTTCCACGTACGGTTATATAATTACCGGGGCTGTTATAATTAGTAGCAGGGTATACAATACTTACCACCGGAGGAGTCGGTTGTTGTTGATTGTTGGTATAAACTACCGTATTGTTTACGGGCGGAGGCGTATTATTATATACAACCGTAGTAGTTGCGGGAGGTGGAGTTCCGTTTACATAAACTACCTCTCTATGGTGCCTGCATGCTGTAGATAATACCGTAATTAGCATAAGGCTTGCAACTGCTGTTGTAATGTTTCTTACATTCATATTTTTTACTTTAAATTCTTGATTAACAGTTTTTAATTTCTAAACAAACATACAAAATCTTATCTAATAAAAAAGCCCGTGTATAAAACGGGCTTTTCTTAATTAAATCAATCTGCTTTTATTTATTATATTTTAAAATGCTTCTTAATCTCATTATAGTTATGGAAGTTTACATCTGGGTTAGCTTTTCTCATTGAAGGAGGAATAACTACTACTTTAAGTTGAATAGTAGCACCAAAAATTGTATTTGGATCATTTCCTACAACAAAGCCACTAGCTGCAATCCAATCTACTTCAACTAAATTTGTTCCTGTCGAAAAATTAAAAATATAATTACTTCCACCAGAAACATATTCTGTCATAGGTAATCCTGTCCAGTATGTACCCCCAGTAGTGCTAAAAAACACTTCTACAGCTCCATTATTATTAACATCTGCTGTTAAAGCAGTAACATTAAGTTGAGTGTAATAATAAAGAGTACCCGTTGTAGTCTGATTCCAAGAATTAATAGTAAAATCTTGAACTGAAATATTTGCGACCCCATTTGTACCGTTTGTTCCTGCAGGTCCTTGTGGCCCTGTAGCGCCATCTTTACCACAACTTGTAAGTAAAAGCATTCCGGCAACTATACCTGTTGCTAAGGTTTTCAGTGTAATTATTTTCATGTTTAATTTTTTAAAATCTACCTACTCACTTAAAGGCTTTTCGGTTAACTCCTTTTAAATTTAAAACAAACATACAAAATCTTCTCAAAACCTATCTATCAAATTATAATAACCTTTGTTTTTACATTTAAGTAATTACAGCTATCTATTAACTACTAACTATTGGTTATTAACCAATGGGTAACAACCGAGCGAAGCGAATTGCGAAGCACTCAGCGAAGCCATTAAAAAACAACTAAAACGAAGAGCTGATACATGAGCATCAAAAGAAAATAAAAACAAGCGAATAAATAACTGCTAAATTTGCGCTTATGACCCGAGCTTTTGGCGAACACCATATTACCATTAAAAAAAATAATAACGAAATATGAGTTTACTGTCGGTACAAAATGTTACCAAACGCTATGCCAAGCACATAGCCCTGAAAAATGTAAGTATAGAAGTGCCCGAGCAATGTATCTTCGGCTTGCTGGGACCTAACGGTGCGGGCAAAACATCGCTGATACGCGTCATCAATCAAATTACCGCCCCCGATGAGGGAGAGATTTTATTGAATGGCAAAAAGCTTTCGTCAGAAGATATTACCCACATTGGTTACCTGCCCGAAGAGCGCGGCTTATATAAAAAGATGAAAGTGGGCGAGCAAGCCCTGTACTTTGCCCGCCTGAAAGGCATGAGCAAAAGCGACGCCATGAAGGAACTGAAAGTGTGGTTCGAAAAGTTTGAAATGGTTAGCTGGTGGAACAAAAAGGTGGAAGAGCTTAGCAAGGGTATGCAGCAAAAGGTACAGTTTATTGTTACGGTAATTCACAACCCCAAGCTGCTGATATTAGATGAACCTTTTAGCGGTTTCGACCCAATTAACGCTAACATTATTCGTAACGAAATACTTGATTTACGCAAGCAGGGTACTACGGTTATATTTTCTACCCACAACATGGGCTCGGTAGAAGAGCTTTGCGACAACATCGCGCTGATTAACAAATCTGAAAAGATACTGGACGGTGCCGTAAAAGAGATTAGAAAGGCGCATCGTTCTAATGTGTATGATATAAATTTTAAAGGTAACCTGATGGGCTTTACCAACGCCATGTGGACAGGCGCAGAGCTGTTAGAGAAAAGCAGCGATGGCGATATACATGATGTGCGCATTAAACTGGTAGGTAATCATAAACCAAATGATTTATTACAAGCTGTGATGCAGGTTGCAGAAATAAATTCGTTTAAAGAAGTTATACCCAGCATGAACGATATTTTTATTGCCAAGGTAAACGCAAATCAGTCATCAGGTAGCATTGAACAGGTAATGGGTTCGCAATCTAATTATACGGAGTAAGTAAATAAATTGACGATTTAGTGATTTACAATTTTCATATTGAAATACAAATCAGCAAATCGTAAATAATAAAATCGTAAATGAAGTATGAATAAAATAGGTTTAATTATCTGGAGAGAATATTTTGAACGCATCAGAAAGAAAAGCTTTTTGGTGATGTCTATATTGGGACCTGTATTGGTGGCAGCGGGTTTTGCTTTAATGATATGGCTTAGCAATGCCGATAAAACAGAACAAAAGGTAATGGTAATAGACGAGTCTATGGCGTTTTATAAGAACCTGCCCGATAATGATTTTGTGCGTTTCTATTATCCTGATATAAAGCTTCCGCAAGCCGTTAAAGAGTTCTATAAAACAGATTACACCTGCATTCTTTATATTCCATACAATGTGGCTCAAAGCAGTAATTCGCCAGTGAAGTTGTTCTATAAAAAAACACCGGGCTTTGCTGTATCTCAATATTTAAGAGATGTAATGGAGCGCAAGTTGTATGAATTTAAACTGGCTGCCAACAACATTAATCCTGATGTGATAAAGAATGCCAGGCAAACCATTCATCTTATTAATGAAAAGATTTACGAAAACGGCGATAGTAAAGAAAGTAAAACAGATGCCATTAGCGTAATAGGTTTTGTATGCGGACTGTTAATCTTTGTATTCTTAACCATATACGGCGCGCAGGTTATGCGCAGCGTAATGGAAGAAAAAACAAACCGTGTGGTAGAAATTATTGTATCAAGCGTACGCCCTTTTCAATTAATGATTGGTAAGATAATTGGTATTGCTTTGGTTGGGGTAACTCAGTTTTTAATCTGGATTGTATTAAGTACCATACTAACAGGGGCAGTTTCGGCAACACTGCTTAAAAAGATTACCGCCGATGCTAACATACAAAAAGCGCAACAGGAAGTTGTCTATAAACAAGGCAGCAATACCAACTTTAAAGAATTGCAAAAAACAGATAGCAGGCTTCAGGCGATTGAAATGATTAGCGATTTGAAGGGAGTAGATTTTACAGCCATCATTATTTGTTTCTTTCTATACTTCATTGGTGGCTATCTGTTTTACAGCGCATTATTTGCCGCTGTTGGTTCTGCCATAGATAGCGATAGCGATACGCAGCAATTCATCATGCCCATAACCCTGCCTTTGGTAATTGCTTACATGATGTCTATTAGTGTAATGCAAAACCCGGAAGGTAATGTCGCCTTTTGGGGTTCTATGATTCCGTTTACATCTCCGGTGGTCATGTTGGTGCGCCTCCCAACAGGTGTACCAATGTGGCAATTAATTACATCCTTAATATTACTTGTTGCAGGTTTTATATTTACCACCTGGATTGCAGGACGCATTTACCGGACAGGTATTTTAATGTACGGCAAAAAAGTAACCTGGAAAGAAATGATTAAGTGGATTACCTATAAAGCATAGATGAAACCCATCCTAAATCCTTTAACTCATCGTTTTAGTATTTTAATGGATTCGTTGAATGCTGAAAAGCATTTCCAAAGGAAAGGACTTGTGTTACTTATTATTATACTCTCCCCTCTCTTTTGGAGAGGGGTTGGGGGTGAGGCCTTTGGTCAGCATTTTTTACAAAAAGAACAAAAAGCCGGCGACCCTAAACTTGTTTACACACGTATTTCCGGAGGTACAGCGCTTAGTTTTTATAACAACAACAATTTGCATTCGGCTAACACCAGACCCGGAGCCGCTTTTTACGGCAATGTTTCAGAAGAAATCCGTATGCATCAGGATATATTTTTTGTAGGCGGGTTAGAGTATCAACACAGTGCCATGGCATTTAACTCGTACTATTTTACGCCGGGCTCTTATGCGTTGTATAACGGGCATTACAACTACAACTACAACTTAACTTTACAAGAAGGACGTTTAAATCTTTTATTGCGTTATACAGGAGGAGATGAATTACGAAATCCGTTTACCGGTTATGTAGAAGGAGGTTATGTGTTACGTTATTTAATTAATACTCAAATGAAAGTAACCGATGATTCAAATGGTAAACATCTTTTTAATGGAAGCACACAGGCTGATTTCATCGGGAAAACCTTAGGCAATAGTTTTTCTTCCGGCTTAAAGATAAATGTAGGTGTGCAGCGTAATTTTTTACGCACACATCGCGCTTGGTTTCTGCAAATTGGATTGATGTATGGCTTAGCTCAATTTAATATACATGAAACTTTTACGCCTTCCGCGCTTAATATAAAAAGCGGCTACGCTCAATTTGGGTTGGGGTATAAGTTTTAGCTACTCGTCAATCATCATAAAACCGGGAATAACCCCAACCATATAAGTCCCTAAAAGATTTGAGTTAGACTGATAATGATACAGTTTACCATTTGAGTTGTAATTAAGCGCATCGCTTACATAAATAGTTTCATCATCAGGGTCTATACACAAACCATAAAAGGTATGGCTGCCTTGTTGTATAAGCGGTGTAGTTGGACATGCAGTAGCTGTAATCGACATTTTATAAACATTAGTCATTAAATAATACAAGGTAGTTCCTGTACCATTAATACACAAGCGACTAATAGCGTTACTTATAGTTCCTAAATTAATATTAGCTTCTATAGAATCGTTAGCAGGGTTAATTCTAACTAAACTGGCAGGTATATGTATGCTGGCTGTAGAATCAGAATTGCAACTAACCCATAGTTTATTGTTCTCATCTTTAACTATACAGGCACTTGTGGTACCCATAAATATGCTGTCTATAAGAGCGTCTGTTTGGGTATTTATAACATACACATAGTTTTTACTTTGATTACATACATAAACCTTTCCGTTGGCAAGTTGCATTTCTTCTGTCCAGCCATTTATGTGTATTGTTTTGGTAATAGTATTTGTATTAATATTTATAACCTGAATATAATTTTGCTTTGTACTATCAAGCTGTAAATTACTCACGTATGCCTCGCCATTATATACATACTGAATATAGCGCGGGGATATAAAACCGCTTATAGTTGCAGTTCTCACAAAGTTACCGTTACAAACAACTATGGTTCCAGAATTATTAACTACCAAATAATAATTCCCTTCTATTTTACTGATTGATTGAACTACATCGCCTAATGTATAATTAGGGTTAGCAGCTGTAAATGCGCTTAAAATAACCAAATTATTTAAAGGACTGAAAATAGAAACCGCTGCATTATTTTGCCCATAATTCCCTTCATCACAAATTAGCAAACGCTTGCCGGTAGATAGATTAATACTCCCTTGGTTGGGTAAAGAAGGGGGGGCATCTTTTCTACAGTTGAAAAGTAGCAGGTAACAAATAGCAAGTAGCAAGTAGAATGGGATTTTCATTTAGAAATGATTATTTTTTTTGTAGCGTTACCACCATTACCATTTAACTGTATAAAGTACACTCCATTCTCTAAATCAGTTACATTAATTATAAATGATGAGTTATACGTGATGAGTTGTTTTACGGTGTTACCAAGCATATCAGTAATCACTAAACTCTGATTTTGCACGTTGTTGCCTAAAAATGATACATGTAAACTGTTAGATGCAGGATTAGGATAAACTGTTACCTGATTATTGTTACCTGCTGTTACCCGATTAATGCCTGCTGTTTGCTCGTTAATAACACCTACCGCGTCTAAATCAAATCCGCAGGAAGCGAAGGGCGTAGGCCATGGGTCGTTTACTTTATTATTATTTTTATCATACGTTGCGTATTGACCTATATTACCAACCACATCAATTACTTTTACTTGTTTGATGTGATTAACATCTAACCCACTTATACCCTGCATCTGACTTAAATCGAAGGGAGTGCCATACAATACTTTATATTTCCCTCCCAGATTATTCACTTTTGTCGCATCAGTATCTCCATAAGTACCTGTTTGCGTAGTATCCTGTGTATTGGAAGTAGCGGGGAAACGGAAGAAGTTAACCCCATCACTACTGACTTCTACAAAACCTAATTCTAAAAAATCGCCGTCAAAAGAGTTTTCAAACACAGCAAAATCATTTCCCGGACCATCGTATATTTCATTTTGAAAAGAGCATATCGCGTAGCCGCTATCACCCAAGCTAACTACCGTTCCATCAGCAATACCAATAGGGCTGGTGCTATCTCCAACAGTCGCATAGCCTAATGATGGGTTAGAAATGTTTTGTAAACCGCGTACTATCTTACCGGATGTTGCCCATGCTACAAAGACACTACTATCTTTGTATATAGCGGTGCTGCCCGGTTGCCCCTGAGGTGGAGCAAACTGGGCAACCGCTAATTGAGAAATAAAACAAAAAAGAAACAGGTATCTCATTCTCTATTGTTTAATCAACTTTCTGGTAAGTATATTATTCCCTGCGTTAAGTGTTACGTAATAAACACCGGCAGGCAGATAAGACACATCTATTTTAAATTTATTTACTCCTGCGAACGATTGCGCTCTTTGCGAAACAATTGCATTACCCAACAAATCAACTAACTTCATATTTACAGGAACCGAAGTTGTTGTGTTATACACAATCTCTGTCGCATCAATAGTAGGATTTGGATAAACATTTAAATCATTTACAGATGAAGAATAACTCTTAATACCTAACCCTGTAGTATCTAAATACGTACTGAGTTCCAGATTATCTATACAAAAGAATGCAGGTGTATTCATTCCATACATTCCGTTTTGAGAAGAGCTCAGAAAAAACGCGAGACTATCTGTATTTCCTAAAGATGATAAATTTACCCACATCCAGCTTTTTACAATATAATTCTGGGTAGTATCCGCATATCTGAAATCAGCTAAATAAACTTCAGCGCTATCAAGTGCCATAACTCCGCCATGATAATTCCTGATGGTAAGTTTAAACCAATCTTTATTATGTGCGGTAAAAACAGGCTCGTAGCTATCTCCGTATTTCATGCTGTTATACGCATAGGTGCTGTTACATACATACATACCCGAAACCGTTTTTCCCAACAGGCTATCTGTTAATTTTAAAGTAAGACTTCCGCCTCCGGTTGTTCCAATGGCAAAGGTATTTGAGTTGGCATAACCCCAATAAGCAGCGCAGCCGTATATATTAGTATAATCTGTTGAGCTTAGAGGTGTGCTATCGTGGAAAGCGCTTGCAGCCCAACCGGAAGCCCAATATCCACCATAGGAAGTATCCCATTGGGTAGGGAAATAGGCATTACGACTGGTAAATCCTCCTCCTCCTGTAGAATCGTTATATACTTTGTTATGATAATTAGGCAAAGTTACGTCTTCAAACGTACTGGTTTGCGTGGTGGGTGTTTGTGCGGATGCTGTTAAAGCACTTGAAAGCATGGCAATTGATAATAGTAGTTTTTTCATGTTTTGATTTATTTGTTTTTATGTGCGATTATTATTGATTGGTTTATTCGTTCTTTATAGTTATTATTTAATTGCACTCATGTATTCGCTATGCTCGGCTGTGAAATTGAATAATTAATCCTGCTTTATAATTTCGTAAAGGCATTCCATATTGCGAATAACTTTGGTAGTTTTCGTTTAAGACATTATTTACTTCCGCAAAAACATTCAACATGAAATTATGGCAGGTAAAAGTACGGGCTATTCGTAAATCTAACAAGGTGTAAGGAGATAAGTAACTGTAATTATCCGTACTTAAATAACGATAACCCGTGTAAGTATATGCACCTCTAACCATCCAGTCTCTATACTCCACAAAAAGAATAACAGAACCTGAATACATAGGTGTATAAGGCATTTGAAGATATTGTCCATTATCGGGCAAAGAAGTTGACAGGATGTAATTTGTTAGTATGTTAAGCGATGTTTTAAACCGATTGCTTTTATAAGCTATCTCTGTGTTGGTTTCTACTCCCCTACTCCACACTTGCAAAACGTTTATCGGACTCCAATTAGCACTGTTTTCTTGTGGTAGCCATATAATATTATTATGAATATTTCTGCTGAATACAGTTCCTGTAAAAGCAATTGAGAATTTCTTTATTGGATATTTTATCTGCAAAGATGTTTCTTCACTATGCCCCTGTTCAGGCTTTAAATTAGGATTACCGCCCTGATTCCAATACAACTCATTAAAGGTTGGATAACGATATACGGTACCCATATTTGTTTTCCATGCAAGCCATTTAAAAATATTTAGAGTAGTTGTAAATCCTCCGGTGGGCACAAAAGTAGTGCTATTAAACACTTCCTGTCTTGCATAAATATTCGCTATAAAAAAATTAGTAGGGCTGTTCCAACTAATGTTTTCAAATAAAGCATCTTTAAGTAAATGTTTTTGGACTGTATAGTTGGGTGAGTTCGCCAATGACAGCATATTGCTTGTTCCACCGCTTAAAGCAAAGCCTTTGCCTATTTGGTATTGCATATCAGCATCTAAAGCAAATGTTTTAAAATTATTATTAGTGTATGTAGCAATTGTGGTATCGTTATAAATAAGGGCTTCATCAAAGAAGGCAAACTTGGTATTGAAAACAACTTTCTGTTTAGTTACCTTCCAATCAAACATAGAGCGGAATATCCTATCTTCCTGATTTGCATTTTGTGGTAAGCCACTTGCTGTATAAGGGTTATTTCTATCAGCATCTTGCAACCAAAAATGCAAACCTAATTGTTGGTTAGTTTTTAGCTTGTACGCAAAGTCTTGCATTAAGGCAAACTGCTTTACCTGTGCATGCTGCTGCGTTTGTTTAATTAAAGAGGTATCGGTATTCTTATAATACTGGTATTTATTTTGAGAAATATCCACTAATACTTTAGTAGAAGAAGACAATTTACTTCCGGTATAATTTACGGAAAACCATTGCGTGCTGTTTCGCATAGACGAATACGAAGTGGATGCCTGTACCGTTAACCCTTTAGTTTGTTGCGCACCGCTTTGTAAGTTTAATACGCCTGCCATTGCCCCGCTACCCCAATAACCGCTAAGCGCGCCTTTTTGTATAGACATAGAATTAAAGAACCCAACGGGTAATAAAGATATATCTGCCTGCCCAAGCATAGGGTTATTAATATTCATACCGTTCCAAAGCACGGCGGTTTCTTCGGCGGTACTACCTCTTATACCCAAGGAAGCGATGTTTCCCTGCCCATACGATTTAACCAAACAAGCGTTTTGTTGCAACAACAGTTGCGGCATGGTTGAAGTAAGGAACGCACTCTGCGTGGTAGAATCTGTTTTGGTTTGAGAGAAGTTATCGGTTGATTTGTGAATGCGATAATCGGTAATGTTTACTTCATTCAATAGCATAGTATCCTTTTTCTGTTGCGAGAACATTGCGCAACAAATACATACAAGACATCCTACTAAACTATATTTTACTTTAAACATTTTATCGTTTTAAACCCTTGTCCACGAGGGTTTTTACGTTTGTGTGTATGGCAGGTCTTCTGACTTTTCTCTTCAATTACCTTCCCAATGCGGTTAAGCATTAGTGGTAGTAGTTTTATTTATTCATGTTGCCATGAACGAGATTACAGCAGCGGGCACTGTTGTCGATTTTCGCGACATTCCCTTTTAGTTTTATCCTGTTGATAAGTAGCATGATAAAAACCAAACACGGGCGCAAATGTAAACAATATCATTATACTTTTGCAACCCTATGGCATTAATCGTAAAGAAATCAAAAATACCGGGTTCTGGAAAAGGCTTATTCACTACCAAAGCCATAAAGAAAGGCGTGAAAATTATTAAATATCGTGGCGAGGAGATTGGTTGGAGTGAATATAATAAGCGCGTAAAACGAGATGAAGACGGATACTTGTTTTACTTTAACAAAAAACGTTGTATTGATGCTTTTCACACACTGCAGTATAAGGCAAGGTACGCTAACGATGCCAATGGCTTTACACGCATAAAAGGATTAAAGAATAATTCGGAGTACGAAATATTTGGAGATGATTGTTTCATCGTTTCTACCCGCAATATTAAAGCCGGAGAAGAAATTTATACTGATTACACAAAAGACTATTGGGATAGTATGAACTACAACTATAAGCTTAAAAAGAGCCAAGAGAAAGCAGCTAAAACTCTTAGTAAAAAGAAGAAAAAATAATCTTTTAGTTATTGGTTAACAGGAAATAGTTAACAGGCAACAACCGTAGTCTAACAACTATTAACTAATGGCGATTAACTTCTTTACGTACTTCCCTATAATATCAAACTCTAAGTTAACGATGGTATTTAGCGCTATATCTTTAAAGTTAGTATGCTCATATGTATAAGGTATGATGCATACTGAAAAGCTCTCGGCAGTAGAATTTACAACCGTAAGACTAACACCATTTATAGTAATGCTGCCTTTCTCAACCGTTATATTTCCTATAGAGGAATCATAGCTAAAGGTAAACATCCAGCTGCCATTTAGTTCTTTTCGCTCAATGCAAACAGCTGTTTGGTCAACGTGCCCCTGCACAATATGCCCATCAAACCTGCCATTTACCGGCATGCAACGTTCCAAATTTAGAACATCTCCTGCTTTTAAGGTTGATAAGTTTGTTTTATCAAGCGTTTCTTTAATGGCTGTTACTTTATATAGGTTGTTATTTATTTCTACCACGGTAAGGCATACCCCATTGTGAGCTAAACTTTGGTCTATCTTTAACTCATTGGTAAAAGAGCAAGAACAATATATATGCAGGTTACCCTGTTCAGTCGTCAGCTTTTCTACTTTGCCAAGGGTTTCTATAATTCCGGTAAACACAGGGCGAAGTTATAAATTATACGCTTTGGTAATTTATCCGCATAAAGACAGACGATAAAATTGGATGTTTTAGCCTTTTTTAAACGCGTCAACTGCTTTGCGCACGCTGCCATGTTTTAGCAGCAGTTTTTGGGCAATATGATAATCCAACCCAAGTTCTTTTACCAGCATATTGGTACCTCGCTTAACCAGCTTGTTATTGCTAAGCTGCATATCTACCATCTTGTTTCCTTTTACTCTACCCAGTTTAATCATTACAGAGGTTGAAATCATATTAAGCGCCAGTTTTTGAGCCGTACCGGCTTTCATTCGGGTGCTTCCGGTAACAAACTCGGCTCCGCTGATAACTTCAACAGGGTACTTAGCTGTTTTGGCTACCACACTATTTGCATTACAAACAACGCAACCCGTGGCAATCTTTTTGGCGTTACAGGCTTTTAAAGCGGCAATTACATAGGGTGTACTACCCGATGCGGCAATGCCAACCACCACATCTTTAGTCGTAATTTTATAGCTCTGTAAATCTTTCCATCCCTGCGTTTCATCATCTTCGGCAAACTCAACGGCTTTGCGTATAGCGGTATCTCCGCCGGCAATAATGCCCACTACTCTACCCTGCTCTATGCCATAAGTGGGGGGGCACTCAGACGCATCTACAATACCTAACCTTCCACTGGTTCCTGCGCCCATATAAAATAAACGCCCGCCTTTTTTCATTTGGGAAACGATAATCTTTACCAGTTTCTCAATTTGCGGAATAGCTTTTTCTACAGCTAATGGAACGGTTTTATCTTCTTTATTAATATTTTTAAGAAGCTCGGTAATACTCATCTTTTCAAGATGGGTATACCTTGAGTCGCTTTCGGTGGTTTTCATGGGTAACAAAGATATTTTATATAATGACTTTATTATTTGCTTTTCTCAACTTTTATATTTACATTTACCATACTAAATAAAATCAGCCATGGTATTTAACCTTAAAAGTAGCAGAGATTTAATTTTGGTAATGGTGCTTTTGTTTGTCTTTAATGTAATAGAATACCTTCTCCCTTCCAGAATAACTTCCATATCGGCATACGTTATAGGAGCTTTGAGTTTTATTTCTATTATAGAAATGTGCCAGTATTTTATTAAACCATATACTCCTAAAAAAAGTCGTCATCTTACCTTTTTTATATTTATAATTAGTTTATCGCTATTGTTTACTGTAACCACCGATTTTTTTAGTAAGCCTTATATATACGGCACGTATGTAGGGTGTATAATAGCCATTGTATTAAAGTTGTCAAGATTGACTAATAGAGCCAATTAATAAGTTACAACGGCTATATTTAAGCTGCCATTAAACTACCTAAATTTGCTTTAGAAAGTTTTTGATTAGCGTAATGAAGTGTTACGGTAAATGTTTTTGGTGGATTTTTTTGTGAAGGAATTTCATACATCAAATCAAGCATAATGGCTTCGCAGATGCCTCGTAAGCCACGTGCTCCAAGCTTATACTCTAATGCTTTGCTTACAATTAAATCGTAAACGGCTTCGTCAAACTCCAAATCAATTTCATCCATTTTAAACAGACTTTGGTATTGTTTTACCAAAGCGTTTTTGGGCTCGGTTAAAATGCGACGGAGCGTTGCCGCATCCAACGTATTCATATAAGTAGTAATAGGTAATCTGCCAATAAGCTCAGGTATCAACCCAAAGTTTTTTAAATCTTGCGGAAGAATATATTGCAGTAAATTACCTCTGTCAACCTCATTTGCATTGACTGACGCGCTAAAACCGATGGCTTGTGTATTCATTCGGCGCGCAATTATTTTTTCAATGCCATCAAAAGCGCCTCCGCAAATAAACAATACATTTTTGGTATTTACCTGAATCATTTTTTGCTCCGGATGTTTACGTCCGCCTTGTGGTGGTACGTTAACGGTAGAGCCTTCCAACAGTTTTAATAAACCCTGTTGCACCCCTTCGCCCGATACATCGCGGGTAATGGAAGCGTTATCTCCTTTGCGGGCAATTTTATCAATCTCATCAATAAACACAATGCCACGCTCTGCAGCAGGTACTTCAAAATTGGCCGCTTGTAACAAACGGCTTAACACGCTCTCCACATCTTCGCCCACATAACCTGCTTCTGTAAGCACAGTTGCATCGGCAATACAGAAGGGTACATTTAAAAGCTTGGCAATGGTACGCGCCATTAATGTTTTGCCGGTACCGGTTTCTCCCACTAAAATAATGTTAGATTTTTCTATTTCAATTTCTTCTTTTTCTATTATATGATTAGGGTTTGAAATGCGTTTAAAATGATTGTAAACCGCCACACTCATTACTTTCTTGGCTTGGTCTTGCCCTATGATATATTCATCCAAATACTTTTTAATAGCATCGGGTTTAAGCATGGTAAGCGTTTGTTTGGCGCTTTCTTTCTGGGAGTTTTCACTTTCGGCAGAAACAATTTTATAGGCTTCTGAAACGCAAGTCTCACAAATGTGAGCGCTCTGTCCTGCAATCAGCATCTTCGCGCTTCGTTTATCTCTACCACAGAAAGAACAGGTAATTATTGTTTTAGCCATTTTATTATCGAAAATTTAGAGTGCGAAGTTAATGAATTTACGCGCAAGAGGCAATACAGATAACTATACCTATTTTAAAGGCTTCTGGCAATAAAACCACCTCCAACCAAATCATCTCCGTCATAAATCACACACGATTGTCCGGGTGCAACACCGCTTACTTGCTCATGAAATACTACGTGTAATTTATTTCCTTCAGTATTAATGGTTGCCATCGTACCGGGGTCTTTATAACGAATTTTAGTTCTGCCAACAAAATCAGCGGGCAGGGTTTCGTACTTAATCATGTTAAAATCACGTACGTATAATTGTTGTTCGGCTAAATCTTCTTTAGTACCCAGTTGCACCGTGTTAGTTTCAGGAATAATATTCTTTACAAACACCGGTTCGCCCAAAGCAATATCCAAGCCCTTACGTTGCCCAATGGTATAAAAAGGGTAGCCACGATGAGTTCCAACTTTTTCTCCTTTAAAAATAAAATCTCCGCCTTCTACCTGCGCTTCCAGTTCAGGCATTTTATGTTTTAAGAAAGCGCGATAATCGTTATCGGGTATAAAGCAAATATCATAACTCTCGGGTTTATTGGCAAGCTCAGCAAAGCCGTAGCCTTCTGCCATCTTTCGTATTTCGGGTTTGGTAAATTTGCCTAACGGAAAAATGGTGCGTGCTAAACTCTCTTGCGTTAATCCCCACAGCACATACGATTGGTCTTTATTCGTATCTAAACCACGGGAAACTACATAACGATTATTTTCTTTACGAACCTGCGCGTAATGCCCGGTAGCAATAAACTCGCACTCCAGCATATTGGCACGTTTTAAAAGCGCATCCCATTTTATGTGGGTATTGCAAAGCACGCAGGGGTTTGGAGTTCTTCCTGCCAAATACTCTTCTACAAAATTATCTATGATAGTTGTACCAAACTCGCTGCGTATATCTAATATATAATGGGGGAAACCTAAGTTAACAGCAACCTGACGAGCATCGTTAATAGAATCTAAACTGCAACAACCGGTTTCTTTTGTGCTGCTCCCCGATGATTGGTAATCCCATGTTTTCATGGTAATTCCAATAACTTCATAACCTTGTTCATGAAGCATCATAGCGGTAACAGAACTGTCTATCCCGCCACTCATAGCCACCAATACTTTACCTTTTTTACTCATGTGATTCTTGGATGGATGAGCCACTCGTTTTTTGTGGAGGAGATTGTTTCGTAGTAGTCTTTTTCTCTTCCGGGAAGGTTATGTTGTTCTTTTTAAAATAAGCTTCCATGTCCTTTTCATTTAGCACAGCGCCATTTTGCCAAACTTCCTTTTCGGTTATTTTACCATTTTGCGCTTTATATAACCACAATCCCTTTTTAGTTCCTTTATCATAAACTCCTTGTGCAGCTACAACTCCATTGGGATAATACCAACTGCATTTACCATTATACTCGCCTGCTATAAAAGCACCTTCAGCCTTTATTTTTTTATCTTCATACACTTGCTTAAAAACTCCATCAGCTAAATCATTTTTAAAGTATTTCTCTTCAGATATAGAACCATCTAAATGATATACTTTTGATGGACCATTTTTCTTGCCATTTGAATAACCTTCGGATGAAAGCAATTTTCCTTTTTCATCATAAAAATACCAAACAGAGTCTTTTTGTTCATTAATATATTTTCCTTTTGCCTGCATTTTACCGGTATTTAGATGATACATGGTTACGTAAGCAATCTTACCACCTTCTCTAAAATCAGATTTAGAGCGTATGCTATCGGTACCTTTATAATAGTAATAGAAAACACCTTGAGGCTTATTATCTTTAAAAGTACCCTTGTAGCTAATTTTCTTTGTTTCCACATCCATTTTCTCCCAATAACCTTGTTTTAAGCCTTTATCATCGGTTTGGTTTTTGGTTTGAGCGGATGTTGCAACCGCACTAAGTACGACAATCGCAATGAATATAGTTTTAAGGTATGTAAACATCGTGCAAAGGTAAAGGTTTTAAAGCAAAAAGCCCCTGCATTTCTGCAAGGGCTCTTTTGATTTAAAAACTAAATTAGTTTAGAAATAAAAGTTCAAACGTAGAGAACCTGTTGGTCCAAACGCGGAGTTTTTATTATCTGTTCCAACTGTAAACTGCGATGCCTTTGCAGGTGTATTAGAAACAGAGCTGTATGTTAATTGTTCAATAGCAGCATTAGAAGCTTTCGTATTATTATAAGCTGTTTCTGTAGTAGTTTTTCCTGCACCCCAAGTTTGGATACCAATACCCCAACCAAATTCTCCTCCAAGAGACATTTTCGGTAAAATAAAGTATTCAACACCAATGAAACCACGTACACCAAATTGGAAATTAGCTCCGTTCTTAATTTGAGTTACACGACTGCTTGTAGCTGCTCCGGCATACTGAGATCCGGGAGTACCTTGCAAACCAGTAGCAAACTGCGTAGTTGAAGTCGCCCCCATACTGGTAGTGTCAGAAAAAGCATTACCGTATGTGTTTTTGGTAGTAGAACCTCCAAGATAAAGGAAAACCTCTGCACCATAGTATCCTTGTAAACGGGTTTTACCTTTACGTTTTTCTATACCTGCAGTTAACCCGATACCATGATTACCAATAGTTTGTTTGTCGGTTACTTTTGGAGCATCCGTTCCAGGTGCCGGAGATGGTGAATGATCTTGGTTAACTACGTTAGAAACAGATTGAGTACCAAAGCCTATGTTAAGACCACCACGGTACGCTGTTTTCTCATCTTTAAAGTATTTACCCATAATAACGCTATTGCTACCTAAGAAATTAAAGGTAGGTGCCACGTTATTACTTGATTTACCAAAAAAATTACCTGCATAATTTAAGAATGGGGTAGCATCTACTGAAATAGCCCAATCTCCAGCCTCAGGTAAAATAGGCTCGCCTTTTTTTGATGTTAAGTCTTGCGCAAAAGCTGAGGAAACTCCAAAAGCTAATGCTAATCCTAATACTGATTTTTTCATGTTTTTGTTTTTTTTAGTTTAACTGATTAAGTTATTTGAGCACAAATATATAGACTTCTTTATGTACAGTTATTAACATTAATCGTAGTTATTAACCGATTTTTGTTAATAACCACTTTTACTTTTAACCATAGGTACAAACTTGTATTTACCAAGTTCACTACGTTCAAAATGGGTATCCGACTTCCTTATAATAACATTCATTATCTGTTCAGAACCTTTTCCAATAGGTATTACCATTACAGCACCTAATGCCATTTGCTTTAATAAAGCATCAGGAGGGTAAGGAGCCGCTGCGGTAACTATTATCTTATCAAAAGGGGCATGGTTAGGTAAACCCTCATAACCATCTCCATAAAAGAAACGAGTAGTGTAGCCTATCTTAGGTAAAAGCACACGAGTTTTCTCATATAGCTTTTGTTGACGTTCTATAGTGAATACTTTAACGCCCATTTCTAATAATACGGCTGTTTGATAGCCACAACCGGTGCCTATTTCAAGTACCTTATCGGTTTTCTTTAGTTTTAAAAGCTCGGTTTGAAACGCTACCGTACTTGGATGTGATATGGTTTGCCCTTCTCCTATCGGAAAAGCTTCGTCATCATAAGCAAAATTTAAGAATGCGCTGTCTAAAAATGCGTGGCGGGGTACTTTATTAATAGCCGTAAGCACATTTTCATCGGTACAACCTTTTTTGCGCAGTAACTCAACTAAGTTCTTTCTTTTTCCTTTATGTAAAAATGTGTCTAATCTGTCAATCATTACTCATTTATTGATTTAATGAATTGTCGAGTCGTTGATTAAGATTATCAATCTGTAATTCATCAAATCTACAATTCTATAATTATTAAGTGAGCAAATCTATTTAAAACTAACACCTGAGTATGAATATCTTTAGGAGGTTACTAACAGGATGCTTTTAATTAAAGTCTAAGTTTGCCAACAGGCATGATAAAGATTGGCATTATTGGCGCAGGGCACTTGGGAAGAATTCATATTTCCTTATTAAAGGAGATAAAAGAATTTAACATTATTGGTTTTTATGATAAAAACAAAGAAGTTTCCGAATCGGTAGAAAAAGATTTTGGTATTAAATCCTATCCTAATGCGGAGGAATTAATAAAACAATGCGATGCTATTGATGTGGTATCTCCTACTCCGTTTCATTTCGAATATGCCAAACTATCTATTAAAGCAGGCAGACATGTTTTTATAGAAAAACCGGTTACCGGTCACCCTGATGAAGCAAAAGAATTATTACGAATAGCTTATGAAGCAGGCATTATAGCGCAGGTAGGACATGTAGAGCAATTTAACCCGGCTGTTTTGGCTGCAAGACCTTTTATTACCCGTCCTGTTTATATAAATGCAGAACGTTTAGCTATTTATAACCCAAGAGGTACGGATGTTTCGGTGGTATTGGATTTAATGATACACGATATTGATTTGGTGTTGAGCATGGTTAAGTCTGATATTAAGAAGATACAATCTAACGGTTCTCCTGTTATATGCGAGACCGATGATATTGCTCATGCCCGGATAGATTTTAATAACGGTGCCATAGCTAATATTACCGTTAGCCGGGTAGCTTTAAGTAATAAAAGGAGTTTAGAGGTTTTTCAGAAAGAGAATTTTTTAAGTATTGACCTTCTTAATAAAACACTTACCAAAGTTGAGTTAAAAAAGGAGCATAAACTGGATGTTTATGAAAGTGTAATTGCCGTGAGAGATGATAAAAGCCTTATCAAACAACCTATACTGGTAAAACCCGTTAATGCCATTAAGCGCGAATTGGAGTTATTTGCGCAGGCTATAAAGAATAATACCAAGGCTGCCATTTCTTTGGATGATGCCTACCTTACCATGAAAGTTATCCAGCAGATTATGGATGGCATGAACAAGTAGTTTATTAAGATTAGTTGATAAACCTTGTTGAATAACTGTTTAAAAGAAGTTAATTACCTGTTGATTACTTATGGAAAGACTGTTTAATACTTCATAAACCGCATGATGGACTTGAAGCTGATTAGTCCGGTAACTAAAGCCCATACACCACAAAGCACGCACATAAAGCCCATGCCCATATACCAGTTTGAGAATAACATCTTGCTGGCAAAACCGGCACCTACCACACCTACTACATATATAAGCAGGATAACGATAAGGCGATAGTTTACTTTAAACATAAATATCTTATAGCTCAGATAAACCTGCACAGCTGCCGTAAAAAACTGAGTCGCCAAGCTTGAATAAGCCGCGCCCATGGCTTTAAAGTGAGGAACAAGAACTAAATTTAAGATTAGGTTAATTGAAATACCTATGATAGCCATCGTATTCAGTTGTTTTAAATTTCCGTTGGCAGTAAGTAAAGTGCCAAATATATAGGTGGTAGATATGGCGATAAAGCATGTCATAAGCATGGAGAAGATGGTTGCCGAATCGGTTACGCCATGGTTTATTAAGCCTATTAATTCATTCTGATAGAACCAGGCTACTGCGGCAGAGATAATTGCAGGGACAATTAATAAAGTAAAAGACAGTTTTACAAGATTCTGTACATCTTCTTTAAACTTTAGCATCCTGCTGAAAATAGGAAGCAATTGTATGGAAAAGAGATACGCTATCATATTGGCTGCATCTAATAAACGGAAACCTTTGGCATAAATACCTGCCTGCGTAGCTCCTTCTCCTTCGGGAAGTAATCTTTCTATCATTACAGAATCTAGGCGGTTATAGAAGGTCATTAATAATACTAATACAGCAAAAGGGAAACTCTTCTTCAATATCATTATCCAAAACGGGCGGTTCCATGAAAGACTAAAGTTGTCTGTTTTTCTATATACTACTATAAAAGCAAATATGGCTGTTAAGGTGTATCCTAATGTTTGCGCATAAACGAAGTTCATAATATCTACTTCTATACCTGTGTAGGCAGTCCAAAGCATTAGAGAGCAAAGTCCAATCATAATAAACCGGTCTAATACCGAGATGATACTATCCGATTTAAAGGCATGCAAGCCTAACAGGTTAGAGCGCAAATACAATATCATAGAAATAAGGAACTGATTGAATCCTAAGAGGAATAGTAACTTTAAATAACGAATGTTATATCCTACCAAGATACCAAGAACAACCGTTACAGTTATATAAACAATACCTAACAGTAGTTTAAGGAAGAATAAACCCGAGAAGTGTTTCTCCAACAGGTGATTATTCTGCGCTATATTCTTGTTATTGAAGTTAGTAATCCCAAAATCAAGCAGGATGTTTAGCAGGAAAGAGAAGTTAAACAGCGCGAAGTACTCTCCGTAGGAGGTATTCCCTACTTTAAATTGTACCGATGGTTCTATAACCAGCGTCCAGAAAGGCTTGATAAGCAGGTTCAGGCATATCAGGATGGCTAAATTGGTTATAAACTTTTTCTGCTGCATTTATTAGGGTTGCGAAGATAATAAAAGATACGAAGTACGAATAGCAACTGTACGAATGGTACGAATAAATAGTTCATTCGTAATAAATTAGTAATTC
>Ga0302186_10000036_pt1 | contig 126427 bp, 63 predicted proteins | sample II_Bog_E1_2_FD_198782 | JGI IMG/M metagenome (GOLD analysis project Ga0302186, IMG submission 198782) | Peat permafrost microbial communities from Stordalen Mire near Abisko, Sweden - II_Bog_E1_1 | ecosystem: Environmental > Terrestrial > Soil > Wetlands > Peat | place: Sweden: Abisko...
AAAAGGAAAAATTTGAATAGCTTCGGACACAAAAGGATTGTATGAAAATAATTAAAGTCTTTTGATTGGGGCACATTTCGCTAAATCAATCGTATTGTGAGCTTCGATATCATGGTAACCTGATAAAAACATTTACTAATTACTGCTGATTTGAGAGTGTAGGTTCGAAGAATGGGTGAAGATGGAAGTAGCTAACTTAGGGGGAAGAGACTGTGATAGAGGAATTAATTTGGATAATTATAACGCCTTTAGTGATCTTGCCTTAGCTAGAGAAATTGGAGAAATTTGAGAGAAAATAGAGTCATTTTGTTTCTAATCTTATATTTAATGCGGTAGCAAGTTAAGCTGGCTAGTCTCCTTGAAATTGATAGAAAGACGATAAATTTCATTATTTTTAGACTGTTAATTCTCAACGATGGATTATTTGGCTTAAAGTTGTTCACTTTCATTTTTAATCTATAAATTATTAGCTGTTGAGTATTCTTAAAGATGCTGAATTTCCTCATTTTTAGGTTCATAATTGTTAATGATGGGATATTTGGCTTATGGATGCTCAATTGTTTCTTTTTTTATAAATAAATTATTTACTGCTAACTATTCTTAAACAGGATAGGTTTCATCATCTTTTGGCTTTTAATTCTCAATGATGAATTATATTGCTTGTGATGGCTCAATTTTCTCAATTTATTTTTCCTTTTAATTTTCAATTGTTAACTATTCCTAAAGAAGGTAAATTTCTTTATTTTTAGACTATTAATTCTAGACGATATATTATATGACTTCGGATTTCTAAATTCCTTCATCCTTAGGTTATTCATTCTCAATGATAGATTATTTGGCTTAGGATTGCTAAATTCTTTCATCTTTAGACAATTAATTCTCAGCAATGAATTATTTAACTTCGGATTGTTCATTTTTTGCCTCCACAATCTAGCCTGCTGACTATTCTTGAAAAAAGTAGTTTTATCCAATTTTTTCTTATTAAATATCAACTATGATCTCCTCTAATTATTTTTAAGTTTTCATGAATTAATTAATTTCCTTTTCTCTTTCCGTGATTTCAAAATGCTGCTCTTAATATTATTCTAATTAATGATTATTACTTTTAAATTCTTCCATTTAATGGCCTAATACATGATTCTCATTTGCCTCATCAATTGTTTTTAATATTTATATTCTTGTTATTGCATTTGCCAGATCTTCCTATTTTTATTTTACTTCATTTTCAGAGATGTTATTGGATTCTTCATTATATATTAATTATTCAAACAATTTATTGTCATTTTTACGAGGCAATTTTTATTCATACCGAGGATAAAATGACTTGAATATTTGAATATCCAGGACTGGAGCAGAGTATGAATACAATTAAGGTTTTTTTATTGGAGAAGATATCCCAATTATATGTTCATCCTCATCTTATTAATTTTCACTATGAATGCTTGAATTTTCGTTAATCTCATGACTGTGGCTAAGATCGTTTGCACTATTTTCTTAAAGCAGGCATTCCTCATCCAGAAGTTTTTGGAGAGCTTAAATTTATTAATCCCTCCTCTTTTTCATCGATTAATGATTTTTAATTAAAAGATCCGATATTTAATTCTATTCTCTTTTCTTGCCATTAACTATTTAATTTACACCATCTTTTATGATTTTTACTTCCTGATTTGTAAAAATTGATTTCTATTCTTCTTTTGAGGGTTAACTTTATTCTTATCCTGATAGATGGCGATCCTATTATATGTCTAAGTTTTCAATCTTTAATATATCAACACCTTTTACCTTTGGCTTCTTTTGAAAAGCGGTTATATACTTGTTTAATATATCTTCATCTATTTTCTTTTTAACTTCTTATGAAATTAATATTGTTTTTTTAATAAGAGCTTCACCATCATCTCCAGTAAGACTTGGCTTTTTTTATTCTACAGAGCCTTACGAACTCTCAACTATTTATGAGATGAGCTTTCCATTTTTCAATGGTATATTTTTTCCTGAATCACTGCCTTGTTTGGCTTCCTATTCTTTTCCAAAAATTTTCTAATTCTGATCCATTAAATTGAAAATAATTATTCACATCCAATAAAAATTATGAATAGAAAAAAATCATAAGCTAAGATAAATTTTTCTAATCCAGATATATATATTAAGGGACATAAAACTTGTTCATGTGCAGTTCACGATAGGCTTAAAGAAATATAACAATTAGTATGAAAAAGAGATAAAATTGATCATCATCAATGTCAATATATTTATTTAAAGTAATTTACTTTTTGTTATTGCAAAACAAAAGTAAAGCGAATATATTAAATTAATGTTCGTATTAAATGTATAATTTTAATCAATCTATTAACATTTAACTCTGGATTTTGGGTTAAAATTAGAATAGACTCATAGAAATAAATTATTGCTTATATCAAATGATTTAGTGTTTACTTTTTAAATTTTTGCGTTTCACTTCATAAGCATATATATTTTGAAGTATTTACGAAAGAATTAAAGGCTGTAGTTGAAATTGATTCAGCAAACATGGAAGAGGGATTATTATAACTTTATTTTTTGAAAGCAAGATTTGCAAATGATATAACTTAAATTTAAGATTTTAAGTTGATTATTATAATTTCTATAATTTATCAAAAGAATGTTTAAATCATTAAAGTGGAGTTCAAATCTTTCAAATGAAATAGTTACCAAATATAAAAAAATATAGCAATAACTCATTTTAAATTAAAAAAATCTCCCTCCTCTAGTTTATTTTCTTTATTATGTTATCTAATAAGCCTATCCTCATTAAGCAGACAGTTATGATTCTTTTTCACTTATTTTATTAATGGCAGCGTTGTTTCTTCTTTTAGCAAACGATATCAACATTCTTTTTGTTATCACTCCATTCAAATAAATATCATCTCTTCCTCTCTTAGTCTTTTCATTTATTATTGGAATGATCGCATCAAACTAATCATGGAAAATGCAACTATTTCTTTTTAATACTGGAAATATAGCGTCAAAAATATTCAATTGTAATCTTGAATATATGTTTTTAGCCTCAACTTTCATTTGTATTTATACATACAAATAGCTCATTTTTAAATCTTTTTAAGAGAATAAGCAATATTTTACGGGTTTTTTTATTCTCGCCTTCTATAGCTTCACAAAATTAATTTTTAAGGCCCAAAATTAAAGCATAAACCTTTATGTTTTAATTGCAATTCTTTTCTTTGTTTTTAATTTAGGCGACAAAATAATGACTTATAAAATTTGTTTCATACTAAGTATGGAAATGAATCACATCAACAATGGAAGAATATTGACATTTTATATGCAAATGATTCAAAAAGATAAGGAGGCTAAATCAAATACGCTATACTATAAATTTAAAAAGCATAAAAATAAATGTACGCTAATATCATGTTTCTGCAAACTTTAACCAGTTCAATATGCAATAGCTTGCTACATAAAGGAACTTTTTTAATAGTAGTTAATGAAGATTAGTCTTAGTTAAAATTCAGTCTTCATAGAAGAGTATTTTGATTTTCTTTTGGCTAATTAGCCACTGATAAATATTTTATACTCGTTTAATCAATTTAAAATTTGCGGAAAATTAAGTAAAATTTCATTAATTCGAATCAATGGCAAAATTGAAAGAAAACTTTCACAAAGAGAGTTTGATAATATCTATCAAATACAACATGCTCATGCTTTAAAATATGACGTGCTTCATTTACATTTCATCACATAAATCTATGAAGCCTGCCAAAATAAGATGGGTTTTTATGAATAAATATAAAAAAGGAATCCCAAAGCAAGCATAATTTACTAAACAGGAACTACTTCCATGTAAAAAGTACAGAATCTAAATAGGTTATATTGTTAGATAGTTCAGCAATCTTAAAAAACTCTTCTATCTTTTGAAATAACTCTGCTTTTCTCTATCTTTTTAAATTCCACCACAAATTTCAAAGCGTATGCTGAGTTATTGTTAAAAAATGCAAGAAACTTTCAGTAGATGAATAGAACTTAAAAAAAATGTATCAAATAAACCAATGCCATTCGAGTATATATTTATTTTGATAAAAAAATGGCTAACATTGAAGGTGAAAACAAATCAAAATAAAAGTTATCTTTTTATTCACCTAAAAATAGCAAATATTCTCATATCTTAGTTGTAGATACAATCAGCAATGGATTTCTTCGAATGCTCAAAATGTAAAGAGATCAAGTAATTGGATATTCACTCTCAAGAATTATGCCATCGGGGTACACAGAAGTTCACAATGCTCGTATAAGTAATTTGCTGGATTTTTAAAGAACCTAATTTAAAAAATTTGTTCCTACACCAATTTTGCATAATTAACTAACATTACCTATTAAAGGAGCTAACGATATATTACTTTACTCTTTTCTTTACATTAAAATTCTTGGTGATATAGAAAAAGGAATAACTTTTATTGCAGCTGTGAGAAGTTTAGAAGAATCATCTTCCAAAGCCTTAATTGATTTTACTGGAAGAATAACATAAAAATAAACAAAATTTAACTCTAATATTCTTTATCATCCCTAGGTCCGAAAATGTCTTGAAAGATGTAAATGCTTGTGGGATAAAGATAGAGTCATTCCTGCGCAACAATTCAGTATTGTAATGGACTAGTTTTACTACAAAATTAACATAAGCTCTCCGTTAATTATTTTATTTTTAGATAAATATAAACAATTATAAGTGACAAATCCTCCAATTCATATTGAAGCTATCATGGAGAGAGGTTAATTTTTATATGATAAAATTATGGATTAAATCAATTTAAATAAAATTAAACTCATCAAAAAATCTACATCTGACGATTTAGATACTTCATAAAATATCACAAATGTTTCTTCAATAAATAACCTTCTATCATTCGAAAAGCAAAACTCTGTTCCAAAGTATAGATCAATATATCTGATATTTATTATTGTTATGGTCATTGGTCTAGGAATGGCAACCGTTGCTCATTTCTTCATTCATTTATAATGGGACAATACTCAAACAAATTTCAATCCAATTGCCGATACAATTAGCATGCTAAAGATTTAAATGTTGACGCTAAAGGTATTGCAAGAAATTGGCGATTTAGGTGAGATACAAATTAGAGGAGATCAACTAAATTCGACTTTAATCACCCAGTATTTAGGTTCAAATAATTATTAATCTTCAATTATTTCGATACTTAATACTATAAGATCTCAATTAAATCATGAAAGATTACAATATACGAAATATCCTTCTTCATTATTGTCAGCAGAAATTAATTAAAGATTAAATACTCCAATCAGTACTGTCTATAAAGGAAATCCTATTGCTGCGCTTGTGAATACGAGCGTAACTTTAAACGAACTTATACTAAATTATATAGTCGACTTAGATATTATAATTAGCACATCCAACCTCAGTCGCATCTTGATTGTAAATACCTATAACGATCAAGTAGTCAATCTTTAAAACACAGCTTCTTTTAATGATATCATAAATGACAGCATTTCCTCCTCAGAGCGAGTAAATCTTGCTCTTTGTCTAAGTCTATCCATAATAAATCTGCTAGCAATTGCTTTCCTGGTTTGTGCTTTACGCGCTCGATAGCAATTGCATAAAAATGTGTATGATATCCTGATTTCTCTCTAACAGGACATGATCTAATTATAGATAGCATTTTTGATGAATGTGGTGAAGATCATAAAAAATTGGAAGGATGAAGATTATTTAAACAAAATGAATAGAAGTGTATACTTAAAAATCTAATAAAGAAGATAAATACATCTTAATAAATAAACATCAATTAGGGCTAATTTTTCGTAATTTCTTAAAGATAGAAGGAAAACCAATGATTATTAATGGGAAAAAATAAAATAAAAACGGGAAAGCATCAGAAACACCAGAACTTCTCAAAGAATATTTTCTTCGCCAATCATCAAATTTTCAGAAAGTAAGTTTTTATCTCAATCTCATACTTCAAAATATGGTAAATAATTAAATTGGTAGAATACAGAATATGATTAAAATCGTATTATTAAAATCAAGCATGCCTGTCTCTATATATTTGTTGCTTCTTTCATTTTGTTTTTCATCATCATTTTTGTCATATCTAAAAATCACTTTGAGTCTTTGAGGTAAGCAAAATTTAATCTGATTAATACTATTGCTGAACACAATGAGGAGTCAATTATCTTTGTCTAAGGAAAATTATATCTTAGGCATAATGTTTCTCAAGGATATAATATCAATTTATCAATAAATACAACTTTTCCAACTCCAATTGTAAATGGAACATTTATTTCATAATATAATTTTTCTGTTTATGCCTCACAAATCATTCAAAAAGTTACAAAAGACCTCAGTATATAATCAAAACCATAATACAGTTTAATTGAGTAAAGCTGTCGTAATTATACTCATGACAATATTTCTTTCCTGTATAAATATTGCTCATATAATTACTCTTACAACATTCTTTTGGGAGAATATAGAGACTTATATAAAAATCTGTATTAAATGAGAATCAATGCTGATTATAATTTGATTAATCAGCAGGATCTATATCAGAGTATTATTATCAAAATATCAGAGAAAGTTTTTTATCTGCAAAGCTTGTTTTCTGAACTTTAATCAGTATTACTCAGTATTACTGACTCAATGTTTTAAGATTTGCTTAATGTTTAGTCATTGTACAAATAAAAAAGATATAAAATTTATCTTTACTCAATTGTCTTGGGTTTGACTTGCTTAATTGCAGGATGCATTGTAATTTAAAAAATGAAGCGAAAATATATCAAATAGGCCTGTATCGTAAGCTTGCTGAATTCATAAATGCTAACTAAAAACAAGAGGATTGAACCATTTATTTTATCATTATTCAAATCAGGCTATTAATGATGAGTGATTTTAGTATTATTATCATAATTACAATTTCATAAAGACATTTTGAAATAATAAAACCTAATTAATAACATTAACAGACGTCAATCAATCACCTCCTTACTCTCCTTCGAACTTAATTCCAGCTTGCTTGTGTTTTCTTTGATTAGGATTCATTAAACTACGATTTTTTGACTTGCATTATCTTGCATTTTTTTTAAGATTGCCTTGAAGAACCTCTTTAACATAAGTAGGATCTACTTTTTGGAAGGCAGGAAGGAGTTTATCTTCTTATTACTGCATTATTTTCTTCCATTTACGGCGTTAGACATCTATTTGAGCTTATTTTGCTTCATATAATTGCTTTAAGAATAATTGCATAATGATCTTATAATCCTGTGGCTTCTCACTGGAAGATATTTTATTTTCAATAAGGAATGAGCAAGTCATTACCAAACCTTGCCCTATCTATAATTTTGCTTATAATTTCATTCCTCCTGGCTCTCGTTTTAAATTGCTGTTGTTCTCTAAACTTCTCGTCAAGTGATTGCAGAAGAGTAATAACTCAGTATTTATGCTAAGCCCTTCTCTCAGTTTTTCCAAAAACCCTCGATCAATTTTTTGTACCCAAAAATGATCTTAGCAATCAGTGACATAAAGAGTTAAATAGTTTTTATTTCTCTGTCTTTTGATCAGTAGCAAATACTCCTGTTTTCCTGAGATTATTTTTCGATTAACATTGTCAAGCACTACCAAGAATTCTTCATCCTCCTGCTTTTCCTCCATTCTGATGAATAATAATCCCGGCAATTAATTTAGTTATGTGAATTGAATTACTACTTCGGCTTATCATTAACTATAATTTGACAGATAGTATTTACAAATTGATTAAATCACAACAAAGACTACTCAAAATTCAAATAAACTGATCAATGAGACGAGAAAAGCTTTTATGAACGTCTTAACTGATATTTTTTGTGGTCTATATTTCTTACTGCAAGTACTCAAGCTGCTGAGATAATGTTTTCAAATCTTTAATAGTATCTTTTCTTTACATTTTAAACTCACTATGTAAAAGTTGTATCCTCTCAATCATTTCATCTTTTAAATCTTGTAGGTACTGCTCCATGCCTTAGCGAAACATCTTTAAGTCTGATTTTATGTTATTTTCCTCTATAGAGCTGAGCTCCAATGCTTTCTGTGCGATATGCAATGCCGAGAAAGCATTTCTCTTGACGAAATTGAAGTTAGAAACTGACTCGACTTCCTTTTAGTGTGTTTATTTATTAAATGTGCTGTTCAAGCAGTGGTTATTCTACTATAAACCGTGATCTGGATATTATGGCTTTTCATTGAATAGAGATTTGTTCTTAGATCGACTTGTTCGAATCATACTATTAGTATCTGCCCATGAACGATAACGTTTATTATCTAAGGAGAATGAGCTGGCCTTTTTCATGACCTTAAGATGATCCATTGATTATCTGGAGGTCCCATAGTAACATTGACGAAGATTGATAGAATAAACTCCTCCAACTTTGGAAGGAGGTAAATTTTCGCTGCGACATGAAGTGAAAATATCAGGCAAACAGCTCATAGCTTTAAAATTATTAATAGTACTAAAACAGCAATAAAAAAATAATTTACCAGTAGGACTGTAAAGGATTGTAGATTTTATCAATTAATTGAGTCTTTTCATTCCTTCATAAGTTTTACTACTATTTTGTATGCAATATTATCAGTAATTAAGCCATATCAAATGAATAATGAGAATATTTCTCTTTATATCCTATGGAATTTCAAATAAAATATATAGTTTAATTACAATTATTATACATTGCAATAACAAGTGAATTATTATATTAAATTTTGGCTATAAAGCAACCACTTAAATTTATACTGCTGTATAGCAAGATAGAGCTTTCAAAAGTAGTCTTATTTCACTAAATTTTCAGTCGTCTCCTTGTTTGGTTGCCATATTTTTATAGTACGATCCTGTGAACCAGTTACCAGACAGTAGGGATTTTAATCAAGACTACACAAAGAGTTAACGGATTGTGTATGAGCGAGGATGCCTCCAAATACTTCTATACGCTCGTTACGAGTGTAGCAGACTTTAACCTGTCCATCTTTTGAACCTGCATAAATCATAGCGTGGCCAGGAGGACCTAATTAAGGCATATTATACTTGTTACTGTGTTTACATAATCATTAAATAGATGCAAAGTATGTCGTGCGTTATTGACTGAGTGATCCAACGACCACAGCCTTAGATTTTTATCCTTAGAGCCGCTCACAAGTTTATTACCGATAACGGCTAAGCCTGTAACTGAGTCAAGGTGGGGAGGTTCGAAGGGCGAAAGAATATCCATGCTATTAATGTTCATACGGCGCACACTATGATTGCGAGTACCATAAAACAGTATATTCTCTCTCGAAGCCTAAATTTATTTATGTTTACCATTGTAAATATATCTTGGTTCTTTTATTTCTACTACAATGCTTGATTAGGATTCAGTTTTCTAAGGTCCCATACAAGCAGGCTTCCGCCGTTGGCTGTTCCCTTTCCTCCAGTGAAAAGATAATCTCCACAAATGTGAATTGCTCTAACCTCATCCTTGTGGCACTTCAACGTTCCTTGAACCTACAAAGTGATTAGGTCCCAGATAGTTACTGTTTTATCGCAAGCAGTGAAGAAAAGCCGTCTTTAAGGATCAACTGTTACAAATTTAACAGAGCCAGCTAAGTTAGGCCCTGATAATTAAGAAATAATCTTCCTAGTTTAAAGATCCCATATCTTGAGACTTTTTGTAGCCGTGGAGATGAGGAAGTTGGAATGGACTGCAATAGATAGGACGGAACTACCATGGGCATCAATCTTGCCTATACATTCCCATCTGTTATTACTATATTCTTCATTTATATTCTTTTCTATTGGAAAATCTCTCTAAATTTGGCTCTAATTCAAAGTAATTGAGACAATACTCTTAGTCTTTTTAAGGCGATCGATATTCTATAGCATGCCATCTAGCTCTTATATAACACTATGATTATTGCTCGGATTATTGGTATTGGCATTGCTGATGTTGGAGCTTGAGACATTATTCCGTCTATCAGTTCTAAGTGGTTCATCTTGACGCCCAATGTTCTTGTCCTTACTGACCATGCTTTTGATATTTTGATATTTTTCCTGCACCACTTCGCACTTACGTCTTGTTTTCTCCAATTATGAAGTCACCTGCCTATTTGCTTTGCTTAGATCTTGAATTTTCTTTTCAAGCTCTCTACGTTATCTCTCTTCCCCTCTTTTTGAGGGAGTATTATTACCTATAAACTAAACCTCTTCCATTCCACTTTATTCCCTATTAGCCATCATTTCCTCTCTCATTTGCACTAAATTTCGATGATATTGACCATTCAAATCAATTAATTGCTGACGTAGGTCTCCTATTTGCTATTTCAGTATTGTAACTTCCATCTTACTTTGCTCTTGTTGATCAATTAAACCGTGATTTTCGAAAAGTAGATTCTTCAGAGAGGCGAATGTGACTCTTAAAAGGGCCTTTGTCCTGTCAGGGTCTTCGTATTGACGATTAAAGACAACATGAGCATCAATATCAAAACAATCAACTTGCTCATTAAAAATGTTTGAGTATTTACTCTTACAGATGGCTAAACCCTCTTCGCACAAGTCAATCCGCTCCTTTAAGTCAGCTACGTTTAGTTCTAATTATTCTCTTAGAGTTTACTACTCCTCACTTAACTAGTCATCTTTAAGCCTGATTCTTTATAGCTTTAGGCGAAAAATGGAATCGTCATTGAGTAATAGTTACAATTCCTTCTCTGACTATTGTAATTTGGATTGATACTTCGCTAAACTTTGTTCTCTATCAATTTCCGAGAGGATAACTTTAATAATATGTGAGAGATATTCCTCCTGTTCTTTCTCGAGTTTATGGTCAGCAGGAGGAGGGAGAGAATGAGCTAGTACAGAGATGGATGTGGTACTATCTCTAAGACTATCTTTATTGCTTTATTTTAGGCTCTCTCTGTTATCCCTTTTAGTGTTTGGCCTGAGTATGCTTTTTAGGGTGTCGTTTACACGCTTTATCTTTTTTATTTCCTAATCTTTTTTGCGGTTAAGTTGCTGTTTCTTAAAATTATCTAAAGTCAACTTCCGTATTTGACTATCTTTTTTGAGATTATCCTTTTTGGCAGTCAGTAACTCCTTGACTCGTTTGCTTTTGAGTTTATCAAAATTATCTTTATCCTCCTTTAGTTTACGGAACAACTCCATTTTTTGCATTTTAAACTTTTTGATCTCTTCGGCCAAATCTTTAATCTTATGATTCTGATTCTACACTAGTTTCTCCATGCTCTTTTGCTATTTGGCTTTCTTACGATAATCTTTAAGCTAATTTTCAAGATTTTCAATTTTATTAAAGAACTTGTTTTTTTACACCACGCTACTCTCATCTTTTTGTTTCAGCAAATTTCTTCTCTCACGTTCTAATTGCATGATCTTGTCGTCATACTCATGCTTCATTGAATTAATGAGTTCAGTCTCCATCCCTATCTGTTATCGACTCATTTTCTATAAAAATTGCTCCCTTTCCAAGATGTACTAATCCATTTGATCCATTTATAACTTGACTTCCTGCTATCTTTTCACATAATTAGATTCGTGTTGCTGCATTTCTTCGTCTTGCTCGCACATTTCACTTTCCATAATTAAAGCTTCTATTTCTTCCGTAGGAGCGTGAACTTATGTCTGTCCCTTCTCACCCTCACTCTGTCCAGCTTTAGTCAACTCACTGCGAAGCCTTGCATTTTCTCTACCAATAGTATAGAGCAGATTATTCTTTTTGATGAGTATTTGTTCATCCTTTTTACTGTTTTCCAGCAAACTGCTGTATTAAAGTTGTAATTGAGTGAACAGTTTATCACGATCAACGAGTCTCATCTATAACTATTGAATATGGCTTAAATGTTGCTATAGAACAGATATCTTCTAACGTTCATTGCAGGCGAAACCTTAGCGAAGAGCTCGCGATTATTCACTATTCATTAACTGTGGATGTTAACGCACTATCTCTTCAAAACTAAGTTGCATTAAATCTTTTTCCCTTCTAATTTCATACATTTTGATTTATAGTTAGTTTATGCGATGCTTTTAGGCCTGCAGTTCAATGTTGGTCTCTCCAAGTCTTTTCGCTAAGACACGGTTTTAGTCCTTAAATTTTTTGAGTTCGTTTACTAATTAGTCGCTACTATCAAAATTACTCTCCTCAATAGTAACTCCTTTAGAATTTAGGATTTGTTTGCATTTTCGATTATCGCTTTAGAGTTAAAAAATTCTATGTCTAAGTTGCGCAATAAGCGCTGATTGAGGATCTCTATTCACTATTGGAGTATTTTTGATGTTCATTGCCTTACTAGCATACTTCAAAGAGTTCAGACTTTACTCCACATTACTTTCAGCAGGACTTACACAGGCTATCATATAAGTATTTGAATTACCACCAAGGCAGTCCTGCAGCATACGAGTCAACTTAGAATTACGAAATGTTATGAACTGATCATGCTTCTTTTATATCGTTGCTAACGCTGAAATTACATTACCAAGCTACAACAGCCCTAAATTAATGTTTATCCCTTAGCGAAGAGTTGCTCCTGTTGCACCAGTTTTCTTAGCACGCTAAGATCCAGCCAAATCTACAAAGAAAAACTTAGCTGTCATAAATCCTTCAGATTATTCCTTATTATTAGATTGTTCTTAAATGAGTGTTTGCTGAATGAATATAGTAAAGATGGCATGAGAGCGGGAGCTTGCTTCGTTCATAAATGTTGAGGCAGTGGTGCGCTGATAGCCTCCCCGATCCAGCAGGTGTATCATCTGATCCGCAGAAGTTACTTCCTCCTCTAAGACTCCAAGAATGTTCACAGATCCATCTCTTTCCTGTATTGTAATTGTGTCTCTGTTTCTACCTTAAAGATACAGTACTTCATATTTTTAGATGTATCCTCTACAAGCAAGTCTATTATTTGCTCATTATATATCTCCAAAAATGAGGCTTTGATATGAATCTCAGCCTTCGACTTACGCTACGCGACTTGAGTAAAAATTTCGCGAATCACTCTGGGTATTATTCCAGCGCTGGTATCATCACAAAGAGTTGCATGAGAGGTTCCCATAGAAAAAGTCTTGCCACCTGCATTATTATTGAACTACTGCCGGTTTGTCCATAGGCAAGAACTGCTGCGTTGTACCCATCGAAGCAACTGAGCACTAAATCTCGGATACAATGGTTATAAACTTCGACTTGTGGGGAATCTTCTCTGAAGACGCGATCAAATTTATAGCTGCGATTGCCATCTATAACAATTTCAGAGTCGGACTTGAATTCAATGCAAGAGGACTCGTTGTTCATTAATTCTTTAGAGATCATAGGCCGGACCCGAATAGCCACTTTGACTCTTGATTTGGTATTTGAGCCTCGTGCAGCCTACTTTCCGATTTATGATGATTCCATTTGAATATTATTATTAAGGATTTGTGTTTAGTTGATTAGAACAGCTCAGTAGAAAAGGAGGGAATATATAATAATATTTAATAAATTATGAAGGTAAAAAATGGATAAATATTCGGGGATATAAATCTTCTTAGAACACTATTATCACTGCTTGAAAAACCGTTTCTTCTTTTATGTTATTTATATACTAATGATGATGGCTAAAATTTACAATTAATAGTTCTGATTATTCTGAAAACCTAGGATGCTAATAGCATTTAATGGTAGTTATTGTATTGGAATTATCATATATAAAACTTATAAATTAAACAAAAATGGGTAATGGGAGTTCCAAAAGAAGACGGATGGAAAGTTGGTCACGTGCACAGGAAAAAGCAATGTCGCCCATAAAGGAAGGTGTCCTTCTCAAACAATCAAAATATTTAAAGGAGTGGCGTAGGTAAAAATATGGCTAAATTAGAAGAAGCGTAGTGCTTAAGTCTGGTCATATTTTCACTTTCAAAGTTAACTCAAATGATGAGTCTCCCACTGCAGCTGAAAATTTTACTGATATTCACTCGTTTGTTTTGGATGAATAGCATGGTTATTTCCTTTTAAAAAGTAAACAATAAATGATTAAGTAACGACTAAAGGAAAACTCGAATATAGATTTAAAACAAAAAGTTAAACTGAAAGAGATGAGTGGTATAAAATAATCAGTAAGGATAATTTTATATAGAATTGGAAAAACATAGAATGCTAAAAGAAAGCATTGCGGTATTCTCTTCCAAAGTAGAAGAAGACTAAAATGAGATGTAGCCTAATTAAAATTAGCTTTGATTCACTTCATTTTGATGGACAATTTTAGACTCATTATCATGCTATCATTTATCATCAGCGGAAAGGCAATGCAAAATCATAATATGGTTTATAAAATTATATAATAAGGCATTCAATAAAATGCCGAATTATTGTGAGATTAGTGAGGATCATTACAAATAAATCTAAAATTCATTCAAATATTTATGTTTGATAATTTGAAATTACTTGAAGATTTATTTGTTCAACTGTTTGATAGCATAACAAATTTTAACATATCCATATCCATATCATTATAGTATCTTATGAAAATCAAAGTTGAGAGGACAGTTTCAGCCATTCAAAAACAAAATAAATTCGCTAATTTTTAATCGCAACTCACAGAAAAACTTTGTCTGTGTATCCTTATTATCATATAGCTGAGCTTAAGCTTCTTGATAAGGACATTGAAGAACTGATGACATTTGATTGGAGCCAAATTAAAATTCTGGACCTTTGTAGTGATTTTTTAATGCAGCCAAAAATTTATTGACTTTTGAAGGAGTTCAATTGTTAGTAAAGGGCAACTGGAAAAATATTAAAGAACTCACCATTTGTACATTTGTTTAGATTTAGCTGATAACAAAATTGGAAAGGGAGGAATGAAGGAATTGATTACAAATTAGTGGCATTCTCTGAAGGCTTTAAATTTGGGCCAGTGCAATCTCAATGATGAGGATATGTCCGATTTTGTTAAGCATCCTTGGGAAAATTTATAATCATTATGGTTGAGCTACAATCATATCGGCCCCATAGGTATTAAGTCTCTTGCCAGTCATGAATGGCCAAAATTAGCATCATTGCACCTTAGTACTTTTTTATCAATGCAGGCGGAAATCACTTGGGCGATGAAGGAGTTTAAAACTTAATGAAGTGTGAGTTCCCTCACCTAAAGAAACTATATTTAAGCTATTGCACTATGGGTGATGATGGAGCACTCGCTCTTTCGATTCCAGATTGGCCAAATCTAGAATAATTCTATATAAGCAATAATTTAATCACAAGTTCTGGTCTTAACTGGCTCAGTAAAAAGGAATGGAAGAGTTTGAAGATTATCCACTTGCACGACAACAAAATTAACGATGAGGGATGTACTAGTCTCATCGAGGGAGAGTGGCCTTCTCTTAAAATGATAGAGCTTGACAGGAACAAACTCTCTAACTAGATCAAGAAAAGACTTAGATAAAGATTCTATTAGAAGGATGTGGTTATTACTCTTTGATCATATTAGTTAATAAATCCTTTCGATTATTAACAAATTGTTGGATGAAAATATATTTAATAAAGTATAAAGCATCATTTTGGTAAAGGATAATCAAGAAAATGCTTCTGGTATCTTTAATGGCGTTTCGGTTCTTAATGCCATTTCTCCTGAAAGTTGACGACCCATTTATAACTTTGATTATTCTGAAGGTTTAGAAGGGTCTCCACGAAGTATTATAGTCTTTCGATTGGTATTTTCATCTGTCACTTTATCCCCCCTGAGCACTTGAAGTGTTGTCTTGTACAGGAAGAAACTGATATAACAGTGAAAGATAGCTAATACCGCTATTTCTGCAAATACCAGAAAACTAAGCACGCAGTAAGTGACTGCAACCCAGCGATAGCTATCAGTAAGAGAAAACACAAGCCACAATCCAATTCCGATGTTTATGCTGGTATAAATAATCAAAGCTAATAGAAGTATAAAGAAAATGCTATAGTTCTGTTCTCCAATGCAATTGTTGACAAAAGCACAGTGATGGTCAAATTTTTCCACACAGCGCTCACATATTTTGCAGTGATAACTACTCTCATACACTTATGTTTGACACTATGAGCAAAATTGTAGTTTTTCTCTGCCTTCTTTGAAGGATTTATCCTTTAAGCGAGGGTCAGCAGGGTCCATTAGCAGTAAATACAAAAAGGCGATTATAATAACTAAGAATAGAGCATAATCGAAAGCCAATAACCCATAGAGAACTCCTGAGTTGATATTAAGTATGGAAGGAATGAGATTACAATTGAGTATAAGTATCACCACCATCAGTGAAATAGCTAAAATCTGAGAGATGGGGAGTGGATGGCTACATCCATTGATCTTTACATAATCCTGCTTATAAGCATTTTGATTTTACACTTGCATATTTTCTTTTCTATATATAACAAATAATACACCCTATACAAAGCAATTTCTATTACTGTTTCATTAAGCATATAAGTCATCTTATTAAAAAGAATATATCAAAATTTATTTAATTTAATTCTAGTTTTAGAACGACTGAAACGTTCAAAGAAAATAGTTTAAAGTTATTGATAGCTTACAATTTAACAGGTATCTCAATAGATTTTTTATTTTTATATCAATTATACTCAATATTCAGTTGACTGATCAATCAGTCGAATTTGCGATTCGTTAATATATTATACTCGTGTGTGTTTGAGTTACGAAATTTTCTGATTGCAATCGTTCTACGATTGGTTAACTCATCTGATGGACGATTGCATCTTTTTTTCTGTTTCCAATCACGATCAAGAACAAATGTGCTATGATTATTAGGCTACTATCTTATTTTCAATTTTTCCTCTGGCTTTTCATAGTAAAGACTGCCTGAATTTTAGGGATGATCAATACCCATCATACCGTGGGGATATCTACATTTAATTAGGCGGCTAATTCGTTCTTTTTGATGACCATTTATTATACTTGATGCGCACAACTAATTTCTTATCGTTAAAGGATCTGTATGTTTGAATTTGATTGCATTTCCTTAGAATCTGAAATTACTTTAAGGTCTACACCTCAAAGACAAAGGATGGCCATTAATAATTCGTCCGTTCCGCTGAGGAATTGGATGCCATTATAATAATGATTGCAAAGCCAGTTGTCTTGTTTCTTTTATAGGAGTGTTAGTAACAAGTGGAAAAATGGAGGTAAATCCTATTTTTGAGCAGTTCTTATCTTCTATTTCTTCCTTGAGACCATCTATTTACATTGAGTTGTGCTTACTCTTGTGTAATGATAACTGAGAAATGTTTTTCTATTTGCAATGCCAATTAGAATAATGAGATTGACTGAGAAAAGTAGTGAGATGTTTCGCATCCCATGAACTTCCATGCAAAGTATTAGTTGGACGCTTAGCAAAGAAAGTAGCTGTTTTTAAAGCCTAATTACACCTTGCTTTATGTGGACTATCCTCTTCTCTACTCATTCGTGAATAAATTATAATCTGGGATTCTAAAATTTAATCAGTAGAAGACATTAAATAGTAAAAATCATCTATTTATTGTTTTATTATTGATCTATTGCATTGAGTTATGGATGAGTTTAAATATCTACTAAATGTAAATATATTAAGATGGAACAACTATCCAAGGTCATGAATATAAAATATCTCAGTATGAGTGTATTTGAGATGCTTATCTTATTGCTCAAAATTATTTTTATAGAGTATAATTTTAATGTTGAAGCATTATTATAGAGCATTTTTTTATCAAAAGTTCAAATTGAATTAAATCACTATCTCATTTACCGTTCCCAAAGTATATTAATTAAGACTATTATGAGACTTTCTCCCAAGATCAGTCAAATTTTCTTTCGAGGACAAATTATAGAAAATTACAATAAAGGAGAATAATAACAAAAATGACTTAATATTATATTTACAGATGTTCATATCCCATCAGAATACATATTCATTAGTGGGTTGTCCTATATGATGATAATTTTGCTTAATTTTAATAAGTTTTAATCAGATAATTCATATGGGTGGTAGAATCATAAGTAGATCTACCTTATATTCTTCTGATTCCCTATTATTTGTATATACATTAAACTACATCAAACAAAAATGAATGAAAACTTATCAGATGTGATGCGCAATAATGCCTTCCTAGTTTCCTAGACCTTAAGCAGAGATAATAGTTGCCTGGACAATAATGGCTTTAATGCATCTCAAGAAATGATGCAAGTTATCAACTCCCAAAACTTGCTTATCATGAAACTACTCCAGAAACAACAAGCACTATATCATGAACTTAGCACAAAATTCAACAGTTCTGATAGCGGCTCAGCTGGTGTGGAGCAAAGAAACCCTGAAAATAAAGTGTCCGGGTACACATAGTTCCGCAGGGAAGATAGGTTTAGTGATAGCTCCAGCTTCTAATAGAAACCTCGCCACACTACCAATAATGTGAAGATACTTCAATGGGCAGGAAAGCCTTTGAAGCCATAAGTGATTGATTGGAACAGACAATTTTAAAGTTCTGCTGAATAAGCTCCCATCAACGATTTGAAATAAGAAAAGCATGGAGAAAGAAAAAAACAAGCCTAAACAAAGAATATGATTAAAAACTTTGGAAAAGCCATCTTCGGATACATCTACAAGAACAGAGAAGCTAGACTGAAAGTTCTAAAGCATTTAGGAATTGAAGAGGAAGCATTTATGAAATCTTTAAATGAACTGAAAGGCCGCATCCATTCAATTTCTGAATTGAGAGCACTCTGGATACCAGAAGGCAACGACTACCACCGTGCTTTCCGAATCCTTTCAAGTCAATATCTACGCAAACACTGTTTGGAGCGAACTTTTAACTCCAGGGTCTAAAATTATTTCATTCATCTGAAATACAGAGAAAGATTGTTGTAAGGACTGACAAACCCTGAAGATTTCACTGCGTTGAAAATCAACTGAACTGTTAATATTATGATTATATTACTATCTATTTGTCAATAAATTGATAATTCTCCTGTCCCAAAACTCATTCTACTTATAGTTTTATAAATACAGGTTTATTAAAGATAATATGGAACATATTCAATTTTATTTAACAAAAGTACAGAGGACAGATAAAACGCAAGGAATTTCAAAATCAATTAAGTCTCTATTGATTAAATTATTGAAATTGTCATGGCAAAATATCTTTTAAAATTAAAATATATTTCGCGCGGCAACTATACATTATGTAATAGTCTTATATCAATCAAATTTCACTTTTTTTGATCCAAAGGAATTAACGGATTAAATTTCGTTTACTTTCCTAACTAACATTAAAATTACTATAAAATCTGTTTGAATGTTATGATGTCCATATTTTCAACTAGGATTTGCACTTTCTAATCTAATTCTCGGTAAGCTGCAGGACAGCAAATTTTTATGTACTCCACAAGTTCTAAATTTTGAGAAGGAGAGAAGGTCTTGAATTTTTCAGTTAATTTCATTTTTTCAGCTATTGTTATTTCCTACTCGTCTTCATAGTAAAGCTTTTCGTTTTTATCCACTTTATATGGTTTTTACTTTTATACTTTTTTCGATTTAATTGGTGGTCGCGAAATAGGTTCAGGAGTATAGATCATCTCACTGTTGCTGTTCTGATCAATGGGAAGGGGAATCGCTGGAGGAGGGTTAATCTTTCCAATGACCTCGTCTTTTTCTGAATTATTGAATAAATACTGACATTTTGAAGGGGAATTGTGGGGAAGTAATTTCTAAGCATCTTTTTACAATTTTTCTATAACTTATCTGCTAAGTTGTATATCCACTTAATCAATCATAAGTTACTGTGCCTTTGAGGTTGTAACTTTTGCAATTGTCCCATATTAACTCGGTCTCGTCTAAAAACTATTCTACATTTTGATATTTTTCTTCGTTTATTTTGGCCAAGACAGTTCCTAAATCCATGGGGTATTTAATCAATTATGGGTAATCTAAAAGATTGAGCCCTTTATTTACTAATATTTACCTTGCCAATCCACTGGTTCTCTGAAGCTAAAAGACTCAGGATTATCGATGATGTGAGAAATAATGTGTTTTGCCTTTCGATAATCGTCTTTAGTGAAAGAAGAGAGTGTAGTGAAGCGAAATGTGGATTTATAAAGGTGCGCCATCATTAATTATAAAACTATAAATTGATATATTGAGCATCATAAAGTGGATATTTAATATAGTGATTTAATTGATCAAATGACTCGATGCTGATCAATAATTAGTTATTTTTAAATTTATTCTAAAGTATAAGAAACTGTTTTCATTAAAAGATTTCGGAGAAATGCCAATTAAATTAGAATAACAAAGGATAATAGCTTCATTATTGAAGACAATTAGAATATTTTTATTTTAAATCCTAATCAATTAAACTCTTAGAAATTGGCATCAAGAATTTTTGAATTTTCTATTATTATTATATTCGAAATAGTTATGGAAGTAATGAATGTCAAAGGACTTTTATATTGATTTTTTGCTGCTGGTCTTTGCTTATTGGAATAAAATGTCAAAATACAAGCACATATCACCTCCTATTTCACCAGTAGCATCTTCTAGCTTGCAGCAAATATATGTAATAATCTTTCAAACTCTCAAAGATAATTGATCTCCCAATTATTGTGATAAAATCAGTAAATTACGGCCAAGGCTACAACTAATCAACAATATCAGCTTCCATCATCTCGATAAAATTAATCACTCTCTAGAAGGAAACTCAACTGCAACAGTTTAGCTTAGTAATGCTTAAGTTTCATATCTACAATCAAGTCAATTCAGCAAAACTTGCAAAATTATTCTTGAATAGAAGTTTACAAAAGATGATCATAGAACTAAAAAAAATTATTGACAGTGAAGGAAATATGTATGCATCTCCTGCACCTATGGGCTAGTTAAAAACAAGCAACCTCAAAAATAGATCACTAAATTAACTATAATGGTAATGTAGATCAATATGATCTTTGGAATGAAAAAACTAAAAAATTCATGAATATGTGCATTCAATAGACTCCAAGGTAATTTAATTGCTGAACATTTTAAAAAGACAACAAAGGAATTGTCATTAAAAGTGTTTAAAAGGAAAGGAAATTAAGTTCAAAATAAAAAATAGGAGTTTGATGAATCAAGTAATCCTCATAACAAGCCTAAAGACACAATCCCTCTCTGCTAATTATGGGGTATAAAACCTAAAATTTAACTGATATTTTTTGATGATGAAATGGTTGTCGTGTAAGTTGAGATTGTAGATAAAAATGTTTGATTGTTATTGTGTATAATTGTCTTTCCCTTAGGTCTTGATATATTCTTGAAATTTAGAATTATCTTATTCATATCAGGAAATAATAAAGAGTATTGATTCTGATTATGATACTGCAGCCTTTTACAACAAAATGAATTAAAATATTGGTAATTCAAGAATATAATAGTAAGTAAGGTAAACTATCAACACTCGTTTTTGAAGTTATTTCGACTTATTAAAAAATAAAACTTTGTGATGATATTTCATAATTAAAATCCATAAAAATAGTTAATTTTATTGTCTGTAGCATAAAGATATTATTCTTACCCTGTGCTATCGATCTTTAATGATTTGTTAATTTACCCCTTCATAATGATAACTTTGAAACTCCTATTTTTTATAAACCTCAATTGAAGAAGCAATTGCCATAGATATTAGTTCTAACCAGAATTAAATACCAAGAAAAGATTGTTTACTAAATATGGTTTGGTTATAATAATAATTTGTCATATTATTGCTCAATGTAAAAAGATTTCCAGTTTATTTCTTTCAAAAAAACTATCCAAGAGATATAATCTCATTCCAACGTAGCCAAATAATAAAATGAAAACAAATCGCTGAAATTTAATTCATAACTGTAAAAAAATACTAAGAATAATGAAATTTAAAAAGAAGGGAGAATCACTCTAAAAAAACGGGAGAGAAATATTCAAGCCAGAATAATAAATTTCTTACCGTATTTAAAGCCAAATCATATTTATAATTTTTTTGGCGTATGTTGATGCTTATATAGAGTGTGGTCATCAATTAATTAGCCATATAACATCAAAACTACTAGGAATCCTACTTTCATAGTTACTTTGCCAACAGAGTTATTCAAAGGGTTTAAATATGCGACACGGCTGTCATACTTTAAATGGCCTCCACTGAATCAAGAACCAGTCCTCCTATGTAACTTTTATTGCATGTAGTCAATATATTATCGATAAGTTCAAATCTAAAGGGGATCTGAAGTTTTATTAAACGGCTTTACTGATGGAGGAACTATCCAAAACGTTGTCTTAAGAAAAACCAAATTAATCTGATGGCAAAAATCCTAAAAATTAATCATTAAAAAAATGCCTCGATATGCTAGGGAACAAAATGTTTGTGTGCACTTATGCTGGCTTAAAGGTTGCCATCTCAAAGTCTCTTTTAACTTATCTGTAATATGACGTTGAAGAATTCGCAATTAATGCTCTAAAATATCATACTATTTTAGTTTAGTACCCCAAACATAAAGTAGATTTTTTTCAACCAGCTCCTATTCTATGGCTATTAAGCATGTGGTGGCAATGTTCAAAAATCTTGCAGAATTGCAGCAGAAAAAAATGACTGTGGAGGAGTGTTTAAGATTGGCTAACTTCCACATGACAGATTTCATGTTGTCTAAAAGCGGCGTATAAATAATCTAATGGAGGTAAAAAGCTACTGCGATATGACCTTTTGCCTGCTGTACCCTCATGTTTTCTGTCATCTGATCGATAACATTCACTATCGTAGTGATGAGATAGCCTTATCCATTAAACCATAGCAAAAACAAAGAGCATTAAGATCGGAAATCTAAGTAATGCGCCAATAATAGTATCAACTTGTGAGTCGCATTAAGCGCATTCCTGCATCCTTACTAAAGGAAAATTCATCCAAAATATCGGGTTATTAGACAATTGTTTGCGAGTCAACAAGCCAAGAGCCGTCATAATTATCAAATGAAAACAGTTGATTTATTATTTGTATTTCAATATAAACCATCAGTTCATGCCATTTTAGAAAGCACATTTTCGTAAACAGACATCCGATTTCCCGATGTAACTTTATTGCACCGACCATTGACTCTTTTTTTCTGATTCATAAGACTTAATTTTTCAATAGATTGATTTTATTTATCACTTTTCATCAAAGGAATTCTCTATGCCTTCAGCAACATCTCAAGCGGCATTGAGTCTTTATTGCCAGCAAAGAAATAAATAATGTTTTTAAGATAATCCGACATTTTTTCTAACTCCTTTATTTTCTTATGAGCAACTAGTTCGTTTTATCCTTTTTTGTCAACTTAAGATATAATTTCAGCGATGACAGTTTCCTTGGATTCATTCAAAAACTGTTACATTTACTGGTAAATATGATTAATTTGATTTAAGTATCCTTCATATTTTTTAGCATGTGTAGTTTTCCCGACTTCTTCTTGCTTATTTTATTTAGGACAGATTTTCCATTTATTTTCGAGACTATGCCGACTGTTTGATCTTTTTATGCCATGACTGGCTTATTTTCCTTCAGTGATGGATCGTACTGGTATACTTTTATTGTTGGACAGCAATTCACTACATTGCTTTTTTGATGAAAAACTGCTCTCTTTTATGATATCTTACAGGGTGCGATAAATGATCTTGGGTTTAGGTTGTGATCTCGACATTAGATTCGTTAATTTATTATCGTAAACTTATAAATTAATCTCATTTGACGATTACAAGATGATATTTGAATATTTATTCAATAAATTGAAATTTTGGGAATAGATTTAAAGTGACTAATGGAACACGAATAAAGGGTTTATTAGTTATTTTGTTATTAAAATTATGGACAGTCTACAATCAATTTACAAACAGAGAAACAATTAATATAAGATCACTCTGTATAGTTAACCCAGCTAAGGTCGTCGATTTAATAACAGTGAATTTGAGAAGCCTCTCTCGACTGAAAAGATCAAATATCCTTTAGCCAGTTTAGAATCGGACAGAAGTCGATTAAATCGCTTCGTGCCAAAGAATATCATGAAGGACAAAGAAACTTTGTATAGTGATGTCCTTTCATTAAAGAAACATATCAATAAATATGCAGAAACAAACCAAAAGTTAAAGACTAGAGTATTAATGTTATAAACTTCAAGAGGAAAAATAGAACAGCAAAAGGGAGGAAGTTTATAAAAAACAGGCAGATAAATAAAAATATTAGATTAATCTCCAAAGCGAGAGGTACTTTTTCTTTAATGAAGGGTCTATTGATTGCCAAACTTAAGAAAATAGCTAATAAATACCGATGTGAATGGTAAGAACTGAAGGGTTAGCATATAAAATTGAAAAGATTGCTAAAATATTCCCAAATTAATTAACTTAACATCACCACTCATTAATACCTTTAATAAAACAAAAGACTATCTTCAATTATAGCCGATCTGCAGCAGAAATTATTAAATTACGAATAAATGCGGCAGTAATTATAATTACTATAAAAAAGGCTCTTGTAATAAAAACGAGGCAGACATAAAGCTTAGTAAAAGAATATGGAACTATAGAATTCGAATACATAGATTCAGAACAAAATCAAAAATTAAATAGAGAAATTTACAAAAAAATAAAAGAACTTAGTTAATTAAATTTTTATCGAGCGAAGAAAGGCCATCAACATACAAAATAGTTTCGATAACTTTCGCAAAGAGTCAGAGCGCAGTAAAGAGATGAGTGTTCACAGTAATAATCATAAAACAGAAATTAAAATGCCCAGGACACTGAATGAACAAATGTCTTTTCTATCAAATAAACGATAATTTGCCATCAATCCTTTATTTAAGATCAGTACTCCCACTTCCACACAGTCAAGAGAGCCGAGAATTGATATCACAGAAGAAAACTTGAAGTTGAAAAAAGATATAGAAGAACTACAGAAAAGATTAAAAAATGTAGAAATAAAGCTTTAAAATAAGAACTCAATTAAAAACATTGAAGAACTATAGAATGAAGAAAGCTTGAACGATACTGGGCATAAGTCTGCTCTTAAAGAAGACGTTCATTTATAGCACAAGTAAAATTCCAATATTCAAAAAATAGAAAGTTCTTCTCAATATGAAACCATTTAAAATGAGTCCAAATAAATTTAAAAACCCTTATAAAATAAAGCTGAAATAATTTTGGACTAAATTCGTGAGTTATTAACATTTAGATTTTAGGATCAAAATTACACTTACTCCGAAATAAAAAGAGATATATAAAATTCATAGTCCAAAGAGTTTTCATGTGTAGATATTTGCCATATATTGGTTAATGAACCTTTTTATCTCACTGTGGAATATAGCAAAGTCGTACTCAACTTCATATTTTAAAAATAGAAAATCAAAAAAGAAGAAGTGGTAGATCCAGCTCAACTTGTTAGTAAACTGAGAAGGCTGATAAATGATTTTGAGGCCAAAAGTGATTAAAAGCAAAAGAGCATGATTTAGCATTGCATTCTGATTACTTAATAATACAGCAATGACATCAAATCCGCCTTTCTTTCGAATAAGAATGGATTTAATACCATATCAGTGGTAAAAATTATATAGATTCTCACTCAATATGGTTTTTCTGAGGATTAAAGGCGTATGATAATAGGAGAGCTCTCTATCTTCTCAGAAAATCTACAACATTTAAACTTTTAAATCTTTTTCTAAAGATTCTATGTCGAATCTATATAAGACAACTCTAATAATGAAGTCATTGTATCGAATACAAACGAACTCCAAATTATATAACACACTTAATGATCAATTTATATCTTATTACTTATTAATCAATACAAATTAAAGATTTATACTAATAAGGGATCAATCATGCAATGGTTCACTTTTTATGACTTTGAGCAGCAAAAGCTTTGACTCGCTTCAGATATTCCTCTCGATTATTTTTATATAGTGTTAGGGGTTATTGCTGAGCAGGACTCTATATGTTAGGTTCATCTTTCAATAATTTTTGAATTCCTGTTAGAATTTGCTTCACTGAAATATGAGGTTTCCAGTCCTACTCCTAATTCAGAATAGAGAGGCAAACGGTACCAGAAGGATATATGTTAGGATGAGGAAGTACTGGTTTAAACACACATTTCGGAGGTCTTACTGGAAAGTCATGAGCGAAATCCATGGTTAGTCCGTATATTCCTCCCTACCAGGGTGAATCTTTGGGTCCAGGGATCTCACATTGCCACTTGAGCATATTAGCCGTGCCATCAGAGTTCTAGACTGGCTTGGCAACAAAGCCAAAGGGATGATCTCCCCTCCAGTCTTTTCTTTCTTTCTTGAGTCTGTTAATGACTAAGTCGTTGACTTCCTTCTTCTCCATTGAATGATGGCTATTTGAACCGACAAATTATTTAAAGCCCAATGCTTAAAAGTTAAAAAGCCATCAACTTTGTTGTTAAATAAGATGTGCAATTTTATATTACATTAGGATTGATTTTTAGGTGTAATTTTCTTGCCTTAACTCAATATTCTTTACAAAATTGAATTAACTCAAATTGTAACGATTTTAATAATTCCTTTCGTTAACTATTATGCTAAACCAAGATAAAGATAAAATAAATCATACGTTCATCAAATGAAATTTTTTGATTAAATTCAATGGTGACTACTCAAGTAAAACATGCTTTATACTGGTTATCAATATAATTTACTTTACAAGTCGGAATACTCTTATTTCCATGAAAATAACGAATAGTAAAGCCTATTACTTGAATAATTTCCTGCACAGAAATAGAGTCAAAACTTAGAAACCTTTACAGCCATCCCGACAACATACAGATTATTCAGAATATTCCAAATTAAATAAAATTGATCGGGATCATAACACCAGTCACGCGAAGACTGAAGGACCAGTCTATTACAGTATCGACATATAACAAAAAGGTATTCATAAAAACAATATGAGTTCTGCGTATCGGGATGTCATTGAATTATAAAGACGATAAAAGTAGGTTTTATTGCGAGTTATTTCTAGAACTAAAATGCATTCCACCAAGAAAAGTAGATGGAGAAGTATTAGCGGAGACCAGACAATTTTAATTGAAAAACATCCTTTAAGAGAAATCAATAGTCTATAAGTCTAGATTATGAAACCAACTAACAGATACTTTCAAAAATTAGATAATATTCGCATCGCTGAACGATTACTACTCGCACAGCCGTCAAAGGAGATGCGAAAAGAATCAATGACTCAATTTTATAATCAGCAGGAGTCATATAAAATGAACATTAGTAAAATGCCGCAATCTTCACGGCGTGAGCACAACAGATCGAAGTCGAAAATGATGCATCGTAAAAAATGGAAAGATTGAAGTACTTTGGTTCCATTTTCAAATGATAAGTTCATACTGTTGTTCGTTAATTCATTGAGTCATAATCGAAGTGATAATTTAATATTCAATTCTAATCATTCAGATGCCTTGAATACGAATTATAATTAATGAAATATCTATTTAATATCATGAAGATAATCATCATCGCTCTATTGGTCTTTTTAGCTCACTCCAGCATCGCTAATACTACAGATTTTTTTGCCACTTAAACTGGGTCTAAGATGTTAGGCCAGAACTATGCTGGCTACGAAGATGTTGATTGGTACTATCCTAAAGGTACTGCAGCTATCTATTACTCTTTATGGCAAGGTTTCAACATAGATTGGACTGACAAATCTGCTCCTCTTATCATTTGGCTGCAAGGAGGACCTGGAGCGCCCAGCCAATTTGGTTGCTTCAATGAAGTGGGCCCAGTATACATCGAAGGCAAGAAAGGAGCCCAAAAAGCTAGTTAAAATCCATGGAGTTGGAGCTTTTTCGGGCATTTGATGTGTGTAGATCAACCTCTAGGTGTGGGTTTTTCCTTCAATAACAACTCTAAGAAAGTAGACAATTCCAAACAAGCTGCTGATCATTTCATCAACTTTTTGGTAAATTTCTTTAAGAACGATCACACTTTTGCTCTCAGTGGCAATCCTATATATTTGGCTGGCTAAAGTTATGCAGGTCATTATATCCCTATAATGGCTAGGCTTATTATAACAAACACGTATTTTTAGATCTATTAAGTTCACTTCCCTTCAAATTAAGTGGCATTTTGCTTGGTGACGGATGGGTCGACCCATTATTGCAAGCCAACAACTACGATAGTTACTTAAATTCTGTGGGAGCTGTATCGAACTAATGGCGGGATACGACTGGATTTATGTCAACTGAGGCAATGGTGCGAATAATGCGTGGTGATCACAAAGATGCTGCGGGTTACATAAACTTTATTATTGCTAATGATACAGTTGCTAACAAGTACTATCTTGGCATGAACGTGCTGAATTATAAACAATACGATGACGGGAACATCAATCCTGATTATTCATTCTACCTGCAGAGTAAGAAGAAGATTTTTGGAGTGCCAGATTGGGTCAGCTATATTGAGAACAATGACCAGATGTACTAAGATTTTGCAGAAGATATAGCTAAAAGTTTTAGAAGTGATCTTGAGAGAGTCCTCAATTTGGGAATAAATACTTTGATATACAACGGGCAGAATGATTTCATTGTTAATACTCCAGGGGTCTTGGCCTATCTAAATTCGATGGAATGGCAATTTGCAAAGCAGTGGAAAGCTCAACAAAAAACTATTTGGACCGAGGTGGACAGTGATAATCTGGGATGGTATAAAAACTACAGGAATCTGGCTTTTGTTTTGGTGCGAAACGCAGGACATCTTTTGCCTTCTGACCAACCTCGTTCAGCTTGGACCATGCTTAAAAAGTATTTCTTCAACCAATGGTGATCCTGATTAACTCATTCATAGAAAAGAATTATTAGAAAAGATAAGAAGTTATCATAAACATAATTTGCATATAACAATCACTGGGAGAGTAATACGATATTGAAAAGATCACTTCTTTTTGAGTTTGTTCAGTTTAGCCAATAATTTAGTATTTTTTAGTTTGTCTTTATAGGCCTTCTACACTTCCCGTTTATTCATCTCGGATTGTGTACTTTTTATTCGAGAATACTCACTAAAGGCTCCAAGTGATGACTCCATTTTGGAAGTATTGCTGTTTTTATTTGAAACTAGATCTTGAATTTGGTCATTGTACTCAGATTATGAAAAGGCATCACTCATGTTAGGCTATAGCATGATATTTAATTCTATGTTATGATGTTTTTACTTCTTTTACTGCCAATCTACTTTATTGGCCTTTATTTCTATTATTCCTACTGTTTGTATTCCTCAGTAATTTGAATATTTTGATGCTACTATCCTCTTTCTTCCTAAAACATATTAATTGCACTGTCTCGGGATTAGTTCAGATTTTGTAGGAGACTATTCGACAATATTTGATGCTAGTCTCCTGCAATTTTATTTCTACTTGACTATTTTTTCCCTCCAATCTGTATTTGTAGTTCTTTGATCGTTGACGATGAAAGTACTAACTTTTTAATTTAGTTCATATGATTCCGTTTACTAGATTGTTTATTTGATATTTAATGATCTTCTGAATTTTATTTTTGTAAATTGAGTCGTGTAATACTTTTCTTTTCAAGGCTGCTGTTTTTATATTAACTGAGTTGCCTTTATAAATTAGTGATAGATTTCTTCTGCTACTACAATTGCATCCAAAGAAAATCATAAGCCACATTCTTTTCAGTTAACTCTTTGTTGACTTCATGATATTTAGTTTAAACTCGTGAAATGTGCTATTCAGCATGGACAAGATACTCGCGAGTTGTGGAAATGATTTTTTCTTTTTCTTAAAGATTTAAATTAATTTTAGAGAATTAGTCCTTAGTTTTTGTTAACTCTGTATTCAAGTGTTAAATTTTAATTTAGTACTGTTTATTAGATTATTAATTTTGTTGCTTGTGATTATGTTCATAATGCTCTAATTTTAATAAAAGCTATTTTTCACGAAGTTAGAATTGTGATAAAATAGTTGAATAATTTGCTTTTTAAATTTATGAAGATTTAACTATGCTTTAAAGCCTTTGAGTAAGCGTTTTTACTTGTTACTCTTTTGAGGAAATTTACTGCTGCTAATCTATCATTTTGTTATACTTTTCTTCTAATTCTTCATACTATTTTTCTAAATTTTGATACTTTTCATCAATTTAATTTTAGCCTTCTTGAGCAGGCTACCCTTAATTGTCTTTGGTTGACATCTATAATTAAATTCTTTTCCTTGAGTCTTCAGAGAGGTTAGACTAACTTCTTTATACTACTTAGCTCAGACTCACATCAACAACTTTTGTTTTTTTGAAATGCTTAAGCATATCCCTCTATTTTCTTTCTTTCTTCTTCAGCATCATTGCCTTCTATTAAATTTTCTTGAACAATTTCTCTTGTTCCTGTATTCCAACCTATAGGTTACTAGTGGTCGGCTCTACTCTTGGTGAAACATATTTGTACTATCTTCTAGATATTTAATTTCCATTAGTTTGCTTCATATCATTTTTATTTTCCGCTTTCTTTTCCGTCATTGAAATGTTCTTCGAATTAAAATATTGGTAATGACTCGTTTTTTCTGTTTATTTTTTTCGAAGGTAATCGTTAAGATGCTTCAGTTTGATTTCATTCTGGAATAACATTAATAGTACTTCTTATCTTAGCTTTTTACTAGAATTTGTTTAAGATTCTTTCTTTTATTTATTTGGTCTTGATTATTACTGGGAATCGACGTTACTTGATTGTTAATTTATTGGCCTTTCTCCCATTGCTTACATTAGCTCCCTCTAGATTGTATCGATACTCTTAACTCTGGAAAGCGTTGGCATTAAGCTGCCTTTGCTAAATTTCCTTTCGTACATTGGTTGTAAAATTATTGATTTTAAAATTATCAACTCATAAATAAACCAATTCTATAAAGTATCTCAGCATGATGAATTAGTTTAAATAGGTTTAATATTTTAAGAGTAAATAAGCTTTCGTTTACCCTATATATTCGCAATTATAATGTTTACTTTCTCTTCATATTGCTTTCCAATCACCCAAATTATAAACCTGGATTTTTATTTGTTATTAATTCCATCCGAAATAAATAGAATAAATTATAATTTTATAGCTTAATCTGCCAGAAAAGTTAAATATTCATTACATTTCATATGGTCGAAACCAAATTAATAATAGAGGCTCCTCTGGCTGTTGTTCAATAAATCTTATTCAACTTCAAGGAATATCCTCAATGGAATCCTTTCATCGTCAAAATTTAAGGAATTCCGGAGGCTCACGATCAAATACACGTGGACATAAGACTGCCTGGAAACACTGATACAGATCACTTTGATCCTATTGTTTTGGTTAAAACCTAAAATTAGTTTAGATGGATTGGACAACTTTGCTGCGCTTGTTGCTTTTCTGGAGAGCATTACTTTCAATTCAAGGAGATTGACAAAAATAGAACTTAATTTGTACATGGAGAAGTATTTGAGGGATGCTTGAAGTGGCTATTCAATTGTCTTGTCGAAGCAAAAACTTTAAAAGGATTTTAACTGATGAATTAAGAGTTAAAGAAAAGATGTGAGGCTAAAAATTCCAAATGATTCATGATTATGACCATATCAAGTTATAATTTTATTTGTGATTATATACCAAAAATAATCTAAAAAGAAGAATCTGAATTTTACATCTTTGATCTCTCAAAAGATACAATCGTTCCAATTTACACTTATTTGACTCGGAAAATAATAGGAAATTGTTTTTGTTTGGGAAAATAATGAATTTTTACGAATTTAGTCAGAGAGTCATAACCAATTGTTATATCTTCCACATTTAAATAATTTAATTTACGATTATTTTACTTTTTAATGCATCCAAGAGATGCTCTGAATTATTATCATAATTCAATCAATATCAATAACATGGATCACTCCCCATAACAACTTGATCTTGAGAAATAAGTCGAGCATCTTCATATTGAGTAGAAAGAATAATCATCTGAAGAGGGCAATTACCAAGAGGAGGGACAAGCATAAAAGTGGGAGAAGATTGAATAACCCTAAAAACAGATTCCCCTCTTTATGGTAGATTTCTAGCAATGCGACAGCAAAAAATGCACTGGTAAGAAAATGGAACGCTTCAAACTCCTTTCTAGCATCAAAGATCGCAAGAAAAAGTTTAAGGGAGTAGTACTAAGTGCATTTGGTAAAAAATATATTTCCAAACAGGATACATAAATATGCTAAAAATATGGAATTTGTGTGATTGACTGCTCATGGAATCGTATAGAGTAGACTAAGGAGTTTAGATACAAGCACTAAAGGTATAATTCAAATTATCAAGAAAATTACCCTTCGTAGTCGCCGGAAATCCTGTCAACTTCGGCAAACCTTATCAATTATCTTGTGTGGAGGCACTGGCGACTGGTCTTTGCACTTTGGATTATATTCAACAGGCAAAATATATCATGTCAAAGTTTGGATGGTCCGATGGCTTCTGGAAGCAAAATTCAAACATAGGGAGTTATGGAAAATGTTAAACATTGTAATAGATGGAGGAACAAAGCAAAGCCAACTAGTCTCTTCAGAACAAGGGTTTCGAGAGGAATTATGATTTTTCCCCATAAAACTCTGACGATTAGTAAGAGCAGATACCTAAAAATGAAGGAAAAACGGAGCAGGCTTAATAATGATAAGATGACTGATATATTAATATCTTTGCTAATGATCTACAAGTTGGCACTAGTCAAAAATTGTTGAGTTGATAAATGCAATTAAATATTTTTACAGGTTTATTTCATCTCCATGAATAACTTTTATTGATTTGACGAAAATTGAAATTGGCAAGGTTACTCCAAATGGAATACTGATTTATTAATATAATAATACTCTAGAACAATGAAATTAACAGTGATTCTGGTAACATTGGTACTTTACATCGTAGGTTATTTTGCCATCCAATCCCATTCCTACTTCAAAGAAGACCCCATGTTGGCTATGAGTCAAGCCTCAGCACCAATTCTTCATTAACTTATACAAACTAAATTCTTTCGAATGATCCGTCTTAACCTGAACCAAGAATGTCTATTAGGACATATGAACAAGATTTGTAAATCAAAGAGCTGCTCTGTATGCCGCTGTGATGAAAAGGATATTCCACTTTTTTGGACCAGAACTGACCGAGTAGCCAGTACCGCTAAAGATAAAGATTTATGGGCTGATGAAAGAGGAAAAGAAGGGGAGGAGTGGGTTTGGCACGTTGAAGATCAAGCGAACGACTAAGGAGAGTACTTTGACATTTTTACCAACGTATAGTCTTTCACCAACTACAACGGATCGTATATTTGGCAATTGATATATGGTGATAACTGTTTTAAGCCCACGTCCGGTGAATAGATGTGCGCTGAGGAGCAGACCCTCTATACTATTATCAGTGGTTTGCATACTAGTATAAGTACTCATCTTTCTCGCTTTTATCGCAACTATAGTAATCACCACGTCATTAGTCCTATTTCATAACAACAACCATCCTTCAACTTTAACCACTCGTAATATAAGCAAAGAGTACTGAGCCACCCCGAGCGTATTCGGAATCTGCTTTTTCTTTACCGCATTTTGGCAAAATCCATCAATCAAGCAGCGCCTTATCTGCATCATTCCCTAAACATAGCTTCTGATAACATTACTGAGGATTTAAAATCCAAACAATTGTTAGATGGACTGTTAAGGGAAATATAAGGATATGACTTGAGTCCTCAAGAAAAAGAGGTGCTGCGATTTTTCACAGCCGATAACCCAAAGGTGAAACAAATACAGAGATACATTCATAATATTTCAAGCATACTCAATTGTGTGGAATGCGAAAAGTGTCGTTTATTCGGAAAGATGCAGACATATGGAGTCGGAACAGCTCTCAAAATACTTTTGGGATATCCAACGCCTTACAAGCGCAATTAAATCGTAGCATTGTTTAATGTTTTCAACAAGATCACAATGTCTGTTGAAACTTATTATAAACATCGTAGTGAGCCAATGGAGTTTGGATTTGAGTAATTCAGTCAAAAGTATTTGTATCTTTACCTTTATTTTGGTTGTTTCCTCCTCATTGCTCTGTTAATTTTCTGGAAAATCTCTAGTCAAATTGAGTCAAGATAGTCCGTGAACAAATAAAAGAAACAATGATGTTGACTGATTGATGCTATTAATATCTCAAGAATAAATCCTAATTAAAATTGCTTTAATTGCATTTATGTCAAGTATATCACAAAGCCGTTCTGGCAAATACTATGAGGATTAAAACATTAAATGTATTTAATAGATGCAAAATTTAACGAGACTCACTTTATAATCTGAGCTGAGCCTCTCAAAATATTTCTACGTGCTGCATTGTTTTTGAAATACCTTCGGTAGATGAGTTCACTACCCTTGCTATTCCTTTCACTGCAGTAAGATGCCTATCTTTGCAGTTTATTTGCCTAATTCACTTCCACCTTGACCCTTTAGATGTTTATAAACCTATTTGAACTTTTCAGCCATGTATAGTAATCATTTTTGTTCAGGTCGTAGAGATCAGTGCGAGTTCGCTTGTGACTAGGTCGTTGGCTTTAGGGAAGAGGATCACTATATGGTTGGCATACATTGTCCTTTTGTGCTAATTTAATAAATCCACCATATTTTTTGACTTCCTCAGGATTGAGATTTACTGCTTCTCGCCTTACATACTATACCTCTGCATTTTCAATCATATTGTGAATCTTTTTAAGAGTGGCCCTAAATACTTTACTATCTTTCCTGCTCTCTGTGATCAGTTGATTGGCAATTTCGCATTATAAATCATCGTAGCTTTATTGCACTGTCTTACTCCTTATCGATTGTTGTAGTTCTACAGGTAGGGATGGGCTTGTTTTTCTAAAATGACTTTGAGTTTTCTTACTAATAATGTCTTTGCACTGATTTTGCAATATGTGCGAGTAACACTTTCTTTTTGGAGGTTTTCGATGATGAAAGATGAATTTATTTTATCTATTTTATTTGGGGCTTTTATGCATGGTATAAACTTCGTTAAGTCTGTTTTACAGATCATGGAATTCTTCGTGTACAGCAAAGGGTCGAATTTACGATATACGCTCACATATATTTATTGGTGATTAAGTTTTTAACGTTGGCGATTGCGCCTAATTATATTGGGTTGCCAAAGATGATAAATGCTTTTTTTGGTGTGCTCTGCTGGGAGTAAAGCAATCAGATGTGATTTTTAACGTTTTTTGTTTGAGAGATGGCATATTGAGAGAATAAAATATCAATAATAATAGAATATTACAAACTTGCAGTTCAAGATCATATTATATTTATTAATATGTTTGGAACACTCCAAATCACTGTGAAAGGGTAGATTTATTTTGAGCAATAGTATCGGCAATAATGTTGAAAAGCAATATCAATATAACCTTAAAAATCCTTAAAAACATCAGATTGAAGTAATAAATATGACTATCTTGGATTGTTAAAACTAAATGGTTTTGATTCTCATTTAAAAATCTATCTCCTTAACAGTGATATATCGATAATAACTTTAAAGACAGCCATATGGACCACTGGAAGATTTAACTTAAAGTTTAGGAGTGCGCAGGGATATTAGTTTATCCCAATGCTCAATATACGCTTGTTCTAAAACTGGGTATTAATTATTCTACCCAGGTAATACCTTTTCATCTCCTTCTCTGCCAGCCAATATCATATCTAACAAACTTCGTTTTGGAAGTACTCTTGTACTATAGTCGTCGATGACTGCAGTTGAGCTTTCCTTCACTCACGTATTTCAATTGTCAGTCAGTTACAAATAATGATCGTAATGACATCAGAAGAATCAAACGATGGTGCGAGTAAAAATTAGCAAATTATTGGAATAGCAACAATTCAAATTAGTTATCCACTTCCAAAGCAGTTAACAAATATGCGACTGTATTCCTTTGATAAATCTTTTGACCTTCAAGGCAAAATTCAGGCTCAGCTTTTTATCACTAAATCGATTTAGGAGTTAAAACAAAAAGGAGTATTTCGTAAACCAAGTCTTGACTCTAAGGCAGTTCGAGTAAATGCGTAAAAATAGAAGGAACTTAAAAATATAACTGCTGAACTCCTCAGTTTATAGCAACAGCAAAACAATTAGTATAAGCAATATGTTAAATTTATATAAAAATAGTTGAATGCCATCAAGAATGTCGAAAATAATGGATCCAGTAAAGATATGCAAGGCTATTAAGCGGCTGTCAATTAAAAAAATTAGTTGTTTAAGCTCAGCGAAGATTTATATGAGGAATTGAAAAAGTGCATGAACGAAAGGGATTAGTATCTGAAGTAGTTAAGATAAAAGATTCTCAGCGAGGAGGAACTGCAAAAGTAAATCGACATGCTGAAATTTAGAGTGGAGGAGTATGAGTTAGCCTGCAAAAGCGCGAAGGATGCACGCATGAATAATTTAAAATCCCAGTTATAGTAAAAATAAACATAAAATAACTCGCTTCTGAATTAAAATGAGAATAAAGAAAAAAAAATTAAATAGCTGGAGAGGAAGGTGAAGTAATGTCTCAAAGCCATCGATTAATTTAGGAATTAAGCACTTTCAGCACAAAACTAGCTTATTCACAAGGCCAGTGAACTATCCGTTATCAGTAAATACGGCTCAAAGGGCCATCCCTCATCTTATGAGTGCATAGAGGATTTGGCAAAAGAACTTCAATGCAGAAGACATTTTACAATTGATTTTAGTATGGCTAAATATAATGGAAGCATACCTGATTTAATAGCAGTCATAGAAGATATCCGTAAAGATATATCAACCCTTTTTTCAAAACTAATGACCAGAACAAAAAATAGAAAGGATAAAGATTTATTGATGAGTTAAAAGATTTAGTTTGAGAAGGGTGTTGAAAGTAAGTTAAGTTCGTTTTTAAACTTAACATAATGATATTTATAATAAAGTAACCATTAATCATCCATTCATTATAGGTATACTATATACATTTAACATCGAAGTATCAATTTAACCAAGTGCATGATAGAAGTTGTGGGGCAGTGACTCGTTCCTTAATGCTGCATTTTAACAGTTTTGTAATCGTTTCCTTTGCGCCAGCAGAAATCCCTTCTCCTAGTTAGAATTTACCCTGCTGAATGAGACGATATAGCTCTATTTCGGTAGTGGCTCTGAATGGAAATTTACCAAATAATAAAAGATAAAGGAGAACACCAAGAGCCCACATATCTGCTGGCTCACCATGATAGGGCACCTTCGCTGCTATTTCAGGCGCCATGTATGGAGGAGTCCCACAGTAATTTTGCAGTTTCTGTCCGCATTTTGAACTGAAACCAAAATCTATAATCTTAACTTCGTGATCTCCATCAACCAGTATATTTTAAAGCTTGATGTCTCGATGACTGATATTATTTTGATGACAATAATTAATTCCTTCGACAATTTGCTTGAATACATGTTTAGCCATGGCTTCAGGTAGTTTATTATTTTTCCTAAGCAGTCCTGCGAGAGATAGTTTTCCTCCATCTTCCATGATTAGTAGCAATTTGCGCTTATCCTTAACAACATGTAATAATCCAACAACATTTTGATGTGCGAGATTATGGAGATGACTGATTTCTCTATAGATATTGTCAAACTTATAATTTTAGATCTGATCAATCTTACTGTATGTTTTAATAGCATAACGCTTGTTTGTCTGCTTGTTAACAGCTAGGGCTACTACTGAAAAGCATCCTTTTCCCAAGTGTGAAAGCATCTTATAATCATCAAGGATGCTAGGTTCACTTAAATATTTACAAATGCTTAACTATCTGATTTTAAACTCATCTTGAACGGCTTTTAAAGCTGGCCTAATCTCATTACGGGTTATTGGAACCTTTTTGTTTTCTCCCACTTTTGTCGAGAGAAATATACTGTCTTTTTACTGTGTTTTCTCTCTTTTTTTACTCATACTTTGAAGGGTTATTTTTTTTCTTTATTAAAGTAAAACATTTTCAATAAGTTTATCATTTCTTATCCTTTTTTTTAGCGAGTAGATGTTCACTCTGTTGGTGATGTGATTGTGACTTGGATTTGAAAATAGGGCTACTTTAATAAATATATACATTTTGCTGTTTTAGCAATGGATTTTTGAAGCAAGGGAACTTTTATAGGAGGAAGGTAAGTTGGAGATGACAGTTATGGTTCGATCGGGCCTTGTTCTAAATCAGAAATAGAATTAGTTTTTACTAACATTGTTTTGCGGATTTGGGTCTTCTTCAATGGAAAAGGCTTCGGGTAGACTCATGAGTCGATATCTGAGGCTGTAATAATAATTTTAATAAACAGTCCAAATTATTTAGAGTATTTTCAATATTCTTTAAATAATCATTTAAGTATCAAAGTAGCTTCTGCTCATTTTCACAACCAGAAAAATATTTTAGAATTAATTCCACTAAAGATTGTACCTCACTAGATATTTGATCGCTTCCTTGAATTTTGTCTAAAATCTGTTACATATATAAACCTATCTTGCTCTTTTCCATTACATTCATCAGGGTTTAGTAACTGAGTCCCTCTATTTCTTTTTATTCTTTTACTACTTTCAAAAGGTTGTAGAAGGAATAGATAATCCTATGAAGAAAAATATCCTCTTTGCCATGGTAGAAGGACAAACCTTAATTTTGCACTGTTTAGCTCAACTTTTCCATCATACTCATTAAAATATTCATAAAATAGTAGAAACTATTGCAATTTTATTCATTTGCTTTGACGGGTATATTAGATGGAGATTTTATTGCCATCAAATCGATTATATGAATCCTATTGGTAATATTACAAAAATAATTTAGAATGCAAAAATATATTTCATTCTATATGTTGGCACTTCCTCGCTATAGATCCAAGTAGTTATTGCAATATATTTGTCGTAAAAACTGTAATCCATATTCCGAAAAGTATTTATCAGAACCGAGGATATTGGAGATGAGCCAATATGCTTTATAACGTACTTCACACAACAAGTTCTACATTTAGAAGAATAAGAATTCAGAGTAAGTTTTAAATTGTTTAGGTCGAAGTATGATAACTTATTTTTCTTCAGATTGATGTTTATTATCTGGCATATTATTGAAAGTTTCATTTCTTGTTGGCAACAAACTAACTTTAAAGATTGCTTCAATAAAATTATCAGAAAGTTCAATGAGTTTGGCTAAATGCTATATAATCTTGATAACAGTGAGGATATCTGCATTACTAACTAGAGAAAGGAGTTTGTTAAAAAAGCTGCCAGTAAAGGTAAGATCAATTTAACTAGACTTTGGTTCACTCGAGCTCGATAGAAATTTCTTGCAGGATTCATAACCATCAATAAGGAGAATCTCTAAGCTATTAATAAAAGTCAAAGAATTCTTATTCTGATAATTGATACAGATAATAATTTTGTTGATAATATCGATAGACTTACTAATTTATAAGGAATCCGAGGAATAGAGACACCGATCGATTAATTGATAAATTTGTCCAGCATTTTTTGTTAGAAATTATTATTTAAAATCAATTTTACTTTCAGCAAGAAGATATACATAATATAGATGATATTTATTTAGCAGAGAAGTGAACTATTTACTTCCTGAGGAGTCGAAGCGATATATTTGTAAATTAGAACAGATATGGTTCACCAATATAAGGTTGTCCTCATTCCAAATTTTATGATTTTCTTCATTTGCCTCTTCAGTTACTTATAAAAAGATGGCCAATTCCTTTATAAGTTTCAGAAAAACTTAAAATCTGTTGATAGTAAACTCTTTATTGAGATTTTAATTTGCATCTTCCAGTAATTTGAGTAATTTGCAAGTGTGATAATCTTTTGCAAGTCTGAGACGCATAATGATTCTCAGTATATTAAATTTAAGGGGTTGCTACCATTCTTTTGGTGAGAACTTATCAAATTCCGCATTATATTTATCTTCAATGTAAGTAATCAAGGCTTTATCTAGAATTGCAATATCTTGCTATGCGATTGAGTCTAAAAGTTCTTCAATATAGCTCCAATGAGAGTGATCGATGCAGTAGGGCAATTCGACAATAACAGAGGGCATTTCCTTCCACACCCTTTTTTCTGCCATAATCTTTTCCCTTTTGTCTTTTCGTATATCTTGGTGATATTGATTCAATTTGCCGCGAATGCGATTCATTATAATAATTATTGACTATAACAGCTGAAGTCAATATCAATCAAATGACTTTACTTTATTTATTCAAACATTTAAGAGGATTCTTAATTTTAATATTTTTTAATCTATAAAAATCATTAAACTTAAATTGAGTATCATCAATTAATTCAATTAATATCAATTGTATTGTGTTAATTTGATGTTTGGTTAAGTATTATGATCCTTGTTTTGTTTTAGCAATTTTTTCAATTAATTGATTCATTTTCATTTGAGGTCAATAAAAGGGACGATTCAAGTTAATTGTTGTAATTAATTGCTTGCTATTCTTTGGCCAGCTTTCAACAAAAATTCAAATAGCGAGGTTCATTTTAATTTTATAAAAGATCCAATATCATAAATCTAATGAATTCTTATCATCTATAAATGTTAAATCGGTAATATATATTTATTAATAAAAATATCTTGTGAATGGATAAAAAGGTAATTGCCCTCATCCTCGCATTAGTTACTTTTGCTACAGTCACCCTCATCATCAATCCAGATTAATCACAGTCTATCAATATGACATTTGACTAATGGAAAAATGAGCATGGACTCATGCAAGATCTAACTGAAAGTGAGGAACAATACAGATTAAAGGTCTATGAGGAAAATGTCAAAGTTATCAATGAACACAACGGTAAATTAGGCAAGAGCTATGAAATGGGCATCAACAAATTTACTGCTTACACCAAGGAATAATTTGCCTCCTTATACCTCTCCAAATTTGAGTCTGCTTCTAACTATGATATTTCCATGGAGCCTTCTGTAAAGTCAGTTGGAGCTGACATCAATTGGGTGTCTTATGGTGCTGTTAGCCCAGTTAAAGATCAAGGTCAATGCACCGCCACCTATGCTTTTTCAGCCATTGGAGGAATTGAAGGAATTTCTGCTATTTTCTTTAAAACTCAACAAGAATACTCTGTTCAACAACTTGTTGACTGTTCTCAATCCTATGGAAATAATGGATGCAGCTCTGGAAACATGGTTAATTCATTTAACTACATTTACGGCAAAGGTATTAATATTGTTATTTAGGAATTAACACATGGAATGCTTACCCTTATGTTGCTAGGCTCCAGGTTTGCAAAACAGCAACTGGCTTTTTCAAGATCAATGGTTATGCTAATGTTACCAGTTGCAGCAATCTTGATCTTGCTTTGTCATATAGACCCATTTCTGTTGCAGTTGATGGCAATAACTTTCAAAATTATCGTTCTGGAATTCTTGATACCTGTGGAACCAATGTAGGCTTAGCTGCACTACTCGTTGGAAAGACAGACGTATACTACACCCTAAAGAATTCTTGGGGAACCAATTGGGGAGAAGGAGGATATATCAGACTGTTAAAGAAGGATAATATTTGCGGTATCTGTCAGTTTGCCTCCTATCCTCTGCCAGCATGATTCATCAATACCATATAAAATCATTAATTATTTCAGCATACATCATCTTCTCATAGTCTTTTAAAGATATGATTTTAAATATCATATTTAATAATGAATATCGATGAATAAGCGACAATTCTTTCTGAATCAATTGAGATTATCAATTCAATCTCCTTCAACTGGGATAACAGTTGCATCGCTTTAGCTACTAATAAAGGTTTTAAAATTCTGGGAACGCAGCCTTTGAAACTGAAGAGGCATCGTGATTTGGGAGCATCTCTCCAAATAGTATAAATGTTTGACAGAACTAACCTTCTTGCTTTTGTTGGTTTCTAAAGCACGGCCTTTTCACCAAAAAAAGTGGCGATTTTCGATGATAGTAACTAAATACCTAATTAGATAGCAATATTATCATTGCTGATTTGTAGTTTGAATCTAATATTCTTGCTATCAAAATAAGGATCAGCAAAATGGTGATCGCTCTCAATAAAAGAATATACATTCTAAATTTCTTCAATTTTGAAGTCGATCACATCATTCCGACCTACTAATTTTCAGAGGACTAGGCCTACAACCTAATATCAATGAGTAATGATCCAGATCAGCTTCTGTTAGCATGTCCTTCTGTTGAGAAAGGCTTTATTCTGGTCATATCTATTTAAAATGAGAAGCAGAAACGCATCCAAGCTCATCAATCAGGTCAGTTCAAAATAATTTAGTTCTAAGATATGTTGTAATAACTCTTAGCGGAGATAAAGTAGCAACCACGAGTTAAAAAGGTATGCACATTCGAATTTTCAACACATAGTCAGGAGAGATGTTGCAATAAGTCCGCCGAGGTAATGAGTATGGAATGATTTATTCAATTCACTTTAGTAGAGGTGGAGAGTGGCTGGCTTGTTCAAGTGATTCGGACATAGTTCATGTGTTTTCATCAACACCATCCTCAGAAGAAGTATTTCAGATTCAATTTAGAGCAAAAGAAAATATTAAGTTTCAGTAAAAGCGTAGTATACAAATCCTAAATCTCTTCTCTACTTTTTACGTGTTTTATTTCCATATTTCGATGCGGAGTACAGCTTTTGCCACTATAAGATGAATGATTTCGAACCTGACATCCAGGCGTATGTGGGTTTTGACTTTCACGATAATTCCTTGCTGCTTGTCAATGATTATGGACTGTTTAGGCGTATTGAACTAAATTTACAAGGAGGTCATTGCAATATTATCACTGAAACCTCGGAGCTCTTGGATTTAAAAATATGATTCGAATTTCTTTTCTTTTTTATATGTGTCAAAAAACAGAATAAATAATTCAATCAAAATCATTTTTTATAAAAGAGATTGTTATGTTTCTTACTCTTTGCTCTCTTAAGTTACTTTTGGAATCGAGGATTCTTCTGACTGTCTCCATCCTTGCTTCTTTTTTTATTTTTGCTGACTCTTCTTTTATTTTTAGTTGATTTATCAACATCAATAACCTCCTGAGAGTAAGATGCACTTTAGAACTCATCATCATCTTAAATAATAAAATCTTTTAGTTCAGAGCTCTATGAATTATCGTATTTTTGCTCAGCATACTTATTCTAATAGATTTTTTTGCAAACGCACTAATCACAAAGCCACCTCTCTTATTATCTTTCTTCCTTCAAACTCGCATTACAATAAGTGTGAATGCATTTATGGTCGCACGAATCACAAAAATACATCAGATGAAAGTTGTTATTGTTCCCACACTTGCCACAATTAGGGACGTGATGATCTCTATTTATTTTTATTGTTCTACTTGAACCATGAAAAAGTGTCAGCACTGTCTGCGTTCGTTTAAAACAAACTGGACATTTAATTGAGACCGCTGACCAATATTTAAAACATTAGTTGCACAGAAGGTGCTTACACTCCAAGATATATTGGCCCTATTTGAAGTGACTTTAAAGACAAACTGCACACTAGTTTTATTCCCTTTTTTGCTATTACAAGTCAAATTTATCAAATGTTTGTCCTTCCCTTACCGTATTTTTCTTTTTCTTTCCCTCTTTCTCAAACTCATCCTCCACTGAATTAATTTACTACTTTCGGATTGGCATTTTCTCCTCTCGAATCTCATCAAGGTCCATTTATTAAAGAAATGACAAATTCCTTTTAGAAGTTAATCTGCTATTGGCTTTAAATACTAATTCATCAATGAATTACTGTGGGCTTTGGGAAGAGGTAAATCTTTTCTAGACATTTAAATAATCTTATAAATTTAATACCTCGTTAGAGCGGCAACTAAACTAGTCAATAAGAATAAATATATCAGGTATATAAATCATCTTCATTTTATTACAAATTACGAGGCCGATGATTATCTTACCAAGTCAAATACATTTTAGTTAATGATTTTAAGAGAGAGGGGGTTGGCATCAAGTCTATTCGATATTTGTGAAGAAGTGGACCCTTCACGTATAGGTAAAGGCAACCTATTAAGAATCCGATAATAAGGTTGAGAAAAGACTACCCCATTAGGACGTTAAAACCTAAATACACCCAAGGGAAGTAGCCACCTAAATAAATCGGAAATTACTAGTGAGAGTTATGCCCATCATAAAATTTAAAACTTGAAAAGGTTTTGTTTTGCACCAAATGTAAATAATAGCAAAGAGAAAGCCGTCAGCAATAAAGTAGAGGTCGATGAAACTAGCACATATTATCATTAACCCAAATATATAAAAAAGTAATGAGATGTAGTCTGCTAGTTTGCTTCTTTAAAATAAATCTCTTTCAGCTGAAACCAGTGCGAAGTAAGCGAAGTATGATTTACAGATAAAATTCAAGCTCACATCTCCTAAAAACAGCAAGGAAGTAATCGGTCGCCATAGCTCAAAAGTGTAAACAGTATCACTGAATGTATAGTAGAACTTGTAGATAGATATGACACCTGTTGTTATCAGCAAAGCGATTAAGGCACTGCATGTAAGAAAAGCTCGAGTAATGGGAGGCCGAGTCAAATACCACTCCTTAAAATCGGCGATAGGGTCATCCATTATTAATATATGCTCAAATTATATGCTATTACGACTTAATATTTCAAATTTAATGACTGAGTTTCATCACAACTATTAGTTCGCTTATCCAATTGCTTGTGGAGGCTCTCTAATTTATTTAGTTTTGATGACAATCCATTCTCTAATGGCCTACTTGCTGCGAGCACTAGTATAAGGGTGTTCTTGACCGTCAATGAAATATTTGAGAGTAGGATATCCCTTTATTCCATATTTATTGCAGGCCAATTTATGAATAGTGCAGTCAACTTCGGCAAAAGTATCTTAATTATGTCAAAAGTACATTGGTTGCCAGATTAGGTGGAACTTTCGGTGGCTAACTCAATATAGAATTCAGTCATTCGCTTGCAGTGTCCGCACCAAGGTGCGAAGAACTTAACGAAAAGCAGAGGAAATTCAGCAATAGCTGCCTCCATATTAGAGTCAGTTAAATGATAAACATTTGATATGATTTAGTATTTGGGAACTTCTGCTTTTCCTTCCTCAGCCTGATGCTAATGATCATGATTGTGATCGTGATCATGATTATGATCGTGGTCATGGTCATGGTCATGACCTTCGTGACAGTTAACCGTCAGGATGAGCCCTAAGATGATAAGAACAATGCCGTGACAAATCTTCATGAAAGATATGATTTAAATAATTAATTATGTTATGCTTTCATTTTAAATAGCTATCAAATATTACTACATTTTCGTGTAGTGTTTTCGATGAATTTTAGTTCCGACTTGATCTTTTGTCCAATTGAAATGTGTTGATTTTAGGCCTTGAATTATATTTTCTAAGTATAAATAAGGTAAAATAATCTAATGGTGGAGTTTAGAATAAATGTATAAAGTTAACTGTAATCATTTTATTTGCTAAGATTTTTTAATAAGAAACTCCCCGAGATACTTTACTGGATTATCTGGTCTTTTGTGTACGATCTCCCTTAGTCCCTCTTCAATTGTTAATTTCAATTGTTATTAAAGAAAAGGAGTGATTGCCATTTCTTACTTCAGCTTAGTGATCTCTGCCTGCTCCTGTTTAGGTAGCAACTATGGCTTTTCCTTGGCTTTACTCTCTTTCTTTTTTTACATAATATCGACAATAATAACTTATGATTATAAAACAATCCTTAATAATAGAATGACACCAATCATTAACTATCACCATGAAACTACTCATCACTTAGAGGATTTGGTTTACTGTTCTTCGATTTCGTGATTTTAAGAAGTTAATCAGTTTGTTAGACCGACAATAATCCTTAGAAATCTAAATAAGGCATGAAATACTTTTACGAATATGATGGATGGTAGAAGTTATGTTAAAACGTCTCTTCAAGCAGATAACATGCACAGGTTCATCTACCAGCTGAATAATAGCTCTTTTTATGAACTCTTACTCATAATATGCTCCAATTCTCTTATTATTTACGAACACGAAAACATAGTCCCTGTGTTAGAAGGAATATACTTAATTCTCAAAACATGGTTTAGCAATCCGAACTGATTGATTAAAATGAGTTAATTTTTAGTGATTTTTGCAATTTAATCCTAAATATTGTCATTAATACGAGCAATGCCAATAAATGCGGAGGTTTAAATGAAAATTTAAATTCACCTAACTCATTTTCAGGTATAATCAGCAGAGGTTTAGTTTATTGAGGATAGGCTGATTTTAAATATTGAAATTTGAATCTATCAAAGCCCATAAATAACTTTCTTTAGTTGAAGACTTTGCTAATCTATTGAGATAATTTAACTGCTATATCTGAGCGGTATTGAGGCTACATCTTATATTCAAGCATTAAGAAATAATACAGACTATAATGAACATTTTTTTTCATCATATTTTCGACCATTTTAAGCTCTTCAAATTTAAATTGATAGGAAGTTTGAGATAACCAGTAATAAAGGCAATTCAAAGCATAAGAATCTTCTCCTTTTTTATGATAAACTTAGATTAGGCGGGAAAAGTAATCGTTTGCATCGACTTCAACTTGAGTAATGATAAACTTAATAACTTCAATGTGAGTGCTGAGCGAAGACGTTGGGGCCTTTGTCGTCATGAATCTAATTATTTTCTTTGCGATATGTTTGCATGAATCAAAAAAATAGAAGTTTCTATCATATGCATTGCGAAAGAAGCCTATGATATCACGAGCCTAAAAAGTTGATATTTTCTAACTGATATTGTTTAAAATTTAAGTTAAAATTCTGGTAGATGCAGGACTATCAGGCTGGTTAAAGTACACAGCATAACTGAATAAAAATGGGATAGCACAGTTTCTAATCACGTCAACTATATTATCCTCATTTTCGGAGATAAACTTTGAATAGTTTCGATTATGTAAGATGACCTTCAATGATTTTTTTGTAATTATTGGTAACTTCTCACAGAAAGTAGGATCCTGAATGTAATAGGCTTTCAGCTTTAAGAAAGAGGAGATATAGAATAGTTTTGTCAAATTAATATTCTATAAAATTGTGGCTGATAGTGTGTTCAATCTAATTGAGTGCTCAACTACTGAATGGATTAAAAACATATTTCCAGTGAATTGGGAAATATGATTAATTATATGCTAAAGCAAATGGCGATAGCTGAACTCTAAATTGTAATTTCTGTGATAACGAGTTAGGTATTTATCTAGTATAATTGCCAAATTGAATATTTGTTTGGTTTATTTCAAAATAGATGCATTTTAAATAACGCGAAAGATGAGTTAAAAAAGTTGATGCTATTATTGACTATTTAGCATTTGATAAACTGCCAATCGATTATACTTAGATAGAAAGGTCAATACCACTTTGATATATTATTTATTCTTTGATTACATGATTTCCGAAATCCTACTGTTCAATAAAAATATTAAGGGCTTTTCAGATTATAAATATTTTGTATTCTCACGAAGATATACTGAAATGAGATTGATAACTTCTTCCAGTCTGATGGAGGCATTATTGTTTTGAAGGAAAAATACAAAATCTTTTGAATTGAAGCAATGAAGAATATAGTCAAGATAAAAGAATTTATAATCTATGTTGTTAAGATGACTTTAGAATGGATTTGGTAAACGAGTAAAATACTCATGAAAAACCTCGTTCAGATGATACAGACTAACGTACTCCCTTTCCAATCTTAATAATTTGTAAAATTCAACAAATGACTCGGGTGTTTTATAGTTTAAACTGACTTTTTCCACAAGAGGCGTAAGTATGTTGGCCATTACAGTATTGTTCTTTTTTAGTCTGTCAAGGATAATTATAATCTTATATAAATCTCCCCTAAATATGCCATCAGTTGTTAGGTTAGTAATCCTTTATGCAAACTGAGTCATATCATAATTCTTAAGACTCATAAAATACATCAATTTTAAACTGACTTGAAAGTCATGTGCTTTGAGAATGCTTTGTAATTTATCCTTCTGTTTTTTATTAGAAAAGAAATCTTTTTCTATTAACTCAAATAATATACTATTTAGATACTTGTTGCCAATCTGATCCTCAAGATAAGCAAAAAATTTATGCTAATTTTATTATTAAACGTTTCTAAGACTCAGCCTTGAACTCAGAAAACTGAAGATTCTTAAAATGATATCAGAATTGAGTTTGGAATGCCCCTTACTATCTATTTAGGCAAAGATATTATTCATTATTTTCTCATAAATACGCATGAATCCTGGGTACTTACTAACAGACTAACCTTTGACAAATTTGAGAATCTACGAATACTCAATGGTGGAAATTTTCTCCAGAATGTGGTTTGTTATGTCCCGAAGCACTTCGGCATCATCTTAGCTTATATCAAAGAGATCCATATAGTTTAGGCTAATGCATAGTTAGATCAAATTATTCATGGATATTCGACTGATATCTTTTTTGATTTATTCTAAAAGATAGCTGCGAATTTGAATTTCAGACTTGTCAAGTTCCTGGCTTTTAGATAAGCATTTCATCAAAAACATGATTTGCTTTTCATTGAAAATATTTTGATTATTTTGTTTTGGTTCTTGGATATAAGCGATGATCTTGTCAGAAATACTCCTGCATGCGTCATAATTATAAATTAAAGTAAATTAATAATAGGAATAAAGGATTTACTGAATGCTTTAGGGAGTTATTGAAGTTTATTTGAGCAGAGAAATATATCTTTTTGCTATTTTATCTCGGAAAGGATAATGTTGACTGTGGTTGAACCTCTTTCTTTTGAATTGCCTATAAATGGAGAGGATAGTAGTAATATCTTCATAACAACAGTCGAACTTGAGGCAGTGAGAGTTTAGACATCTATTTTCACGATTCCTTTCATTATATTATCCATATCAATGAAACTGATGCGTTCTTCTTCTTTATTTGACAGCAGCTTTGCTATTGTTCTAGTTGCAAAGAGGATTGTATCGGAGGTAAATTTCGCCTGATTTTACTTATAAATTTTGTAAAATTCGCTGAAGGTGGTTGCTGAGATAATTCTATATATCAATTTGGCTTTACTGGGTTCGAAGAGGTGTAGATTAGGATTTTTTAAAAAAGGAAAAACAGTAAGTCAAGGCCTGACTTCTCGAGATAGCTTTATAGTGAGAAAATATTCGCGAAGAGAGCATCTATGCGACCTAAGTTAAATATAGTAAAATTGAAGGCAATTAAAATTAATTAAGATAAAATTGTTGTTTTAATATGACAAATTTAGCTATTCATCGAGTATCATGAGTATTTTCTCTATTTTATTTAAATTGCAAAATGTTTAATAATTAAAATGTATCCCCAAAATACTCATTTTTAATTGCCTCATAAGAATATAACTTTTCAACTCTGAAGTATTTTAGTTGTAACTTTCTAGAATAAATGACCATTTAATCATTGAAATTTTAACTCTTATTATTTGTTTATTATGATTGCCAGTTCACAAAAAAGAAGAATTTTAGAGAAAGATAAATCCAAAGAAAATAAACTCAAAAAGAATTAATCCGAGGGCAGCATTTATGTCTACAATCCATTTACCGCTATTTCTTTCATTCGAGATAAGACGCTTAACAAACGGCTTGAGTATCTATTCACCTATACAGTCATTCCGCCACCCAATAAAGCCTACTCAAAAAAAAACCTGCACTGACTCCGATTAAATTAAATCATCAATTAACTGCATACGAGACCAAGTTCACAACCTTCAGCTCTAAAATTAAAAGCTTATTAAAAACTGAGTAGCAAAATTTAGGGAAGGAAAATACAGGATACTGTCAAAGTATGATCACCTGCATTGAAAAATCAAAATCAGAGATATTTGCTCAGTCCAGTCTTCCTTCAAGGGAGATTGCATAAAAGTCTGCGTCTAGTGCTCCATATTTTATCTAATGTCTTCGAAGAAAATCGATGATGACAACTGAAGTATGCATGCACATTCACAACTCAATACTGACATTCAAATAATTTCAAAAGTTAGTTCAGCGTGCTAAGCCCAAAGCGCCTGATACAAAAATACCTCCTGAAGTATAAAGTAAGAATCCTTCGATTTAGATCGTAAAACGATTGTTTTTGATATGGATTAGACTTTGGTTCATACCAATGAAGTTGTTGTTAAAGGATATGAATTGAAGGTTCCATTCAAAACACTTCAAGGCAGATCAGTCAATGGATATGTCAGCGTTCGTCCTTATGCTAAGGAAATCATTAAAAATATCAGTCGGTATTTTGATGTCATTATCTTTACTGCTGGCAGTCAATGTTATGCGGATATCATAATAGATCATTTAGACCCTGACAAATGTGTTACTCATCGATTATACCGTTAGTCATGCACCCTAATCAACAATCAGTTTTTTATAAAGGATTTGAGGGTTCTAGGTCGAAAATTGTAAAATGTGGTGCTAGTCGATAATGCCCCTCATTCATACATGATGCAGTTGTCTAATGGCATTCCCATAATTAACTATCTAAAGGGTAAAGATGATGACCAACTGTTAAAGCTGTAAAGCTATCTAATGAGTCTAATCCCTATGTAGGATGTGCGAATAGTCAACAACTAGACTTTTAAACTAGGTTAGTATCATAAATATGAAAACTACGATAAACTCATTCGCGGCCTGTATTCTCCATGGCTGTGATCTATGATTTATATTATTTTGATGTATACTTCATATATCTTTCTTGATAAAAGAAACATCCCATAAATATTTTGATAACACAAGTCAATGAATAAAATTAGTTAATTTCGATATTGAGATGCTGATCGATGCTAATTATAGCTTTTATATATTGTTCCATTTCGAAAATAAGTACTTAATGTTCAAAATTTGCATCGAAGCAATCGATAATAGATAAGTGCCTATGATCAAATAAATCATGCTTAAATTTCCGCATTTCCTAGAACTGTATCATTATCTTCCAGAAGTACATCATACATTACTTTAGTAAGACTTCACTCTGCTTCTGAATTCTCTTGAGTATTGGATTGTCGGTAAGCACTAGTCGCTAATCATCGAATCAGATCGTCTCTATTTCTTTCTTGGTGTTGGTGTTATTCTGCATAAGTAGATTTTGAGTCGGACCTAGAAGAATATTCGAATTCACTAGAAGACACAAGCGTGGAGGAGTAAAACTTGTAACCGAGTTGAGATAAAATAAACTAGTTCTTATGAAATCAGATAGTTTGATAGTTACGAAGATATTACCAATAATAATTATCGGCAATCGGAGAATACATTTTTTAACAGCAGTATGCAGACTGCTCTTATCATTTCAATGGATTCTACCTTTCTAGAGGAACCCCTTTTGCTAAAGCTGCAGTCATTATATCATTAAAAACTGAAGTGTCTCCAAGAAACTAACTTTTTTCGCCCTGAAGAACGGCATCTTATCCAATAGCATCTACATAAATTTCAGTTCATGCATCTAAAATTCAATTAATTTTTATACAAAAATAACAAAGACAGCACACAGTTTTTCATTAAAGTATCAGTATTATTACTCAGAAAGGCGCAGTGGAAGTCGTGGAATTTTTGGAAGGAAAATAGATTGATGTTCGCAGAGTATATGGGTGTTGCGCTCTTGGTTTTGATAAAAAGAAAGAAGAGAGTGCCAAATGTATCAGTTCATTTGTTCATTGCTATGTCATCAATAAAGTGACTATAGAAAATATTCTGTCTAAAAAGCACACTCACATATCAAAAAGAAATAAAACTGTCGGCTGGTAGTTTCCTCTCGTCAAAACGCCATCAATTCAAAGTAGTAGGCGTGAACTGTAATCAGACCGTCATCCAGTTAATGAAGAATCTTCAAATGTAGTCGAATCCTTCATTAAAACAGACAGCCTTGCTGCATTTACAAAAAAGAAATACAATCACAAAAGTTTAATCAGTAGCAGAGTGAATGAATCCATTAAAAAACGCAGAGACCAATTACGTCAACATTTTTCTAATTTTTATAACTAAGCTTACAATCAGTTTTCCGAGAATAAAGTCAAGCAGATGGGTTTGAAAATGGAAGACAAGTAGAATCTAGTACTATATAAAATTAAAATTATGCAAAAGAAAGCACCTGATATGGAGGCAATCAGACATAAGCTTCAAAAGATTAAATTTGAGAAAATTAGGAAATGTATTGAACATCTTAGTAATAGAAAGCACATCACCGAAGTCAAGAATTAATAATGATCGTTTTTTAATATTTTTTTTGTTCAAAAAGATAGATAGAAATTGTTTTAGAGCTTTAAGAATAGTGAGTGAGATTTTTTGTTGGAATTATCTCGATAAATTGAGTCATTTTAATGGATGAATTTAAAAATTAAGTGAAAATTAATCGAAAATATTGCCATTCGGTGAATATTATTGGGAATTAAGAGTATGGAACATATATGTTTTGGACTATAATATCAAAATTTGGAAGAATGTCAGTCACTATATCCAATTGGAAACAAATATGCGATGCTCCTACCAACAAATCCCCGTCCAAAATGACCTTCTCCTTCTCCAAGGCCCTTCGCTTCTCAGCTGATAAAGAAAATAAGTAAACTAAAACTCATTCAGATCGCAGATCTTCTACAATATACAAAGTAAACTAAGTCCTCGAGCAACTGGATTTGGTTATGGAAATAAATACGATTTCACTAGAGAGTATATATATTCCTATTTAGTCAACCCGCAAGTCCACCTCCCAACACATATGAAATGCCAACTGAATTTCGCAATACTCCAAAAAATAAGGGCTTCTGCTTTGGAGAGGGAAGAGCATAGATGACAGTTACAGGTCCCCTTGCCGATACAGTGAGTAATAAAAACCCAGGTCCAGGAGCATATGAATCCATCAAAAGGACAGGAAAAATTGCCTATTCATTAAGGGGAAAGGTTAAACCTCCTCAGCCCGAAGCCTAAAAGGTTCCGGGACCAGGAACTTGTACGTCAGTGGTTATTTAGATCAATAAAATAATTTCTTTAACAAAGATGGTACCATTTTTTTGTCCAAACATACTAATCATAAGGCTGCAAAATTTAACTCTGGAGGAGAACGGTTTAAAAAACTGGAAAGCCCTTTCCCTGGACCAGGAAAATACAGCACCTAAACGGTTGATCTGTCTCCAGTGGGCAAATACTCTCTTTCTAATTTACAAAATTCAAAAGTTAGAAGTTTTGGGCACTCGGTTCGTAAAACGTTCGCCAATCGATGCAAAAGTAATTATTGTAAGATTCAGCTCCTGGTCCAGGCAATTACACTTTGCCAAGTTAATTCGGTTATTACATAAGTCGAAAATATTATGAGCGTGATCATTCGTGCTAGGGAAAAGAATAGACAGCACAGATTCACTAAGCTCCATCTTGACTTGATTATCAATGCTGTTATACTTGAATAATAATTGATCATTAGAGCGAACTATCCTCTGTCATCCTTTCCATTCCCTTTCTAGCGACTTCCACTCTTTTCATAAGGATATTGCTATTGCAGGAGTATCGACGTGTTTTACCTCCTGACATTGTGTTGCTATTTTGTAGCTCTTAGCTCAATACAGTTAGCCTCCATTACAATTATTGTTGTGTTTTCTTTTGTTCTTACAGTTATTTTAGGTAAAACTATTACATCATTTCGTGAGTCTTTATTTGATCCTTTAATCGTTTATTGTCTTATTGATATTGTAGCAGAATGCCTTATGGAATTTCGGACGTGGTGGTTTATGATTTCAGCAGTCCGGATTTTAGTGAAAGTATGGAGGATCCATTAAAATTATTACTGTGATTGCAATCATTTTAATTGGTCGGCTGAAATCTGAAAGAAATCAACTGTCCATCCGTTGAAAATTTAACTTTCAATTTCGCTCTGATGGCTTTGCGCATTTTATCGAGCTTTTAATTAATGGGGTTGAGCATTAACGAATACTTATTTATAATAATTATAAAAAAGATGCTTTAGAGAATAGTAAATTATGATTGCGAATTGATCTTAATCATAAAACTTCAATTTATGTATATGCAGAGAATCAATAACTTAATTTATGCCGTAAATATTAATTCATTGATTAGAAAATATGGAAAGATTAATAATTTTTATAAAAAAATTCAGGAAGAGTTGCAATTGTAATATTGTTAAAATACTATAAGATTGAGTTAATCTAATTAATTTTTTTAAAAATACAATCAACTATTTTATCAATGAAATCGGCAATGAAAATCATCAAAGAATAGTTGTGATGTTTTCTTGAAGTGCCTCCAGGCAATTAGATTTATGAAAATTGTTGCAGTATCGAGGAGTTGATATATTTTTAATGCAGAATCATAAGATGAGCCACATCATAAAGAGAGCTCATAGGTTAAAATCCTCCTTTCTAAATTTGCAAAAAATGCGGCTCTAATTAGCTCTAACTATCAACTCCCTTTTTAAATTTTTAACTTTATTTTCTTTTCATTTCATTTGATGATGTGGTCTGCTTTTAGAATTCAGCCGTAGTTTAAATCAACACTTAAAATTTATCCGCCAATCAATATTGATGTTTTCTGACTTCATACCATAACAACTTCATTTGACAAGCTTTTTTAGGGTTCTCATAGAATTTATAAATGATTTAGAGATATTTGAAAACTTTGTCTAATTTCTTTTGCTTTTACTTTGAAAATTTATATTTGGTGTTAATTCCATAAAATTCTGAAGACTGCAATGATATTGGATATGAAAGCACTTCGCTCATGAATGGTAACGTTGTGGTAGGAAGAATTATTGTTCCACAATATAAATACAATATTTTATAAGAAAAGGATGGACCGCTCCCCTTGTATGATGGAAAATCATAAACTGTTTTAGAAAACATGAGTGTGAAAAAAATTATATCTGGATTGTTAAAGAATATGTTGATAGTTGGTCACCATAATTCATCATTTAGCAAAAATTTCAGCCTATAATTAATTCTTTGGATAATTTATTTTGGTTATAATATTGCTCAATAATATCTTGACATCTGAGCATCAACCATAACTATATATTGTTAAAGGAGTGATTATAAAGACCTTTAGCTGACTCAAAAGTCATTCAGCTAATAATTGGGTAATCGACAGCCTTGCCATTAATCTAAATTTTAACAAAAATTATAATTATATTGTTTAGAATATTCAATAGTTCAATGCCCCAAAAAGCGACAAGAACTAGGAAATACAGTGATACCACCTTTAATGTACCTAAGAACCTGCTTTTCAAGATGGACCTAACTGAAAAAACCCCTGTGCTAAAAACTTATTCTAAGGAATAGAACCTTTCGGAATAAAAAACACATAAGGTGTAAAATGAAGATATGTGGAGTTGCTGCTACACTTAAACCGATGATGACAGCAATAGTACACTTTCCTATAGCCTTTGGGATGTCAATTTTTCTGATTTAGAAGAAAAATTTGATCTTTGAATATACCTTAGCTTTTTTCTTTATTCATTCTTAGATAACACATCATCTGATTTATAGGTGTTCCACTTATTTGTAAATTCTATGTTTTGATCGTCGATTTGATACCCATAGATCAAATAAGATATTTTTGTTAAGTTAAATCTTTATCTGCATTCAACAAATGGTAGCTATTCAAATTTGGCAAGGAAATTTACTTAATTTACTTTTTTCAAAAATTTGAAGTTAAAAATCAACTATATTATTATTTATGTCAAATAATTTTTCACCGATAATAAATGTAATCGATTTTTTGAATGCAATGTGGTGATTTACATTCAGTGCTCTCTTATTTGTTTGTTTTTTATCATCATTTAATTCATTGTCGTTTATTCAATTAAATGGTTTTAATTGAATAAATTTTGGTTTTTCTCACTCCTATTCTTTCCTAAAACCTCAAATACATTATTTTCTTAACTTTTGGATGAAGTAAACCCTTGATCACAAGAAAATAAGAAATTTATAGAAAAAACTTTATCGAATTTTTGATCATGATATATAACATATATTTAAACATTTTAAAAGGAAGATAATAAAATATACCCTTCTCATTGTTGAAGATGCTTAAAAAATATGAAATAGTCATCACTAAGTAACAATTCATACTCAAGCCTTCTTCAAATGAAAGTAATCCATTTCAAATGCGTAAGAAAGCTGTTTATTTATGGACTCAATAATAATTGAAAAATAGCAGCAAAATATCATTGATTTGAATTCTTTATTTCCTTATTTCTTCCTTCTTCTGTTTAGTTCAGTTTGTAATGTATTTTTTACAGGTTTTCCTTCTTATCTTTAATAAAGTTGGGCAATTTCTCTTATCTTTGCCAAGTTTTAACGCTTTTGTATCCTTTCGAATCGACTAGTCGTGCAGATTGTTGATATTTAGCGATTGGATAATAAAAAGAAGTTCCAACCGATTTTTTAGCGATTGACTCTTCAAATTAATCAAGCCAATTGTACACAATTGAAGGTTCCTCAGTATCAATCTTGCTTTTATTTAATTTTTATATTTAAAGTTTGGTTGGGCAATGCATACTTAGATCAGTTATACTCTGTATTTGATATGCGTGCTTAATCCTCCTTTGAAGAGAAGCTGTCGATGTGTAGCTGTCTTTTGATTTTTGTGTTATAGAAGTTTGTGGTCGTGTTTTTGATCGAGTTAAATAATTATGGAAACAATCGTCACTTTGTTTCAGCATTTCTAAAATAATTTTGATTTAATTTGATGGAATAATTATAGGCAAGCATTAAATCTGATAGTTAATTCTAAATGCCTTGATTTTACAGATATAAAAGTAAAACCATTGGCAATAATGCTTTGCACAAATGAATCTCAAAAGCCAGAATGATTTGGCTTTATAGATCATAATAAACATAGCCATTTCTGATAGTATATTCTTATGAAGTAATTTCAAAAAGAATAGTTAATTTGATATTAATTATTTACATCATTCTGATTAAAACATGAATCAATATTCATCAAAAATTGAGGCTAATTCCAAAATTATTCACACCTTGACTGGCCTTTATATGCATGAGTTTGTCAACAGAAATAAAACTAAGATCGCTGAAGGTATTGGTTTAAGAACATAGGCAAATGTTTGATTCTCTAATCCAATGACTTTTCGGAGACTGGACCGCATATATTCCTGAGAATGAACAACTTCGATTTTTGCAAGCAGATTAATTCTTCTCTATTTGTCAGAATGGTCTATGCCAAATCGACATCATTTCTATTTTACAACTAATTCAAAGATGACGTTATTTATGCCATTTCCGCAGGCAACAATGCAACTGATCTTGCTCTCCTCTCTTAGATTTTAGTGTAATTATTACTTTACGCAGAAAATAAGGAAATGTCATCGATTACCAATCTCCATCCCTCAAATACTAGAATAAAATCAGAATTGACTATCATGTTTAAAATTTAGCGGAAAATTAAGTGATAATCAATTTTAGTAAAACAGCCAAAGCTGCCAAATTTATTGGCAAGTTTTTTGGAAAAATTAACAAAGCAATCGGGAAAAAATCAGATGATATCAATAAAGCTTTTGATAAAAAAATAGAGAAAGTCAGGCAAGAATCTTTTAGCGAATCGACTAGAGATAAATGGAGTAGTTTCAAAAAAACAGCATCTGGTATGAATGAAAAGGTTTCCAATGCCCTAAAACCAATCGGCGAAAAGGTTCAGAAATTAACTGGAAGCCTAGGAGCATCTTATTATACTTCAACCAATAAATACATTAAATCTTTTAGAGGTACTGATTTCTCATTTAGAGTTTACCTCTTAAACCTAAAAATCAATAAACGAGGGCTACCGAGCCGAAGATAAAACTGTTTCCATTTGTTAACCATCCTTACTAACTGACAACTACCAACAGATGACTGCCAACAAATAAAAATTAATAAATGAAACGAAACCGAGTCCAACTCTTTGATTATAGATCATATCTGTAAATTACGTATTACTATCAATGCGAAATGTCTCCATTTAAAACTGGATCGATTTTATGACTGGTCATTACATAGAATTTCTTAAATGGCTTTGTCACTTTCGGAGCGCCTACCGCATTTTTTTTTACTACTCCCGTATAGCGAACTGAGTTAACTTTTTAGATGTTTAAATTATACAATTTTTCCAAGTATTGTTTCATCTATGGCTTAGATATAGTTTCAGTTGCTTTAAAGACCAGTACGTTATCATTCACCTACTTTCCTGGCCTATGCAGGATTACTTTATGCTCAAAAAATTTATATAGAGGATGCTGCTTGGGATAGTTTTTATTTTTAGGAATCTTAATGCAGTATGATTTACATCCAGACCGTAGGGCTTCAGGAAATAGTCCCTTTGTAATGCTGGATTAGCTAGTATCTTGCGAGCCATTTTGGGAATGAAAGTTGTCATAATTATGATTATTATTTCATAATCCCAATTTAATGGGTTATCTATTGATCAAACAATAATAATAAAAGTTAAATAGCTTGTCCTGCTATGAAATACTAACCCTCTATATTACCTTGAATATTCAATCTATAAATTAAATTATTGCTGTTCCAGAAATTGGATTAAGAATTGTATTTGATAGATCAGACGGGACATAGATCATTATTCTCCTTTTTTGACAACATTCTTTCCATCTTTATGATCTAGGAGGTATTGAGCCACATATTAGATAGGGTTGGCCGGTCTAAATTAATTTAAATGATACCTCTCCTTGGCGAGTTCTGTCATAGCCTGTAGTAATAAGGGCACGACTGTATTATCGAGGTACTGTCTAACTGGCATGGTCTTTAAATCTTTACTCTAAATTAATGATTGGTGACCTCAGACATAGCTTATGTAGTTAATTACAATAATACACTAATATTACAATAGTGAGATCATTTAAATTCTCCATAATTTAATAAGCTGAGCAAAATTATCAATTAAATAGCTTCATTTACTGCAGATTTTAGAAATCTTAATATCACTTTCTCTCCACAATTGTTTTCAACTTTGTCTCAATATTCAACTGCTTTTACTCTACTTTCCTCCGCTATTCGTCTAAATGTTTGTATTGCACTTTCAGAACTTGAAATTCCCTCATTAACTATTCTGCTTCGTTCTCTATTTTGGAAATGTGAGGTCCTTCATGTTTCAACTGTCTCTTTTTGGCGTTGGTTATTTCTACATTCATAAACTCTAATTTATGCAGAATGTTTAGCAAAAGTTCCTTGGTACGGTGCTTGTTTTTTCGCTTCTACTAGCGCCGATTTATTTTTTAAAGCACCTCATCATTGCTTTTCTTGATCTATTTTACTGATTGTTTGAGAACATCAACCTCAACCTACAAATTCTTTTAACGCTCAGCGCAGTCTTCAATAGTCTGATAAATAACTTCCTCCTTTGATGTTTTAACATAAGATGAATGAATTCTTTCTCTCTATTTTAATGCATTAAATCTATCCTTTTATGTTTATTTTTTAAACTCAGACAATTACTCGGTTTCTACATTAAGATAAGGCTATTTAAAGCGTTTAGTTGAGTTAACTCTCCTATCCTGTTATCGATATTTCTATTCCTGCATAAATTAATATCTACTAATTGCCTAATTTTTCTTTCCATTTGTTCGAAGTTACTTTAATTCAAATTTTTAACTCCAATTGCATTCTGTATGAATATGCTTTTACATTTATGTGAGTTTGACTTCTCTGCTATCTATTCTGTATGCTGTGACTGATTGAATTGGCATAATGTCTTTCTTTGAGGATATCCTTCTCCTCCCTGAACAATGTTTATAGTCTTCTTTCGAGGGAAAGACGATAGTTATCAGGATGCTGCTCTTCCCGTGAATGATAGGAGTGCAATGAACGCATGTTTTCGGCAGGCAAGTACTTATACCACTTTTAATGTCCATCTGACATTTTGGTATTGGAGTTGAAAGGACTGATTGATTCCTTAATTTGTCCAATTTTCTTCAAGATGTGTTCTGATTCCTTCACTATATTAGGAAGATCTCACTCTGCTCTTCCTGTTGGCTGGTGCGTACTTTAAAGCTATCTACTTCTCGCATTCAATTTTGACGTTAATATATTGAAATGTCAAATTAACTCATGATCAAATAGAGGCATAATGTTTAATAAAAGAGGGGAATTGCAGTGACGCTGTTTAAATATAGAAAATGAAAAGATACATATATCACAACTGATTAATTTTTGTCTCGATGTGAAAGGACAATTATTGATAATCCTCATTGAGGGGATCTCCTTCTAAAGCTTTTGTAATAGCTAATTTGGCATTATAATAATTTTATTGAATATATAATACAACTGCTAGGTTATAATGCGCCTAGTCATAGCTTTAGTTTAGACTCAATGCTTTTTCATAGTTGTAGATTGCTTTGTCATAGATAGATACTGAGAAATAGGCATCACCAAGATTCTTATAGAAATAATCTTTTTAGCGAATTCGCAGGCACTTTTCCAGAATTAAAATAGACTAGGAATATCGCCCCACCATATTGAGAGCAGCAGCCCTATTGTTGTCAATGATAAAAGACATCTATTCAGGAGCATGGGCTTTTTATCTTTTGTCAATCATTTTATTGCAAAGATGAATGCAGTCCATCGGTCTGTTAACTTATAAATAGAGATAAGATAGGTATTCAGCAGCAGAAATATTGTTGTCAGCGAGTTTCAGAGCTAACTATAGATGTTGAATTGCTTAATTGGCGCTAAGGGTTAATGATTTCAAGAGTAAGGCGATTGATTAGGTTTAGTTTTATTTGAGTCCCATCTATTCTTTTTTTGGTTAAGCTGAATAGGTGCTCTTGATGATAAGTGACAGTTATTTTTCTTTTTAATCGAATTGATCCTTCTTCTCTGTTAAATACTTTAACTTATATTCTTAATATTTGCTCATGGTACTCTTTTTCTTTAAGAGAGGAGAGCTGATTTCACCAATACCCAAATGAAGTGCTGGCGGAGTGGGGATAACTATGACTTGTTCTTTTACAGATGAAGCATCTGATATTTATTGATCAATGCTGGCTAACTCTTCCAATGGCAACTTGGTAAAAGCATGTTGCTGTACATCTCTAAAAGGCGTTTTAATGTCCTCCTCTGATACTTCATTAGAAGTATCACTCAATTTAAAATCGATCTAACTTTTAGATTCCTCTTTGTTGGTTTTTAAAGGAGTTTCCAGTATTTACTATTTTTTGGGAATAAAATTATTCTCCTTTTTCTTGATCTCATCCTCAGGTTTATCTTTTTAGTTTTTGGCACTGTCTTATTTCTGTTTCATCATTTCAATCAATATCTTCTTTTTTTCATTAATTTACATTTCCTTATTATTATGAATAGGCTCTGTTTTGTTACTGATTTGGTGTAAGGGAACAACTTATTTATCAGCATTTTATCGGATTTTATCTTTTTTGGAAGCAAGTGGAGAGATGAAGCGATGCTACTTAATTATCTTTTTATCAATTGAAACATCTCTGCTATAGTTTGGACGAGAAACTGTAGATGGAGATGATGGGACCACCATTGGACTGCGACCTGAGTTGAGACTGTATTCAGCAGCTGAGGTACTCTATAAGAGTTTAACCTCCACTTTGTTGCTTTCTTTTGTTGAATTTTCATGTTTTTGTTTTATTGAATGAGGGATAATAACTTTGAGATGTTCGCTCTCTTTTTATTTATGAGTATTTTTGTTAGACAAGTCGACAGGCATGTGCCTGATGATATCATTGATTTTATTAATCAGTGTGCTGTCATGGAGGAACCCCTGTTGGCAATTTTTTACAATCTGTTCATAATTTTTAACCATGCTTTCAAGGTTATTGAGAAATTAATCAATAACTTTCATTTCGCTGACATAAATTTTAGACTCCTACCTCGCCAGGTCTTTTTAGTTTATTTTCATAGACAGCTCATATAAACTTTTGAACTCTTTTTGCACTAGTTTCCTGTATTATTTGTTCTTGAGACGCTTGTAAGTCGAGAGAGTGTTATTGCTATACAGATAGGGGTACCCGATCTGATTAATCATATTTTTGCAGATTACATCCATCGAGTTGGTGAGTTCAGTCTTAATGAGACTAAAATAACTATAAATGGTTTCTTGCAGTAGTCTGCACTTAGGTTTGATGTTGTTGTCCATGGTATACTTTTTTACGATTGCAGTTATATCTTCTTCTGTCAGATAGATTGTTGTACCCATGTGATTGTGGTACTTTTTCATGCACTGCTAACATCCCGCTGCCTCCTTCCAAACGCAGCAGTCTGAAGCGCAAAAGCTAGTTATTTTTTATCCGTGCTCACATTTATTCATTCGAGTTAATATGTTTACCTGAAATATTTTAATTATATATGAGTTATTTGCTTTATGAACATTATTAAAATTAACCCAACATTTCCTTTCTGATCAGGCTAATATAACTATAAAACTTTAGCTATTGATGAGAGACATAAATATCCTTAATTTTTATTTTACATTTTAGAAACTTTGCTCAGAAACAGAGTTCTAACAGCATTGCTATGATATTAATGTATATCTTTACATTAAAAATAATAATTTAAGTCCAATAATACAAATACTTCCTGTGAATATCATATAAATCGAAATTAATTAAACTCTAACCGCTGATCAAAATGAAGTCCTTAATCAACTCCCAAATGTACTTTCTCATTTAGTTAGCTAACAGCGTCATGAGCAACATTCACCATCATCCTTGCTAAAAAAATGGATAGAGCTTCAACATACCAACAAATAACGATAAATTCTAATTTCTAAACTTTAGAAGGAAGTCGCTGAACTTGAGTCTGCTGGCCAATAGCTTGATGATGAGTTAAAAAATCAGAAAGAAGAGTTAGAACAATACGAAGATAAAGAAAAATAAAGTAAGTCCTATTATATGCAGTGAGTGAAGAGGATGAGCAATAAATGAACAATTGGATTGAGAATGTTCAAAAATATAGCGGACTACCATAGTAGGCCATTAACTCTCTAGTCACTATAGAATTTGAGGGTGGAGAACAATAAATGTAGCTATTTTGTAAATAAGATGTTTGTCGTGCTATCAAGAACTCAACGCGGGGATGATGTGCACATATTTGCCTTGCTGCCACCTTTTTCACAAAGAATGCATAGGCAACCACCTCAAGGTTAACAAAATGTGTCCGGCTTGTCAGGAGATAGTCGCCTTCTGATTTCATACAGATTATCCTTATATTTATGAGCTAAATAGTAACCAAATTTAATCTTGGTTTCACCTCTAAGATAATCTTTAATTTGAAAAAATTAAATTGAATGGTTGTAAATTATTATCATAAAATATGTATCCATCAAAATGAATTTTTAATTGAAAAATTACGACCAATAAGTTATAAATAGTCTTTGTAAGTGAGTTGGTTGTTGTGGTGATGGGAAAGCAAGGATATAGTACATTATTGAAATAGTTTTATATCGTGACTTAAAAACCCATATGCATCTTGAAGAATGTGGGATATTTAATCAAGGATTAAAGTTGATTTTCCCTTAATTTGTTTTCTGCTGAACTTTCTTAAAGCCTATTATCCTTTATAATGTATGATGTATCCCACAATAAATTAAATTTCAATTTATTTATTCTTTCTCAACATTGAACTCAGTTGTTCCAAAAGCTTATCTTCTCGAAAGAGATGCTATTAATTTAGTAGATACCTAAATTCAACATCTGTAATCCAACCCATTCGATTTTGACAGTATTTAGAAATAATATTTTTTAAAAATCTCCAAAGGAGATCTTTGAAATTGAGTGATTCATTTTATTCATTTTTGCATTTATATTAATTTAAACTCAAATTTATTGAGTTGAACTCTTTATTAGTTGATATTTTTGGTTAAGAGAGATTCTAATGGGCTGGAGAAATGCTTTACTAACTGAATTTATTGTCTTTTGTCTTTTTATAACTCACACATCTCATTTACTCAATCTCCTCTTTATTAAACGAAGATTCATGTTATTTCACCTTAACTTCACTTGATTAAGACCCATCCTATTCAAAATGAGAATTTTAGACTTCCACTATGCTTGAAGGAGCGTTTTTCATGAAATTGGATACTTTCCTATTTGCTTGATGCTTAAATACAAGCTTATTTTTGCAGCAATACTCCAGTATGTATGATCTAAAATCTTCAAGAGTAATCTATTCTTTATGTTTTTATAAAGATTTATTTTTAAGTTCCTAGAAAACTAATTCCAATAGATTTTAGGATGGTTTAGTTTGAAAGAAATAACAATTTTATGATACTTTTCTTTTAAAATAGTCACTCTTCATCAATATTTTATTAGGATTTAGTATTTGTAACTAATTATGTATGAGAGTGCTGAATATTTAACGAAAATGAACTTCACAAATAATTTCCGTGAGTTCAACATAGGGAACAGTGCTTTGAATCTGAAAGTTAAAATAGTTATTGATGATAAAATCAATGGAGTTGTACTATAACTCAACTATGTTATAGAAGAAAGATTATATTTATTTTAAATTTAGACTCCCATCTTTATCCTTGTCATACTCCTGACATTTTTAAATTATTTAGTTTGTGATTAAATCACCAAATTATTGGAGTGGGTTGTATGATTAACTGATAATTGATTTGAATGATTGCTGTCTTTTGCTGGAATACTGATTAGCTGAGGGAGTATAATCAATAGAATCTAACCCTTGAGAATCTTTTATCTTTACTGGGATTGACACTGGTAATTCATCAGTGAGAAGTTTGCTGCTAAGAGATGGTATTAATTCTTGACTTTATACTAATTTGACCACTTTTGTGGGATCAATTTCCATAGGTCTTTCTCTGCCCATGTATACCTTCAAAAAATCCAAATAGTCTTAATGGTTAATAATTCCAATATGTTGTTGATCCATTTTATCAAATATTTGTTCTAACAGGATCCAATGATTACAAACCTTAAATCCTTTGAAAAACCAAACCCAAAAACTTATAAAAATTCATTTATAAATTTTGTCCTCCTCTTTTACCGATCCTTTTGTGAATAAAATCGATTTAAATTAATTAAGCCAATATGCGCCGTTATTTGAAGGGTTATAAAACATTAATTATTCGTACTAAGCAATGGTGAATTTGTTATATGACTATATTTAAGCTTGAGAAATATTATGCTAACAACAAATCTTCGATATATGGTATCCTTGGAATCAATCAAACACATTTTCGGCAGAAAAAGGAATATAATTATTCATCATGGATTGATGGGCTCCTCTAAAAATTTTCGCCATCTTTCAAAAGCTCCGTCTTTTTCCAAATATGTCAATGCATATCTTATTGATGCAAGAAACCACGGTAACCGTCGCGTAAGTCAGGAAGCAGTCCCCATACTCTTACTCACACTCTCAAGGATCTGGCTGACGATCTCTTTCAATACATTCTGACAAATAACCTGAACAATAGAAAATAAAAGTTAACTTTAATGGGCCACTCAATGGGTGGATTGGCCCTAATGTAGTTTACAAAGCATTACAATTCTCCTGAAATCCAGAAATTTATAGACAGAGTCATCATTATTGACATTCCAGCAACCCCTTTATCTTCGAAGCCATCTTATATAAAAATGGGCTCAATGCTTAAAAAATTGTTAGAAATTAATCTGACCGAGCCAATTCAAACAATTAACCAATAGATAGATGAACATTCGCTTACATCCGATATTGCTTCTCTTCTCAAATCTAATATCTTTAAGATTAGCGATAATTAGCATCGATGGCGCGTCAATTTGCCAGTGCTTGTTAGCAATTACAGTAATATTGGAAATTTTGATTTGGGAAAAGATAATTCAAGGGCATGGAAGGTGCCTGTCGATGTTATTTATGGAGATATGTCTGGCAATATCGATTAAGTTGAAATTGCCACTTATAAGGAAAATTATCCGCAAATGAAGGAGAATAATTTTCATAAAGTAGAAGGCGCAGGTCACTGGGTTCATTTCTAAACAACACAGGCATTTCTGCAGATCGTCAAAAGCCTATTATAGCGAGATGAAGTCATCCTTTGATATTTTATTAATTAATTCCCTCAATCCTAATTGTAGATCAATTAAAATGTGTCATTCACTCAATATTATTAACTTTGAAAAATTATATTGCAAAGGATAACTATCATTGAGATTTATTGTTTCACAAATACATTTATTAGGAATTCTAAATTGGTTTAGAATCTCCTTATATTTTGTTATATTCTTCAGTTGATTAATTTCGTGATTATTTTTGCTTACTCTTTTGGATTAATATTTACATCGTCTATTCTTAATTTTGTTCTTCTCTAACTTTGTTAATTTGTTCGGCTTCTAAGTTCATTGTATTAATTTATTGTCTTTGCTACCTTTACTTGAGTTTCCGTTTGCATAATGTTAAATCAAGTTTTTAAACTTTTCTATTCATTTAGATTGTCCATTTGCTGCTTAACTTTTCGACTCCTTTCAATTCTTCTAATGTCCTTTGCATTTGCTCCAAAACAATCGAATTTTTATCAATCCTGCTTGCAGTTTCTTTTCCCAATTTGATCTTCTTCAAAGCGCAGTTTTTATTATGTAATTGTGAATAATAAAGTCCAGTTGAAGCCTAGTTTGCAATGAGGATGTTCCACTCAAGATAATTAGTTTTGATATCTTGAAGAAGAGTCAACATCTTTTGGGGAGAATAGGCCTCGAATTCTAGAGCATTGATGATATTTTGTAGTTAGTTTTGATTTTCCTCTTTTGCTTCTATTAACTTTTCCTTGAAAAATCCGAAAATTCTATTCATATTAATATTGATTGAAAATGTAGATGCTAATATATCATAATAAATCCAAAAGTGTCTAAATTTACCACCTCGTTGAATATATTGACCTATTAATGAATCAGCAAATTATATTCAAGATTTTGACTTATTATTGGAGGGAAATTAAATAGTTAATAATTTTATAAAAATAGGCAAGCTTAAATTGTTATTTAAACAGTCTATTCCCCCCAAAACAATAAGTTTTATTAACTATGATTCAAAGGGATAATTTTGATTATAGTGATGATTGGTCTTGTGGATCATTGAAAAATTAACAGTCCATCTGCAAACTTAAAAGCGAAAGCAGTCCTTAAAAGTAAGAAGCACCCATATTTACTCTAAACTAGCAACAAAGAATAATGATTCAACATAAACTCCCCAAAGGGTATTGCCTTTTGCCTTTGCCTAGTCATTTTTCAAAATTAAAAAGAAAGTAAACTATGCTTCTTGAGGAATCTTTAAAATTTGTTAATGATGCTAATAAAAAGAGAGGACGTCCTTAAGGTTCTTTAAGTCGAAATCAAAGTAAAACTTCTTTAGAAAGTGAAAGAAAATCATCGAGATTGGCTTGTGTCAAAAAAATAAAATATAATAAGAGAAACTGGCAGGTATAAAGTCTATAGAGCAGTTATATTTCTTAAAGCAATCCTAATTTTGAATAAACAGAGCATGTCTAAATAGAAAAGCAATAAGAGAGAGAAAGAATTATGCAGGAAAAGAGCAGTGACATCAGCCAAAATTCATTGAACTAAAAATATTATAAGGAATAACCCAAATAAGCTTAGCACAATGAAGCTCCAAAGTTAAGTGATAAACTATAGCCAATAAACGTGCCTCAACCAGCAGAAAAAGATTAAATAATATAAAAATAGGAAAGAAAAGTTATTAGCGGGCCACTTTTTAGAGTATAAATATCAATTAAAATTCCAATGTCAATAGATAAAAATAAGGAAAATTAGGAGTTAAATAAGAAAACGACTTCAAATGAGATTAAAATATCCTAAAAGTAAGATCAGAAAATATAATAATCTTCAAAATTTGTAGACAAATTCAATTAATAATTATTAATCTTAACCAAGTTAAAGAATCACAAATATATCCTTCCTTTCCTCTAGCCTGTCAACTAATAACGAGATGGCGCCCCAGATTACTATAACACAATAGCTTCTCCAATTGACCTCCAAACAATCGAGTTTAAATTATAGTCTCACATCTACAAATAACCAGCTTAGTTTCATCATGATGTGCAGCGGATGTGGTCCAATAGCTTTATCTATAATAAAAATAATCAATTTATGCTTTAGACAACTGAGAAATTGAAAATTTATTATGAAAACTTAATTGGAAAAAAATAGAGGCTGAAGTCAAAAAAACAGAAAATGCAAAATATATGATTTCTTTATTTGTATTAATTTTAACATCTAACAATCTGTCCTTAATAGTAAATTTAGGCCTAATTACGGCATTTCTTCTCAATAGATACCATACTAAATACCAATTTTGTTTAAATTTCAAAATAACTATATGAGAAACGTGTAAATACGGTTTTATTTTAATTCCACTCACTTTACTTTTTATAACTTATCAGCATGCTTCCAAAACTGCAACAGAGTTCTATAGCCAACTCACTCCGCAGAGACAACCTTGCCTCTCAAATACAGTGTACGCTTTAATTCATGCAGGCGAGGATCAACTCAAGGGAATGATCAGCAAGCAGAGCAATCAAATGTATAAACCATGGAAAAATGACTATGCACCCAAAAATCCTCATAGTCCTTTTGGAGATTTTCCAAAGGAATACCTGCCAAAAGACAAGGTGAAGGAGACAATCCACGAGCCAATTCATGAGTTGACTCTATCAGGATCTCTTTCAAAGCACACCAAGATACATGGTAACGGAGGAAATACCTCCAGCACCCTATAAAAAAAGAAATAATTTTAAAAGCCAGTGCCTAAATCAGGAGCTTTTCAAAAGCGAGAAGTGTCTATCTCCTAATTTCGACGATATTATGATAGAGGGGATCTTCCAATTAAAGTTGATCACCAAAACTCACTTCCAAAGTTGGTGTGGAAAGTGTCAGTGGAAAGTTTGGACTATCATCACTATCTTCCCATATTTTTTGATGGGGTAAGATAAAAGTTTGATCCATATCGTTCGTTTGCAATTTTGGGTTCAAACGATCTACTGGAAAAGGGTGGAAATAAAATATTACCTGTAATCCCTCAGCTGATTATCCCCATTAAAAGTACATTATTACCTAGTCAGCGGCTCTCAACACTCGTGATCCTGATATAATTGCAACAATGCTAAAAATGATTCAAAAGCTCGTGCTTTCAGGTGAAATGATAGGAGAAGCATTAGTGCCTTACTACCGACAAATTCTGCCGATATTCAACATATTCAGGAATAGCAATACTTCTCTTGGCGATAAGATATAATACAGTCAGCGAAAGAGGCTGAACTTGGGAGATTTGATCGGATAGACATTGTAATTGTTGTAGCAGACTGGAGGATAGGTATTACTGATGTTATTTAGGATGCGTTTATAAACATAAAGTACATGATTCCAACCTACGAGAGCTGTGTGCTCAATTGATTGATTCTGATTTATGATTGCTGATGAGTATGTTTAATGACTGTGTTTCCAGAAATATTTATTTCATGCCTTCGTTAATTTGCTGATTCAAATAATAAATTACCATTTTTAATCTCATTATTTTTACAAAATATTCTAAATTAGTAATTCTATAAATAGAAATAAATGAAAAATCAAGTTCTCACAATGACAGTACTCGCATTAGTGTTAATGGCATCCATGGCTGACGATACAAATCAGATGAATGGGCCGGGAAATTATGTCTTATTTGGAACTGGCAACATTGCTAATGGGCAAGATAACATATTTAGTGGAAACAACAATCAAGCTAATGGAGATACAAATACTTTTGCAGGAAATTATAATACGGTTCAGGGCGCCGTTAATGATGTTAATGGAGATACTAATCAGGTCGGCGGACATATTAACTCTATCAATGGAAGTTAGAACAATATTCAAGGATCAGTCAATGGAGTAGTAGGAGATAGCAACATCGTGAACGGCTATTTTAATCAGATTCAAGGGGAGCAAAATAGTGTGAGTGGCCACATAAATGAGGTAAATGGACAGGGAAATTCTGTATCAGGTTTAAGTAACACAGTTGCAGGGGCCAATAATATTGTGCAGGGAGAAGGTAATATAGTTGGAAATTTATCAAAGGAAGATCAGGATAAAATGATGGAGAATATTCTTTCAAAAGTGTTCCAAAGGTTTTCGGCCTTTAATTGATTTCAAAACAATCAATCTAATATACAAACTTGAGTGAATAAGAATCAGTATATAAATGTTAATAAGACTAAAATTGTTAATTTTGTATATAATTAGACGTGTTGTACTTTATTTTCTATTAGAAAATGTCAGAGCTAACACAACCTAACAGATTCAGATATTTATTTAGGGCAGATCGATATAAATAGCAAAGAGATATCATCAAACGGTAATTTCCAAACTGCAAATGTCTTAGACTAGATGAAGCAGCTTACTTCTTGCGATTGCAGGGTTATCATTTGGATGAGACTGAAGTTGCCAAATTGGTTTAAAAATTATATGGCAGGAAAGACTGGGGGTTAGAAATAGATGAAGTTATAGGTCTAGCGGCGAGAATAGGGGTTGATGAGGAGATAGAAAGAGATATGCGCAAAATATTTTAGTTCTTTAGTCGAGGGGAGGACCAGATCAGCCCTCAATAGCTTAAAGCAGGCCTCTTGAGATTAGGAGAGTCCCCAAAGGAGAGGGATATTAATCAAATAATGGCCTAGATGGACCTCAACAGCAACGGCTTTATAAACTTCTAAACTTTCTTAGAGGCTATGCTAGAAGACTGATTATATTTCATTTGTAATTAGATTTATCAAATATTCGCCAATAGAAAACAATTTAATATCATTGCTTATGATAACGTGCGAGAAGGTCCGCCATAACTCGAGGATCGATTGTGGGTTGACAGTAGTTCAGTAATCTTTTTCCAAACAGATCATCAGCCTATATATTCTGATGATTTTATAAAGGCATGAATGAAGTATTGCTGTCGTTTGACAAATTTGTAAGAGTAGGGAATGCAAATAGATTATCGCCTTATATGACAGTTCGTGATTAGACTTATTTGGCTAAAATCAGCGCCAGTGAACTTTTCTCCCCGAAATTTTCTTTATTCATAAGAGATTTATTATTGATATCTGTTTTATTGAAGTTTTTGCAATCCTTTTTTTGCTCCCTTTCAACTATTTCATCAATTGGAATACTATACTGACTTTTTACTTATTTGAAAGGCATATTATTAAAATTACTTATTTTAGGTTCCCTTTTCTGAGGGGAATACTGTTTTGGGAGAGAATATTCAGATTTGTTTATAGTTCTATCTTATTTTTTATGCTATTTTTATTATTTATTTTTAGCTATGCGATGAATAGGGACGTTGTTAATGAGAGAACTTCGATTGGCCGGAACTTTCTTCATCTTTGACTCTGATGATGATGGAAAATTTTGATTGAGTATCCAGCTCTCGTCATAACTACTCCTAAATGGCATATATTGGGAAATAGAACTTATTGATAGAGAAGTAGTCGGAGTTACTAATAATTTTACATTTTAATTAACATGAGTTGGTGAACAATTAACTTGTAATTGTGTAGGTGAACTTATTTTATTGACAAACCTAATCGTTGTTCGAGGCTGCTCAATTGGCAAACTCTTAAAGCTACATTTATTATTAATAATCAAATGTTCAGGTCTAGTCTGATATTTTTTAGTAATGTTTTCCCTTTCTGGACTTTACATAATAAACATAGATTGCTGAAGTTTCTGTGATTATAGAAATTAGTTTTATAGTGAATAGTACCGTCTTTCAGATCCATTGCAATCTGTAGTCCATCTAATTTTGCTTTTGTTTCGATTATCTTTACTAAGTGATAGAAATTTTCTTTGGCTATTGTGCTATTTAAATTGATCAGCTTCATCCTTTTTGCCCACTTTCAAACTACGATTTCTTTTTATTATTGGACTCTATTTTGTAAGATCCAAATGTTCTTGGTCCAAGCGATTAATATCAATAGACTTTAATTGACTATGCGAATAGACTTTTAGTTGCTTTTTATGGGCTTTGATTGGTCTCTACTCAATATTGTCCAAAGAATTTCCCATATGTTCCAATATATATCGAATTATATTGTAAATGATAATGAACAATTAAAGACTAAGTTACTGTTAGCCGCTTAGTCTGACTGGTATTCAATATTGATCATAAAGGCTCGAGTCTGTATTTCTTTGAATTGTTTCCCTATGGCAGCTGGAATTAGTAACTGTAGAATGATAGATATAGAATATTTATGTGCTGTCACTGCTAATAAAATTTGTATCCAATCTTTCTTAAAGATAGTTGATAGAAATGGGAAATTTTTGCCCTAGATGAAATAAATGGATCGATTTTAGTGAAGAATGTTTGATGCAATTCTTCTAATTAAAACCAAAATGGAAGTCAATTAAAAATGATTGTTCTTTTCAAAATCAAAAAGTCGTCAACAGTCACAAAGGAAAACAAAAAAGCAAGCAAATCATTCACAAAGAATAAAGGAGGCAACACCTAATAGAAGATTTATCCCTATCATTTTATAAAAATATTGAAGACAAATGGAGGGAGTTAAAGAGAGTAGCGAATTCAAAAAATTAAAATGGGTCTTACAACCCAGATAATCAAACTATCCTAGCAAACGGTGGGGGCACACATCTGTTATCCATGACGGCAGGCTACTCATTTATGGAGGCAATCACACTGGTGTCACTCGTGAAGGGGTCTATAAAATCGACTGTGAATCATTAGATGGTGGTAGCATTGAATTTCAAGGGGCTCCTTAAATACGATAAAGTCATTCTTGCTGTCTTATCCGCGATAGTTTATACATCTTTGGAGGGTGCATAAATCAAGAGGTATGATTTTTCAACTCTACCCTTGGGTAGATTCATTTTCCTCTCTAATTCTATGTAGCTTACGAACTAGCTCTTACAATTGCGACTCTCTGAGCCTCACCCCAGTTGGCGTAAGCTAGAGCAGAAAAATCCTCTGCCTCCAAGAGAAAGCCATGTCTCTTTGGCATTAACGAATCGCTATATGCTTGTCTATGGAGGAACGACACCCAGTTAAACAATGCTTGATGACTACTGGCTTTGCGATCTCTAGACTGCCACCTGGCAGTAAATCACTGATATTCAAGGTAAACTTTAACCCAAAATTGGCCTCAGTATGACTCTCATCGGCCGTGATATTTTTGCATTTGGAGGAGAGTTCGGAGAGGGAGAGGAAAGTACCTTTAGCAATGATGTCTACCGCTTACATTTCGAAAATTAAAACTTTAGTTATAGTCCAGCCCCGCCTTTAACCATCACGAAATTGTAAATAATTGGAGGAAGACCATCGCCAAGAACGGGACACTGTTGTGTAAATTTCAAAGGGCGAATGCTGATAATAATGGGAGGATAGGGTATATCATGCAAGAAAGCACCCATACTTTATAATGATGTGTGGACCTTTGATTTAAAGATTCAAGCTTGGACAGAACTTTTGGTATAAAATCGAAGCTCCTTCCGTCCTCGCAGCAATTTCACCGCTAACTTGCACAAAAACACAATTTATATCTTTGGCGGGTTTATAAATCTGGTAAATTTCAAATGGACTGACGAACTCGTTACACTTACTCTACACGAAAATAGGCATCATCCAAATAACCATATTCCGGAGGTTACTACATTAGTAAAAACTTCATCATTATGTGCATCTTGTAAGTTTGAGTTCCTCCCTGAAGTCAAATTATTTGATAGTAGCCGCCTTTAAAAGTAAATTATCAGTCAACAATTGCTCTCTTGCTCCATGAATAACGTTGTAGAAACAGCCAACATGATAGTCACTGCTTTCGAAGCGCTAGGTTTGCTTATGTCTGTTTTTTCTAAATTGCCTGGACATAAAAAACATGTATCTATCAACATGATATAAATCCCTAACTCAGTCACATAAAACGGAAAACCTCAACCTCAAAAAGAAGGTCAAGCACTAAGTCCTCTTTGGGAAAAAGCTTATCTCTCGATTTTGGTTTCAGGGCTCTCCCTCACAAAGCAACATTTTTAAAATCTGATTTACAATTACTCATATTCTGAATAGGGATATGACTTTAAGAATGGGGGACTGCGACTAGGTAGATGTATGTTGGTGTGCTTATTTGAAGACAACATACTGCACTTCTGCTTATTGAGTGTCCGTGGCATTAGCAAATTTATATTTAATCGTCATAGCATAATGACTGATTTGCATTAGAATGAAGAGTGTAGAATTCTCAATGATCATTTGAATTTCTATTCAATTGATCCTTTGACTTTAATTGAAGAATCAGGCCAGATGCGAGTCATCACAGCTGAAATGAACATCAAACAGGATCTATTATATGAACTGACATTGACAGACAGCAAAGAAGATTTCGAGATTAGTGTGGGAAATGAAAAGCAAACTTTTTCACAATTTATTCGCTAATATTTTCTGCATGAGGTTTCTATCACAATCAGCATTGGCAATAAGAAATTACCCTTGATGCCATACGAGGTAGTGTATCTTTAATACAGAAACTTTTCAAATCAAATAACAGACCACAATAACCTATTAGTCCTTTTTTCCAGAGAATGAACTTAGTCATAAATGAGGAACCCTTTAACTCCTCGATCTCATCTTTCGTTAAGCTGTATGCATTTAATCATAGGGTAGCCATCTTTAGTAAATACCCCTTTATTTCTGGCTACTTATAGCTATGCAGAGATGTACCTCTTAATGTTTCGAGGACTCGTTGCGAAAGCTGGTAGGTCCGAGAAGCCATTGAGAAATAAGTCTAAATAATTTTAACTGAGAGTCGCAAACGTGTAAGCGAAGTGCCAAGTGTTGTATTAGCTCAATAGAAAATGGATGCTTGATGTATATGAGAAGTGCACTATTACCTTAAAATATAAAGTTCTATAACTAATCAATAATCTCCAATAATATATTCATCTACATATGAAAATTGTGCTCGTGCTCTCAATACTATTGCTGGCTCATCTAGGGTCGTCAGCCTTCCAAGGTGAGCAGATCCTAGAACGAGTGAGCTCGTTTCTTACTCATTTGGTTCAAGGTTACAATCAAAATCTTGGCAATACATCTTGCACTACAAGTTGCTGTGCTTCATTGCCTAGTCGTGGAGCTATGACTTATCATTATTATCAAAACACTGGCCGCTTTCATGGAGGCTCAGGAAATTACGAAATCAACACTAAAGGCTATTCAGGACAAGGAGAAGGATACAATAATCCTGCAAAGCAATGTGTAGTAAATACAGGTCCTCTTCCTGCTACTACCTACAAGCTTGCTTCTTGCGTTAATGTGATGCATGAAACGACACAACGCCCGTGTGCTTTCTACCTCGATCCTCAAAAACCCAGCGAAATGTGTGGAAGATCAGCTTTCTTTATTCATGGCTGCGCCTGTTGCACCTCTGGTGATGACACTAACCCTCCAACTGCTGGATGTTCTGCAGGTTGCATTGTGCTGAGCTATGCAAACCGACGTAAACTCCGTGTTGGTGATACCCTCATCGTTGAGCACTTGGAACCTAAATCAACCATTTAGCAGCAAGAATGATATATAAAAGCAAATCATTAATCTGATTTTTGTTTTGTTAGCAACTATATTAATCCCATTTTGGCCTGGATGCTGCAAAGGAGAAGCTCGCCTGTTTATTCATCCTGTCCTTTTACTCGATCTAACTACTCCTGCTGCCTTATCTTTTCTTACAGTTTGTCAGTCTCCATCTGTAAAAGCTGGCACTTTTAGTTGACTGAGCACTCTGAGTTCAAAATTCCTTCCATCCTTCGTTTTCTCTGATGCTGGTAGAACTGTGGACTTCGATCTCTTGGCAACAGAAAGTTTTTCAATTGGCTTATATTTTTTTTCTCCTCTGTGGTCCTTGATTTTACTTCTGAGTTTCGCAGATGTTAAGGTTTGGCGATCTTTTTAGCAATTTCCATATAAGCTTCACCGATTCTCCTGGCGTCAATGATTGGCCTTTCCCTTTTTTTGTGCTCCTCAATTAATCTCCTTTCAATTTCCTATTTTTTTGCTGGGTCTACTGTTAGTTTGACTTTGGACTTCAATTCACTGATAAAATTTTGCTATCTGCGAGCATGCTCTTCCATTTTTTTTTTATGTTCTTCTAGCTTTTACTTTTGCTGAATTTTTTATTGTTCGAGCAATTTTGTCAATTTGGCTGTGCGAAAGGGCGGCTGCCACTTAGATTCAAGGCTATTTTGCTCTGATTTTTTCTCAGAATGAGAAGAATTTCGAGCCAACAGATACTTCTTCTCATGCTAATTAATGACGGCAGAATCGTATCTATTGTTAAAATTGCGAATTTGCTTAAGTTTGTTTTTCCTTTCCTCAAGAGCAGGCAGAACCACCTCAGATACATACCTCTGTTCCATCTTAACATATAGACAATCTTTTTCCTTTGCAGAAAGTAGCTGTTCCTCGAATTTTGACTGCTCACTTAAAAACTATGAATGCTATTTTTTTCTCTGCTAAATTTTGGTTTGAATAAGACTACGTTTAGCTTAGGCTTGCTTTTGCTTTTAAATTTATCGCAGCTCTTGCTCGTGCACTTCCTCTTAATGCTGTTTAAGCGTTTCCTGATTCTGAAATTCCTTCTGTCGACGTTTGCGTTCCATCCACCCCTCCGTAAGTTACTTTACCTTATGTTAATGCTATTCTTTAGTTAAAATTTGCTTGATTTCAATATCAAATCCCTGTTCATTGGCCCTCTCCTTGGTAGTTCCACATCTAATTTGTTCATCGAGAAAGCGTAATTTGCGACTCATCTCTTCCCTTTTACTCTTTGCTTGCATTTATTTCTCCTCTTGCTGAGCTGTTTTATGATTATAGGGCAATTTCTTTGGGATAGGTGGTGGATTCTGGCTCAAACCAAAAGTACCAATGATATTTCGAGAATTCCCCTTTCCAGGCTTAGGCTCGCTTTCTCGATTACTTTCTTGCTGGCTTGACTTACCAAGGCCTATGAGTTGCAGCATTGTGACAAACCTTTGAGATATCTAACCATATTTTATCGATTGAGGACATCAACTATCTCTTGTTGTCTTATAAGACCAGCCTATTCAGGTTATGTGTTGATGGCCTTTAAAGATGCTCTCGACTCTTTTTTGGGAACTGACTAAGTGCACTCCTTTTAAAAGTGCTCTATCTTGTCCATGATTATAAATAAATTTATCTCTTAAAAGATGTTTAATCAGCAACTCTGGAAGAAGATTATCAATCATGGATCAATAATAAGAAAGGCAAATGAATCATAAACCAACCTTTTTTTTTATTCCTTGGCGGATCTTCAAAAACCAGTTAATTTTATTAATCTGCTCAGTCATCATGCACCATTTGCTGCCGATCTCCATGGCTTGTTTGTATTCGCATTAATAGTCCTCTGTCATTATTCCATTCCCAGCAATGACTCGACTTTCTTCCAATATCCGACATGAGTGATTGCTCAGTTCTTGAACATCTCTATGTTGTAATTATTTAGATTGACGTCTAACTTATCTTTCGAATTTTTATATCTTTTGGCAGAGATGCTGAACAATTTCAATGGGATTCATCTAAAACACTTGCTGGAATTGTTTGCAGATCTTTTAATGCGTTTGTATGTTTACATGAAGTAAAGCTTTCTAGCAGCCCACACAATAACGAAAGGTTTCATTTACATGCGAACTTTCCTCAGATGTAGCCGATTGCATATTTCTTTTTTCATATACTAAGGAGTTGATAGGCTTGGAATTATTTGGAAACAAACTTTAGTCTTTTTCAGATCTGCTTGGCTGTCGAGGTCTGAAGGTATCCAATTTTTATGATTGGTCATTGACAACAGCCAATGGTTTCTCCTTCTCCCTCCTGATTGCAGATGATTTATTGAGTCTTGGCTATAGTGCTTCATTTCTCTCATGAAAACTCGCATCAAAGTAGCTCATACTGGCTCGATATGATACGCTATCTTCTAACTGTCTTTGTCTCTTTATTGTTATTTCGGTATCAACTACATCGCTTGCCTTCTGACGACTCACATCAAGCATCTTGGAAGTTTTCAAGCGTGACTATTGGAATTGTTACATTTGAGGGCTTTAAATTTTTTTAGTCCTTGAGCTGTACAAATTGATGTATATTTTTTTCCCCATTTTGTGATGAGTGGGTGTTTCATACTTCTTTTAGGCTTTTGATAAGGGATCAGCAATGTTATACTCTTCATAAATTCCTTTAACGTAGTCAAGGATGAGAGGATTGTTGTTTTTAACTGTCAAGTTGGAGTAATCCTACTCCCCAGGAGCTTGCTTTTTTAGCAGATTAAAATCACTTTCAAGGATTGCGTCGAGTCGATTCTTAACGGTTGCCTGAGGTTACTTCATCAGATCTTAACGCTTTGGTGTCAAATAATTGAAAGTAGCCATTTCTGACCTTTTATTTATATAAGAAGACCCTTATAAATTTTATTTTAGTAGCTTATATCACAAGTAAATATGACAACCCTCCAAAACCTGTCTTTTGATCAGCATGAACTTATTAATAACTTCGTATATTTTGAGCTCACTCTATTCAGATTTATCTGATGTTAATAATAGATTTATGGGTTTGTATGATCACACTTTGCGGTTCGGATGCATTGCAAAATACATGATGATTCCGCTAATTACCAAAAAGGCCCAAAGAAACAGTTTTTCTCTCATTTATGGCTCTCCACCCGCTCGGTGGTATTCGACTTCTGCGTCAGTGACGGTGGATAATCTTTGGCTCTCAGCCATTTTGATTTCAGCAGGAGCGTCAACTTTAGTGATTGCCTTGTATTTTGTTTGGATTAGGGGAACCTTGCTGCCACCAGATTTTTGTGACACTAAATCATTTTTTTCTGATCTTTCTCGAACTGATCTTTCCTTAGGTTCTTATTATTCAGTGCGAATGATTTGGGGTTGATTGGATCTGCGAATTTATCTAGGAGTGCGATTCGTAACTTTGGGTTCTGGCTTGGATGATTCTACATCTCTGGAAGGTGCCTACACTTCCACCTCCTCAGTAACAGTCTTTTTTGGAGTGATAGTCCTTTCCCTAACTTTAGGAGTTTATTTGACGACCACTTTATCTTGATGCAACTCTTTGACATTTTTCTCTAGTGATACTCTGGTCTTTTCGATGTATATCTAAAACTCCAGCTAATAATCATCAGAAAGAGCAGCTTTCAATTAGTGGTTCAGCTTACCGTTATCCTTGAAATCGGCAATTAAAGAGTTTGCGTTGATAGTGTAGCTTCCTACATCGTAGTCTTCGTTGTTTTAGTTTTGGGTGAGGCGGAGGATAAACTAATGTCTGCGAACTTTGTTAAAGGAAGGTAGGTAAAAGTTTAGTCTGCAGGGGGGAATGTCAAGCGAGGGGATGCCGCTGGTCCTGGTAAATCGAGCTTATATTGGAATCTTGCTCTCATCGAATTTTTGTTAGACTGAGTGAATAGGAGCATACCTTTAAAGATACCAAAGCGATAGGTGGTCCCTTTGGCTGGGACTTCGCTCTCCTTGTTGATGATGGAGAGACTGACAGGAATAAGTTGGAAGTAGTAAGATTCCTGTTGCACTGGAGGGCCGAAATTCAAAGCACGATCAATCATATCAAACTAATATAATTATGCTTCGTTTGCATTTTCACAAACCTAAGAACGTAATTCTTTCCATAATAAACGTAATTAAATTCAACATCCAATTATCAAATATCAAAATATCTAATGAAAATACCTTTTCAAAGATATTACAATCAAAATGGTATAGTCAATAAACAAACATATCGAACAACAAAAATAAAGCTGCTAAAAATTTTGAGTTTACAGCCGATTAAAATTGATATCTTCGATTGTGAAATTGTTTTAAATCATTTTATATATCAATACATAAAACATGGTATTTGCCATTGATATGGTCAAAGTGTGAGATATTTTTACCAGTTGGCTTTAGAATTGTTGGATAACCCGCGTAGCTCAGTTGGTAGAGCGTTAGCCTTTTAAGTTAATGGTCGAGGGTTCGAGCCCCTTCGCGGGTGCTTTTTGCTCTCAGCAAAGCCTTCTTTATTTATTTACCATTCATAAAGGAGAGCGCAGCCATCAACATTTAAATCTCTTGGTTAATATCAAGGACCTTCTGTTTTTAACCATTGAATATTATATCGTGGATGACATCATAACTATCATTAGCTGCTTCCCCGACGGCTGGTGAAAATGAAACCCTGCTAGAATGCCCCATCTGTCTTGCCACTTTGGTCGTGCCAATCACTCTCACTTGTGGCCACACGTATTTTAGTGTTTACGCAGATTTTGTGAACCTTGCATAAAGTCGAAGTATTTTACACTGGTGAAGCATGTTTGCCCACTGTGTCGCAAACAAATTGTCTGTAATCTCAATAAATTTTCAATTAATGTGCTGCTTGATCAGCTATTGATGATCAGATACAGTGAAACTAAAGTAAATAAAATTTAAGGCAGGGTTATAAGGAAAGAGTAGCACAAGCTAAGCAAGCTGGACAGGACTATCATTAAAGCTCTGGAGCTATGCTGAGAAGATGGGTGAGGCAAAAATTACCTTGGATAATAATCCTAGTGTTGCTGTATCACTTACTGAAGGTAAAGATGAACTTCTTCTCCTTCAACTTTAAAGGCTATAAGGACAAAGCTCTGTAAATTGCAAATTCCATAAAGGTTGAAAACAGTCTGGACTTCAAGTTCCTACTATTCTCTCAATTCATGCGTTTGCTTTTTTCTACCATCATAATTCCCTGATATTTATGTTATACTTTACAATGATTAAAAATGAAATTCTGAGTTTAATATTCTGTTGAATATGAGTGGATGATGAAAAACATATCTTCGATTTGTATCAAAATAACCCTGCTTGAGAAATATTTTTTTAAATGGAAGGAGTTAGAGGCTTGAACTAAGGAGTTGATGAGTTATACAATCATTATGGTGTAGTATCTTAAATAAGGAGTAGTTTTGATCCAGTTAGGATTTTAAAGATAACCACTTTTAAGTGTATCAATCATCCTTATTGGCTGCTTAAAGCACCTTACTCATAAATTAAAAACATTCAGATTTAATTCTCAGATAGACTTATTACAATTACATTGAGCAACTATCAACTCAAGCATTGATATAATAATCACTATCAGTTCAAGAATAGATATAATAACTATTGATTTTTGTCAAGATAGAGTTGACTGTTTGATTAGTATTAACTATTTATCACTCGTTATAAAATAAGGATACTATCAAATAAATCTTTCAATTGTATAGTTAATGTTGGATTGTGCCTCATAGAGACTCAATTAATCTTTTAATTGTCATAAATATTCAAAAGTGATATACCGTTGCACATTTGTCTAAAATAAATCCGTGGTGCAATTTTAAAATTGAGCCAAAACAGATAGATGATAATCTATGCAGGTTGAATATCATCTATTTGCGTGTTGGTGGCAATAATAAAAATCGGGTGATTGTTTGTTCCTTTTATTAGTCCTTTTGTTTAAATTATAATCGATAAGTTGGATGTAGTGCTTGAAGAAAGTATACAAATTCCTGTGCTGCATATCAGACCCCATATTCCCTACTCCCTACAACTTTTAGTTTGGCACCAAAGAACAGATAGAGTACAACCGCACTCACTTTTAGAGTAATTTTGTACGCACTTCCAAATATCGTTGGTACGATTTTTTGCCCAGTATCGCATCCTTAACTCAGAATCTCTTCTGCAACAGTTTTACCGTCTAGCCAACATCTACTTTCTTGTCATAGGAATTTTACAATCAATTCCAGCTATCAGTCCCCTTGGACCTCTCACAGCATGGGCTCCTCTGATCGTAGTTTTGGGTATATCTATGCTCAGAGAAGGTACAAATAGACATATTTAGGTTATGAGGATTATCAACGATACAAATCCGACCATGAACTCAATTTTTAATTGAAAACTTTAGTCCTGAGAGAAGGGGTGTTCGTCCAAGTAGAGTGGAGCGAGGTAGTAATAGGGGAGATTGTTAGGGTTTAGCAGGAGGAACTCTTCCCCGTTGATCTTATCCTCATCTCAAGCTCTATTGAGGGAGGAACTGCCTTCATAGAAACTGCCAGTCTCGATGGAGAAAAAAACCTCAAGCCAAGAAATGCTTTTCCCTCCACCCAAGCTCTTAATACTTAATCATCACTTCGCGCATTTGCAGGAACCTGGTAAGGCACAGTGCCAGACAAAGAACTGCATAACTTCTCTTCGAACCTGGTTTGGGATGGATAAACTCTTAATTTCTATAAAGACAAGCAATTGCTATACAGAGGAGCTCGTCTAAAAAATACCAAGTGGATATATGGGTTGTGCATCTATACAGGGAGGAACACAAAGATTATGATGAACTCAGATTCGAGTTCGGAAAAGATGTCACAGATCGAGATCAAGGTAAATTATATTTTGGCAATCATATTAGTACTGCAAATTTGTTTGTGTCTCATTTTGGCCATTCTAGATGGAGCCTTTCTCAACCAATTCTAAAATACCTACTACTATTTAGCTCCTTCCAGCAATTCACCTGCAGGCGATGCCACCCTCATGTGGTGTACATATTTTGTATTAATCAACACTATGATCCCAATTTCGCTCATCGTGTCCATCGAAGTCGTCAAGATGTCGCAAAGCTACTTTATTGACAAGGATCAACTGATGTACAGTGAGTTTAGAAAGAAGCGCGCTAATGTCAAGTCTGCCTCTCTAAATGAAGAACTTGGGCAGATTGAATATGTGTTCACTGACAAAACTGGTACTCTAACTATGAACCTCATGGAATTCAAAATTGCAGTTATTGGGCGGCGCATGTATGGAGACCTTGGACTAATCATAAACGACCCAGCACGGCCACCTCAAATTTAAAAAGGATTCCACGACAAAGATCTTTCCCTTTTGCTCAGCAAAGGCAGTAATAACACTCCCATTGATGATATGGTTGTGAAAGATAGAGAGGGCAATCAAAGTGTTGCCTTTAAACAAATGAAAGACTTAGCAGAAGAGTATCTCATTGCTCTCGCAGTTACCCATGAAGTTGTGGCAGAAACGGATAAGAATGGACGCAAATTTTATCAAGGCCCCTCTCCTGACGAAATTACTCTAGTGGATGCAGCTAAGTAGATGGGATTCGAGTTTTAGAAGGCCACACAGGACTACACGCACATTTTAATACGAGGGTAGCAAAAGAAATTCGAACTACTCTAAGTATTTGCATTCAACTCTGATCGTAAGCGCATGTCAGTCGTGGTAAGGAGCGGAGGAGTCATTAAACTTTATACCAAAGGTGCAGATAGCATCATTAAATCTCGACTGGCAGCAAGTCAAAAGCTAAATTTAGATGATGAGCTAAACCGATTTTCCAAAATCGGGCTTAGAACTTTGCTGATTGGTATGAGAATCATTTCTGAAGCCGAATACAAGAATTTCAAACAAAAAAGTTCTTCTCTGCCTCCAGGCGCGAACAAAGAGGCAGCAATTGAATAATTAGTCTCAGATTTAGAGAGAGGAATCTACCTGATTGGGGCCACTGCAGTACTAGACAGATTGCAGGACGACGTCCCATAAACAATTCGGGATCTAATTCGAGCAAGTATATAATTCCTGATTTAGACATTAAAGTGTGGATGTTGACGGGTGATAAGATGGAGACGGCCTAGAATATAGCCAAAAGCTGCAATCTTATTCAGAGTCACTTTTAAATACTGCGATACAGTTGCAAAAATTAAGATGGAGTTCTTCAAGCCCTCAAAACCATGTCTGCTAAAGTAGAGCAACTCAATGGACTTGGACAACCAAAAGCTCTTCTTATCGAGGGAGAAGACCTAACTCCAATCATCGGAGATTAAGACAATGAGAAGTAACTGGCAAATATAGCCAAGTACTGCGAGGCTGTCGTCTGCTGTCGTTTGCTGCCTATTCAAAAAGCAGAAGTCGTACGTATCGTAAGGACTCGACTGCAAAAGATAACCCTTTCAATAGGAGACGGTGCAAATGACGTGCCTATGATTAAGACGGCCCATATAGGAGTCGGACTCTATGGAGAAGAGGGCATGGGGGCAGTGCAGGCTAGTGATTATGCCTTGCCTGAATTTCGAATGCTCTGGCGATTGTTACTCGTACACGGACGTTGGAATTACCTGCGTATTTCTGAGATGATCCTTTACTTCTTCTACAAAAATATGCTGTTCACGATTCCTCAGTTCATCTTTGCCTTTTATTGTGGGTTTTCCGGCCAGACCATCTTCGATGACATTTACATCTCCCTCTACAACCTTGCATTTACTTCGTTCCCCCTTGTAATTCGAGCTGTGCTTGAGCAGGACGTCTACTACGTGCGCCCTTCTCATAATCAGAAATTGAACACCTAATAGCCTTCTACAAGTGAATTGGTGGCATCACATCAACTAAAGTCTCAACTATCGAAATATATTCCAAAGGATTATTAGATGAACAAATATCTTTATCGATTATTTCCAAAAATATACTTTATAGGGCAATAGAGTTGTATCTTTAACTACACCAATTTCACTTTCTGGATATTGTAGAGTGTTGTTGAATCAACGCTCATCAGTCTGTTCTCCTTATACATTCTCAGCTCTGCTTCTGTCGATAGCAGTGGATACAGCACTGATTTATGGCTGGTCAGTCTTACAATGTACACTTCATCTTATGTAGTTTTACCTCAGTTATATGCGTGGTGACTTTTAAGCTGGCAACACACACTAAGTTTTGGTCAATTTTACTGTTTGTATGCATTATAGGCCTGTCCCTTGGTCTGTATGAAATTTACATGTGGATATCCAACTACTACTTTAGCAACTATGTGAAAGGGACTACATGGATGTTCTACACTAACGCACAGACTTACTTCATCGTACTCTTTTGCTGTTGTCTTGTGCTGTGGGTTGATGGAATTGTGCTGTCTATTGACTTCTAAAACGGTGGGTATTCCAGTCGGATGCGTCAACTTATCGAGGAGGAAAAAGAAGATAATAAAGAACGATATCGTGAACTGAGTATACACAGCAGTGAGGTGAACACCCACCTGCCGAAGAACGAAGTCCCATTATGAATGTATCTGATACTTTCCTCTATATTTTGGTATTAATATGACTGTCGATGGGCATTGATATAATATTGAATTCTCTTATATGGGTTAGTCTTAAACAGTATAAGTATTTAAGTTTGCTGATGATGTTTCTGATATATTCGCAATTTAAACTAGTTTGAATGGAGCTTTCCTCGTAGGAATTGCTGGACATCTTCCTCAAAAGAGATATGACTAAGTCCAACAATGAAGTCAACCAAGTCATTCGCCTTCTTTTTGCCACTCCCAGAGTATCGCTGGCCATATTCAGATCCTACTTGAACGCATTCACAACCTACGTACACCCGGCAGCCCTTAAGGAGAAAGTGGCCTTGATCTTCCCCAGATTTTCAAACTCTACGAGAACATCGGACTGATGGGTAAGAACAGCGAAATCCTAAATTTATACGTACTATATTTGCGATCAAGAACAAGTCTTTTGATGAATTACAAGGAGAGGCTGCTCTTAAATCATTCTTAAAATCAACCAACTAGATGAAATACTTCTTCGTAGTGTGCCTCTGGAATAAACTTTTTACGAACGATCAGTACTAGCTCACCCTCTTCCGCCTGCTTGAACTCATTCAGAAAGCAGAATACTACCACCAAATATTTTCAAAGTGGTTGGATGACCTACCACAGGCCTACTTAAAATAACTGGTCAAATCTCTCAACGCAGTTATCGCCCGCCTCTGTACGCGCCTCAATTAAGTCGAAGAGGGTCAAGAACAGAGAGTAAAGTTTCTGGCTGACCAGTGTCAATGGACATGCAATTTCATGAAAATGCTATACGCTAGCAATAAGAATAAGAAGCGAATGGAGACCGCTGAATTTAACAACAGTTTTGCCACAAAAATGTTTGAACCTGTGGAACAGTACAAGAGGGTGCTTGTGAAGGCGTGGGAGTTTAACATGGTTAACTACCCCTTCCTGTTGGACTTTGAATACAAGTATAAACTTATGCAAATTGAGTCCATCTATGAGCAGAAAATGAATATCCGCAAGAACATGTCTCGTGGACTATCCGCCATCATACAAGAGCACGATTTCAGTGGAGGTTTTAGTTTGGAGGGACTAATCTATCTTTGCATTGCTGTCAATCGCGACAACATCCTTGATGATTCAATGTAAAAGCTCGGTAAAATAAAACAGAACCTGAAAAGTCCGTTAAGAATTTAGTTTATAGGCGAGGAGGGTACTGACGAGGGTGGAGTTAAAAATGAATACTTTCAGCTAGTCACCAAGGCCATCTTCAATCCATACCTAGATATGTTTCTACCAAAAAATAATGGTCGTTTCTATTGGTTCAACGGTTACTCCTATGAAATTCCTTTGCGATTCGAGTTTGTGGGCATGTTGCTAGGCTTATCTCTCTACAACTCTGTCCATCTCGACACTCACTTCCCCGAAATCATTTACAAAAAGCTTCTAATTAAAAACTATTAATAAGACTATGGGATCGAAATTGTAGAAGACCTAAAAGAGATTGACCCTGATACATACCGCACTCTTTCTTTTTTGCTTACGACAACTGACCCTGTTGATTAAATGGAACTTTATTTCAATATCCTTCTCGAACGGTTCGGAGAGGTGATAGTGGAGTAGTTAGTGGAGGATGGCAATTTTATCAAGGTTACCAACGACAATAAAGAATATTATTGTCTGTTGTATGCTGACTATATCCTCAATAAGCACATTGCTAAGCAATTTACTCCCTTCAAGAGAGGCTTCTATAAGGTGGTGTCAGGAGCCATCATTGAAGTAAACCCCTCCTTATGCAGACTTTCGAGCCAGAGTAACTACGCACCCTCATCAACGGCAACGAATAGATTAATATGAAAGAACTTGAGGAGAGCACTAACTACGAAGGCGGCTATACACCTCATACACCAGTCATTAGGTAAGCATAAAAAGATGCAGATATCTTTGGGAGCTTTTGCATACTCTCAGCCACAAGGAGAAGAAATAATTCCTGACATTTGTGACTGGAACTGATCGAGTGCCTATCTAAGGAGTTAAATCGCTAAAATTTCTTATCCAGCGGCACGCTAATAGCGGCAATCTACCTACTGCTCATACCTGCTTTAACGTGCTACTTCTGCCCGAGTACGAGTCAAAAGTAATTTTGGAGCGCAACATTCGATTATGTTTGGAGCATAATCAAGGGTTCGGTCTCATTTGATGCATACTAATCATCCCGCGTTCCTTTTATTAATGTGTTATTATTGTTTTCTATCCTACTTTTGGATGACTATATTGTACTCTATTACAAGTCAGTTATTCTTTAATTGAGAAAGCCGTAGAAAATGATCATCTCCAATCAGGAAGTAGCTCTTCACCTTAAAATGATTAGAAATTTAGCTGGTTACAACTCTGTCAAATGCGCGCTTAGAGTTGCTATTTACCAAATGGCTGAGGGAGTGAAATGGAATGCTACCCCTGTCAACATCATCGAAAAGCAAGCAGCCAATAATTAAAATCGGTCGTAGTCTGATGAAAATCACTACCTTTCACGCACTTTCTTTTTGAAATATGGAGTTAATGTATTTTTAGGCTGAATTAGGTGTAGCTCAACGAAATTTGTATTTTCAAGCTAGATACCCCTCTACCAAATTAAAGTTAGAAGGAAATAGCAAAGCTAACATTATAGTGTGAACTAATTCAGATAACGAACGATACAACCAAAGTGGTCAGTGTTTACAGTGGAAATCTCTTTGATTTTGCGTATCATGAGTATTTTGAGATGGATTTCTATTCGTCAGTGCCGTGCCAAGTGGTGGGCAGTTTACACCGGTGCCACTACAAGTACTAGTTTAGAGGGCAGGAAGGTGAAGTAGTAGATGTTAAAACTTACTGCTAGAAAATATAAAGATTTGGAATTGACTCGTTTCTGTTATTTCTTCAAGGGCGTGCTGCAGTAAATTATTAGAATATTGCTCAAGGCTATAGATTCATCACCAAAAAACAAATCGATTTAAGTTGCAGCCAAAAATATAAGGCACCTTCCATTCAACCAGAACCTGATATTATCCTTAGGGAAACATTGATGACTGAGGAAGATGAAGAGGTTCTTTCTAGTCGATTATCTAAACATAGAAAGGGTATTTTTACTAAAACCAGGGAAGGCAGGGGCAAAAAATATCAAACATGCTAGAAGAGTTTACACTAAAATGCGCAAAAAATATATTAAATTTGGCAGAAACTCGTAGCTGCTCTTTTTTTAAAGGAAGCAGGGCACTTCATGGCCGAAGGATAAAAACACTATCGCTGCAGTTTGATCGAAAAGGTAGGATAATCAGTAACAAGATTTAAGGGTAACTGGGATGTCGATAGTTATGGGGATTAATCAGAATTACGGGAAAGGTTAGCTGCACAACTAAGAAATTAAAATCAATAGATTTTCAAGAATGTGAACCCCTCATAATCTAACTTACTTGCAATTCTCAATGATTCTTTTTTTAGTAATGAAAGGCCTATTTTTTTCTAAGAAAAAGCTGTGAATAAGCAGATACAGGATGAAATGCCTCCCACTGAGATATTTGTAGTGCTAGTGCATGGTTTAGGAGCCTCTCGTCCGGACATGTAAAAAATAAAAGTCTAGCTCAAACGTTATTACAATACTAAAGTGAGAATATACATATCATCCACAAACTAGGGTCGAACTGAAGGGGATATAGATTCTATGGGCATGCGTCTGGCAGCATAAATTGAGTATGAGTTGTCTTTATGTGCAAGCATATCTAAAATTTGTATGGTCGGTCATTCAATGGGTGGCTTAATCATAAGGAGTGCACTGCCTCGTCTATAAAAATATAAAAAGTATTTCCATTCGTTTATCACTCTATCAACTCCACATCTCGGCTATTCTTACTCAGATTCAAGAATAGTCAATGCTGGGTTATGGCTACTAAGCACAGTCAAAAAGTGTACTTCTATTCAGCAGATAACAATGGAAGACAGCACAAAGCTAGAGGACAGCTTTCTCTATAAGCTATCAATGAAGCCAGGATTGGAATGGTTTAGCAAAGTAATTTTAGTATCCTCGCGGCAAGACTTATACGTTCCATACTATTCAGCTCGCATTCAAAAACATTAGGAAAGTCTGCTTGACAATCGAAAGAATATAAGTCGAGGAGTACTACATTGCAGGATGATTGACAACATTCTGGGGCACATAAAAGGAAGTCTAACTCGTCTAGACGTAAATTTCTGCATTCATCAGTATTTTATAAGTCTATATAGAAATATCGACAACCTGATTGGGAGAGCTGCTCATATTAGCTTCATTAACAATTTGGAGATGGTGCGGACCTTGGTGCTGGCAGGAAGTCACTTTTTTTTCTGATTTGATAATATTATGGCATTATGCTCGTGCTACAATGGAATTTATTATTCAATCATATTTTACTCCAATGGAGAATAATCTACCCACAGTTGAAAAGATAGAACTAAGGCACGGCAATTACTATCAGATTGTTCAGCAATCTTCTGGGATGGCCCTAATGATGCGCCCATAAAAGAACAATGAGTATAGAGACAAAATTCCAATGATGGGTCCTCAAAATGATTCGGATCTAAACCAAGTCTGGATGATCGAGGCCATCGAATAAAAAAAGTCTCATTAAATTGTGCATGCTCTCTCTACTCTAGTGCTCTAAAATTGCATTAAAAACATCAAATTAAGCTTCGGGCAATGGAAATTTGGACAATTATTTGTTCTGTAATCAGCTGCTGGATAATCATCAAACGCCTTCATCATAAGATAAAAGGCTGACTCAAACAATTTTTTCTATGCAGACAGGGATGGAGTGCTGCAGTTCGGAGAACGTTAAAAGACGGCAAAGTAAATCATTTGGCTGCTGAGAATAGCAGAAAAAACTAGCGCAATCACTCAAAGCGTATTATTCGAAAACGCTTTCACCAATATGGCGATGGATGTGCCTGAAGCATCCTCCAAGTAGGGAGTAAAGATCGTGCAATATCCAGTCAATAAGCGCTTCAACCAAAGATTTAAACTCATCTTCGACTCCAATAGCAACACCTACTAAATTGAAAATGTAAAGTCACAAAAGGTGCTCGATATTAAGGAGGAATCGAAAAAGGAGGGGGGCAATATCATTCAATGGAGTAGGAATGGTAACTCCAATCAGAAATGGTACATTTAGAACCAAGGCAAAGATCTTTATCTTATACGCTCAGCCCTGGAACCAAGTCTTTTCATTGGCATTAAAAATAACGAGATTAAAGAATGTGCGGAATTAGTCACCACCAAAAGCGAGGACTTTGCCCTCTGGAGAATCTTAGGAGAGTTTACAAAGCTGGAGTACGAACTGGTTTGAGTGATTTACCCACTGATGATAATCATAGTATGGCTAGAAATGCATTTCTTAATTTATGGATGATAGTGAAATCAATAATCTCCTAGTCGATAGCCTTTCTTTGAAAAAACATTATTTGCCTGCGATTTCTCTTATAATCTGCCAGCTTCAAAAGTTTGCAAATTTTAATAATTTAATTAATCTGAAGAGCCATCTTGCCTTGAGTGTTCAAAAGGCACCCAACTTTTTAGCGAGATACAAGTGATAAATGCTGCCAATTTTTAATAGCATCTCCTTTTTGAGGGCAGTAATGGGCAGAGTTTGATTTGCATCATTGCAAAAAATAGTCCAATAAGCAAGTCGAGGGGTAGACTAAACCTTAGCAAACACAAAACACCCATCAGGACGAATGGATACACTGTTTTCTTTATTTTCCAAGCAAAACAGCAGAATTTGATATCTCCAGCTTGATTGTAGTAGCAATATTAGCAGACCATACTAAACCAAACTCCCATCACTCCATTCAGAGGAGGCTTCTCGTATCCTATCAACCATTGTACAAAAAGAGTAGCAGTTTGGATAATAATAGTACTTCCCAAAAAGGATATGGCCAACACCAATGATGAGTTTTTTAATTCCTAAATTAGTGCAGATGTACGAGTTTGGGTAGGAAACTGTTAAAATTGAATATTACAACTGAAAGTAGAAACAGACTATCGATATAAAAACCACTAGTCAGCAGAGTCCATATTCTACCCTGCTCAATTGTATTGTACACACTGCAAGCCACCAACTACGAAGGCAGACCAGTTATCAGGTCCAACAGCCAGCATCCGACCAGTCCAAAATACAGTGTTCTAGTCCAAAAAGGAATTGTCTCCAGCCATTCTGCGCAATTGGGGAGATTGTTATCACTCTGCTCACTGTTTTGATTCATTTATATTATAAAAGTGTTCATCTTCTGGAATTTAGGTATAAAAATAAAATATTTGCCAGTTACAAACTGGTTTCAACCATTAGTACTGGTTTTGGCTTAGGATAAATCATGATTTTATCATTTTGTACTTTTTGTAGATTATATGATCAGAATTGGAGATATATTTCTGAATTACAGATGAAAGGAGAAGAAGAAAAGACATTCAAAATGATCATAATCGGTCCTCCCGGGGTGGGTAAGAGTTGCTTATTAAACCGTTTCACAAAGGATGAATTCCGAGAGGGCTACACAGCCACCCTTGGAGTTTAATTTTATTCCCGAGAGGTGCGTATTGACGAGCAAACCAGCATAAAGATGCAGATTTGGGACACTGCTGGACAGGAGTCTTTTCGATCAATAATCAAAACTTTTTATCGCAGCTCAGCAGCTGTATTTCTTGTCTACAACATTACGAGGTAAGAGCAAATATATTCAGTCTTGCTTCCTTTTAAGAGTTAGAGCATTGGTACACCGAGGCAATTGAAAATTGTAGCCCTGATGCAGTATTTGCTCTGATTGGAGCCCAAAAGGATCGCGAATCAGAGTAATTTTTATCTGAAATAGAAGGGCTGTCTCCCTTGAAAAGGCTTATAAATTTATGAAAGATAAAGACCTTGCTTTTATGTTTGAAACATCAGCCCGCACGAGTGAAAATGTATAAACTGCGTTTCAAGAAGCGGCAAAGCAGATAATCTTAAACAAAATTAGCATTCAAATTCAAAATCCAACTCTGAATCGTATTGACAAGCCTACAAAGAAATGTGAGTGCTGAAGACCTATATGTTCAGTCATAATGAATGTTTAATATTGTTTAAATACGGATTGAAGTATAGATGACTTTGAAATCAGAGAAATTGCTTCATGATACTCTCGTCCACTGAAACCTGCCATTCACTATTTGTTCCGCTTCTCTTCATCTACCAATTCACCCCGCACTCTTCAGTTAGTAGGTGTTGAATATGCGCGATTTTATTGCGATGTCCTTTGGAACTGAGGTAGTCTTGAAAGTGTATAATCCTTAGAGGAGCGTATTCACCAACAATTAAATTCCTTACTATCTATTTTCCCTTTATGAGTCCGTTTAGAGTGTAGTGATAACTACCATTTACCTATAAAATGTAATTTTTCGTAGCCATGGATTAATCTGATACTTTAGGTTGCTGCCCACTCGGCATGATGAGAAAATCAACTTTATAGCCATTGATTTTAATTTATCGCTTGATTGGCAACTGCATGGCAATCAGAAGTGACTATACTTCTATTTCCAATCTTGAACGATTTCTCTAAACAATATTTTTTTCTGCCAAATTATTGAGGGTCGGATCGATTAATAAATTCAAGTATTGCTGTAATTGTTTGTATTAAAAATTGAAGGTGCCACTATACTGTCTATCCTGTAGCAAATTATTAAGAATTTTTAGATCAAATTCATGGCTTTAATTAGGGATTGAGGGTTGGCCGAGGTTTATTTCTCTTTTGGGAAATAAGTCATGAATAAAGTCAATAGATTTGCTATTTATAAGTTATCCTATCAGATATACAATAAGTTCTTAAGAGTCAATTGTTTACAAACCAAACTTGTTTACCTTTTAGATCACTTCTTTTTTGAATTGCTGAAAAACTTATACTTCCCTTAGACAAGAAAGGGAGTAGGCGGCCACTATCTTATCAGTAAAGGAAAGTGACTTCCAATCTACAACAAGAGCTTAATCTATTTTCTTTGCTGTTTCAAGATGGCACAACGATTTGTCTGAGTTGTTGAAAAGGAAGTTTATCAAAGAACTAAATCTTTTTTCAGCAATGTATTTGCTAATTATTCTTTACTCCTAAGATTGCAACTTCGGATGAGGCTTTTTTATGGAAAGCTGATGCTTAGTTAAAAATGCCTGATAGGTATCAAGCTATGATGAGTAAGATTTTTACGAATTGAAGGCATTGCAGACTACACTTCTGAATAGGCTCGTTCGAGGCAAGAGATCACTATTTTTTAAGAATAGATTTCCGAACTGATGCTTAAATTATCGAGATAAAGCCACAATCATAATTATAAACTTTAAGTTCAGTAATTTAAACTGAAGTTTATAAGATTAGATTCACATTTTGCTTAAGTCTAATTAATGCCCAATCCTAAAATGAACTGAGAAAGTCATCCTAAGTGGTTTTAAACTCCTTTTAAGTTCTACAATAAAATATATTTTTTACTTAATCTCATTCATAGGGTATCTCAATCAATGGAGCACCCTAGATTATCATTTTTATATAATAATTTCATGACTATTTAGTTTAAATTGCCAAAAAACGAATATCCACAATTGTAAACAGTTACAGCAATAAAATATTTTAAAAGTAACTGTTTCCATTTTAGATATTATACGGCTGAGACTATGGGTTATGAATTAGACTTAGTCTCAGTTCATGAGTTCGACTGTTGGTTTAAACCAAACAACTAGTTTTCTTTATAATTATTTATTATGCATCTGGAAGAACATCTACAAGAAGACTCCTTGCTTTTTTAAGCTCTAATTTTCGCCTTGTTGCTGCTGGTGACTTATGTTGTCCATAAAAAGTCACAGACCAAAAAAAGGCTGACAGTTATGAGGAGCAGGCCATCTTCTTCAATAGAAAAGTAAAAAATTATTGTGGCCTGTGAACTGGAATAACTCTTCGTGACCATGTCCGATTGTAAGAGGCATGGATTTCATAAAATTAATATGAGATGCACAGGTTTTGCTCATTTACTTGTAAAAATAAAGGAATTGATTGGACTTGGAATTTACTATAAACCAAAAACGTCTGTCAGGAACATTAAAAATTTTTTGCAGTCCCTAGCTTAAAATCCCAAAGTTCAGCTTTTCCTTTATACTACATTGAATTTAAGCATAGCAGAGTAAATAATATAAAGGCTTTGTTTAAAAACTTTCTTTAAGCCTGAGTACAAACGCTCGTGCAACGATGGATACAGCGAGCCACTAAAGCATCCGACTGAGGTTGATTTCAACACAAAAAGGGTGATTATAGTTACTGGCTCGAAGAAGGATCATCTTGAAGAGGATTCAAAATATTTTTTGGTAGTAAAACGCAAGGAGTTAGGCGATTCCATTAAAATTTTGAACAGAATCATCACCAAGAACTCAAACATCGACTAGTTGCACAATTAACTGGGAGAAGTAAAAGCCCAAATCGAATCTGACTATGAATGAATTGCTCAACTTGATATCATCTTTAATCTCATATAAATCGCATTCCAGTAATATCATTCTCTGAAGTGAGAATATTGATGAATTATCTTGAATGAAATCAATACAGTTTGTTGCGTACCTCCATCTGCATTTCTACATGAGAAAGATCATCTCTTGGAATTTAGCCAGACAGGAACACTACCATCATGTAAAACGCACGGAAATTGCGGTGAAACTCGCCTGTTGTCTTCACCAAAGCTTTCCAGTTTTGAATATTTTCATTGATATTGTACTTCGCTAGTTCTGCACTGATTTCCTTGAGCTAAGAGTTGAAACAAATTACCAGTTCCCTAAACTATGGAACATTGTTCACCTCATCCCTGATTGCAACCAATCTTTGTTCGGCTCTCTTCAATATTAGAAATGCAAATAGCACACTGTTAGCATCGTTTGACTTAGCAAGATCAGCTGCAATGTGAAAACCTTTGGTGGCATCGCCGTGCTCCTTAATAATCTGCCTTTTAATATTTTGGTTGCCAAATTACGCCTCGTTTTGGCTGGAGTTTCTGCGAGAATTTCCGGTGGTGTAGGAGGGTGTTGTGGCAGTCATACCCTCACCATTGCTTTTTTTCTTGAGAAAAGATGCTGGTTGAGTATGGTTTGCACTATTAGTTAAATTCTGCTCCGAGTGGCTAAATTAAGGCACACTTACTATGTGCTTGGGGGAGAATAACTTTGAGTACTTTGTATATTTTGTGACTTTTTGTTCGGAGGATCATCATACTCTTTGGTTAGCTTTGATTCGACTAATTTTTAATTTTACATGCTGTTCCCATCTTCTTCGACTAAAGATAAGCGTTCTTGTCTATTTCCAACGAGTTTCCCCTCGTTAGTGATGTTTATTTTAAGAAGTTACATCCATTCGATACGTTTAGTCGAATCTTTTGTTAATAATCTTCGAAGAAGCCTCTTTGTTTATTCACTAACTTGCTACTTGTTGGAAAATTCCAATTATGTCTCTTTGAGTACTTCTAAGAGTTTTGGAATGGTGTTTGATTAAAAAGGGCAAAAGCCATAAAGCACTTCATAGAGGACGACTCCTAAAGACCAAATATCAGCCTTTGTGCTATATATTTATCCCCTGAGGATCTCAGGAGCCATATAAATTGGAGAGCCCAGCATAGTCTTGGTCATATTGGCCTTTTCCAAACTCTTGCAAAATCCAAAATCACCTAATTTGACGACACCGTAACTAAAGAATATATTATCAGGCTTGAGATCTCTGTGCATAATATTGTACTTGTTAAGTACCTGAAAAGCATCGATGAGTTGCTTGAATATGAGAAGCGCTTGTTTTTAAGGCAATGCTCTTTATTTCCTGAGCAATCCCTCTAATGTGCCGCCGTTGCAATATTAGTACACGAAGTAGAAGTTGTTCGGCGTTTTAAGCATGTCAATGTACTTAATGATGTGCTCGTGCTTCTCAATGTTGGTTAGAATGTTAATTTAATTGACTGTGCACTCCTCCAATTTTTTGTTCTCTTTGAACCGACGCACCTCAATGACTTTGACTGCGTACTCCTTGTTGTCATTTTTGTTGACTGCCCGATACACCTTACCGTAGGCACCCTCTCCAATAATTTAATAAAGGGTATAGTTTTAGATGATCCTGACCATCACCTGCGACTTAACAATATTAGAAATAAGCTATGTTTCTCTATTATGAATTAAATAAGCATAAAAATCAAAATAAATCTGCGGAATTTCTTTGTAAAGGAGAACAAAATCTACAAAAAGAAAAACGAATTTAAAATGAATTAGTATTATGAAATCAGTGCTCTAAAAACAATATCATGTTTATTATTATCTCTCAACTTAAATCTTAATCAAATTATTTTTGCTTTAATTATTTCTTCCATCATCCCCCATCATCCCCCATCATTTATTGTTTTCATTTTCATTTTGTCGGTGATTTGGCAGTTCATACAAATTGGCAATTAGGAAACATTTTGCAAAACAAAAATGGAATAAATCATTTTTAAGAAATACCTATATTTATTTTGATATATTCCTCAAATAGATATATCTTGTTAATTGTATAAAATGAAACAAAGCCAACACAATGTTTCAGAGGAGCTGAGAGCTAAGATACCTCACACAAACAGTCCTGAGGATAAAGCTCGCATCAGTCATATTTGGAGTTCCTTCGATGTTAATGGCAATGGATACCTTAGCCTGGCAGAAGTGGATAAAGGAATGATTGACATTTTAAAACTCCCAATTTTATTTGAAACCAAACCAGTCTTAATACGAGCTTTTAATGCTGCTAAGAATAAACTCAAATCAACCAATCCACATGGCGATGACTATATTTCAAAAGCTGAGTTCAAATATCTATTGCTTTATTTGATACAATACTACGATTATTGGCTTGCTTTCGAAGCTATTGACAAAAACAACGATCGCAGAGTATCTCCGGCATAATTCAAAGCAATTGGTCATACTCTGGAAAGATGGGGGATAGTAGTTGATAATCCTACAGCTGTTTTTAAGGAAATTGATAAAGATCATGGCGGCTACATTCTTTTTAATGAATTCTGTGACTGGGCCATTCAGAAACATTTTGCTACGGAGAAGGAGCAATTTTGAACATGAAATAAATGATTACAAGAAATACACTTTAAATAATTGGCATTATAAAACAAAAAACAAACAAAAATAATGGTAGCACGAACTGAACGTCAATCAACTATATTAAGATCGTTCATTTTAATGCTTCCATTTCAAGAATAAGGAGAATAGTTTTCGCAGAATTAGACGATATCGCTGACTCCATACAATTTGGCCAAATCCAAAGGAGTCTTTCCCAGCTGAGTTAATCAGAAATTACATTATTCTTTGCTGCCAAGTCTTGAGGCCCTGCTTTTTTCAGCAAGAATGAAAATAACTATAAATTTCTGCTTTTAGCTGCGAGGTGCAAAAGATTATTGCCCTTGCGATTTCGAGTATGAATCAAGGTCTTATTCATCAATAAAGCTTCGACATCGAAGAATAAATTATTTTCCACAGCGAACAGAATCTATTTTTGTTCGGAGGTGTAATTGTCCTCTGCTAAGTTTCTCACGTTTACTTTTTTTTACAATTCACTGAGGCCTGATCCTAGTTTTACTGGTTTAAATACTCCCTCTTCCTTTTGGTCCATTTTTTCTACTTGTCTATAACCAGAATTAGCATGGAAGACAGAACATCGTTTAACTTTATAGCGAGAGCAAGCTCTATACAATTTTTCATAGAGATCCTTTTCGTACTTTGGCTGAATCAGATAAGTAGTATTTTTTTTCATAGTATTTTTGAGATAGTCGTCTCCTAGCTCCTTGATTTATTTTTACCCAGGAAATTCCACGTCTTCATCATTGATGGTTACACATTCAATCCCTTTCTCCTCATGAGAATGCGCCACTGGTTGAACCTTCCCTATTTTTTTAATCAAATGCAAAAATTATGATTTGGTTAGCTTACTTCCTGAAAAAGATTGCAATCCAATGATTTGTTGGTTGATTCGACGATTAGGATTTTGAATGCACTCTCTCAGTTATTTGACACTTAAATCAGTAATTGACATCTCTATTTACTGGCGTAGACCTCGTTTTTGAGCTTGCAAAGATACTTCATCTTGAATGAGAGTGCTCACATTATGACTGTGATGAGCGGACTTGAATATTTTATTGCGAAGAGAGTCCATTTGAAATAATTTTGTTGCCTTTAAAGTGGAAATGCATTCGTTAAGGTTTTATAGCTATTTTTGCTGTTGTCGCTCTTAGTTTTTGACTGAAGGGCGAGCGTGCTTTTGTTAGTACTCCTTCCTTGCATCTTTCAAGATGATTTTATTGTTTGTGATGTTATCAACAAAAAGGAAAGAATCATAACTGACAGTGTTAGAGTGCTTTGCCAAAATTTAACGTGATTGTCTGCATTGTGTCGAAGGTCGAGGATAATGAGTCGGCATAATTTTTCGATAATGGAATTTGGTTTGATTATTATATTCGATAATTCACAAAAGTATCAGACCCCGATAATATAGTTAGAGTGTTAATCCTAAGATAATATAAGGAGAGACATCATTTTTTGGAAAAATCAATAATATTTCTCATTTTTTTCTCATCCCTCAAAAGATCTTTTTAGTAGGTATTCATCTTGCATTTGAGACCCCTTTCAGTTTTGTCTGTCATCATTTTCATGTAGGTATGAGTATATCTTTCATATTGCTCATGAGCCAGTTTTTCAATAATGTTATCAGCATTTATTACCACTTCTGCCAGGTTTACCTCTTGATCTTATGAATCTTATCTCATCATAATAAAATTAAATTCATTAGTCTGCGGAACCTATTTAAACAGCTTCTTTTTTATCTGCCAAAAACATTTGTCCATAATCTTTTGCGAGGAGCATACCTATTTCTTTATACTTTGCCACCGCCTTTCGGTTTTGGGCTGCTGCTCATAAGCAATTCGATGTTTTGATGCCGAATTGACTTTGGAGGGCACCCATGCAAACTTAGGGTTTTTAGCCGTTTGTGTATTTTAATGATTTTTGAGGGACTATAGAACTGCATTTCTGCGATCAATAAACTCCTTCATATCTTTATCAATTGAATTTTAGAGATCAAGCTTAACATCTTCGATGCGGTCGTTATAGAAATGTGAGTTTAGAGTGTATCGCTTAATCATTTTGTCAATCATAACTGGCTCAGATGTAAATATTTTGGAATTTACTATGAGTGGCTTTACTAATCGATCTTTTTTATTTGTGAATATTTCGTTTCCTTCTTACTCCTTCCCGTTTATGGATTTAAAGCCTTTATCTTTTAAGGTCCGAAGCAATGCTTATGTCCTTTTAATGTAGGAAAGTGAATCAAATCTATTTGATGAACCTGAGAATCGATTAGGAACGCATTTTGTTGATGAAGAACGCGTTATTTTATTTGCTTTTATGATGGGCTTGTTGTGATACGAAAGCAATTAATTATAGATTCTCTCCAAGCTTGCTGGGTCGTCAGTAAGCTGATTTTTTACATACTTTTGAATGATCTATGGACTAGAGTCGGTAACCATCTCTAAAATATGATCGGTCATTGCTATTATTTTATTGAAGGGTGATGCTTTATAATTGCAATTGTTTAAATACAAAATAAATCGAACATTTAACTGCACCTAATGAATTCACTTATAAATAAGATTAATAGCAATTCAATTAAATCGAATTTATAATCATTTCCAAAGTAATGTCCTCAGCTACTCATAGCTTATTCCTCGAGACTTTTTGCGGCTCTCAGATATTAATTTCAGATAGGTTTTCTTTTTGCATCGATCACTAAGCAAGTTGTCTCCATTCAGAGTGTTCATCTTTTTATCACTTTAATTTTATATAATTTGTCTGCTGCTTTTGTTTTGATACAGGCCTTCGCCTGTAGAGTATTCCCATTTGCTGGATTCGTGTGATTTATTTATTGTTTTTTTAAGAGCATATTTTTCATACTTTTTTGCAAAATCATCCATATTGCAGCTTTTTATTCTATTAATTCGATGCGTAATAGGTTACTACTTTTACTATTCAATAAAATTAACTGATCTTTTTGCAGTTTAATTGGCTTTTTTTATCGTAAAATTCTGCAGTTCTTCGTCCAGCTTATTTATGTATTCATCATCCTATGAGTTATTGATTTACTGATAGAGACGACTGGAAATATTGTTACTATCCAATTTTTTTTAAAGATAGTTGATGTCAATAACATCCTACTATTATTGCTACCTTTCAACTTGACTATCTTGACTCTGTTCTTATTGATTGAGGTTGTATTTGTAGCGAATATATCTTTCAATTGATTTGTCATGCATCTTGTATATTTACTTCTTCAAATCTTCTTATTGTATCACTATACTTTATTTTCTGACTACTTCTAATCTGGACTCAACCGATGTGAATTCAGGGTGAGGAGGAATCTCAATCCATTGTCTTTTGCATGAGTTTTATGAAGAAGGAATCTCTTCTTAGGCTTCAATAAAATCTTAACGAAATTATACTTTTTTGAATGTGACTAAGTGGTCGCTCGGTATTTGTTTTTCCGTGGGTATCTTCTCTTCGCTAGGAGTATATGATATAAACTGATGAAACTTTTCACAGTTGTTAGTCAAAGATGGAGAAATGTTGAAATAAGGAGAAGCTCCTATAAGATCTTAGTTTTAATCTTATTCCTATCCCTCTTTATTTTTGCTGTCGATAAATTAGCTATTAACATCTTTTTATTAATCACTATCAATACCTTTTTCTTCGCTATCACTATTACAAAATCGAGGTGATTGTTACTAGGATTATTATGAAGGAGTACTGTGTTATGCAACAGCAATATTGCTCTCTTTAATAGGTTCAAAATTTATATTTTATATTTTTTACTGCTTTTAAGACAAATTTGACTATTTCATTGACATTTACGCCGATGTTTATTTTCCTGAAATAACGTTCTTTTCATCACTTAAAATAAGGGGAATAAAGCTTGGCCAAGATGAATAATTTTTATTAAATGAATTCCTCGGGCTGGGCTCAATGAATGTTTTGCAAACCTAATTATTTTGAATAAAATTAATCTTGGGGATTTGACTTTTTTGAGGCACAATTATTTTATAAGTCTATATGTTATGAGCAGGATAATTTACATATTTTTGGTCTATGCTGGCCTGATAAGGCACATAACTGATAGATTTTCTTTTGAGATGAGACTAACTGGCAATTCTCTTGAGCTAATCTCTTTATCTTGATTAAAATCCTTTAGTATTAAAAAGAATAGCATTTTGAATATACCTAACAGGTGGAGGAACTTAATAAACTTAATATCGACTCATCTTTCTTTTCTCACGATCATTCCCTTATATCAAGCGGTCTATTCCAAGACTTTGATTCAAATTAATATTATTTTTTAGCGAATACTATTATAAAAAACCTAAGGCAGACTTGTAGCTTTTACAATTTCTGAAAAATAGCGGTCGGATAAAAAGTGGAAGCAATTTAAAGGCACTTCTTTGCTCAACCATTTCATATATCTTCTTTATAATCCTTGGAATAGAGTTTTTAATATATTTATCTGATTCAACAGCAGATTAATTTAAGGAGTTTGCCGTTGGCAGATTATTTAAATTAAATTATTTATTGAGCCAAATTTTAGGCTTTCCTTGTTGATTAAATCCAATCAGCTATTAGTTTGGTTACGCAGTCCCACAGAAGTCATTCATGAGATGATAGGCTCTTAGAACTGCGCACAACACTGTAAGTGCTTCATTTATATTCAAATAATTGACATTATAGAGTCTAAAGGGAATATGTTAGACTAAAAGTTGTGGATGGCATGTGGTGCATACGCTATTATCTTCGTCTAAGTTGATCTTATAAATCTTGACGATGTCTGAAGTTTTAGATCTGAATTAATAGATATTCATATCTGCAATTGATGGAACTTCTGACAGAGAGTAAACTTACACTTACTCAAGAGTTTGCTTATGCTTCCACAATTAATATTTAGGGTAAACAGCTTCTTTTACCCAATCTTGCATATCAAATTTAATGGCAATATCGTAGTCATGCGGAGACAAGCTATTATTTCCCATTATAATTATTTATAATTTATAAATTATGGCCTATCGTTAAGGACTAAAATATTAAAATTGACATGAACTCTAAAATATAATGCATCAAGATGTCACAACCTTTTTTGATTCTTCGATGAATTTGGTTAACTACTCAACATAGGTTTTATTACTCAATAAAATGTCTGAGGTAAAACTGCAAAAAATGTGTACATATCGTTTGACTTAGAATTTTATGTATTTATGGAATTAATTTCTAAGTAATAACAGTCATACCTATAATTGGTGTGGAGATAACCGAGCCACAATCTTTGGTCTTGCTCTTGCTGACTTTATTTTGGCAGCATCAGTGAAAATGCTTCCTATTTATTGAGCCTGCGATTCTAAAGCAATTTTTAATCTACTTCCCACTTGCAAACATCAGGATACAATCTCTATTTTTTTCTGGTCAAATGAATCTTTGCATTTACATATTCCCTCTCAGTTTAGACAAGATTTCGATATAACTTCGAAATACTTTTATCGTAATTTAGAGAAATTTTATAAAATTAACTTAAGTTTGTATGCATGATCTTGGACGTTGTGCATATGTTATTAGAAAGAACGTTAAAGAGATTGTTAATGTTAATTAAAACTTAGTTTTGCTAGTTGATCTTTTCATCTGGAAATTTATTTGTTAGTTCATTGTAATATTCATGCATCTCAGCAAACCAGTCCACAATTTTGTTCAGCTACAGGAAAGCTGTATTTAAAATTTAGGTCACTTTCTCGATGCTTGCAGTGATTGATTCGTGAATTGGATGAATTTTACGGTTATATATGTTGCTGTTTTGCACATAATCACGTAACTTATTAGTTATCGAAACTACAACATTTCCTGATTCATTTTTAATGCTTTGAACACCTTTTGCAAAGCCCATAGAGTCACAACTTTTCTTGAGTTTTTACATTTTTTCTGCAGACACAGTCAGGAATTCAAAGAATAAATTAGACTTCTTTAGTTCTTCTCGTGATGCCAAAATTTGCATGTAGCTTTATAATTATTTTCTTCTCTTCTCAGTGTTACCTTCGTACTATTTAGAAACGGGTATCAGCTAAGGTATCTCCATATAAAAAAAAGTACAGCTTGAAGAGCAAATAGTCTGACCACTGTGCAAGACAACCAATCAAAATGCTATTGTAATCTCTTCACGGGATGTTGTGTTAAATTAGTCTTGATATTGTACCATATTTATGTCTTGTTTCCCAAAGAAAAAAATGCACTTTCCTTTTGTTTGACTTCAAAGGTTGGAATTAGTACTTCTAAATCCTTGTCAAAGCTGTCTGCGTGAATGCATGGGCAAATTTACTAAAACTCATAATCATAAACTCCTTCTTTTTTATCCTGAATAATTTATGAGATACATAATACACTTTGGGTTTCTTGATAGGAGGAACAAATATGGCTGAATGCTGTTAAGGCTAATTTTTATAGTATTTGTATTGCTTAAATTTAAGGACAATTTCTTACAAAACTTTCATGCTCAGATGCTCGACGTCCAGCTAATTCATTTGAAGGTCGTTCCTTAAGAAGTTCACAAACTCTTCTGGATCAAAATTAGATTAAAGAATTTGTTATCGCAAGTAGTGTTGCTTTTATTCAGTTGAAGGCTACATTCTGATGTTATAACCACTAAATGCAAGATAAATTTATAGCATAGACTTCTGTAATGATAAGAAAATTTATCTTGTGAATGGTTGAAATGGTTTAAAGCAATAAAAACTCAGCACAATTATTCTATATCATATTGCATTAAAAGTGTTAACATTAACTTTAAAAGTTTAATGATGAAATATCTCAAAATTTAAGCTTGTCCACAAAATTGCAATTTATTCATTAAGTTATTATCTTTCATCAATCAACCAAATACCTTTTTATATAAATCCTTTAAATTTTACGCCTTGCTTAAATAGTCGCTCATCATTTTTTCGAGATACCAAAATACCCTTGGCAAGTATATTGCAGATTCATCCATATAACTTATTATTCAATCAATCTTTTACCTCCCTTTACAGAGATTGGACAATGAGAATCTGAATCTTAGTGAAAACCTCCATTTTAAAGTTTTATGTAAAAAATGGAATAAATTGAGCTATTTTAACTCTATTGTCAGCATCTACAAAACATAGAGACTGAGCAATGACCATAACTCTTTATTTTTTTACAAACTGATATAATTAGCTTTTAGAAAAAAAAAATCGGATGACCCTTTTAAATATTTTAAAAAATGAAAAAAAAATGGTTATGTTTAATAAAAATTGTACAACGAGCTATGCCTTTGTTATTCTGCAAGAATGGAGTAATTTGTACATATAAAAATAGGAATTCTGATGAGTAGATGGCAAGAAATAGTTCGGCAAATGTTTTTTTAATTATGAAAGCAAAGTAATGGAATCAAAAGTATTCTTCAGTCGATCTGTAGACAAGCTGAAAATAGTTGAGCTTGTTTAAAAGTTATTTAAGCTGAGTAGCAACCCTTAATTTTTATAATAATTGAAGATTATCAACGATGAGTCAAATATCTGATTGCATTGATATTTTCTTGTAAAAGTAATAGCCCTGTTCACAGGACCAACCAAAGCTTATTATCTCAAACAATCGTGATCCAATTGGTCAATTTTTAAATGAATAGGTGTTTATTCACCACCAAAACTAAATTCTCTAAATTTCAATGGTCAAGGAACACTCTAAAACTGAAACATTAGAATATCAGCTAGAATCATTCCCTCAGCCTGAAACAACCACAATGGGAAGACAAAAATCTATCTTCCATAATTTCCAGAAACATCTCATCACAACCATCAAAAAATATATCACCCTTGATGAAAACAACATCGAAAAGAGTGTTGATGGGTAACTGGTCAAGCAACTTTGGACCGCATTCAAAAGAACTCATAATTTTAACAAGAGATCATTGCATATAGTCTTTGGGGTGCTATAATCTTGTAAAATTTCCATATAATTTAAAAAACTAACAGAGGAATATGCCTAATTTATACCAATTTACAACAAATATCAAAATGAAGCCATAATAGCAGCTCAATCCTTTCTGAGACGATAAGCAATCAATCAGATTTCTTTATTAAGCAGATAGATGCTGGAAAGTGGTTGCCAAGTTAATCGCTTCGATGAGTTTTACGAGTATTTTAAAAGTTTTGTGGCCTAACTAAGTTTGGGACCCATGTCAAAACGCATGACAAAATCCCGAAAGCATGTGGTTGTATAAAAATTAGCGAGTCAAGTGAAAAATTGATATGTTTATATACTTCACTTAATCTCATCTTTTGTAAATTTTACCAAATTAACATTATTCGATCATCAATCGCACTGAAATATCCAATAATGATAAACTCAATCAATTCAGTCAGTTAATTTCTTTTCGAACTTCATACTACTCTCTGTACATTTGCAAATGCTAAATGGTTTGAGTAAAAGTAAAACTTTTTTATAGGCGGCCTAAACGCACAATGTAGCGAGGTTTAGTAATATGGCAGTATTTGAATCGCTTTTAAGCTTGTTCTGCCAATCTGCTGGCCTTTAGTATAGTGTTAAAAACCACCACATACTTTCTCGCGCCATAAAATTAATCTTTAATCATGCAAAGCACTCCTTAAGCTGCAGTCACAAAACTTATGAGCTCAAATTAGTCAATTTCTTTATCAAAGTTTAGCTCCACTTCGTAATCCATTAAAACTTGGTGTATTGGCAGCTACTGAGGTCGAGACATTACGAGCAATGGATATTTATCAATTTTAATGTCAAGATTTTATATTTATTTTACTGGTTGCGGCTAATACAGTTCCACTTCTAAAAATTACATATCCTATCGGCTCCTCCAGCTATAATTTTTAATGCTTATATTTTGCTATGAAAGAATGGCACAAATCTAGCGTTATTTAAATTCGAGGGGAATACTGAAGATCCACAGATATTTTGTACGCAAACAATTTTCCATTTATCTTCTCTTATAGTCTTCATTATTGTTTGTGCGATATTTTTTCCTGTAATCGTTAAACTCCTAAGAATCTCTAGATGGTCTTTTGATGTCTCTACTCTCTTCTCCCTCACTCCTTTTCCTGATTTTATTCTTCCAGTTAAGATAATAGCTGTTTAAATTTAAAGTTACCTCCGAAAAGCATCACTTATTCGAGGTTCAATTTCTAACAGGTTACCATTTTATCCAGATAGGCATATTTTTTTTGTACTCTCTATGAATTGGCAAGCAATATGATCATTTATCAATGCCACTGAGATATCAACTTGACTCTTGATGGAACTACAAATCTGTATGATGGCCACTTGACAGAATGCGGCGATTTGTTTAAAAATATTTTATATAAAAGCATCTGGTTTTACATTGAGATCATAAGGTATGTTTCTAAGATAGAAATGAACTCGAAATTGCGATTATTATGTTGCTTTATAGCGTCCTAGTCGATTCTGGATTAATATACAATTACAAGGCTGGACATCAGTGATAAATATATTGCAATTATAATTGCAGATAACTATGTATGACACTGTTTAGAAAGCATTCATTATATAAGTAAGCTCAAATATTTAGATGCAATTATAACATGTTTTACATTCGAATAGTAACAATCAAAATTGTCATAGCCCATGCTTAAAAATAGAATTAGCTCTAATGTTTTAAATGAATTTTAGATAATTTTACTTACTAACACCACAAAATGTTGTTTCTTTTAATAAATCCAAAATTCAAAATAAAATTGAACAGACAAGATTGTGTGATATAAATATTTTAAAAGAAAGAACAAAATGTATATTCATTTATTGAAATTATAGAAATGGCACAATTCTTTCAATCTCCAAAAATTCAAACTTACCCACCAGGTATACCCTACGCTCAAATATCATCACCTTCATCCTAATCGGCTACAATTCAAAATCTCAGAAGAGAAAACTAGTTTCTTAAGCACCAACTTGAGGCAATGATGAGAGTAATCATAAAATGATTCAGAATCAAATCCAAAAAGTAGCACCAAACAATCAAATGACACCGAAATTATATTCTCATAACAGTGAGGAATAAGCTGAGCAGGCTTATAAAGATAAGATATGCCGACTAAAAATGAAAAAATCGCCAAGAAATTCAATAGAACGAAACACCACTACTATTCCGAATTCTCCGAGGAACTCAATAGAATATAAGAAGACAACAAATAATACACCACGAAATTCTTTAAAGGTAAGCCAGCTTGCCGCTAATGGATAAAACGAGAGTGCTTTTAGACCACTAAATGTAGCTGCTTATGCCAACAATACAATAATAGTTTCATCAAAGTAAAAAGATCTAAAAAATTATCAAGCTAACGATGCAGATCAAAAAATGATCACTGTTCGCAAGAATAATCCTTCTCAACCCAAAATGATTAGTTTTATTCCCACCAGCCAAAATCCAATAATGTCACATCAAAAGGGCTAAACCCTTATCATTAAATTATAGCCAAGACCTTAGAGACCTACTCATCAAAGAGTTTAATCATATCAACCTTAATCAATCTATCTCCCGGAAAAAACTCAAAGGATACAACAAACAAGATGCAATAATCCTTTCTCCCCTGTAAATAAAGCTTCAAAATTGAGAGTAAACTCTAAAGACAAAAATTTAAAATAGGAACCTGTTCGAAATTATCGAATGTCTGAACAACTATAGCAAAAAGCTGATGCAATTTTTATAAAAAAATAAATCCCAAAACAAAAGGTGTTTGAAAATATCAACGTAAAGATAAATGTTGGGAAAGGAACACTCAATAATGAAAAGCCATTAAAAGCTGTAAACTAACAGGCTTAAACTAAAAAGAACAGAGATGAACTGTCAGAAGGTGACAGTTGCCTTTCCATTGAGAGAAATATGCGCGAGGAAAGAGGAAGTAGAAAATTAAGATACAACGTTTACATGGAATAAACACTAAACTAGCATTGATTATATTTTTCTTTCATTCAAATCCATTTTAAATTTATTTTCATTTAAAACTAATGATTATTCATTTTTAGACAATTTCTATCAATAGCAAGACTTGCATTGATTGAAACAGGTGAACTTTCAAATATAAAAAATATGTGTTATTTGCTTTTGAAGGCAATTTGCATATTATATTAATTTGTTGAAATGTTCGATTTCTTGGTAGTTCATCTTTTATGCAGAAACAAGGAGAAGTTACTCTCAAGGAAGTCTAAAAGACCATCAAAGAACTGCCTTTACCTGAAAAAGTCAAGGCAATTGCTATTTACAAAAGATACAAGCACATCAAGAAGATTTAAGAAGACATGCAGGCAGCCATCAGATAGGTTGAAAAGAAATACCTCAAGCTTGATGAACCTGTCCTCAACAGTGTAATTTTCACAACACATAGGTTTCTGATCTCGTTTCTGGAAAAAAAGGCATCAATGAAGGTGAGCTCAAGGAACTCAACAAATATTTGACTGAGGAAGAAACCAAACAAGTCAACGAACACCTTTAACCAAGAAGAATAGATGGTTATTGGAGCAAGGTGCTCAATGGATCAGGCATAATTAAGGAAACTATTGGCAAGGATGATGAACCTTTACTCAAAGCAATTGAAAATATTCATGTGGTGGACGAAGAAGGAACTGACAACTTCACTATTATCTTTGGCATTCGCGAAAACTAAATTATCAAAAATAAAGAACTTACCAAAAAGTTTTATCTTCAAAACAATGCCCCTGTCAAATCCTAATCCTCTCCTATTTAATGGGTCAGTAAAAATCTTACCCTGAAAGAAGTCAAGAAGAAACAAAAAAACAAAAAAACAGGACAACAAAGGGTGGTAACGAAGACAGTTAAAGCAAAATCATTTTTCAATTTCTTCGCCTCAATTGATGTATCAAATGCTAATCCCAATCCCCTTGAAGCCTCTGAGGAAGAGATGAAATTAAGAGAAGAATTAGAGCAAGACTTTGAAGTTGGAGGAGTTTTGGTTGATGAAGTACTTCCCTATAGCTTGGAATATTATTTGGGTATTGAGCATTAAGGGGATGAAGATATTGACGGTTAAGAAGGAGAAGAATAAGACAGCGAATAAGAGGAAGAGGGACATAAAAAGAAGTCTCACAAAAAAGATTCAAAGTCAAAGTCCAAATCCAAATCTAAAGGAAAAGACGGAAAGGCTAAAAAGGAGACAAAAACTTAAGAAAAGCCCGAATGCAAACAGCAATGATCCATTATCGATAAATCCATAAACTACATAATTTTAATTAATATTATTTTTAAATTAACAGTCTTTTAATTAATAGTCTTTAAATTAATAGTCATAAAATCACAAGAAATGCCATTCCTCCAACAAAAGCTATTGTTAGCAAAATTATCAAGACTAAACAACATTTTGATGATCGACTTCTATTTTCATTCATTGAATACCACCGACCTTATATGTCAGATAAAAGTTATGTCTGCATTGAGTCTTGATGAGATGGGTTTATTGGAAATGGTTTTAGTACAGGAACGACAGGAACGGCGACGGGCTGAATATAAATGGTGGGTTTAGGGAGCGGAAGAGGAGGAGAAGGATGAGGATGAGGATGAGGATGAGGATGAGGATGAGAAGAAGAAGAAGAATGAGGAGGAGGAGGCAGAACTAAGGGGAATTGTTCCTGTTTTTTTGTATCAACAATTGACTTTTTTTTTTTTTGAAGAATAAATTATCCATCACTAAAGTATCGAGGCTCTTCTGTATATATAATGCCTCCTACGATATCTCTATCTCCCAAATATCGAATAAAATTGTTATAGTTATTGCATATACTGTTCCATATTTCTCCTCCCAATTCAGTACGACCGCTGATGTTAAATAACACTCCGTAACTAAATTTTTTTTCAGCAATTCCGTAAGGATTTTAATTGACTTCTTAAATTTCTATTTTTGGTAGAAACATTCTGCTTTCTAAATTTTGTTTGAAGAGTAGGCCAATATCTTTTCTTATTCTTTTCATTAATTTACCAAGGTTTAGCTCATCATATTAATTATGATAAAACGACGATGGATATATCCATACATTTGCTGGATCTAAATCACTTAAAAAGACCATTTTGTGATATTATTAAAGAGTGACGTTATAGGCAATGAAAATTGTTTTAAATTCGTATACCTTCAGTCTATTTTTGATTTCACTGTAAGTTTTTTTCACAGTTTCCCAACTGGCCTTTGAACATGTGTCAAAACCATCACAAATTATGATTTGAGTTAATCTCCAATTCATAGCTTTGCCCGATTCCTCTATCATCTGATATACCTATTTGATATTGTTAAGCCCCAGTATAATTGAATCATAGAGACACGATTTTTTGCCAGAAGGTCGTATACCATAAAGCTATCGAGGTAATTTAGCCTTATAGCATAGTTCAAATCCGCAATTACTTAAAGAGGCGGAACTAAATCCATGCTCATCTTGAAAACTTTACTTCAGGGGATTGTTCATTTGTTGTTGAAATAAGTTATGTTACTGACAAATGAAATTTATATTTATAACAAGTATGATACAACCACATTTCCCCCCATTTTAGTAATCACTTAGACAATTACTCGAGTTGTTGTTGTTTGCGAGGCGACAAACTTAAAAAGATGAGTTTGATTTATTAATTATTGTCAGAATTACGAATATATCTCTTATATAAAACATCAATCAATTTTGAAAAGGATAAAACTTAAATCCTGTCTCATATCGTATAACTATTCATTATTATAGTGCTAGAAATAAAAAACTAGTAAATTAATCTGAATCTTTGATTTCGTCAATGATAATCTTAAATAGTTGTTTATTTTATCGCAGCAGTAAAATACATAGCTCATTAAATATCATGATTGATGTATTCATTGGAATTCAAAATCTTATAGCAAATTACATGTCTGTAAAATGCATACTCCGCTCTTTCTGTTTTTAAATACTCGCCTTTATTCTTCAATCTCATCAGCTATACTAACTATATCATCATCCCGTTGTTGTATCTCTTCTCCTTGACATACGCTGGCATTTTCCCGCATTTTAAGGTACATTTACGGATTACTATCCATCACACAACTTTTTTCCATTAATCCTTTGAAAGGACTTATTTAGATAGCCAAACCAAATGATTTTAATGACATAAAGGCTAGGCTACCAATACTTCCAGTTTATGTTTTAGTTGGAACGACATCTTTTTCTATTTTTTAAGGTTTATTGTCTTTAAGTTTTGCGGCTGAAGTCAATGAATATTTAGATAGTATTTATTGAGATTAAATATTTTCACTTATCGCATTTTTGCATAGAGGAGAATTCATCACAATTTTAATTTCATCGTCATCACCTTTTTAGTCAATTTTAATTTTCCGCTTTACTAAGTGAAGAATTTATGGTTGCCCTCTTAGAAAGAAGGGATGACTAAAAATATTCTTGCTGGGGTCTTTACGAGATTTATGAAATCCATACATGTTTAACTGCCTTATGAAACTATTGATATTTCGATGTCTAAAAAATTTAGGGAGAATTTGAGCTTGAAACTCATCAATCTCTTTGATAGCAAACTCGCGTCCATTGGTCATCCAGTGAATGATGGACTCGTACTACCTTTTTTCTAAGATTTAAAAGCTTTTTTGAATGAAGTTGGCAACTGGACTTTAACTTTGGTCAGCATTCATCTCTTTAATATTGGGTAATTTCTAAAGTTTAAAATATAAAACAGAATTATATAGCTTTTTCTGTATACGGTTTGATTAAAAACAAGAATGTATTGATTCTGAAGGTTTATTCATTATCTTCAAATACATATTTTATCAAATTATTATTATTTTTCTTGTTTGCAAGAAAGGGAGTAATACCTTAAACAACAACATGAGTATAAATATTATTATAATTTTGATTTGACAAATTTAAGGAAAAATCTTAAATTTTGTGATTTTGTTTGAGGTATTTGATCGATAATTAATTGATGAGTAAAATGTATATCATTCTATCAAACTCTTTTATTGATGAATATAAAATATAATATTAGGACTATTCATTGAATTAATTTTTAAAATTCATAATCGAAGAATTAAAAACAAAAATCTCATAATAAAAGCAATGAATTATTGTTTATTTATTTAATTTATATTGTACAATCCGCTTATCAGTATGTAAATCAAGAAAGGCATCCCTTGAGGATTCTCGAGTCTTTAAACTCATCATCTAGCTAAAGCGAATTGAATTTGGAATCATATCTACCCTTTTCTGGAAACAGGATATCCATATGATTGTGAACAATATCATTTTAAATCTGCTATATGCGATTTATACCCAGCTGTTTTTTATATGAGTCACCCAAGAATAATACAGTAAAGGATAGCACATTGTGATCACAGCGTAGCTGACCAAATTATTTATTCTCATTCTCATTTGTGTATATCAATTCACAGTGAGTTATTTCAATTTATCATTTTAAGATCTAAAAAATTAATGCGAAAGAAGAAATAACTTCCTATTAAAATATCAGTTAAGATTAATTATATATTTTTATTCTTATCCTAATCCTAATCCTAATCCTAATCCCCTAAAAATAACTGAAATTAAAATATAAATTGATATTTTTTCAAGAATTAATTAGACTACCTAAATGACGCCCTTTAATTACCAATCATCTTTTAATAATTGATTAAATTGATTAAGAAATGATATATCATCCAATCGTAGAACCATTTTATTTTTATCATTTCTTACCGTCAATTATTATCGCTATTCATAAATATCAAATACTTTATGCTTTATTTCCTTTTAAAAACGGTGTGACATCATCATCGTTATATAGAACTCTCAAATGCCCCAACTCCAATAATAAATTAATGCTCTTCTCAAAGGCCTCAGAAATGGGTTATAATACGGAAGCAAAGTTCGCTTCGTCCACACTCTCGTGATGGCTTTACTTTTCAGAGATATTTCAATTCACCAACTTCCATCTCTCTTAAAGAATATTTTATCTATGGCAATCTAACACGGCAAAAATTTAGGTTTGTTCGTGTTATTCTACAAATTAGGCTATAAACTACTCAATCACTTCACTAAAATTCATTCTATAAATCATCTTTTATCGGGTTTTCTTTTTGGAGCTATTATTTTTGGAAAGAAAACAGGAGTTAATCATCAAATTGTTCTTTATTTGTTGAGTAGAATTGTTGTAGGATTACTTTCTTTCTTCTACAAATAATTAGGGAAATTCCAAACTTTCAAACTCGATTTTATTTAAAAAGGCTACGGTTATTATCTTTTGGCAGCTATCTGCTGGGGAATTGTAATGTGGCTTTTTGAAAAGGATAAAAGCATACTCCAACCAAGCTTACGCAGCTCTATGGAATTTTTGTATCAAGAAAGCGATCAAGTAAACTCATTGAAATAATTAATTCCTTATTACCCAAAACATAAAAAATGCATTAAGAAAGAAGATGCTTCAAAAAATGTTGTATCATCTCATAAATGAATTCGCATGATTGTTAAAAATGAACTTATTATAAAATGTATTTTATTATCAGCTTGGAAAATATATCACCAATTTGATAAAATGTGAATTTGATAGAATTAAAAATAACAATTGTAAATATATATAATGGTTGTATATAAGATAAATAAAAACAGAAGGAGCCACTAAAGTCTATCAAACTTTGAGAACTATTCTTTTAATAAATTTAAATTACAATTTTAGTATTTTTTAAAATTGTCATATATATAGAATACAATTTTATCAACCATTTATAATCATAAAATTCCATACCAAAATTTGTAAAATAAATATAAATTATTGGATAGATGTACTTATCATGTATAAATACTTTCAAAATTAACTTTTGGTAATCATAGAGATCTTCTGAAAAAGGAATTTAATTGATCTTCAGTAACGGTATTTTAAGATATCCTATGAAGTAAATTTCATACGTAATTTATATTTTTAGGGTTTTAGATTTATTTTAATCAATATCTCTGATTTAACAAGAAAGCAATCATATTTCTTTTTTCTTTTGCTTCAATTTTCAATTTAAATATATTTATTTCAAAGAAGAATTTTAATAGATTAAACAAAATTTAATCATTCAAGCGACAGTCAGATCTATTCCTAACGCCTAAACTACTTGGCGTAGCTTTTTTAAATCAGCCTTTTTCTCCTTTTTCATTTTTTAATAATAAGTCACTGTTCTTTAATTGCCATAGAACATTGAGTTATCTTCTTAAAATAAAGAATTTCTGAAATGCTTCTTTTATTTTTATAGAAAATAGGTAAATTTAAGTCGGAAAAACGGACTATTGTTGTATTATTGAACAATATTTTCCACTTCTAATTCTAAGAAATTTGCATCAGATCTGATTCGGCTTTAAGTCATCCCCAGTGATTTTGAGGATATTGTTGTATGAAGAGAATCAGTATCCAGTTTTGTACATAGGTGGTAACCAGATAGTTTGAGAGTTTTCATTGATAAACAGTTGTTCATGTAGAAATGCCAATATAAATTATAATATTTCAAAATTAAATCGTAATTTAAAAATACAGTAATAGAGTTTCACTTTCAAAATAGTCTCTTGAGGTCAATTACTCTTTGATATAGCTTATAGACTTTAATTGAAGACAAATTATTATAGGAAAATGATTAAAAAGAATATGAGTCATTAATAAATAATGTATTATTAACAATTATTAGTAAAATTTGATGATTTAGCTAAAAGAGAAGAGCAAATTTATTTTCAAATTACTTATTATTCCTATTTATCCTTAAACTTTATGAATTAATTTTAATTTTATCAATAATTGAGCTTACTGAATAATGTGATAGGGCAAATTTTAATAAAAAATCATTTAATTTTACCATTATTTAGCATTTCTTCTAGAGCTAAAGCTTGCATAGCTATGATTCTATACTAATCAACAGTATTTTTGATGGTGCTCTTCTCAACTATTATTTTTTCTCTCTCCTTATTGACTATTTATTTGCCACCATTCTCACTTACTTTTTTTCCAGCTTTATTTTGAATAATTATGCTATTTTTCTATTTTACCATACATTTCTAATTTTGTTTTTCTATCAATCTTTCATTTGCAGAAGCTATTTTCATTTACAAATTTTTAATCAGCTGATCTTTCTTCAATTCTTTGTCTTTATAATCTTATATATTTTTAATACAGATCTATAACTCTTGATTTTGCTCTTCTATGGCATTCTTCATTTTCACTAAGATTTGCTTGCATTCTAAAAATAAATTGCCCCATTTTTTTGGATCTTCTTTCAGTTTGGTGATACTGCACTGTGTCATGTTTTATAAAAGAGCATTTAAATTTATACCCATTTTACCCTCGTTATTTCTGACTATTCTCGTCGTATTTTTTGTAGCAATTGAGGAATCAAGCACATTTTTAAAAGAATTATTCCGCTAATTTTAAGAGATATTGAGAGATTAGATTTTTAACTCTCCTTTTGAAAAAACAGAATTATTATTGCCAACTGGCCCCTTGAATTATCCCCTAATTTTGGATGGGTCAATATAATTTATGCTTTTATCCGCCGAGCTATTAACTGATTAAATAGTTGATTATTTTTTAAAATCATTTTGCTTGGAAAGAGCATCTTGATATTTTTATATCAAAAGAAGCATTTAGCTGTTTTGGTCTGTCAATTCTTGGCAGTGCTTGGAGAGTTTTTATTTTTACTTAACCATCTAAATTATTCTTTTTTTGTCATTGCCAATAAATCCTTATAATTTTTTATATTTTTCAAATAGAAAAGCGAGCTGCTTTTTACACTGTTATATTTCTTCTGATTAGTCCTCATTCAATTTAATATACATTTTAATATTGGCCATTTCATGCTGAGAAATGAGATTGTTTAATTTATCCTTTTCTCCCTCTAGATGATTAATTATTTTCATATACTAGGCTTATCCTTTGCTCAAATTATCAATTCCTTATGCATTGAATGATGTGGTTTTAATAGAATTATTTTGCTTGTAGTATTATTATGTTTCCAAGTTAGTTATAAGCGATATTAGTTATTGTGCTATTAACTTGGCCTTTTTTTTTGATTTACATTATTTGGCTTCACTAATAAATTCATCTGTTAGGGTCAGATACTGTTTCATCTTGTAAAAAAATTAGTCCACTTAATTTTTATTGTAAATTTTACTTTTGCTACTATTAAGCTTATTGCTATACCTTCTTTCAAATTGTGATTCATCTCGATGTTTAATGCTGTTATTTCTTTTTTTAACTTATTTCTTTGAAAAGATTGACTTATTTTGGTCAGATATACTTGCATCTGATCGGTCCAAAATCTTCACATTTTACATAATAAAGTGATCAGTATTATTAGTTGAGTATTGATTATTAAGAGTGAAGGAATGAACAGGTGCAGTCATCATGGGATTGATAAATAACGAATGAGTAAGTTGCGCAGGATGTGCAGTGAGCATATTTGGTACTTGGTTTTCCTTATCTCTTTCCAAGGATCTGAGAAGAAATTAAAAGCCGCTCCCTTTATTCTTGCTATTATATTTTTTTAGTCTACTCACTTTTTTGGAACTTTTGTTTAGCTGTGCTAACATAAATTTAACGATTATAATATCATCAAGTAATATAAAAGTTATCCATATTTTAGCTGTAAATATTTCTTTATCGACGCTTTATACTTTATGTCCGAATGGTTCGCATTAATCCCGAAATTTATTTGATGTGCTTGTGCTGCTTTTACCATTCGTCGGGCTCCTGAAGAGAGGGATAGGACGCTGCCTCTCCCAGTTCAAGAGTGTTTTTGTTATTGAGATTATCTATCACTTCGGCTTGTAACTTTTCATAAAGTAGCAAGTATGGATGGTCTTTTCTCTTGCTCTTTTCCCTGCCCTGTTTATCTTTTTATTCCATTGCCCTCAGGGCCTATCTATCGAATTTAAAAAATTATTCTGGTTCTTAGCGCATATATCTCCTTGAAATGGCTCCAACTGATTTTCTCAAAAATTCTCTTTCTTATTGCTTTTGTTTTTATCTACTTTTATTCTTCACAAATTTTTTTGCAATAAATTCTACATCCACTTTATCAGAGATTTTCTTTTGCCTGTTAGGATTTGGACAGATACTGAATTGAACGCAAAGGCGATTAATACGATTTTGGTTACGATTGTTTCCTTTTGAAGTTAAATGTTTTATTTATTTGAATAATTTATTTTCGCTGCAAAATGTTTTGTGGATATCACTATGAATAGTATTGAGAGATTCATTATCATTAAGCCTCATATTTTGATGCTGAGAGTACCTAAAATTGAGAGCAGATTTTGGGCGACTATTTTGACCACTTTAATAACGATCTGTCATATCTATTAATAAAATAATGATCAAGTTCAAATCACAAGAATATCTCAAAAAATTAACTACATTTGTTTGTTTTACTTTAAATAATTTCATTAATTTTAATTAAAATTCATAACTAACAATAAGTTAAATCACCATTCATTCATCTTCCTTTTACAAACGATTTGCTGTAGTATATGAGATGCCTTGGCTCTTACATAGATAGACCCTTTCTGCCTTATTGCAACTCCTCTTCGAAGTAAATATATGGTATGTTTTTAAATCTTTAAAAAGTATTCAATCCTTGTGGTGGTACATTTAATTTAATTTCCTCCAATTTAACTAATTTTTATATTGGACGTATTTGCTAAATTTACTGAGGAGGTTTTATTACTGGTTTACTTTTGCGAACTGCAAAGCAACAACAAAATCCTCCACAATCATCGTCTGAAGCTTCCTGGACATATTTTTTCTTACTTGGCATTATTACTAAAGCAGCTTGTTTGCCTCCTTCAGCTTTGCTTTTTTATTTTGATTAGCAATACTTTTAATAGGTAAGATATTTTCCAATTTATGCTTTATTGATCCAATTCACCTCAAAATAAAATTTACCTGTAATTTGATTTTCAGTATCAAGAGTATCAATGCAATCTGAATGTATTTTGAAGTACCTTTTTTGTTTTCATTATAAGTAATAACTGAATTGCCCTTTCCAATATTTGTTTCATCTCTAAACATATTGAACTCAATAGTATAGGTTTTGAGATAGGGAGATAGTTATATAGGTGGAAATGATTGTTTGCCCCATAATGTCTGATTTTATTTAGTGATTCCTTTTAGAGGAGGAAAAATAAAGTTTTAATCGATTATTATTCGAAGATTCATTTCCTGTATTGATTCCTGTGTACTGGAGGGTTTAGGCGATCGAAGAGGCCTTCGACCTTGGATAAAAATCGCATACTTTCCAAGCACAGCATTCGATTATTATAATTAATAACAATGCTCGATAAAAAATATAAAAAAAACAAAGATTTTGGCATATTTAACAAGATTAATAGAAGGAATGAGCTTTTTTAAAAATATCACTAATATCCAAATGACTCCATTTTTTAAGTATTGAAGCGTATGCAATTTTAAAGTATTGTTAATAATATTTTCTTTTTAATTATGATCAAATTTATGAGTTCTCTGTGACTAAACGATATCTCAGTGAATTTTTATTTAATTGCTATAACAAATGACTCTGTCCAAAACTGCTCATAATAAATTTTATTGAAAATTGGCGTAATCTTACTAATAATGTCTTGAATAGAAACAGGGAAATATTTATTGATAGTATATTTGAAACATTTCTCAAACTATTTAAAAACTGTTTACAACTATCAAATCATATCATCTAAATATGAATAAAGGATTTAAATGCTATCATAAATTGTGGTCGATTGAGATTTGCCGAAAGACATCGAAACGCAACATCTTTTCTTCAGGAAGCAGTTAACATAATCTCAAACTGTAACGAAAAGTATTGAACGGATTTTATTCAGTTAAGTTACGAAATTTAAACACCTTCAAAATTTATAAGAATTTTTAGAAAGAAATCCTGCCTGAACTGCCTGATAATATTTTCCAGAAGATGAAGCTGACCATTTCCGTTGAGTGAAGTGTACACCCAGCCTCGCGGATCATACTAGCTACGCTAAACTATTAAATCAGATTAAACAGTTGATCAGGAGTATATTTATATTTTGATTAGTTAGGAATTAAGTTGAGATATCCAAAGTAGGGGTGCACCATCTTCATAATGATAACTGGATTCAATGGCAGGTCTACTTTAAAAGCCTGAGAATACTCATAGCCAAATTTAATAAAGCGACTCAATGCCAATCGCTACTAGTTTCTTTATTTTGCTGTTAGCATCGCTTCATATATCTGCTGTTTTTGTTTTTAATTGAGTTTTACCTAAATGTATCAATATCTACCTCTGGCAAGCTAAGAGATTAAGTTAGATATGTGTTCCAAGCTTGATACTATTGATTTGCGAGTTCATCTCGACTCTTAGCATCAGATTTAGATCGAAACTATTTTCGTACGCCAGCCACTAGTTTAGCAAGATTAAAGTGACTCTACGAGACGTACTGCCCCTCTTCTAATGATGCTTCACCCTCAATTTGCTTTCTTTGTAAGTCATAGGGAAGAGTGTATTCGTTGAGTAAATCAGCAGGATGGCGAAAAACTGGTAAGGCGGCAACTTTAGCAAGAGAGCTAGCCTTAGTTTTAAAGAGGATGCTCGAAGCCATTTAATTAAATTTAATTAATTAATCAATTATAGACATAGCCTCTAAGATTTAGAAAATGATAATCACATTGTAACTCGTAAGTAAATTTAATTGTTCTTTAAAGATACTATAACCTTGATATCTATCATAAAGCCTCTTTAGTTTGGTCAATCTTTTTTGTTTCTTCTGAGATAGTTACCCTATAAAGTTAAATACCTGACAGCCAATCTTTTATTGATACTTTTCTAATAAAATTGAGGGTATATGGATACATAATTAAATTAGTATCGACAGCAGTCTATTTCACAATTATATAGTCATCTTCTCCTTCTTGATTGTCATCCACGTTTTCTCGAATTGAAAAACACTAAAAATATAAGTTAAATTTGATGATAAAATATTAAAAATAACAGATTGACATGATCATGAATTAACGTTCTTTAAATCTTATTTAACCTTTAATAATTTTTGTTTCAGCTTTTAATTTGTGAATTGATACAAATTGAATTGCAGATAACCTTATCCCTTTTACTTGTTTAATTTGTATTATTTTTTAAGATTTAAAGCGATTGTATCAGCATAGTCTTATTGCTCGAATTTGTTTCCATCATATTCTGACCAGCAAGTGTTAGCTTTTTTTAACCATTCCTCGTTTTCACCATCCAGCTGCGCTAAAGCATTGTAAGCCCGAGCTTGGCTTTTTGAATTTTCATTACTTGTTACCTGATCATCACTATGTTGGAGATATCTTTCGATCATATCAACAGATTCCTTTAGTGCTTCCTAAGCATCTTTTGCATTTCCCATTTTGAAATTTATGTATCCGTAATATCGATATAACTGATAGTACAGGAGAACTGGAGGCACTAAGCTTTATTACAGTACAGCTAACGCTAATTACAGTTGTCTTATACTATTGTAGAGATCATTATTTTTCTAGAGTTTTTGAGCGATTCTGGCTTTAATTTTAGCAAGGAGCATGCGAATGTTATCAGATTTTTTAGGCACACTCAAATCTAGCTGAAGGTAAAAGTCCTCATAGTGTTTTATATCGGCCTCTGCCTCTTCAAGCATTTTATAAATTTTAAAGTAGTTGATACTGTCCAAAGGATTGTTGGATTATTTGATCAAAGTATTAAATGCAAACATATCTTTATGTTTGTCGAAGGTAGTTCTAAGTGTTTAGAAGTCGATAAATGATTTTTCGCTAAAATAGAAAGGAGTTGAATAAATTGGAGATCTTTTGAAGATGATTGCTGAGAGCTTTGTGCACTTGTTGAGTAATCTATTCATGTATTATTATAAGATATTCCAGGTAATTGATGTTAATATTGATTAATTATTTTTAATTTATGACAGTATGTTGATCACCAAACTATACAAAAGGATTGAAAGATAAATAGAGATCTTTTAAATAAACTAATATTGATGACTTTTAATATTATCATATAGCCAACTTAATGCGATATTAATATTTTTAATCTATATTCTCTGGAAATGTTGAATTGTTTTAACAAGTGATCGATAATTTTACATAAATTATAGTGTGATATTGATCAATTCTATATTTTATCATATAGATGTCCCATATATTATAGTTTTATTTCCATGTTCACTCGCATCAATATTCAACTATTCATTATTGGCATGCAATTTAAACTCTATATCATAATATTTGTACATTCAGATTATTCAGCAAATTATCTTCCATGTTTCTCTTCCAAATGTAGAATATACCTTTCAGCAGCTTCCAGATGAGCCCCAATCTCTTTAATTTAATTTTCGTAACGATTGATAATCTAAATATTTCTCAAATCTCTTTGAATATACTCTTGCAATTCAGGAACTTTAGCAATTTCACTCTTCAAGATTTCAATTTAATGATGAGCCTCGGTCAACTGTGCAGCGACCTAATTAAACTGTTGAGTCATACTCTTAAGAGAATTTTCCTCTTAGACTAGTAATTCTTTAATTTGATTCAAGTATTCATCTTTTTGATTGAGCTGTTCCAATAAATTTTTATTTTGCTCCTTTAGGTTATTAATTGATTGCGACAAAACATCATTACCTTTAGCGCAAGAAGTCGAGCGAGTAACAACATGAAGATTGGTTTTAGTAACCCGAACTTCTTCACCTTTCCTTCTAGAGGCATTAAGTATTGATTCCTTTTCCTTAGCAATCTGTAATCGTTGATCCACGAGATTAAAAGGAGAATATCTCAAATTAGTTGATATGTTCACTCTTTTTACTTATTACAGCTATTCTGTCACTTGTTACAACTTAATTCTGGAATTTTATAATGAACGCATTTGCTATTCAGGATTAGATTGTTTAATATCTTTCTCGGCTTCTCTCAAAGCCGTTTTGGCTTGTTAGTAATGAGACTTAGTTAGATCCTCCATTTGAGAATAGTAACGAGAATCAGTAAGTTATATTTTTCTGCTTGGAGAGGCGGGTTCAAATTATTTCAAAACTATCATCATCTTTTAATACTAGTTTTTATAATAGCGGTGTTCCTTCATGATATTTTCATAATTATCCATGTTCATTTTTAACTATTAATTATGTGCTTTTAATACATCACAATCTCTAATTAAACGCTTAATATACTCTTAAGCCTCAAAATCTTGAACCTTCCTCAATTTATTTGGAGAACTTGCTTGGTACTTTTCAATGTGACTTTAAGTCATTTTTAGATTTGTAGTTGTATCAGAAAGCTGCAGATTTAATGAATTAACTTTTTATTTTAGCTGATAAATCATCTACTGATTACTTTTCATCACTCTTTAATTATTTTGCCGCTGATTTTATTCTTCTGATAGTTTTTTTAACAAATGATTTCTTTCCTCTTTCAATTTTACATTTTCATTATTTAGTTGTTTCTATATTGAAGTTAAAGAAAATAAATGCTTCTTCAGTTGTTCAATTTGTGTGTTATAATTTGCAATTTGAGTTGCAAATTGCTTGTTCATTTTGGATATATTGGTGGCTTAGAGCTAACTTTGATGAGCCATTACAGTGAACTTACGTTTGTATTAATCTTGAACAATATTCAATTGTTTGATATTCTATTGATATGATTTGTTTAACTTAGCAATTTTTTCTTCAGCTATCTTCAACTGACTATCATCTTCATTACATTTAGTATTTAGCCTATTCACTTCTGAAAGCAAAATAACAACCTGCATTGATTTTTTGCCATAAAGTCTCAAGAGGTCATTATAGATTTGCCTATCCACTATATTTTAGCTATCCTTGAGGTGAGAAAATTATTCATTCTTTGTATGAATCTATTACCAATCATTATATAGTTTATTTAATTCTGTTATTAAATTGGAGTTCTCCTATTCCTTTTGAATAAGCTATTGCGAATACTTTTATTTTTCAACCTCAATTTCTTCAATATGTTCAGTGAACTTCATAATTGTTTATTTAAGGTCGCAGTTTTATCTCTAAATAGAACCATCATCCTGGTAAGAAGTATTGATATTATCTCCATTTGATTTTTTAGTATCCAGATAACTCAACCGCTGTTAGAGCGTAGTAATTCTTTGATCTGCAAAAAATAGCTCATTCTTCTTGTCATTTAATTTAATTTGCATCTGAGTAATTTGTAATCTTAGATCATTAACTTCTCTCAACTTTATTTGCAAATTTTAATTTTCACATTTATAGGTTTAAATAGTTGAATTTGACCTTTCAGTGTTTTGCTCAAAGCCTTTAATTTTATCAGTAAGAGTTATCTTCTATTTTTACAAAAGCTATATTTTCGATTTCAACTCTCCAACTGACAGAAAATATCGCTAAGAATTAAGCTGAGGAAGAGGTATTTTAGTTTATTTTTTGCCGATATTAATAGATGGAATATTATGCTGTTGGCAAACCCATCGTTGATTCCATTCATTTAAATTGACATATGGTAGCTCAGAATATTTATTTCTATCTGAGTATATAGAGGTATTATGTATTTAGATCAACCCATTGATGTGATTAACATTTTCAGCTGAAGGAGAGTAGCTTTATTGAAATTTTGATAGTATCTTGTGAGAAATATCTCTAATTTGAGCAATTTGAATGTCTTTTTCAGCCAGCAAGCCTTGATATATCCCAATTATTTTCTACTTTTATGCTAACCAAGTTTTGTATTGATTCAGTTGACCAATATTTTGTTAAAGATTCAGCTCAGGATTAGCTATAGTTGAAATACTATTTCCCAGAGGCCTCCTAAAAGAATATTTAATTTGATGATTTGAGTCTCCTCCTTGCCTTGGACTGGCCAATGGACCTTCTCTTCCAATGATATGTGGCCAATTAACATAATTACACTACTATACTTGAGGTTCATTAGAATTGTTGTGAAGGACGCCTAATTCAGGAAAAGATCGAATAGTGGAGAAAATTGGATTGCCTGGTGTCGAAACTAGCTAATGATAGAACTGACGGCTTTCCATTTAGTTAAATAAAATTATGAAATAAAAATAAAATTGGTCCTTTGTATATTTCAGGAATAATAAAAAGACTGTACAAGTTGAGGCCAACTATTTCAGATGGACTGCTCCTTATTTTTTCCAATCTTTCAGATGGAAATGAATATTTTTTTGCAGCATAGTAATGGAGCTAATAAATAATATAATAAAAAGATTAATTCCAGTTTCTAAGTTTTCATCGTTTCTTGAACTGAACCACAATATTCTGATATTTCCAATCGATAATATTGATAATCCTTTAAAAAAGAGTCTGTTCCGAACAAAAAAATCGGTAATTAACATAGTTATTTTTATCAATATTTTATTCAATAAAATTATTCTTTGCCATCATTCCAGTGGATAAATACCTCCTATTTTTGTTCTCTTGCTTTTTAACTATTGAATTTTTTTCTCTAAATCTTTTTTATAGATCTTTTGGATTTTTCCTATTGATGGTGTTATGAGACATAGTTTCATCACTTAATCTTTATTAAATGTGTTCTGGATTACCTCTTTTTTCATAGTAGCTGTCTTTTTCTTAATGGTTTATCAAATATTTTTTAACAAACTTTCTTAAATCAAATTGGAAAAAATGACGAAGGTTTTGAGTCACGATTAAAGATAGCTTTGAGCTCAGCGAAAAGGTTTTCTGAACATATTCTTGTATTGGCATGTTTTAATTTATAAATGTCTGCAATCTGAATTTTCTCCACTCCCAAAATTACTATTGTTTCCTGGCAAACTACTAGAATTTCTTTTATGATGATTGTTACATGCCTTTTAACAACTAAGATGTCTCTAAGAGTAAATTGAATGGAGAGGCTGAAAATATTTATCAAAGATTTTTTAGTTTATAAAAAACGTAATATTAATTTAAAGTTAATTCTAATTTATTCTTTTATAGTGAGACAGTTTAAAATATAATTTAAAAATAGTTTGCAGCACATCCAAGGTTATCAGGATAGTTATCACGATACAATAATACTAAGATTTATGTATTTTATTATATTTAGTAACTCAACCCGAGGATCATAAATATTTTAATCCATTTATTGCTGCAAACTCCTCATCTTGTATATCCACTGTATAATCAAGCCTCGTCATTTTCCGTTTCTGTTTATAGGAGCAGTATTTGTTCTTTCACATTATTCTTGCATCCTTAATAATAGATTTGTTTATCAGTTAACGAAGGAGAAAATATATAGGAACAAATCAATCAACAAATAAGAGAAGAAAGCAAATATATCTTTAAAATTTGTTAATTATTGGCAAAAATCAGGATAAAATAAAATAAAGACAAATTGCTGATTATCTTCTCGCTTTAATTTTATAAGAATCACAGTTTATTATGGTTAAACTATGCAAAAAAGAATATATTGGTACATTTAATAACATAATTTATTTATATTTCCTGAATTGTACAGTTACAACGTTTATTAATAATTAACTCTTCCTCTGAGTTTATAATAAATAAGGGATATCATAAAATATCTTACAATATGGAAAACGAAAACAAAATATAACTAACAAATGAATAATTTACACAACTATAAATTTTTATATCGGCCAGAGGATTGCTTGATATGGATTTTTTCTCAAAATCCGATCCTTATGTCAATGTTTTTATCAAAAATAATAAAAAAAAGGGCTCTAATCAATCCTGGATTCTTTTGGGTAGAACTTAAACTATCGCCAATAATCTCAATCCCAATTTTAAAAAATCTTTTTTGATTAATTATATTTTTTAGGCAAGACAGGAGATAAAATTTTAGGTTTACGATGAAGATGATAAAATAAATTCTAAAAATGATGATTTTATAGGCAGTATATAAACTACTATTGGGGCATTGGCTGGAGCTAAACATCAAACATCTATTCTCCAACTATCGAAGAAGGGAAAAAATAATACTGGAAAATTAATCATCAGATTAGAGCCTTGCAGCAGTGTAAAACGTATAATTTGAATGATTTAGATAATATTCGAATGAAATGGCGAGCAAAGATACCTAGTTCAGCCTCTTGGTTTAGCTTATGGTGGTGGAATAGAAGCAATTCTTATCTTAAATTTATGAAAATAAGAC
>Ga0302186_10000037_pt1 | contig 125386 bp, 120 predicted proteins | sample II_Bog_E1_2_FD_198782 | JGI IMG/M metagenome (GOLD analysis project Ga0302186, IMG submission 198782) | Peat permafrost microbial communities from Stordalen Mire near Abisko, Sweden - II_Bog_E1_1 | ecosystem: Environmental > Terrestrial > Soil > Wetlands > Peat | place: Sweden: Abisko...
CTATTTTGTTAAATATAGTTAGCCTTAGCGGTCTCAAATTGATATTTGAGTTTTTTTCTTTATATGAAGAGAGGTTGTAGTTAATGATTCGTGTTGCTGGCGTTATTTTGCCACCTAAAAAGCATATTAAAATAGCATTGTTGAGCGTTTTTGGAATTGGTTTAACTAGGGCTTTACAAATTTGTCAGAAAATCAATCTAAATCCTGCTACTAAAGTATCTGAGTTGACGGAACAGGCGATCAAATCGATACAACAAGCAGTTAGTGAGTTTCAAGTTGAAGGTGATTTACGTAGAAAAGTATCCATGGATATTAAAAGGCTAAAAGATATAAAGTGTTATCGTGGATTAAGGCATAGACGTAGATTGCCGGTACGTGGCCAAAGAACTAAAACTAATGCTCGTACAGCTAAAGGGCATAAAAGAGGCGCTGATAAATAAAAACTTCCAAATAAAATGATAAAATTTAGGAACGATAATGGCTAGTCAATCAAATACGCAAAAGCAATCTAATAAACAATCAGCTGCCGGAGAAAAGAAACCTAAGAAAGCTAAAAGAAAAGTTTCTAGCGGTAAAGTGTATATTATAGCTACTTTTAATAATACTTTAGTACATATTACAGATACCGAAGGAAACAAACTTAGTGGGTCATCTGCTGGTAGTCAAGGATTTAAAGGATCTAGAAAAAGTACTCCTTATGCAGCACAAATTGCAGCACAGCACGTGGCTCAATTCGTGAAAGAAAATTTCAATATGATTTCTGTTGATATTATCATTAGAGGTCCTGGTCCTGGTAGAGAAGCTGCGGCAAGGGCATTAGCAACATATTTTAAAGTTTTATCTATAACGGATGCCACTGGTATTCCGCATAATGGTTGTAGAGCTAGTAAAGAACGTAGAGTGTAGAAAATCCTAAAGAAGAAATAAGGGCTTATTTATTATGGCAAGACGTATTGGCGCAAAATGTAAAGTTACCAGAAGAATTGGGGCTGATATTTTTTTAAAAAAATTAGGCGGTAGAGATATTGAAACTAAATGCAAACTATCTCATCCTCCCGGTCAGCATGGAGCAAAAAAGAGTAGAACTTCCGAATACGGTTCTATGCTTAAAGCCAAGCAAATGATGAAGTTCATGTATGGCGTTTTAGAACGGCAATTTCGTCGTTATTATGAAGTGGCATCCAAGCTCAAAGGAGCAACCGGTGAGATGTTATTATTAATTTTAGAAACCAGGTTAGATAACGTAGTATACCGTATGGGTTTTGGATCAACTAGAGCTGAAGCTCGGCAATTAGTTCGTCATAAATCCATATTAGTAAAACAAGCTGGGGATGAGTCTGTAGCTAGAGTAGTTAATATTCCCTCTTATTCTGTAAAACCAGGTGACATCATTGAAGTAAGAGAAAAAAGTAAATCTCAAGTTAGAATTAAAGATGCATTGCGAGTTGCAGAAGGCTTAGGATTTGCAGATTGGTTAGAAGTAGATCTTGGACAAATGAGCGGTGTTTTTAAAAGATATCCTGATAGAAAAGATTTACCATCAGATATTAATGAACAATTGGTAGTGGAATTATATTCCAAGTAATTTTTTTGATAAATTTGTTTAAATTTTTGTTTAAATTTGTAGGAGATAGTTAATGGCAGAGACTGTTAATGGGTTATTAAAGCCAAGTATCATAAGCGTACAAGAGCATAATTCTAATCAAGCAACAGTTACTCTTGGTCCATTAGGAAGAGGGCTAGGTTACACTATAGGCAATGCATTAAGACGCGTATTGTTAGCTTTTATTCCTGGTTGTGCCATTACTGAGGTTAGTATAGAAGGTGTTGTACACGAGTATTCTTCTAAAGAAGGTATACAAGAAGATATTATTAATATTTTACTAAACCTAAAAGGAGTCTACTTTCAACTAGAAGGTAGAGATGTGGTTGAGTTAGTATTACATAAAAAAGGTGAAGGTCCAGTATTGGCTGGTGATTTTCAATTACCTCACGATGTTACAGTTTGTAATCCAGAGTATGTTATAGCTAACATGGCTCATAATGGCGAGTTAAATATGACTGTCAAGGTAGTTCGTGGTCGTGGTTATGAACCTGCTAATCAACGTTGGTCCTCTAAAGATGAAGTTAAACCATTAGGATGGATGCATTTAGATGCGTCTTTTAGTCCTATTGATAAGGTTAGTTATAGAGTAGAAAATGCTCGTGTTGGTAATAAAGCAGATTTGGATAAATTAATAATTGACGTAGAAACTAATGGTACTGTAAGTGCTGAAGATGCTATACGTACGGCTGCTAAAATTTTAAATAATCAATTAGCAGTGTTAATAGAATTACAAGACGAACAAAAGAAAGAACCAGAGAAAGTAGAAACTTTTAGTATTGATCCTTTATTATTACGTCCAATTGATGATTTAGAGTTAACAGTTAGATCTACTAATTGTTTAAAAGCTGAAAATATTTATCAAATTGGTGATTTAGTTCAAAAAACAGAAGTCGAGTTATTAAAAACTCCTAATTTAGGTAAAAAATCTCTTACAGAAATCAAAGATGTTTTAGCCTCTAAAGGTTTATCTTTGGGAGTGAAATTAGAAAATTGGCCAGTTGGCGGTGAAGTTACGCTTGCAGCTAAACAATAGAGGTGTTTTATGAGACATAAAAATAGTGGTAGAAATTTAAGCAGAAATTCTAGTCATAGAAGATTGATGTTGTTGAATATGGCAAAATCTATTATTCAGCATGAATTAATTAAAACTTCATTACCAAAAGCTAAGGAATTACGTCGAGTAATTGAACCTTTAATAACTTTAGCAAAACAAGATACCGTTAGTAATAGACGTTTGGCTTTTGCTAAATTAAGAGACAAAGAATTAGTCGCTAAATTATTTACTAATTTAGGACAAAGATTTAAATTGCGTCCTGGTGGTTATTTAAGAATTTTAAAATGTGGTTTCCGTAAAGGTGATAGCGCTCCAATGGCGATAGTAGAATTACTTGATAGAAGTGTCCAAAGTTTAAAAGAATCTGCTTAAAAATATTACATTATTTTTAAGAGAAAATTATTTGTTTGCGTTTATAAATTACAGATCAAAAATAGCAAGTAAACTATGCAACAGATCCAGCAGTCACAACCCAAGCCCTTCGGAAAGCTTAGGAACTTTTTTTGGCCAATATATGATTATGAGCTAAAAAAACTTGTTCCAATGTTTATATTATTTTTTTTAATTTCTTTTGTTTATAACTTGTTACGAGCCATGAAGATTGCTCTTATCGTAACTGCCAAAGGATCTGGGGCTGAAATAATATCTTTTTTGAAAATTGGTGGGGTACTGCCTGGCGCGTTACTGTTAACCTATATATTCACTAAATTAATTAATAAATTTAGCCGAGAACAGGTTTTTTATACTATATTAACTGGATTTTTGCTTTATTTTACTTTATTTTTATTAGTTTTATATCCGAATCACGAATATTTACGATTAGATTGCTTGGCTGATTATTTAAAAGATAATATTTTAACGGGACCAGGTTTTAAAGGATTTATTGCAGTAATAAGACATTTTAATTTAAGTATGTTTTATGTTCTATCAGAAATGTGGAGCACAGTGGTTTTATCCACTTTGTTTTGGGGCTTTGCTAACGAAGTTACTAAGGTTGACGAAGCTAAACGATTTTATGCAATATTTGCTTTAGGTGCTAATTCATCTGGAATATTTTCTGGTTTGTTTGCAAATGTGGTTCGTAAAGTTGCCTATAACCCGTTACTACCGTTTGATCCTGCTAATCAATGGGTATTTTACCAATTAAGTGCGGTATTGGTTTTCGGTATATTAATTATAGCTTTATTTTATTGGTTAAATAGATCTGTATTTCATTTAGAAAATATACAAAGTTTACAAATACCTAAAAAGTCTAATAAAATTTCTTTAGTAGAATGTTTTAAATATTTAGCTAATTCTAAGTATTTAACATATATAGTAATTATCGTTATAGGTTATAATATTGTTTATAATTTATCTGAAACTATGTGGACAGCCCAAGTTCAGCAAGTGTATCAAAGCAGTAAAGATTTTAATGCTTACATGAGTAAAGTTACGTCAATAACTGGAGTCATTGCGGTGCTATTTGCATTTATTTTATCTGGCAACGTGATCCGTTATTGTGGTTGGACAATTACTGCTTTAATTACTCCAGTTATTTGGTTAGTAACAAGTGTTGGATTTTTCTCGGGGATAGTTTTTAACGGTAGCTTGTTCGTTAGTATAGTTTCTACGTTTATATCTAATCCAGCTAATTTCTTTTTGTTTTTAGGAACACTACAAATTTGTTTCGGTAGGGCATGCAAATATACTGTATTTGATGAAACTAAAGAAATTGCGTTTATTCCATTATCCAAAGAAAATCAACGTAAAAGTAAGGCTGTAGTGGACGGGTTGGCTTCTAGATTTGGCAAATGTGGGGGAGCGTTAGTTTATTTAGTATTATTTATGTTAGTTGGAGATATTTCGAATACGGTTCCTTATATCGCAGTAATTATATTTGTAGCAATTGTTATGTGGATCTACGCAGTAATTGGGCTTGGTAAAATTATAGATACGGTTATTCATGAATCAGATCCGAAATCAGATCCAAATGTTGAACCAGAGCATGAATCATATTTAGAACGTTCTAACAATGCTAATAACAATATAGATCAAAATTTATCTATGCAAAGTGATGATTCCGACATCTCTTCTGTGTCATCTTGTATTATGGTGCCTAGTAAATAAAGGGCTACTATCTTCTTTTTTTGCATTAATTATATTATGTGCTGTAATTATTGTGTGTATAAAATGAGGGATAACTTTATGCCATTAATTAATACTCTTTTAGATTACCCAATTAAATTAATTAAAAAATATATTGAAGAAAATCAGAAATTTACTCAAGAGAATCAAAGCATGAGTTTTCGTCAAAGCTTGATGTTTGGTGTTCATAAATTACTTGGGCAAAATATCACTTTAACTGGCTATAAAGTTGAGGCTGCTACAAAATTTATAGGATTATTAGAAAAAATATTATCTAATAATGATGATGAATTAAGAACCCAATTTTCTAGAACATTAACTGCAGATCCTGAGGCGCTAACTGTAATTGATATAAGCAAAAAATTAGAGAATCAATTAAGCGAGCTATTAAAAAAACAATTATCAGAGATAAGAACAAAGATTAATTTAGAAAAACAAAGCATAGAAACTATAAGGGGGGTACAAAATAATACTCAAAAAGGATCATATGATGCAATATTAATAGTTTTTTCCAATTGTGTATCATTTATGTTAGATCGTTTAAGCTATACAGCATATATTCTAAATTTAGAATCGACGCAACCAGATGATAATAAAACTAAGGTGCTTCTTTATTTAGAAGAAGCTTTGTTTAAGATAATGTTAAATCAATTTTTACAAGAACAAAGCGCTATTTTAAGTGAACCAGTAAAGTTTGTTCATGCTCATGCCGAGTCATCGGCTAAGATATTAGCTGATACTATACGGATGATGCGTACTATTGTAATAGTCGATCATAATAATCAAGAGGATCTAAATATTATTCAATTGGATTATTTAAGCATTATATTAAGCGGATTATTATCAAAACTTGCCTTAATGGAACAATCGGTTGGTATTCAAGAAATTGTAGAAGACATAACAAAATTAAATAGAGCAATCGAAGAACAAAAAACTAATTACGAGCAAGCGCAAAAACATAAACAATTGTATGGAAGTGAAACAAGTAGTGATCTTGCTATTGAGCCATTTGAAGAAATAGAAGGTGATCTGTTGACAGAAAATCCTATATTACAAGGTTGTGACATAAAGTTATCAGTTTTACCACAAGTAGAGTTAAAAGATAAAGAACCGATCTTATCGCAAGTTGAGATAAAAGAACCAGATCCATTACCAACATCTGCTGAGCAAGTAGCCACTTTACAGGTTGAATCAAAAGATCCAGGAGATCCAAGGCATTCAGATCCACTGTCCCAAGTTGAGTCAAAAGAGACAGATCCATGTACTGCCTCATCATCTAGTGCGTCATCCACATTGTCACGAACGTTATTACTATCGTCCCAAGCACATACTTCTAGTTCGGTATTTCAATATGGCCAGCAAACAATTATGGATGCAGCTAATTTCAGTATAAATAAAAATAATAAATGGTCTAAACCTCAAAAAAAAATAACATAATATTTAAACAGCTCCGTATTTATTTACGCACCAACGCCGTTATTTTGTAATATTAAGGTACTTTAAAATCATGTTTTATATTTATTCAATATTCTTTGCAATAATTTTATTTGTTATAGGTAGATTTTTAACCAACAAAATATTACATATTGGTTTTTATTGTTTGATTGGGTGTGTATTATTTGTGTTAATGATTGCAGGTGGTGGAGTAATAAATGATGCCTACGAAAGGCTAGCTAAATTTAAAGAGTTAGAAAATACTAACCAATTAGCAATCGTTAAAAAAAATCTATCAACTGCTGATGGTATGTTTAAAATTGATTTAGAGCAGTTTAAAAATTCTGATGAGTTTTTACAATACATCCATGGTCATGAGCATGCTGCAATTATAATTCAACATCTATTAATAGGGTTTTTTATGGTTGTTATATTTGAACTAGCTTGTTGGGTTTATTATAGTAACAAATAGTAGTTTGGCAGACTAATGTTGACCAGAAAAAAACTAGTGTGCCTGAATGATGCTATGTTGTTCCAGGCAACACAGCATGACCTCTAACAAAAATTAAATTTTTATTATTTTTGGTTCTGTTAAAACCCAGCCATTTCACAGTTTTCCGTCCAACATGTAGTATGGAAAATGCTTCTCTTCTCACAACAACCTACTCTAAACATAACCAATTTTTCGTGTATAAGAATCATCTTGATTCGTAAAAATACCTTTAAATATTTGTTTTTTGCGAAGAATGATTTTATATAACTTTATCCATTCAAATTTGGTAAGTGGCTTAATTTTTACATTATTATCAAAATTATTTGTTAACAATGTTCGTACTACCTTTCTTGTGTTTCGTTTATTAAGCATAACAATCACCCATTTTGCCATTATAGATAACCACCATTTATTTTTAATATAATTTTCATGAACACTGCTAGTATTACTTTTTTAAATTTTATAAAGTCTATTACATTAATAAGCATTTAAAGCACAAATAATATTATTTAATTTAAAATAGCAACTCTAAACAGCATGAAAATTTTTTATAAATTCTTGAATCAATCTTAACTTTTATTGTATATGCAAGTTACAAAAAAAATCAAGCTTTTTTAATATGGTTTAGCGCAAACAAAAAGACAACCATAATTACATATTAATGTGAAGCTATTTTATGAATTTAAACTATTGTTATGCTAAAAAAATTTTAGAAATAGCACCCGGCTGCTCTGTGACCAATCTGGGTAATAAATAACCAGGTACTTTACCAGCTAATTCAGAAAATATTTGCTTAGCTCTAGGCAAATCTACATCAAAATGAGTAGTGCCACTTACGTGATCTAGCATATGTAAATAATATGGCATTATTTTGATTTCAAATAATTTTTTACTTAATGTTGCGAGTACATCTGAATTATCATTTATATTTTTTAATAATACTGATTGATTTAGTAAAACTATTTTAGTGTTATGTAAAATTTTAAAATGCTCAGCCACTTCTTGATTAATTTCGTTAGGGTGGTTGCTATGAGTTACTAGCACTATATTAAATCTTGAATTTAATAAAATATCCAATAACTCTGCCTCTAGTCTAGAAGGTAATATTATTGGAATGCGTGAATGAATTCTAATAGTTGTAAGATGATGGATAGGTTCTAGCAAGCTAAACAATTTTTTAAAATAATTATTAGATGCAATTAATGGATCACCACCACTTAAAATCACTTCATATATACTTCTATCCACCGCAATATAGTTAATAATATCATCTAAATTTTTTCCGCCAGCAATATTAGAGTTATAATGGAAATTTTGTCTAAAACAATATCGACAATGAATAGCACATGATTTAGATCCAAGGATCAGTACTCTTCCTGGATATTTATGGATTAAACCTGGAATTTTATTGAAAGTTTTTTCTTGTAATGGATCTTCTAAATAATTAATAGCAGTTATAGCTTCATTTTTACTAGGTAAAATTTGTAGTAACAAAGGATCGTGAATATCATTGTGGCGTATACGACGAATAAAGCTTTTAGTAGCTAATAATGGAAGTTTGTTAGTTTTTTGATCTCCAGTAAATAGCGCAGCATCTAAGTCGAGCAACTTAAATAATTCTAAATAATTTGTTATAGATTGTTTTAATTCTAATTGCCATTGGTCCATAATGGAGTATTTTGTAGAATTAATAAATTATTGCAAGTAAAGATGGAGATCTATTTATGGGTGTGTATAGCACAAGTGAATTTAAACCTGGGTTAAAGGTTATTTTAGATGGAGAGCCATACACTATTGTAGAAAATGAGTTTGTAAAACCAGGAAAAGGACAAGCCTTTAATAGAGTCAAATTTCGTAATTTAAAAACCGGAAGAATGTTAGATAAAACATGTAAATCTGGAGAAACAGTAGAGGCTGCAGATGTTATAGATCTGCAATTACAGTATTTATATAACGACGGCAATGTTTGGCATTTTATGGATCCCCAAAGTTATGAGCAATATGAAATTAATCAAACGGTAGTAACAGATGCGGCTAAATGGCTTAAAGAGCAAGATATTTGTGCAGTAACCTTATGGAATCATGCAGCAATTATGGTTAGTCCGCCAAATTTTGTAGTTTTAAAAGTTATCAGCACAGATCCTGGACTGAAGGGAGATACATCTGGTGGTGGTAGTAAGCCAGCAACAGTCGAAACTGGAGCAGTAATTAAAGTGCCTTTATTTATCCAAATTGGTGATTTAATTAAAATTGATACTAGGACTGCGGAATACGTCTCTAGAGCTAAATGATTTGCATGAAGTTAAATAAAACAACTAATTATACAAATCTATGGCAACCAACAGCAAATTTATCGTTAATTAAGCAACGTGCAGTATTGCTAGCCAGTATTAGAGAATTTTTTAAACAACAAAGTGTTTTAGAAATAGAAACTCCACTGTTATGTCAGCATGCAGCTACATCATTACATATTGATCCAATAGGTGCTTCTGGTCGATTTTTGCAAACTTCTCCAGAATATGCCATGAAGCGATTATTATCGGCTGGAAGTGGAGATATTTTTCAGCTTTGTAAGGCATTTCGAGGTTCAGAAATCGGTAATTTACATAATCCAGAATTTACTATCTTAGAGTGGTATAGGGTTGGTTTTAATCACCATCAATTAATAACAGACGTCGATAATTTATTAAATAATATTTTATCTGATGTTAATATACGTTATAAAATTAATAAAATTAGTTATCGAGAAATTTTTATTAAATATTTAAAATTAGATCCAGTATTATCTAGTTTATCTGAACTGAAAAAATTAGTAATTAATAATATAGAACTATCTGAACAATTTAAAATTTCTATAAATAAGGATAATTTTACTAAAAAAGATTGCCAAGAATTATTGTTTAGTAATTGTATAGAGCCAAAAATATCTAAAAATCATACAATATGGTTTATTTATGATTATCCTGTAGAGCAAGCAGAATTATCTAATATTACAACAGATCAAGATGGAGCTAAGATTGCTGAACGTTTTGAAGTCTATGTTAATGGTGTAGAGATAGCTAATGGATACCATGAATTATTGGATGCTACGCTGCAAAAAAACCGGTTTTTAGAAAATCAGCAAATGCGACAAAAACTGGGTAAACCACATTTAGAAATAGATCCTTATTTAATAGAAGCATTGCATTTTGGCATGCCAAATTGTAGCGGGGTAGCATTAGGTGTAGATCGTTTGTTAATGATTAAAACCCAGGCTAAATCTATACGAGATGTTTTGTGTTTTCCGTGGGATGTAGCATAGAATTCATGAAAATATACTATATTTAATTTGTAGCTATATTTTCTATTATTTATAAATATAAATAATTTATTTTATTAAAAAAGCAGGAACCTTTATGCCCAACATTCCAGATACCTCATCTATACGGAATATACGTTATTTAACTTGCCAAGGCGGTGGGATGAAGGGTATAGGTTATGTTGGTGCTGTTGCAGAATTAGAGGCACAAGGTATTCTGGCTCAAATAGAGGAGGTTGCAGGTAGTTCGGCTGGTGGTTTATTTGCAACCTTGCTTGCAATTGGTTGTACTAAAGAAGAAATTGAACAAGAATTTGGTGGAATTGATTTTCGATCTTTTCAGGATAAAAGCGAACCAGGGTGGATAGAATCTGGAATTTCTAAGCATGCAAAAGTAGTAGATGATGTTGTTAAATTAGCGTTTAGTTCAGATTTAGGTATCTGGGAAGGAGACACTCTTAGTTATTGGCTTGGCTCCATTATAGCTAGAAAAACTGGTAATCCTAATATCACATTTAGAGAATTAGAAGAATTAACTAAGATACCTGGTAGTCAATTCAAAAAGCTTACCCTAACAGGCTCTAACGTTACTGATAAAAGAATAGAATATTATAATGCTTCTTTGAGTCCGGATATGCCTATTGTGCAAGCTGCAAGAATTTCCGCTAGTTTTCCGTTTGGGTTTAAACCAGTTACTAGCGTAGATCAATCAGGTAGGGAAACCTTAAAAGTAGATGGCGGTCTTTTAGAAAATTTGCCAAACGTGTTTAATAAAGAACCTTATGTGTCTGCAGATGGTTTAAATAAGTATGGAGGTAATCCTAAAGCTTTTGCATTGGCTTTTAAGGGAGAATCATCTGAGGATCAATCTATACCTGCAAATATAGTTCAATTTGGTGCAGCAGTAGTTAAGGCAAAACTATCTGATAAGAACGAGCAAAAAAAATATGGAGCTAATATTGCATTAATTAATACTGTTGGTATGGGTACTTTAGAGTTTGATGCGATTGAAGAAAAGCGTAATGCTTTAGTTGATTCAGGTAAACAGGCTATAGTCGATGCTGTTAATGAAATTTTAAAACAAGAAAAAGAAATACAACCAGATTATAAAACCATGTCGGCTGAAGAATTAATTAGAAAAGAAATAGCAATTATTGGCATGGAAAAAAATGAAACTGATGATAAACGGAAGAGGCAATTACAAGAACAGCTTGTACCTATAAGAAAAGCATTAAAGCAATTACAAGATACAGGTAAAATTAGCAAAGATCATATGGATTTGCTTAGAAATAAAGAACATAAACGTCTATCAATAATAGAAAAACGCAAAGATAATGCAAATTTAACTGATCAAGAATTGTTAGCAATTTGTGAACATCGTATCCGTGAATTACAAACAATAAATCAACAATTAATTGATAAAGTCCAAACAATAGAAACAGCAAAATCCGCTTTACAAGTTTATCAAGAAGATATTATATATAAATTTGAACAAGATAGTGGTTTTCGTGACAAGATTAATGCACTAAATGAAATAGAAGAAAAAATTTCGGAAAATTTAGAAAAGAAAAGTAATTTACAAGAAAATAACACTTTGAATGATGAAACAAAAAATGCACAACATGCAATTATCGACAAAGAATACGAAAAATTAAAGTCAGAAAAAGATAAGCATTTGCAATTATTCATGAAAACAGATGATGCCTTAAGTAAAAGTTTCTTTACTAATTTATTTGAAAATCGCAATGCAATAAATTTTTTTGTGCCTAATACTTTAGATAAACTTGAAAAGCACTTTTCTTTAGAAATTGATGCATGCGAACAACAGCTTGAAGGATCTAAAAAAACATTAGATCAATCCCAAAAAGAATTAACCAGCTTTTTGGAGCAACATAAACAAAATTTTGCAACAAGAAAAGATACTGCTATCAATTTTTCTGAATTGTTTGAATTTAAAAAAACCTTAGATCAAGCTATTAATAAAAAAACTACTCCACTAGTTAAATTAAATAATTTTCTTATACAAAAGATGCCAAAATTAAAAAGAATTATTACCCCATTTTTACAAGGAGCTGCTTATTTATCGTTTATAGCTTGGTTACCAATTGCAGCTCCAGTAGCTGGCGTTGCAAAAGCTGTGGAACATTTTAGTAAAAAACAAAAAACTAAAACTGCCGCTAATAATATAATAAATTTTTTTAGTTGTGCAGATTTGCAATTAAATACTAAATTACGTTATTTTAGAGACATAACAGGTAGAATTTTACGATCAAATAAATCTAATGAATATTTACCGAAATTATATGAACATTATTTTAATGGTAGTAATGTTAAATTAGATGAGTTTGTTAAAGAAATACAACAAGCTATTCCTAACACAGTAGTAGCTTCAAGAAAACCTGTAATCACAACTGCTCAACAAAAATCAATAGATCCGCCACAAGATCTAAATAAATTATCTATAAAAACTCAAACTACTAAGAGTAAAAAAATAAAGTTGGATCCAACTAAAAAAAATCCTAATGAATAATATATTCACTGCACCTGAGTTTTCAGTGCTATAAAAATAATGAGCTCTGTCTGAGCCCTGCGGAGTAGGACGAGTTAGTGAATTATTTTTATAGCACTGAAAACTCAGGTGCGTTAAGTTATACACAACGTAACTAAGTTATATTATGGCAATTTTTTCGCCCATTTTAATGATAGTATTGGGTTTTATATTTTCAGAAAAATTAATTTGATTATTTTCGAATAATACTATTACAGTAGATCCTAATTGAAACAAACCCATTTCTTCTGCTCGTTCCAATGTTATTTGACTATTGTTCTGATAATCCCAGGAAGTTATAGTGCGTGGTTTAGTAGGTGTTACTTGTCCATGCCAATTAGTTACTATGCTACCAACTATCATAGCTCCTACTAAAATAACAGCTATTTTACCAATTTTACTGTCAAAAACAGCAATTACTCGTTCATTTTTAGTTAATACATTAGGTATTTTTTGAACTGTTATAGTATTTACAGAAAATAACTTACCAGGAATATAAATCATTTTTTTTAAAGTAGCTTTTACTGGCATGTGTACTCTATGGTAATTGTGTGGTGCTAAGTATATAGTGATGAATTTACCAGCAGAGAAAGTTTGGCAATCAATTGTTGTATGTTGGGTTGCTAATAGGTTTGGTAGCGATAAATCAACCCCTTTAGTGTGGATTAATAAATTGTTTTTTATGTCGCCATACTGAGTAATGCATCCATCAGCTGGACTAATAATAGAGTGTTGGTTAGGATCTATGATCCTGGCAGTTTGATTTAATTTACGAGTAAAAAAATCATTATAGTTTTTGTAAGAAAATGGATTAGGTTGAATGGCTTCTTGTAAATCAACTGAATATCGTTTTAAAAAACAACTAATTAAAAAATTTTTTACCCAGGTAATAGAACAATTCGCTAAAAAATGAGCTAATTTGTTTGTTTGATGATGCGGTAATAAGTATTGTAAGTAAACCATCTGGGCATGATAACACTAAAGGTTTTATATATGAATGATGTTATAAACAATAATGAGCATAATTTAATTTGGGTTGACTTAGAAATGACTGGTCTTAATCCAGACAAAGAACATATTTTAGAAGTTGCAATTGTGATAACTGATCAAAAATTAAATATAATTGCAGATGATTTTGATATAATTGTTTATCAACCAGAAGAAAATTTAAGATCTATGAATGATTGGGTTAAAGATATTCATACTAAAAATGGATTGTTAAATTTAGTACCAAAAAGTAGTATTGACCTAGCAACTGCCGAAAATAGTGCATTAGAATTTATTCAAAAACATGTGGCAAAGCAAACATCTCCAATGTGTGGTAATAGCATTTGCTTAGATCGACGGTTTTTATTTAGGTACATGCCACGTTTAGAGGAATATTTTCATTATCGCAACCTTGATGTTAGTACAGTAAAAAATTTGGGATTATATTGGTTTCCAAAAAAAACCAAAGATTTTCAAAAACAAGACAGTTTACATCGTGCTAAAGACGATATTTTACAATCTATTAGTGAATTAAAATTTTATCGAGAAAATTTATTTGTTAAATAAACTTTAGATCTAATATCATGGTCGTTCGGCAGTTGAGCAAATAACCATCAACAGCCTCACCCCTTTAAGTTCAACTATAATTCACGCTTACCAGGTCCCTCTCCAACAAAAATTGTTGGAGAGGGTGGGCACCATATGCTCATATTAGCGTAATAATATCAGTAAAAATGCTATATACAAATAATTTGGTTTTCATTATTTTTTATATTATGAAAATAAAATATGTATCAAAGCAAACACCCCTCTCCAACAATTTTTGTTGGAGAGGGGTCTGGTAAGCGTGAATTATAGTTGAACTTAAAGGGGTGAGGCTTAGGCAGGTTATATCTTGTATATTGTAAAAAATTTATCAAAAGCATTTTCTTTGGTAGAATTGTTAGTAGTTATAGCAATTATAGGATTGTTATCAGCTGTTGCAATTCCTTCTTATAACCAATATATAATTAAAGCTAAAATGGTAGAATTTTTTGTTTTAGCAGACACTTATAAATTAAAATTAATAGAATCTATTATTAATGGTGAACAAGAAAAACAAGCTGTTAATTATTCTGTTAACAATCCAAGCAATTTGGTGGAAAAAATAGAATACCTAAATTTTGAAAACAAAAAACACGTATTAAAGTTTACAGCAAACATGAAAAACATTGGTATAAAATTAATTAATCAAACCCCATTAACTGTACAATTTATTGCTGAAGAGAATTCTCTTGGTAATTTAATAGTTTGGAGTTGTCAGTATAATGCAGGATATTCATTTATTATGTCAAAAAATTGCAAAGAAAAAGAAATTATTTAGAGATAAAAATATAGTATTTTGCGTGATGCTGCACCATTGCATGAATTTTTTCTTATACAAAACCTATGTTTTCCATGTATTATATAAAACAGGCTCTTAAAATTCATGTTAAATATACAGATCTATTAATTGTATAAGCACTAAAAAACAATAATCAATTTAATTGATATTGTGCGTATTTTTTATTTATTTTTTAATGATTAAAACAGTTAATAAAAAAATTAATAATAAAAATATGATAAAGGGGGTTTATTATGAGAACTATTAAGATCCAAGTTAAAAATTTTCATGGCAAAAAGCGTTATTGTGTGGCAGCTGCTAATAAAGAAGTTTATCTTACAGATAAAGAGGCTGGTATAATAGCTTGTTTGGTAGATGGGTTGCGTCCTAAGGAAATTGCATGGGAATTAACAACTAGCTTAAATACGGTTAACACACATTTAGCAAACATTAAAATTAAATTAGGTTGCATGAGCATTTTTCAGTTAGGATTGGTTTTAGGTAACGTAATAACCACGGATAATAGTATTTTTTCTAATAGGATGGCTCTTAAAACAAGTAATAATATTTAATTTGAATTATAATTTATTAATATGAACATTGAGGAATTATTGATTAATTTGTACGACAAAAAATCTGTTATTGCAATAGAACAGTTAGCAATAACAGATTTTAATATGTCTAATGCTTATTTACAGCAAAAAGCCGTTCAAGCAAGTGTCGATCAGTTATTGGAAAATTTTCCTGATGCCAAAAAAATTGCTGTTTTTTGTGGGGTTGGTAATAATGCTAATGATGGTTTACAAATTGCAGATCAATTAAAACTGCTTGGTTTTTCTGTACAAGTAATAAAAGCCGTTAACTGGACAAAAGATCCACAAATAGATGCAGATGTTATAGTAGATGCCTTATTTGGTATTGGAATTAATAGAAATATAACAGGTGTGTGGGAACAAATAATTAATCAAATCAATGATAGCCATATTCCGATTTTATCAATTGATATACCATCTGGCTTAGATCCAAATACTGGTAAAGTTTTAGGAGTGGCAGTTAAGGCCAATATAACTATAACGTTTGTGGGGTTAAAAAAAGGGTTGTTTACTGGCAAAGGTCGAGATTATAGTGGGGAAATTAAATTTAATAATCTTGGATTGCCAGTAGAAGTATATAAAGATTCCATCTGTAATGTTGTTCGATTAACTAATAACAGTTTTAAAGATATTTTACCAAAAAGAGCTCAATCTGCTCATAAAGGTGATTTTGGTAAATTATTAATTATGGGTGGGAAAGACGGTATGCAGGGTGCAGCTTTGTTAGCTGGTACGGCAGCATTACGTACAGGAACTGGTATAGTACATGTATTATCAAATAGCACTCATCCTGGATCAATTAATTTTATTTGTCCAGAAATACAATGGCATAATTTTTCTGAAATAAAGCAATTAAAAGATTTATTAGCGAAATCTACGGTATTATTGTTAGGTCCAGGTCTTGGTAATGATAAATATAGCAAGATTTTTTTTGATGAAGCTATGCAAAGTGATTTACCATTAGTGTTAGATGCTGATGGTTTAAATATGTTGTCAGAAAAATTTAATAATAATTTTAAAATCAGAAAAAACTGGATTTTAACACCACATTCTATGGAGGCTGCTAGGTTGTTAAATACAGATGTTGCAACGGTTGAAGCTGATCGTTTTGCAGCAATAGAACAACTAAGTCATAAGTATAAAGCTACTGTAATTTTAAAAGGTTCTGGCACATTAATTAAAATATATCAAGAAAATACTAATATGGAACATAACCCAATTTATCTATGTGATTTGGGTAACCCTGGCATGGCAACAGCAGGTATGGGTGATGTCTTAGCTGGAGTGATTGCAGCGTTTGTTGCGCAAAGACTTACATTAAAAGATGCTTGCAAGTTAGGAGTTTTTGTTCATGCTCTGGCTGGAGATTTAGCTGCAAAAGAAGGGCAAGTAGGCACTTTGGCATCAGATTTATTTGGATTTATTAGAAAAATTATTAATAATTTATAAATAAAAGCCTAATACTTTTAAACCACTTTCTATTACTTTATTAAGTAAACTTTTATTCAATAATAACAATAAAGCCTATAATATGCTAATGTTGTATTAATTAATAGGATAGGATGAAACTATATGTTGGATCTTCTTAATTTTTTGGATTTGATTACTAATCAAGATACTTGTTCTAAAGATACTTCTCCTAAAATAAACACTCTATCTACATCACCTGGACGTTCTAATTCACCAACAAGAGAAAAAATAGAGAAACGAGAAGGGCGTAGATTTATTTTTGTTGGTTCAATATGTCGTGCTCCATTTTTAGGTGGCAAAATTCCATTTTTTAAAAAATATCATCATGAAAGTATATATATTGGGGGAGATCGGATTGTAGAGGCGTTGGGAAACGAACAACAAATAGATGCGGCAATTTCTAAAGTATCTTTTATAGATTTGGATGTTAATATGATTATGAAATTGGCCGATGATTTACCGCCTTTTAATGGAGGTGTGCACGAAAACAATTTAACTGAGGAAGTATATGATGGCTATGGACAACACTCTGAAGAAATTGCTAAGCTAGCTAAAAGCTATGTTGGGTATGGTTGGACATATCATCCAACTAGAAATAATTGTCAACATTTTACATCAATGTGTCAGAAAAAAGGATTTTTTTCTGACGAGACACAATATCCTGAAGATCCTAAAGATCGTGTTAAAGAAGAAGTGACGCTTAAAACTGGAGACAAAAGACCAAGAATGTATTTTAACTTCTGAGTGGAGATCAGCTTTGGTTCGGGGCTGATACATCATAATATAGATATTTATATTTATATTATGCATAAATTAAAATAATGTGTTAACAATTAGTGTATCCAGAAGTATATTAAAATACACTGAACTCTAATAGTTAATCTAGGGGGGGATTATATGCCAATTGATCCGACACTTAAAACAATTATAGATAACGCTAGCCATTTAAGTCCGGTTGCTGCCGAGGCGGTAGCGCAAGAATTAGCATTTAGAGGAAAAACTGAAGAAGAATTATGGAGTGTATTATTTAGTCTTCAAGAAACCATAGATAATATGGAGCAAAATATTGATGCAATGCCATTCCAGGATCAAGTAACTGCTAAATTAAATCGAGATTTAACTTTAACAGAAACTTTGAATGAAACTATATTAGCTAAATATAAACCATCCAAAGGGACAATAACCTACCCATTAAAGTGCAATAAAATGACAGAGGCTATTACTGGTGCATTAGGGCTAATGTCAAAAAAATTCTCTGCCATTTTAGATGGTTCTATTATTAACTATGGATACGAATATCACTCTCAAGCAGATGATATAACAGTATTAGGCGAAAATAATGATAATATTTATGGCTGTTCTAAAGGAACCTTTTTAAAAACTGCTGCTTTAACTATGTATTTAGTTGCTAATCAAAAGACCCACTTATACCAAGCGGACTTTTCTCCATTAGTAGAGCATTCTTCATGGGTTGATACTTCTAGTATGGTACACGTAACTCCATTACCAGAAGGAATAGATTTACGTGCTTATTCAGAATTACATGATAATGAACCAAATTATAATGAATATACTTATATTTTTGATAATTACACTGCATCTAAGCAAGGCTTTGTATCTGTACATAGCGGTTATGCTTTTGGCGGGCACCGTAATGAGCCTCGTTATCCTCGGGGTAAATTATTTGGCCCAGAAGATTGTTCATCTTGGGTATCTAAGATTTTTAAATGCCCAGTTCAATTTTCTACATATGATCAGTTATATTATTATCGTAATCGTTTAATAAACCTTCGAGAAAAGCCTGAGGGTCGTGCTCCTAGCGAAGAATGGATCAATTCCACTGCTAATGTAGAAATGACTCGATTATTTGATGTAGTAAAAGTTCGAGATCCTCAGCAAGATATTAAGGCTGGTCAAATTTATTTTCATCGAGGTTTTTCCTTTAAAGATCAAGATGGTGAAGATAAGAAGGATATTAATATAGAAGATCTCTATAATTCTGATGGCTCATCAGGGCATACTGCGGTAATTTTAGGTTTTAAGAGTTATGCAGAAAATAGTAAAATTATAACTATGGCTTATAGCAGAGATATGCCGAAATTAGAAGGGTTTGGGATACAGGAATTTGATGTGCTACCAACATCTGTAGATCCTGCTCGATCAGTAAAGAATAAAAAACAAGTAGCAATCTTAAAGCCTAAGTTATAATTAATAATACATTATTAATATTTTGTTATTAATTTATGAAAGATGTTTTTTGGATCTCGCTAAGATAATAACTTAGCGAGATTGTTATTTGTAGTAAGCATCTATAATGCAAAAAAATCAAAAAGAATATTTTGGATCCAAGAAAGCGGTGGCCCCATTATTGCAGAAAGTACGCTAGTATACATTAAAATCATTAAAATAATAAATCCATATTGTTCAATATACCCATAAGCTTTAGCTAGATGAGCTGGTAATAAGCTTGAAACAACTCGACTGCCATCTAATGGTGGAATTGGAATTAAATTTAAAACCATTAATAAAAGATTAATAGAAATTCCAGCATAACCCATATGTACAAAAAATAATTTAATGACAGGTAATAATGTTATTTGGCGAAATAATATTACTGCCATTTTAGTAAATATGGCCCACATAATTGCCATTAAAAAATTAGAAATTGGTCCGGCAATTGCAACTAATGCAGTATCTTTTCTAAAATTTTTAAAATTGCGAGAATTTATAGGTACAGGTTTTGCCCAACCAAAAACAAAACTTCCCATTAACAAACACAATATAGGCATAATAACTGTGCCAACAAGATCAATATGTTTAAATGGATTTAATGTTAGGCGCCCTAACATTGCTGCTGTTCTATCTCCCAATAAATTTGCGACCCAGCCATGGGCTACTTCATGTACTATAATTGCCAGCAATACTGGTAACGTCCAAATAGCAATTGATTGCATTATGTTTAAATTATTCATGCTTTTAATACACCTAAAATTAAATTGTGATCATTATATTTATTTATATAAAATTAAAAAAATAACTTTAATCCAATCAACATCGTTATCCAAAAAATAACAGTCATCCATCCTCCGACTTTTATAAAATCATCCCTAGAGTATCCACCGGGTCCTGCAATTAAAGCATTTACTTGATGGGTAGGAAGTATAAAAGTGTTAGACGCAGATAATGCTACGGTTAAAGCAAAAACTCTAGGATCAGCTCCAACCGAATTCGCAAGTTCTAAAGCAATTGGTACTAAGAAGATAGTAGCACCAACATTGGAAATAACCAGGGCCAAACAACTAGAGGCAATTATTAATGCTAACTGCATTATCCATTGGGAAGTGATTATATTATTTTGAGTAATAATAGCAATTAACCATTCAGTAGTGCCAGTAGTTTGTAAGACTAATCCTAGTGGAATTAATCCTGCAACCAAAAAAATTGTTTTCCAGCTTACAGCGCTATATGCTTGATCGATCGATAAAACCCCAGTCGCTATCATTCCAACTGCACCAATTAATAATCCTACAGAAATTGGTAACCAATTAGAAATTACTAAAAAAATAGCCAATAAAAAAAATCCTAAAGCGAATGGCATTTTTTTAGGGTAAAATTTATCTAGTGGGTAAGAGGTAGTTAGCACAAAAAAATCAGGATTTTTTTTAAATTCATTTAACGCTTCCCAATTGCTAAACATACCTAAAGTATCACCGCTACGCAGTGTTAGAGAATTTAATTCTTCACCACTATAAACATTACTATCACGAAACAATGCTAACACATGAAGTTTATAAGCCCTTTTCATGTGTAATTCTTTGGCTTCTTTACCAATTAATTGAGAGCTTGGTGGAATTACAGCTTCACATAAACCAGCTCTTGTCGGGTGCAATATTTCTGCAAAGACATCTAATTTTTGCAGCATTTTAAGCTCATTATCTTTAGCAAATTGTTTTATTGTTTCTAAATCTCCCATAACAGCAAGTACTGCATTTGGTTTAACTATAGTTTTTCTAAGTGGTGGAAAAAAATATTCTTGTTCTTGCCAAATCGCAAGAATAGAAGCACTATTTGGTAAATTTTGCTCTAATTGTTTTAACGTAGCATTAGCAATTGGGCTTTTATTAGTTAATTTTAATTCGTATATGTCAGTACCTTTAGAATAAGTTTTTTGAAAGTAAGCTTTAGTAGCACCGCTAGTTACAGAGTGGTTTTCTGTAGACTTTAATTGTTTATTAATAAAATATAAATAAATAATTCCAGAAATTAATAATATTAGGCCAATTGGCAGCACTTCAAATAGATGAAATGGTGTAATGGTAGTTTTATGTTGAAAATTAGCATATTGATTTATATTGGCTAGCAAGCTATTTAAAATAATTAATGGCGTTGAACCAACCATGGTTAAAGAGCCGCCTAAAATAGCGCAAAATGTCATTGGTAATAGTAGAAATTTTTTTTCTATGCCAGTTCGAGCAGAAATTTTTGTTATTATTGGTAATAGCAGGGTAACTGTTCCAATACTTCGCATAAACCCAGATAACAATCCAGATGCAGTCATTAGCATAAGGTTTATTTTTTTAGGATGTTCGCGACCTAATTTAAGCAACCATTTTGCGACTATTAAACTAATTCCAGAATTTTCTAGACCATAGCTCATAATCATAATAGCTATTAATGATATAACTGCTTGACTAGAAAAACCAGAAAAAAGTTGTTCTGGTGGTAAAAGTTTGGTTATACCGATAATTACTAACACTAGTACTGCAACTACGTCTGTTCTTAAAATGCTAGAAAAGAACAAAAAGGCAGTAAATGTCAAAATAATTAATGATAATAAAATATTTATATTTAAAGTAATAGTTTGTTCTAACAATGTAAAACCTTTTTCACTCGCTATGCTCAAACAGGCGCTCATTTAAAAGTAAAGCTTCTTTGCCATGCCCTATATAAGATTTTAATACAAAAACTATGTCCCAAACATTATTTCCCAAAGAGATAGCAATTTTTTCAAATTTGGTGATTGGGCGTACTATATTATGATTTTTTAATTGATGAAATTCAGAAAAATGTGCCATGGTTGTTATAATATGGTCGGCATAGTCATCTGAATCAGTTGCAATATGTAATATACCATTTAGTAATAATTTATTTTTTATTATATTTATAAAATTATCCTGAATCATGCGACGTTTATAGTGTCTTGTCTTTGGCCAAGGATCTGGGAAAAAAATCTGTATTTTCGATAAACTATGGTTATCAAAAAAATTTTGTAGAATTTCTGTTGCATCCCCATAAATTATTTTTAAGTTGTTTAAGTTTTTATTTTGAATTTTACTAATTAAATTTGCTATGCCTTTTTTATATAACTCTACCCCTATAAAATCGTATAATGGCAGCTCTTCACATAACTGTAATAATTGATCACCATTACCAAAACCTATGTCTAAAATAAGTTCAGAAGATCTTCCAAATACCTTGTTTAGCTCTTTTTTGGTTAGTTGGTTGGTGTTTTTTAAATCTAGGCAATAATTGGCAAGCTCGGTATTAAAAATATGTTGTTGCCTGCTAGACATACGACCTCTTTGAATGGTAGAGGGAATTTTTTTTAATTTGACGTCGAGAGCACTCATTGTGGGGTGAATCTACATCCTAGTTTGGTTGCTGCTTGTTGTTGTTTTGCTTTGCTAAATTCTTCTAGTAGATCTGCTGTGTTGCGTAAATCTATTATATTGAAACCTTCTGATAACATATCGATTAATTTTTTGAGTGGTTCTGGATCAAATTTACCTTCTTCAAAAGAATATGTGTGGGTCATTTCTAAATTTATATTTTCTTGACGAAATTGTTCGTTAATGTAGTTATCATGCATACTATTTGTATTGCCTACTACATGTATACTAAAACTATTTTCTTTTTGTAAGTTTTCTATTTTACGCAGAAATTCTACAGTTTTTGGTTGTATAGTACACATGGCATTCCAGCATTCTTTAAAAGTATCAAAATTCAAGTTAGTACCTATTGTTTGATTCATTCTGGTTACAAACTCTGTTTCGGTAATTTTTCCAGTTTTAAATAGATAAATAGCACCATGAGAAATTTGATTAATTTCTTCTGGTGTATAAGAATTTAATGGTAAACCACCTTCTTGACGAGCAGCTTGATAGATTAAATTTGGGTTTAGATCGGTTTTTTTTACAAAAGCTTCAATTGATGCCTGCATATTTGATTGTGTTAGTTGTGAATAACGTAATAAATAAAGTGTTTTCATGTTTAATAATTCTCTCATTTTCATTAACAGTCTATTAGTAGCAGGATATTGTAGCATTTTTTTAAAATAGCTTAATATGTTTATCGCAGAAATTTAGTTAAATATCAAACATGTAATTAATTAAATTTTTAGAAGATATCTAGAGATCTATGTAGGGATTATATATACGATCCTACACATCGAAAATATATAGTCTAAAATAAAAACATGGTTCAATTAATTAAATTCATATTTAAGACTACCGTAGCTTTACTTTTGATTTTAGTGGGAGCTGTAGTTTTGGTAGCAATATTTATTAATCCAAATAATTATAAAACTCAAATTATTTCATTTTTGGAAAATAATATTGGTTATAAGGTACAAATAAATGGTCCAATTCAATGGTCATTAACTAAAGACATAGTTTTTTATGTGCGAAATGTTTCGATTAGCCACAAATCTCACGATAAATTTCCAACTAGTATATTAGTTTCTAAAGATCTATCTTTTGCTATTAGCCCAGTTAAAACATTATTAAATAAAATGTTAACTATTTCTAAATTGGAGTTTGAAGATTTAGGAATTTATATATTTAAAAATACTGATAAAGTAACCAACGTCGATGCATTATTGCAAAAATTAAAATTACCAATTCACAATGCTAAAAATAAAATCTTATTTGAAAATATTGTTTGGAAAAATTCTACAGTTACTCTGGATGATCAATTTGCTAACAAACATATAAAAATAACACAATTAAATTTAATTTTAAAAAACGGTTCTGCATTAGAGATCAGTTCATCAAAAATCAATATGTTTAATATTGAACTTATGCTGGAAAGCACATTAAATATTGATTTTGGTGCAAATAATTTAGATATAAATAAAAGTAAAATAGATTGTAATGGTGTTAGATACACAGTGACAGGAAATATACATTATAAAGGTGCGGAAGATTTTGACGGACATCTGCAGTTGTTGTTAATGAATTTACCAGGCGGTATTAAAAGTCCATCTTTAGATGTAAAATTTATTGTTAATAATAAACAAATTGATTTGAATTCTATGTTATTGCAAATTGATTCAGGTAAAGTATCTGGTAATGTTAAAATTTCCACCTTAGAAAACAAAGGTGAATTTGATCTTGGAATTCAGGATCTAGAATTCCAAAAAATTATTAAATTGTTAGTAAATGCAAATAATGATGTAGATCAAAAACCCAGTGATCAGATTGCTAAGCCTGATGATTATGCTGCAGTAAACTTGTTTAAAAAAATACAATTAACTGGTCGCATATATGGAAATAATATATTAATTAAACCATTGTTGGTAATTACTGATTTGGATTTGCCAATTAAAAGCGATATGCCAGGTATGTTTGAAGTACATAAAGGAGCTTTTAATCTTGGAAAAGCTACAGTAGCAGTTAATATGCAAGCTGATCTAAATAAACAGAACCAATTGAATATGGTAATTGATGCTAAAGATCTTGATATGCCGATTGTTGCTAAAACATTTGCTGCTGGAACTGGAATTGTTAATATTAAAGTAACTACAGCTGCATCTAATTACCAAGCATTGCTAAATAATTTAGCAGGTAATATTGATTTGGTGGTTGCAAATGGGAAACTTCGTGGAGTTGATTTTAATAATGCCTTAACTAAATCTGAGAAACATTTGAATGATTTGTTTGGGTCGTTGCGTGGAGATCCTAAGCAAGATCTTAAGTTTTTATTAGAACATAGCAAGAAAACTGTAGACAATGTGTTTAGTAATGATGTTGTTTCGGATTTTTCTGTATTCAAATTGCAGATGTTATTAAAAAATGGTGTGGATGTTAAATCTAGTGTGCTGTTAAAGCATCAAACATATTCTGTAAATGGGTACGGTGTTATTAACATTCCAAAAAATAATTTAAATTATACAGTAAGTGCTAAATTAATTGAACCACCTAACGAATTAATAAAAGAAGTTGCGCAATATATGCAGGTTGTACCATTGTCAATTAAGTGTAGTGGTAATATAGATGCAGTTGTTTTTTCAGCAGATACTAAAAAATATTTATTAACATCGTTACAAGAATTGCAAAAAATTATATTAAAAAGCAAGGAAAACAATGTAGTGTCTGGTTCTCTTGATGATGGTGGAAAAGATAATGTAACTAATGTTAATGTGCCACTTAAAGAAACAGATCTACTTAAAAAATCACCAGGTATTCCAAGTATTATTCGCAAATAAAGCTATAAATAAAAATTTAACAATCTGCAAAACCATGATCCAAAATAGATAATTTATGAAAAGAAACAGCTTCTTGTAATTGTTGTTGAGAGCTAATTGCCAGATCATTATTAAAAATAGATTTAGCAGGAAAAGCTTGAACTTGATCTAATACTGAAGGATGTATTGTTGGAGAAAGCCTAGATGTATCTGCCCTCAGTTTTGAAGAAGATACGATAATTTGTTGGATCAAAGATAAGATTTTTTTCTTTTCAGGCACTAATTAATTCTGAATTTCTATAACATTGTTCCTGTAAACAAGGCACCATATAGCTTACGTCATATTGGAGTGCTATTCTAACATCATTTGGATAGCCATGCTCAATTAACTCTAATGAGCTAACACATTCTGAAAGATCTTTAAAATTATGATCTGATGAATGTTTGAAGGCTAGAGATGCAAAAGAAGCTTCACTTGATTTGATCCCGTTAATCGCGCTAATTATGGCTCCAGCGCCTACAAGATCTTCATAAGAGACACGTAATTTGTTATTGTTCCAGCGTTCGCCAGCAGGGATCACCGCAATTTTACGACCTGCCTTCATAGCTGCTTTTGCAACACTTGACGCGTTGCGCAAACATCCAGACATAACAATAGAATCTATAGGTAATAAACTAAGAGTTGCACCATTTGGTGAGGGCAAAACTAGTGCAGAATCTTTAGGGAATTGTATTAAAGACTCTGGAGACAGTGTAAAGCCAGATTTCCCCCGAGCAACCGCTATATGAGCATTTTTTTGCTGCGCAAAAACCTCTACTGACTCATCTTTAAACCAATATGGATAGACTATAGAGCCACAAGACATGATTACATCAATACAAGTGCTAAAAGAAAAAACATCTACAATTATTATTACCTCTGCCCAAGATCTGAGATGTAGTATGCCTTCCTCTCCCCACTCACATTTAACTTCAAAACCACTCCTCATTTTTAGAATGTATCATCTACATAATCATGTGTCTATATTTACATAACAGTTACATTATTGTACGGAATGATATTTTTTGTATTCAATGCAAACGCTTGGTGGTAAAATAAATTTGTCTTAATTTTAATCATGGATGGGCATAATATGGGGTTTTTTACTATCAGGATGCAGGTTGGAAAGGGTTTGAGCTATTCAAACGGAAATATAGGAGTAAGAATTTTTTATGAAGAAAAGGAATTAGAAAAAAAATTTATTCAGAAAAATTTTAAAGTTAATAACTATATAGTACTTTTTGAAACCACTTTGTTTTTTGATCAGGAAAGGCTTGCTGGTCAAAATTTATCTGGAGTGCAGGAAGGTTGTTTTTTTAGGCAAATAGTTGGAGGAGATCTACCTGTGCCTATAGTGGAAGATGAAAACAAGAAGTATAAATGGCATTTAGAAGATACTGAATGTAAAATAAATAAAAAATATTTTAATGGCAAAATACCATTTGAAATACACACAAAGGAAAAGATTAAATACAACTTAATATCAGTTGGCATAGCAATAAAAGATAACAAAGATCTATGGGATAAATATCACGGCAATATCAACATTCTTTATACTCATGATGGTAAGGTTTTCGATAAAGATAATCCTCCAAATGAGATAGAGTTTAACTTACATATTCATATTGTGCCAACAAGTAAAGAAAGCTTATGGCCGACCGCATACAATGCATTTCAGAAGACTGTTACGGATCCAGCAGATAGTCGTAATTCCATGTTTTTTAAAGCGCTTACTTTGGGGAAAAGTTTTAAAGAATGTCCAATTAAGGGTCTGTCAGAAGCGAGGGAATACTTTAATAAGCAATGTAAACAACCATTGTTACAACACATAACTGATGGTAAAGAAAATTTTAAAGCACTATGTGAAGCTGTTGGGTTAGATGAAAATTTTTATGATACAGTTCATAATTGCAGTCCTCCAAAACAAAAAACTGGTCAATGCACGCTAACAAGCTTTTTTAACAACAAAGCAAAAATCAAAAATGATAGCAATGAAGCAAAAATAACGACAACTAATGAAGATCTGCAAGTACCGCTGAAAAGACAAAAAATAGAGGTTTCTTTCGTAGAATCAGTAAAGGATGATTACATTACCCCCAAACGAAAAACAAGATGCAAAAAATCTACAGGACCCAAAAGTTGGCTCTAAAAATTCTGGGAACCGTTAAACATTTAAGCGATGATTAGATTAACAGATATACTGATAATGGAGTGTTATATGCCGATAAATAATGATATTGATGATATTAGTGAATTAGCAGAATCATTACATAACTTGTATTGTGATGAAGAGAATTATTTAGTTTCAATGACTATTACAAATGGAGAAATCATTCAGGATCTTGGGATAACAGAGAATAGTATTTTTATAAAACGTAAACATCTAAATGCCTTAAAACAAGCGGGAGATGATGGTATTAATGCAACTGGTAAATATTGTAAAATTCTAGGAAAGGCTGGACTGGAAGTAGATCATGTGCCTTCAGAGGAATCATTAAGGAAAATGGTATTTAATGAAGGGGTGCCTAATAATATTAGACGACAATTGCAAGAAGAAAAATCAACAAAAAATAGTAATGGGAAACCTCAAGGTTTTGCAAAATACATGGAGTATGGAAGAAAAATAAGTGACACTTATCCTGGTAGAACTATTAATCGTATAGCAAAAATTACTTCTTCCATGCGAAAACTAAAGCAAGTTGAAACACTTTCTTATGCTGTTGCAATAACAAAAGATGAACATGAAAAATACAGTACTACCTATCATAACATTGGTATAAATATAGCACGACAAAAACATATAGACAAAATTGATATTAATGATGGTTTACCTTATCAAGAGGAAAGAGCTTTATTTGATAAAGAAAATCCAGAAGCTGCGGTTTATCGGGATATTAAGTCTATAGTAGATAACACTGCTTTAATACGTATAAATAATTCTGACAAAACTTTAATTGTAAATAAAAACTATAGCGAAAGTTTAGGACATTTAGCAAAATATCATGATAATATCCTTGACGCTTTGGATAGAATAGGTGCGTATATTAAACTTTATAGAGCAAATATTGAGTTTCAAGTTTTTGATGTTACAAAAACACCAGCTTTGAAATATAGCTCAAAGGAAAATATGCCAGCCATGTACTTTCAGTATGGAAATGAAAACAATCAGCATTCTATTCCTATTGATGCCGGAGTGACATTTAAACCTTCTAAAAAATCTCACACTGCAGGTGAAAAAATGGATTGCATGCTGTTAAATAGGATAAAAAAAGTATTGTCTATTTAGAAGATTTTTTATTAAGTGTTTATTGTTTGATTGTAATTAAAGCTAACAATCTGCAAAACCATGATCCAAAATAGGTAATTTATGAAAAGAAATAGCTTCTTGTAATTGTTGTATATTAATTTGATCAGATGCAGTTAAATCGGCAATAGTTCTGGCTACTTTTAAAATTCTATAATAACTTCTAGCCGACAATTTTAGTTTTTTAATAGCTAATTGCATTAGATTGTTATTTTCTTCATTAAGTTCACAATAATTTTTAATCATTTTGTTGTTTAAGTGAGCATTTAATTTGTTTTGTCTGGATAATTGTATTTGACTGGCAAATTCAATGTTTTTTCTAATTAACAAAGAATTATAAGTGTTGTTGGAGTTGCTAATAGGTTTGCTGTTGGTTAATAATTCTGTAGGTACGTTTGGCACTTCTATGCAAATATCGATACGATCTAATAATGGTCCAGATAACTTAGATAAATATTTTTTAATTTTATCTTGAGAACATTGGCATTTAATATTTGGGTTACCGCGATTTCCACAAGGACATGGATTCATGGCGGCAACTAATTGGAATCTAGCAGGCAATTCTATTTGTTGTTTAGCTCTTGCTATTACTATTTTCCCTGATTCCATTGGTTCTCTAAGTACTTCTAAAACATAGCGGCTGAATTCTGGAAGTTCATCTAAAAATAACACCCCATTATGTGCCAAAGAAATTTCTCCTGGTTTTGGAATGGATCCTCCACCAACTAATGCTGCACTAGATACAGTGTGATGCGGATTGCGAAAAGGTCTGGTTTTCCAGCAATGTTCTCTTTCCATGCCCTTTAGTGAATATATAGCAGATACTTCCAGAGCTTGTTCTGTAGATAATTCAGCCATAATGCTTGGTAATCTGCTAGCTAGCATGGTTTTACCAGTGCCTGGTGGTCCTACCATTAAAAGATTATGTCCACCTGCAGCAGTTATTTCTAATGCGCGTTTGGCGTGTGGTTGTCCTTCTATATCTGATATATCTAAATTATTTATATTTGATGTAATAGTTTCTGTACTTAAATTACTAGAGAAATTTGTTAGATACTTTGTTGGATCAATGATATTTGTTTTTAATAAATGATTATATACTTCTAATAAATTAGCAGCAGGGTATGCCAGGTTATCGCCAATTAAATTTGCTTGAAAAAAATTTTCTTTAGGGATAATTAAATTTCTACCAGCTTTTTTAGTTGCCATAGCAAATGGGATAATACCGCTAATTGGACGTAAATTTCCTGTAAGTGCTAACTCTCCAGCAAATTCAAAATGCTGTAAAGATGTTGGTTTTAATTGACCAGTAGCTGCTAGGATCCCTATAGCTATCGGTAAATCAAAACGGCCGCCTTCTTTAGGTAAATCTGCTGGTGCTAAATTAATAATAATTTTACGGTTAGTAAATTGTAAACCACTATTAAGAATAGCGCTCCTGACTCGTTCTTTGCTTTCTTTGACTGCAGTTTCTGGTAATCCAACAATAGTAAATCCTGGCATTCCATGAGAAACATGGGTTTCGACGCTAACAAGTGGAGCGGATATGCCAACGGATGCTCTGCTGTAAAGTACGGATAATTTTGATTTCATGTTATTAATCGTAAATAATTATAAATTAAAAAAATATAGTGTTTTTTTGACAGTACCTTAAGAAAATATTATAAGATTATTAGATTTGGAAAATAATTTGCAACATTAAAAAAGAGCATATTTACATGAATTACACTCCAAGAATAATAGTTAAAGCTGGTGATCCAATTTTAAAAACATCATCAAAAATAGTTACTAACTTTGGTTCAAAAGAACTATATAATTTAGTAGAAGAGCTGTTTTACAATTTAAAGTATCATAATGGAGTTGGTATTGCTGCCCCTCAGATAGGTGAAAATCAAAGAGTTCTAGTTTATGGTTGTGAGCAAAATGTTAGATATCCGGATTTCAAGCAAATTGCAAATTGTGTTTTAATTAATCCAGAGATTAGTTTTTCCTCTCAAGAAAAATTAGATTTTTATGAAGGTTGTTTAAGTTTGCCAAATATTAGAGGATTAGTATCACGATCCAAAACAATTACAATTAAAGATAATGATATAAATGGCGAAATAATTGAAAAAACAGTATCTGACTTTGAAGCACGAATTATTCAGCATGAGCTTGATCATCTTGATGGAATTTTATTTCCAATGAGAATGTCTGATATAAGCACTTTAATTTATAGTGATAATTAAAGTGCTTATATCAAATTAATTATGGTTTACAAGTTAGAGAAGTAGTATTTTTCGCTTTACAATCTTCTTCCGCTTTCTTTTTTTGAAATTCTGCTACCTCTATTGCTGATATAGAGAAAGAGCCATTTACTACAATAAATCCGTCAGATTGTTGAACGTTAGCTCCTTTAGAAGTTAAAAATGTTTTAGTTCTGGGGGTTATTGGGGTATCACCTCTTAGCTCTAACCCATTTAATGTAATAGTTTTACTTTTAAACATATTGCCTCCGTTTAATTAAAATTCATTTTTAATTTTAACGAGATTGATTATATAAGAATTAACATGGAATTACACAAATTATTTTAGGTTGCGGGGGCAGATAAATTAAATTTAAGATTGTTTTAGTAATTGTTCTTCAATAATAGCTTTTTCTTCGGACGTTGCTAAAACTACTAATACGTCTTGTTCTAATATAATGGTATTAGGAAGTGGATTTTCGTAACGTTTACCGTTTCTGATTATATATTTAAAGCTATATCCATTAGATTCTTTAGGTTCCTCGTTGTTGTCTTCGGGAGTTTGATCTTCTTCGAAAAAATGTTCAATGGTTTGATTGATTGCTGCAGAGCCTTCTTGAACAATAATAGATTGTAAGCTGCGTCTAGCATCATCTTCTGCCTCTAACAGATTGTCCTCTTCTTTACCTTTGTATAAATGGCGTAGCATTTCGTAACGATTATTGTGAGTTCTTTTTACTTTATTAATAATTCTAGCAGTTGGGACCCCCAACGCAAATAACAAATGAGAAGCCAACATAATGCTACCTTCTAAAATTTCTGGAACTACTTCTGTAGCTCCGGCTTCTTCAAAAGCTTGTAAATTACTATCGTCTTTAGTTCTAACAAAAATTTGAAAGTCAAGTCGCATACTGCGTAAATATTTAACAATTTCTAGATTAACTACTTCGTCCGCAAAACTTAAAACCACCATTCTGGCTTTTGATACTCCAGCTGCTAATAATACTTCTGGTTTGCTAACATCACCATAAAAAACATTTTCCCCAGCAATAGAGGATTTATGTAAAAGAGTTGGATCTAAATCTAAGGCTAGCCAATTAATTTTTTCTTGTTCTAAAAATCTTGCTAAAATTTGTCCTACTCGACCGAATCCACAAATAATAACGTGATCTTGTACATTGCTAGCATGATTAGTTAAAATTTGGATAGGATTATAGGTAGGGCTAATTTCGCAATTTTTAACAAATAATTCTGTGATTTTATTATTAAAACGAATTAATAATGGAGCTAACATAATGCTAATTACAACTGCTGCAAAGATCACCGATTTTTGTTCTGGGGAGATAATATTATGGTTAATAGCCTCGGTTAACGCTACAAATCCAAATTCACCACCCTGAGCTAAAATAATTCCAGTTTTAAAAGCTGTATCTAAAGATAGTTTACTGAAGATTTTAACTACTAGAATAATAATAATAGTTTTAGTGACAATTAATGTTCCTAAAATGACTAATACTTGTAACCAAATATTAGGAAGTACTTTTAAGTCTAAAAAAGATCCTACTATTATGAAAAATAGTCCCAAAAGTACTTCTCTAAATGGTCTAATATCTATTTCGATTTGATGACGAAATTCAGTTTCTCCTAGCATAAGGCCAGCTAAAAATGCACCCAATGCCATTGATAATTCAAAGTAATAGGTAGTAGCTGCAGCACTTAGTGCTACTAAGAGAGTAGCTAGCATGAATAATTCAGTAGAATGTGCTTTAGCAACTTCACGAAATAATGGTTTAACTATTCTGGAACCAATTAACGCCATTGTTACAAAAATTGCAGCCCCTTTTATTAGGGTGATTAAGAAGGTTGTAAATACAAATCCTTGATTACTTCCTAGTGCTGGGATCATAATCAATAATAAAACCGCGGCGATATCTTGAAATAATAAAATTTTTATAGATAGCTTGCCGTGATTAGTTTGTTGCTCTTTTTGCTCATGTAGTTGTTTTAGTACTACAGCAGTTGATGATAATGATAAAGCTGCTCCAATAATAAAGGCTTGTTTAAAAGAAACATTAGCTAAATATGTCAATAGGGTTATAGCGGCGGTGCACAATAGTACCTGTAGTCCACCAATACCAATTAATGCTCGTTTACTAGCCATTAATTGAGTAATAGAGAATTCCAATCCTAAAGTAAACATTAAAAAGACTATGCCTAGTTCCCCTAAAAAATGCATATCTTCTATGCCAGGGAACCATCCTAAACCGCCAGGCCCGACTAAGATACCTACAGATAGGTAGCCAATTACTGGGGGTAGGTATAGCCTTCTACACACAACTAAAAAAACCACCGAGCAAACAAGTAAGATTAAAATGTAGTTGAAATTTTCCATGTGTTAAATTTTAGCACTATTTGTTGTTTTTATATATTATATAAATATGAATAAATTTATATTTACAGTAATTAAATTTTATCAATGTCATATATTGCTAAAAAAGTGTTTAATAAATAATAATTTCAATCAGGAATTTGGTACAGATCAAATAACCTCCCTCGAGTTAAATAGCTTAAAAAACAACAATGTTTTAGCGTTGATATTAGATTATGATGGGGTATTAACTTCGGAAGGAGAAATTAAGCCATTACCACAGGTTATGACTTGGTTAGAACAAGCGGTCTTGGTTTTTGGTCCCAAAAGAATTTTTATTTTATCCAATAACCCATTGTTGGAGAGACAAGAATTTTTTAATAAATACTTTAACAATCAAATTATATTTATTGTAGCTAAACCAAAACCATATCCAGACGGTATTGCTGAAATTTATGCTCAATTACAATTAGAATTAGGCAAAGTTCCAGAAAAATCACAAATTTTGATGATAGATGATAGATTGTCTACAGGCATATTGGCGGCTAAAATTTTTGGAATAGCTAGTTGTTTAGTATTACAGCCATATACTAACATTAATGCAAGATTTATTGTAGAATTATGGTTTATTTTAATAAGGAAGTTAGAAAGGCTCATAGTATGGCATTTGTGATTACAGAAAATTGTATTAATTGTAAATTTACGACCTGTGTAGATGTGTGTCCAGTCGATTGTTTTCATGAGGGGCCTAATTTTCTAGTTATTGATCCTGATGAATGTATAGATTGTGCATTGTGTGAACCAGAATGTGAGGCTAATGCTATTTTCTCAGTTGATGAAGTTCCTGAGAATCAGAAAATTTTTATTACATTAAATGCAGAATTATCTAAAAAATGGCCGACTGTAACTGTAAGTAAGGGAAGTTTTCCAGACGCAGATAAATGGAACGGTAAGCCAAACAAGCTTAAACTTTTAGAAAAATAACTTTATTGCAAATATCTCATTAGATTTGTACACTAGAAACGATTATGGTGCCCTATTGATTTATCGGCGACAGGATGTTGTAAATCCCGTGAGGCCTGGAAGGGAGCAGCGGTAGCAACTTAGCGTGTGCTTGAATGGTCTGTGGGGTGCCTCCATTTTATATATCCATTATTATCGGTCCATATGGTTTATCAAGTTTTAGCTAGAAAGTTTCGTCCATGTGATTTTACTCAAGTTGCTAGCCAAGCAGCCACTATAACTGTTTTGCAGAATTCTTTGGATAGTAAAAAATTACATCATGCATATTTATTTACAGGAACTAGGGGAGTTGGAAAAACCACCATTGCTAGAATTTTAGCTAAATCATTAGTTTGTGAACAAGGTATATCTTCACGTCCATGTAATGTTTGTGAATTATGCCAGTCTGTTACTAATGGTAACTGTATAGATGTTATAGAAATTGACGCGGCATCTAGAACAAAAGTCGAAGATACTAGAGCTCTGTTAGATAATTTGGCATATGCACCCAATATAGCCAGGTTTAAAATTTATATTATCGACGAAGTGCACATGTTGTCGACTCATAGTTTTAATGCGTTATTAAAAAGCTTAGAAGAACCACCAGCACATGTTAAATTTTTATTAGCAACCACTGATCCACAGAAATTACCAATTACTATATTATCTAGGTGTTTACAGTTTAAATTAAAAATGTTTACAACCAGCGATATTACTGAGCAGTTAGAGAAAATTTTATCTATAGAAAATAAATTATTTGAAAAAAGCGCTCTTTTGCAATTAGCAATCGCTGCCCGTGGTAGTATGCGGGATGCACTTAGCTTATTAGAGCAAGTTTTGGCGTTTGGAGAACAATCAGATCAAATAACCCAAATAGATGTTTGTAAGGTTTTAGGGATCCCAGATTCGATACGATTGATTAATTTATTAATGGCGGTAATACAATCAAATTTAGATGGTGTTATTTCTATAATAAATAATTTTTTTGAAGATAATTATGATCTATCAATAATATTGCAAGAAATACAGGTTATGTTAAAAAATATTACAATATTACAACTTGCACCTAATGCCTTGCCAAATGATATAATTATTAATAAAGAATTATTATTAAAACTAGCTAATATTGCATCACTAGAAGAAATTCAATTATATTATGATATAGCAGTTAATGGTTTTAAAAATTTAGCTTTTACTCCAGATCCTAAAGTTGGTTTTGAGATGATTCTGTTGCGTATGGTTGCATTTAGGCCAGTAAAGATTGCAGAGAATCAGTGTGTTACACCATCTTTGCTATATGTTGAAGAACAATCTTCTAAAAACGAAACGATAAAAAAAGAAAATATTACTAATGTCATTAGTAATAATGTTAGTAATATTAACAAAAATAATATTACAGAAAAAATTAATCCTGAAAACCATAATAATCTAGATAGATCAAATGTTTGTGATATTGTTAGCAAATTAAATATATCTGGTTTAACCAAGGAATTAGCAGAAAATTCTGTTTTTGAAGAAATAGGTGATAATAAAATCAAACTTATTATTGATGAAAATCAAAAAATTCTTGTAACTAAACGTAATATAGAAAATTTACAAGAGGCATTTAGTAAGTATTTTGTTAAAGAAATGAAGATCAAAGTAGAATTAGAGAATTTTCAAAAAAATTCTAATTTAATTCAACATACTATTAAATGGCAACAGCAACAAAAGTTACAAAATTTTGTTGATAATGATCAAGGATTACAGCAATTAATAGCTAATTTTGACGGTAAGATAGAGGAGATAGAAACCCTTGATCTTTAGTCCGCTAATAGATGATTTGATTATGGCTTTTAGATGTTTACCTGGGGTTGGACCTAAAACTGCCCAACGTATGGCATTTTATATTTTACAAACAGAGAGAGAAGGTGGAAATAATTTGGCTACTTCTTTAAAAAAAGCTTTACAGCAAGTAAGCAAATGTCAGCGTTGTCGTACACTATCAGAAACCCCAGTTTGCCGAATTTGTAGTAGTACAACTAGAGATAATCAATTATTATGTGTAATAGAAAACCCAGTAGATATTTTGGCTATAGAACAAACAAAAGAATATAATGGATTATATTTTGTACTGTTAGGTAGGTTATCGCCATTAGATGGAATTTCCCCAGAAGATTTGGGTGTTGCAGAGTATCGCACTTTGTTGCAACAAGGTAATATAAAAGAAGTAATAATGGCTACTAATTTAACCGTTGAAGGCGAAACCACAGCTTTTTATTTTGCTGAACTTACCAAAGAATATGGTGTTAAAACTAGCAGAATTGCTCAGGGAGTACCATTTGGTGGAGAATTAGAAAGCATTGATAGCGGTACGTTAGCACGTGCATTGGGTGATAGAGATTTAATTTATTAATTTATTTAAGTATTAGGGAGTATATGATTATGTCAGAGAATAATAAAAAACAAACTTTAAGCTTTCAGGCAGAAGTTAAACAAGTATTACAGTTGATGATTAATAATTTGTATAGTAATAAAGAAATATTTTTGCGTGAATTGATTTCTAACGCTTCTGATGCGGCTGACAAATTACGCTTTGAAGCACTAGCAAATCCAGATCTCTATGAAAACGATTCTGATTTAAAAGTTTGGGTAGATGTTAATAAAGATGCTCGTACCATAACTATTCGTGATAATGGTATCGGGATGAATATGGATGATGCCATTCAACATTTAGGAACTATTGCAAAATCTGGTACCAAAGAATTTTTGTCTAAATTAACAGGAGATCGTTCTAAAGATTCTCAATTGATTGGTCAATTTGGAGTTGGATTTTATTCTTCGTTTATAGTAGCCGATGAAGTAACTGTAACTAGTAGACGAGCTGGAAGTCCAAAAGATCAAGGAGTTATTTGGAAATCTAAAGGTGACGGAGAATACGAAGTAGAAAATACTGATAAAGCAAATCGTGGCACAGAAGTAATTTTACATTTAAAAACGGAAGAAGATCAGTTTTTAAATAATTGGCACGTTAGACATGTGATTACTAAATATTCAGATCATATTAGCCTACCAATTGTTATGACTAAAGAAGAACAAATTAGCGAAGAAGATAGCAAGGTTATAAATGTTCCAGAAGAAGAAATAATAAATAGAGCCACAGCACTATGGACATTACCTAAATCACAAATTAAAGACGAGCAATATATAGAATTATATAAACACATTGCTCATGATTTTGAAGAACCATTAGCGTGGAGTCATAATAAAGTTGAAGGTAAATTAGAATATATATCTTTATTATATGTTCCTAAAAAAGCACCATTTGATTTATATCATGTAGCTAAACCTAAAGGATTAAAGCTATATGTAAAGCGTGTATTTATAATGGACGATGCGGAACAATTTTTACCACTTTATTTACGTTTCGTACGCGGAATTATTGATTCTAATGATTTACCATTAAATGTTTCTAGAGAGATTTTACAAAACAATGCAGTAACTGGTTCCATTCGTAGTAGTGTTGTTAAAAAAGTATTAGAAATGTTAGAACATATGGCAGACAAAGATTCTGTTAAATATGCAACTTTCTGGAAAGAATTTGGTCAAGTTTTAAAAGAAGGGCCAGCCGAAGACTTTAGCAATCGTGCTAAAATTGCTAAATTATTACGATTTAGTTCTACTTATTTGGACAATACTACCCAAGATGTTTCTTTAGATGATTACATATCAAGGCTAAAAGATGGGCAAGAGTATATTTATTATGTATCTGCAGATAGTTTTAATGCCGCTAAAAGTAGTCCGCATTTAGAAATTTTCAGAAAAAGGGACATAGAGGTATTGTTGTTAAGTGATAAAATTGATGAGTGGATGATTAGCCATTTACCAGAATATAAAGACAAAAAATTTCAATGTGTATCTAAAGGTGGTTTAGATCTCGGTAAATTAGAAAATGAACAAGATAAACAGCAAAAACAGCAATTGTCGGAAGAATTTAAAGATTTAATTGAAGCTATACAGAAAGAATTAGGAGAACGAGTAAAAGAAGTTCGTGTCACCATGCGTTTAACAGATTCTCCAGCGTGTATAGTTGCTGATCAAAATGATATGACTCCACAAATGGAACGTATATTACGTTCTGCTGGCCAGATAGTGCCTGTTGTAAAACCAATATTAGAAGTCAATCCAAAGCATGCTATGGTTAAAGCAATGGCTAATTTTAAGGTTAAGCAACCTAAAAAATTTGCTGATTTAAGCAGTATGTTATTAGATCAAGCAATTTTAGCAGAAGGTGGTCAATTAAATGATCCAGCAAGTTTTGTAAAAAGATTTAATCAATTTTTATTAGAGATTGTAGAAGTAGAGGTGTAAGAATAAATCTATACTCAACATATTTTGATAAACATGTTGGGTATAGATAGATATTAATTAACATGACGTTAATTAATATCTAAAAGATTTTTTGCGTACACAATTACAAATGGGTTTTATCTTACTTTCAGATTGAGCTGAATACCCAGATTGACTTGTATATTCGGATTGTGTGTCATCTGCTAATTCTGATGTTAAAGTAATGGTGTCATCATCATCTATTGGGGAATCTATTATTGGAGAAGGTAATTTATTGTCCAAATCTAACAGTTCTAGGTTGTCTTGTAAGAATTGAGTTAAGTACAGCCAACTGTTTAGATCAGAACTATCACTATTTATTTCATGCTGGAATTCTATATTAATTCCTAATATTGGGCAAGAACGATATCTGTTTGTGCAAAGGGAAACTTTATAGTCTATGAGCCAATCGTTAATATATTCTGCTGTTGATTTATTTGATTTGTTTGCGAGAAACTGGTCATATACATAATCTGGTATTAATCTATTTAATTTATTGGATTTGCGAAGTTTACGTGACTTTAAATTTTTAGTATTGATAGAATTCGATGAAAGTTCTTCTGTATCAGCCAGGTGACCATTATCTATACAATGAATATTATATTGTGAGTTAGATGTTACATTTGTTGTTACTGTATTTGTTATGTCACTAAATACTATAGTTTTTGGCATAAAATCCTCGTTTATTTTTCTTTTATTATTATGATTATTATTTTTAAAGAAAATAACAGGAATATTTATGATAAACAATTTGATATGCAATGATTATCAAGCTATTTGCAATTACTTGATACGGTATTTACGAATAAACTTTAGATCTTTAAATAATTAAACAAGCTCAGGTTCATTTAGAGTTATATTTAATTCTAAAATAGAACAATTTGCATTTTGTTGTAACTCCACTTGAATTTGATCAGTATCAATAGATACATATTTACTAATAACATTGATTAATTCTTGTTTTAATTGTGGAATAAAATCTAAATTGCCGCCTTGTGTTCTTTGGTGAGATACTAGAATTTGTAACCGTTCTTTGGCTTTTTGGGCAGTTTTACGATTGTTTAAAAAAAAATCAAAAATACTCATGCTAAATCCTTAATAAGACCAATATTGGATAAAATTTTTCTGATAGTAGATGGACTCTCAGTTTTTTCACCTAATAAAGCGGAAACAGCATTTTTATACGCCTTGCAAGCATTACTTGGTTTTGGTTCTAATGTAATTGGTATTCCTTGATTAGAGGCTGTTAATACAGCTTCTGATTCTGGGATAATACCTAGCAATGGAATTGCCAAAATTTCTTGTACATCGCCAACACTTAACATTTCACCTTTTTTAACTCTAGTCGATGAATATCTAGTAATAAGCAAGTGTTTATTAATTTCTTTGCTTTCTTCCGCAAGTTTGGTTCTGCTGTTTAATACCCCAATAATTCGATCCGAATCACGTACTGAGGATACTTCTGGGTTAGTCACTATAATAGCTTCGTCAGCAAAATATAATGCCATAAGTGCACCGCGTTCTATGCCGGCTGGTGAATCGCAGATGATAAATTTAAATTCTTTACGTAGTTCTTCGATTATTTTTGCTACACCTTCTTTGGTTAGGGCGTCCTTATCTCTAGTTTGAGATGCGGGTAAAATAAATAAATTTGCTTGGCGTTTATCTTTGATTAAAGTTTGGTTGAGGCTAGATTCACCATTAATAACGTTAATAATGTCATAAATAACTCGTCGTTCGCAACCCATAACTAAGTCTAAGTTTCTTAGTCCGACATCAAAATCTATAACTACAGTTTTAAAACCACGGTTTGCAAGTTCTGCGCTAATTGCCGCACTAGTTGTAGTCTTACCTACACCACCTTTACCAGAAGTTACCACAATTACTTTGGATTTTAAATTGTTTAAGTTGCTCAAGATTATTTTCCTTATTTTATAATATATCTCTGATAATTATTTTATAGACATACTGTTATAACTAATTTATTCAGAGTATAGCTAAGATATCATAAAAATTCAGTAATTTCTAACTTGCCATCTAATAGATATATTTGTACTTGTTTCTTCCAAAACTTAGGATCAATATTTTCGCTAATTTTAAATTGTCCAGCAATAGAAATTAAATCTGCCTCTAAGCTACTACAAAAAATTCTAGCATTAGTATTGTTATTAATTCCAGCTAATGCTCTGCCGCGTAGGGCACCATATACATGAACACTGCCATCTGCTAGTAATTCTGAACCGTTACTAACTGATCCGATTACGGTGATATCGCCATCTGGTGCATAAATTTGTTGACCAGATCTAACTGGTACATTAATTAATTTATTTTTTGGTAATTTTACTTCGGAATTTTTAGTATTGTCTTCGTTTAAATTGCTAGCTTGCATATGGCTTTTGGTATTACTACCAGGATGTTTACTATGATTTTCGAAATTATTATTAGATCTTAAAATAGCTAAATTGGCATCAATTGCTTGTTGTTGCTGTTGTTTGTTAGCATTTTTAACCCCAACCGGGATTAAATTTTTATTCATTAAAATATGCCGTAATGCAAAAAAATCTATCTGAGTGTCTATGTTTGCTGGCAGATCATCTTTTGATAAGTGATATAAATCAATAACAATTGGTGCATTATTAAAAAAATTTGGTGCCTGTTCAATTTTTGCGTTTAATTGTTCTTCTAGAGCTTGTAAGTCGTTATTTAAAATTTGTAACGTAGTTAATGGAAATAAGCCACCTTTTAGTTGCATGCAGGTTTTGATTTCTGTCTCTTCACAATCTGGTGCAAAAGTCATATTTTAATCCTAATTAATTTCAATTAAATTATTAAATTAAGTTATAAATTATAAGTTATATAATACCAATTAAATCCTGATAGAATTTTAATTTTAAGTAAATCATGTTTTTAAAGATTTTACTAACAGATCTATAGCTGATCTTTTATTTTATGGCAATTTGATTAGTTGAGTGACATTGGTTGGGGGTTTTTTTGTTGATTAGAGAAAGTTAGATATTGGTAAATTTAAAATAATATAGTTATAGGTTTGTAGTATCAATTTGTATGTGGAAGCTTAGCTTGCCAAGTTATCAAAGATTTGGTGGTTAGCTAGAGGGGGGGGCCGTGGGGTGTAGTAGCGCGAGGTGTAGTAGGAGGAGAAGTAGTGGAATCATTAGCTGCTGTTAATGTAGGGGATGTTGGCAATAATAGTGGTAAATCAGCATCAATTTTATCTTTAATTGCTTGAGTACCACTTGTAAGCTCAACATTGTTTCTAATTTTCATAAACTCTTGATCTGTTTTCAACATTGTTAAAATTTGATCAACATCTTTTTCGAGAATACCATTAATACTAATTACTGTTTTATCCTCTTCTTTAGCATCTTTACATGCTTTTTTTATAGCTTCCTTAAATAATCTCATTTGACCAGCATCTAATTTGCCATTTTCTGTTGGGAAACTTACAGAGCCATCATCTTTGGTTTCCATAGCCGTTTTATTACCTGTATTTAATATTTTGTTGTCTTCATATTTATAACCTTCCAGTCCCAATGCCTTAAAACCTTCTGAATCCAAACCCTGAAAATATTCAGTTACATTTTTTTTAAGAGAATTTGTAGCCTGATCAGTAAATGAGCCAGTGCTTGGTGGCGATATAGCGGGTTGTGATGCTGTGGTGGTAGAATGAGATGGGTTGAGTGGTAGCGGTGATACTACTACTGGTGCTGGCACATTTGGTAGCACTGATGGTTTAGATATTGTTGGTGACACGATCTCCAAATTGTCTGTAGTTATTGATGTTCCTGAGTTGGTAGCATAATTAACCAATCTCACATAATCTTTCTCGGTTATCTTTGTTCCATTTGGTCTACCATTTATGCTTGAAAGTATTGATCCAACAATGCCGCTCATTTTTTCATCTAAATATTTTTGGGTTTTTTCTGGTTTATAACCAAAAAATTTAGCCAAAGGATTCCTTTTACTCAAAGCCTCTTTTTTAGCTAAATTATCAGCTTGATTAAAAATTTCACTAAAAACTTTTTCATCTGCCATTGTTGCTGATGCTATTTTTTTTAATTGTTCAACAGTTGTTGCATTTTTGGCTAATTTAATTAAGGTATTTGCGTCTGTAGAATTTAGTTTACCATCATGATCATCAAAATATCTTGCGTTATCAAGACTATCTACAATAATTTTTAATTGTTCTGGTTTGTTGGTTTTTTGAGATAATTTAAGTAGACTATCTATAGATAGTTCACCTAATTTTCCATTTATTTTGTTATTGTTAAAAACATTATCAACAAAATTTGAAGTAATTTTTTTATCTTCAGTAACTGCTTTTAATAATTGATCTATTGTATCTTTTTTGGTGATAAACGAAGCTAATTTGCTTAAGGACTGATTATTTAATTGATTAAACAATAAATCTTTATCCGAGGAAGTAGTAAAAACAGTATCGAAATCTTCTTCTGTAGATAATTGACCAACTATTTTATCAAAAATTGCAATTTCAGAAGGGGGCTTAGTTATTTTATTCGCAGCTTCAACTATTTTTTTCGATATAGCAATAAAATCTTTCCCGCTACTATCTATTCGATCAGTGAATGCATTTATAATTCCTAATGGTGGTTCTGTAGTAGGGTCAGGGGTGTTGTAGTTGATAGCTGCAATTATTTTGGTTACCTGAGCAAGGGTACTTGCTTCCTTCATGTTAATTTTTATAGCTAAAGCTTTCAAGATTTTAAAATCTAATCCCGTATATTCTTGAAGATTAGTATTGTTTAAAACTTGTTTAATAAAATTATCCCTTGCTTCTATTTTACCTTTATTTACCATCGTATTTAACTGATCAATAGTTGCTATAGAAGCCATTTGATCAGTTATACCTGACTCATTAGCTAGTAATCCCTCCTCAAAAGAGTAGCTTTCAATAATTGCATCGACAACTTCTCTTTTATCATCATTGCTATATGGTGTTCCTGAAGGTGTTCCTGCTTTAAGATTTTTTAAAGCCGTTCTGTAAACGTCATGACGAAAATTATCAGAGAATTTTGGTTTATTTGAGGAACTATCTCTTTCGTCAGCTTTTTTGACTAACTCGACTAAAGGATTAGGCATCTACAGCCCTCACTATTTTACATAATTCTGCGCTACTCGCAGACAGTTTCGCTAAATTTAACAAGCTTTCTTCGTCCAATTCATGAAGCTTAACTTTAACATTAGCAATAATCGCAGTAACAACTTTAGAATTGATATTTTTAGCATGCGCTACTTTATTTAATTGAATAGCGTTACTTGCTAATAAAGCTAATTTTTCTAAACCCTGCGAACTCAACTGATTTATTACATTATCTTTATTAAAAGTTTCTACGTTTATGTGAGAACTATTTTCTGATGACATAAAAAGCATCCATAATTTTCATTGTTATTTTTGATTATTATTCTTCTTGTTAATTAAGGATAGATTATTTAGAAGTAAGTTTGGAATCATTATAATAAAATATACGTTGCAGATGCACGCTATTTTATGGCAAAGATCTGAAAAGATATATGAATTATCTACGGTTATTTAAAAGAATGTTTAGTAGCCATAATTTTTCTGGGTATTATAATAGTAAGATAAGATTATAAATTGATGCTCGACATATTAAAGGATTTATTATGTTCAATTCATTAACTATGACCATACTGATAATAGCTATTTCAATATCAGTAATATTTTATTTTATTACTCTCTATAATCAACTAGTACTGCTTAAAAATGACATACAAAAAAACTGGTCAAATATTGATGTACTTCTAAAACAACGTAATAGCGAATTAACAAAATTAGTAGATAGTTGTACCCAGTACATGCAATATGAACAAGGAATTGTTGATAAAATTACTAAGGCACGTAATTCATTGATGTCTGCATGTGATATCAAAGATACGGCGGCTATTGGTTTAGCCGAAGTAGAAGTAAGATCTTCGGTTCGTCAATTATTTGCGCTTGCTGAAAACTATCCAAATTTAAAAACTGATACTGTTTTTGCTAAGTTACAACAAGGAATTATTGAATTAGAATCTAGTATTTCTGATAGAAGAGAATTTTATAATGCTAGCGTTAATTTAAATAATACTGCAGTGGAACAATTTCCAGCCAGCATTGTTGCTAATCATTTTAATTTTAAAAAATATGATTTATTACATTTTAGTGAAGAAGAAAAGCAAGACGTAAATATAAAAAATTTATTCAATAAAAATTGAAATTTAATCATAAACAATTAATAAATTATCATCATATGAAACACATTCAAAAAGGACAATTTACTTTACGAGAAGAATTTGTTTGCCATATAATTGGAGCGATATGCATAGTGGCAATGCTTGCTCCGATTTTCGATAGATTCGAATCACACAGCAACCCATCTCCATGGTTACATAGTAGTCAATATGTGTTGTTTATTAAATGGACCCTTGTAGCTTGGTCTATGGCTTCATTTTATCTAGCATTTATTATTTTAAAACAATATTTTATTATTAATAACAATCCTATTGCCAAAATTAACTCTGCGGCACAAGGATATACCGCAATAGAAGGAATTCAGGCTAGCTTGTCAGGAAAAACCTTAGTATCGCCAGCTAGCAACATATCCTGCACATGGTATTCTTATACGATCGAAGAATATAAGTCGTATGGATCACGATCGTCTTGGGATGTTATAGAAAGCGGAGAAAGCAATGAACATTTTACTTTAACAGATATTACCGGGCAATGTGTTGTTTGTCCTGAAGGAGCAGACATTTTTCCTACAACCTATAGAGTTTGGTATGATAAAAGTTGGCTTTTAACTCCTAAATATAGGTATACAGAAAAACTTTTAATGCCAAATACGCATGCATATGTTATTGGTGTTTTTCGTACCCTGTCTGGGTTAACGGCCGATCCAAATATTAAAGTAAAAAAAGATGAGATTTTAAGTTTACTTAAAGCATGGAAAAAAGATTATCAAAGTTTATTGGAAAAATTTGATACTAATAAAGATGGTACAATAGATGCAGAAGAATGGGAAAAGGTTGTAAAATCTGCAGAAGAACAAATTAATCAAAAATATCCGACAATTTCAGGAGAAAATGTTAATTCTGTCAATGTGATTTCTAAAGATGGTTTAATGTTAGATCAGCCGTTTGTAATTTCCAGTTTAAGAAAAAAAGATGTAGCAAATAAATTTTATGTAAAATTTATTTGCTATATTGTATTATTTATTGTTTCAATATTAGTCCCATTTACATTAGATGATTGGTATTTGACATTTATATTGTGATTATATTTTATCTTTATGCTATTTTATGTCGCAGACAAAACATATCCAGAAGAAATAATCGATTGAGAGCTAGATCCATCTTCTGCAAAAGCAATGATTTTATATAAATCGTTTGGACTTTTTATGATGATAAATTTGGCGTTGTTTTGAGAATTTGGGATGCTATAAGCATTTACATTCCACCATAATTTATTCGGGGTGCCATCTTTATTAATTAAACGAATGGTAGGATAATTACTCCAATATGGACAACCAGATGTATTTATACAGTTTTGTGGTAAAGAACTTGAACGAAACATTTCTTTAGCTATCGATAAAGCATTTAAGCTTGCTTGTTGCGCTTGAATCATATGCCATTTGTTTTGATGAGCATTTTTAAATTTAATATTAACAATAACACTAACAATACCTGCTGTTGCAATAAGAATAATAATAACCAACATTGTTTTGCTGCGAGCTGATTGCTGTTTAATTGTTTTCATTATTTTCACAAGTAAAATTAATTGAATGGAAATGTTTTTCTTTACTGCAATCGCACAAATTAGAGCTGTTTGCTAAAGTTTTAGAAGATTTACAGCTTGCAACACACAATTCATCTGCTAATGATAGATTTATATTATCCATTTGCTCTAGGTAATCGTTAAAAATATATGCTGTAAAATCGAATTTTTTATAATTATGTTTATTACCCATAATTGTGTCATAAATCATTTGGGCTGTGTGTAAATTGTTATGTTCTTTTGGAGCGTCTAATGAATGTTTGTTTAAATCACAAATATATTGCCATGGTTGATATGGTAATAAAATGTTAGTGGTCAATGTTTTTTTCTTATTATTTGACGGATCTTGCCACCGAATAGTAACGGCATAAGAGTTCAGATTATTGGCAATAATATTTATTTCACCCAATCCATTAGGTAGATTTTCTCGAATGGCTTGTTGCCAATAAACTAAGTCGTTAGCAGCTATTGTATGCGCATGGCAGCCAATTGGATCATTATCGCAATAATGATCTATATGGTGTTCTACTATAGCTTTTTGAGAAGTATTCGTTGGGTATACATAAAAACTAGATTTGCCTTTCATGGATTCTGGATAGTTCAGCTGCATTCTGTTAGCTATATCGTTAGCTAATATTGCAGCTATTTTATTATTAAATTTATCCTGTTCTTTGCGAGTAACGTACATTTGCCATGTGATAGCTAAAACCACAACAAAGGTAATAACTAATAAATGAATTAAGATTGATATTTGGCTAAGACCGCGATTTTTAAATAATGACATAGTAATTATTATAATTAATAAATCACTGCTTGCCAGCCTTAAGGCCAGTAAAAAAATATCTTATACTTTTAAACGAGCGTCTGTTTGAGCGTAACTCGTGTACGCGAGTGAAAAAAGTATAAGATATTTTTTTACTGGTCCTAAGAGTGGGTTTGCTTTAATTTTTTAAGTTTTTGACTATGATCCTTGTGTTCATGAAATAACGCAATGCTGACGGCAACAAGTAAACCTATCACGCAAAATATTATAAATATTGATAAAACTGTCTGTAATCTGGTATTAGTAAATTCATTATTATTGTCGTTATTGGTATCGTTATTTATATTATTGTCATTTAGATCTGGGTTACTCATGCTAGTTATGCCTACTAATTAAGTTTATTATTGTTTTTTTAAGTATTGCACAACAAGAATTGACCAATTGTTAAATATATCAAATAAAATTTAAGATCTAAGCAAAAATAATTAATAAATCATTACTAAAGAACCAATAGGAACTAAATTAAATAATTCAACTACGTCTCTAGAACTTAAATGTATACAACCAATAGTTGTTGGTTTACCAAGCTTCCATTCCATAGTAGTAGCATGGATATAAATTCCACGAGTCAAACTATCAACTATTTGTCCATGATGGTTTTTGCCGTGGTTAACACCAGGTTCTAAGCCTCGTAAACGTAGAATTCTAGTTACAATAAAATCTTTTTTATGGATAGCTAGATATTTTTGATTAGAGTTACGCGAAAAAAAATATTTTTGCCAAACTTTATTAATAAACTGTCTATTACGAAAAATACCATAATGTGGAACATTATCTCCAATTTTTTCTACAATTTGATGTAATCCAGCCGGGGTTTTATAGCTGCCAAGTAATTGCCCTAAGCCTCTTTTGCTAGTTGATATAACATAGGATTTTAATAATATACCGTTAGGTTTATATAATGCTAATGTTTGCTGTTCGCTATTAATAACAATTAAAAATTTTTCTTTAAAATCTTCGACATTTAAAAGTAATGAAAGATTTTTTTGTTTTAATGCATAATGATAAACATTTTGATATTCTTGAGTAATACTATTAACAATAGATTTATTATATAACGCCAAGGACATATTGCTAAAAAGAAAAAGTATGATACATGTGATAATACGCATGATTTGTGAAACCTAAAACAAAACAATTAAGGATATTTAGTACACATACTATGATTATTAAGGCTGTATATCAATTGTATGTGCAGGTATAGCAGGTCAATTTACCAAATTAATTGTTCACTGAACCGTTCCTAACTTTTATATTATTTATGAGATAAAGAAGTTAAAAATTGCTTAAATTCTTTACCAATAGTAGGATGGGTTAAAGCAACATTAATAGTAGCTTTTAGGTAACCTAATTTTTGACCGCAATCATATCTAATCCCATCAAATGCGAATGCATAAACATTTTCTTTTTGTAATAAACTGAAAATTGCAGGAGTTAATTGGATTTCGTTATTAACAGTTTTTATAGCATGCTCTAAATAATTAAAAATATTGGAAGATAAAATATACCTACCGATTACTGCCAAATTTGAAGGAGCATCTTTAATTGATGGCTTTTCGACAATAGTGTTTATCTTGCCAAAATCAACAAAACTTTGTTCCACTCCAACGATACCATAATTACTAACTACTTGTGGATTGCAATGTTCTATAGCAATTATACTGGAATTGGTTTGATTATATTTATCCACCATTTGTTTTAAACAAGAATGTTTAGAAGATGTGACTACTAAATCATCTGCTAATAATAAAGCAAATGGTTCGTCTTTAATGAGTTTTTTGGCACACAAAATTGCGTGTCCCAAACCAAGCGGTTGCATTTGTCTTATGTATACACAAGTTATATTTGGTGGAATAATATTTTTAATAGTGTTTAGTAAATCAAATTTTCCAGAATTTTCTAAATTTCGTTCTAATTCAGCATTACTATCAAAATGATCTTCTATAGCGCGTTTATTATAACTGGTGATAAATATTAATTCCTCGATCCCAGCCTCTATGGCTTCTTCTACTGCATATTGGATTAAAGGTTTATCAACAATTGGTAGCATTTCTTTAGGAGTTGCTTTGGTTGCTGGTAAAAATCTGCTGCCAATCCCAGCTACTGGAAAAACAGCTTTGGTAATTTTTTTCGATTTGTTAATGTTCATATTGATCTCTAAATTTTAGTGTCAAAAAAAGTATACTTTGGTTGCCAATTTAAGGCAACGTGAATTTTTTTAGAATGAAAGCAACTAGAACCTAGTAATTTTTCTAATATTTTCGAATTAAAATAAAATTTATTATTCAATTTGTTGTTTAATAGTAATTGTAAAAAATCAATCAATTTAGCAATTATTTTTAACATACAATATGGAATTGTTATTCTTGTTAGCAAAGACCTAAAAGTATTATTTGGAATTTGATTTTTTATATGTTCGAAAATTTGTTTTGTTGAGTACTCTTTATTATCAGATACAATAAAAATTTGCTTATTAGCTGCTGGGTTGTTTATGGCAAGTAACATAGCTTGAATTAAATCATCAATGTGCACCATGCTTCTTTTGTTATGAGTTTCTGGTAATTTTGGGAGCAAGTGTTTTTTAGCAGCTTTAATAAGTAAATTTAAATGGCCCTTTACATTTGGCCCATACACTAAACTAGGACGTAGGATAGACAAATGTAAATTATTATGATTAATAGATCTTTGTAATAAATTTTCTGATATACGTTTGGTTATTCCATAGAAATCTTGCTGTTCTGGCCAAGCATCAAAAGTTTCATCCACACAAACATTTTGTTGTGGGGATCTGGCCGCCTTAATGCTGCTTAAATATAAAAAAGCTTTAGTATCAGTTAACAAAGCAAAATCTAATAAATCTAAAGTAGATGTTACATTTACTTTCCAATATTCTTCAAAAGTTATATTAGCATTTGTGTGAGCAATATTTGCTAAATGAATGATAGCATCTATTTTTTTATTAATTAAATTTGGTAAATGTTCAGAAAAATTATTATTACTGTTAAAGTCATGAATAATTATTTGATCCCAAAGGTTAGATTTAAGATCTGTTGGATTATTTTTTAAAACCGCGGTAACAGTAAAGCCTAAATTTTTTAAGTGAGCGCATAATCTATTGCCTATAAAACCGTTAGCTCCAGTTATTAAAAAATGAGAAAGATTTTTTTGCATAAAATACTAATTATTGGTTACTACAACTTATTGGGTAAATTTTATTTTGAGTAGATAAAAACATAGTTCTGCAATCTTCTGGTGGACCAATATCTTTATCTTGCCCCTTACCAGAAATAGCTATGGCTTTTAAAATCAGCAACTCGTCCTTCATCATAGAATTTTCAATCCCAGCAGGGGTAGTAGGTATAGGGAATCCAGTAGCAGTAGCATTATAGGTGATATTATATAATCTGTTATCAGACGGACAATCAGATGTAGTACTGTATTGGACAGTTGAATTAGTTGGACATGTAAGAGGCTGGCCAGAAGGTGTGCTATTAATAATTAAATATGCCTTTTGCATGGATAAAGCAGCATCTTGCCGTCTTTCTGTTCGCAGATTACCCATGTAACCAGATATACTGACACCAGCTAATATACCAGCAATTGTCATAACGATTAATAATTCTATTAATGTAAATCCTAGTTTTTTTTGCATAAAGTTAACCTAATTACCACCATTTCTAACAATCTCTACCACACTATTTGGCCATACTGTAATAACATTATTATAAGTAGCATCTGTATTCGATGTTACTGTAATAGTATATATAGAGGTATTGTTGTCTATTAATCCTTGTTTATATATGATTTTTTTAGCTGGTAAAATAGTAACAGTTACTTTTTGATTAAATTCGGAACCATTTACATTTTTCCAAGAACCAGCGGTGTCGTCGCAAGCTGCTCTGCCACTAGTTCCTGTCCCTGTTCCTTTCACTAAGGTGCAAACATCTTGTGTAGCTCCAGTTGCTATTGATGTGGCATTAGCTTGATTTAATGTATTAACTATCGTATCTGTTACTTCATTTACTAGATCTTTTGGTCTTCTAAGTTTATTCATATTTCCAAGAGTAACTCCAGCTAAAATAACTACAATACTCATAGTTATAATCATCTCAATTAATGTAAGCCCTAATAATTTTTTCATTATTGCCAGCACTCCGTAGGAGTTTTTTCATCTTCTGATCCTGCTTTTATTATTAAAGATATAGTTTTACAAAGAGTATCTTTGAATTGTGAGCTACCAGATGGTGCTGTTGCAGTTAGAGTGTATCCAGGAGGGGTTCCGGTTTGGTTTGCAGCAGAAACTGTAATATTATAATAATTATTAGGAGTAGCTATAGATTTACCCTGAGTCTTAAATATATCTGCCATATGTACAGATGAATTTATTGGTGTAACGCCATCTGGTGCTCTACCGCTAATTGCAAATTGTTCTATGCTCGCTTTGAATCTTATTAATTCACTATGAGCTTCTTTGCGGTGAGATTCCAGTTTAAGAGTAGATAGTGTACTGGAAGATATAGCAATTAATGTTGCTACAATAGTCATGGTAATTATTAATTCTATTAACGATATCGCATTTAATTTATTCATAAAAATATATGTACCAGATTTATACTAAAGCCAAATAATGTATGTTGTCCTTCCAGATGTAAATTTTGATTTACATCTCTCCATTCGACATTGCTAGTAGCAATAGTTTTTATATTACCAAAACCTGCAAAATTAGTGTACCTCATAGATGTAACAACAAATAATTGCGGAACTATATTTAGTTTGCAACCCAACACTAGGTTATAAGCACCAGCTACTCGACGTCTTGCAAAATTTTCGCCAGTACTCATTGGTGGACGATTAAAAAAATTGGAATTAGTTCTGTTAATTCCAGCTCCAACACCAACGCCAAAAAAAGTACGAAATGCCATAAAATGGATAAAATCATAATAAATATTTAGCAATACAGATTGTGCTTTCACTGTGCTATTTAGCGCACCTAGTTGATTGCTAAATAATGGAGCTTTATTGTACTTCATATTTTCTGTAGCCATTAATCCTAACTCCATAGAAAAATTATCTGCCCTGTAACCAAAAGCCATTTCTCCACCATATTTAGATTTAGCAGTTTGAGTAGTGCTGGTAACTATTGCAGTTTCTATTATAGGTTGTACTGTGGTATTTTTTACTTTGCTAAGTGTACTAGTGCCATTATTTATGCCAAAGCGTATAAAAAATCTATGAGTATTATCTGGTGGAATAGAATTTTGGATTTTTTGTAATTCCTCTGTTGTTACATTAGGGCCAGTACCATACATCGCATTAATAAATTTGGTACTTTGCCCATTACCGTATTGTGGATCTAATTTCGGATCGATTGCAGCAACGGCTTCATTACAAACCATATAAAACAGTAAGCTTAATAAAAAAAAATAAGTATTTATTAAAAAATTATTTTTTTTTAATTGAATTAATTTTGTTGATTTTGGCATTTAATTCCTTCCCTGGTTTAAAATGCACAACATACCTTGCTTGTAAATTAACTTTTTGTCCAGTTTTTGGATTTCTAACAGATCTAGTAGATCTAAATCGTGTTGAAAAACTACCAAAACCACGTAATTCTATTTTATTACCGCTGGCCAAGTTATATGTCATAATTTCAAAAATATGTTTTACAGCGGTCGCAATAGTTTTATATGGTAAATTAGTATATTGGTTAGCTAAAACTTTCATAATATGTGATCGGCTAACTATTGTTGTAGCATTTTTAATATCTTGCATATATTTATATTATAAAATAAATATAGATAAATAAAACATTATTGCTATAATTAATGTTTGCAGGTAAATGATATTTTATTTACTAATGGTTTAAATTTTAGTTGTTCAAAAATAAACCCTATATTCATGGAAGAACACGGGGGATCTACATGTCAGCTATTCAGGAAATAGATGAAGAATCTGTTGAATTAGATTTAATCACAGATGAATTGTTACCAATAGACGATAATTTAGACGAGGTTGAGCTAAGTTTTGCTGATGATAATCTTGAGGAAGCTGATAGTGTTGAAGAGGTATCTCTTTCTGATGTAGTCGTAGTTATTGATGATTCAGAGGAGGAAGAATTAAGTTTATCTACTGTCAAAAAGAAAAAAAAAGAAATAGATCCAGCTCAATTATATCTAGAAGATATCGGTAAATCACCATTATTAACTGCTAATGAAGAAGTTTATTATGCTAGGTTAGCTAAAAAAGGTGATAATAAAGAACAATTAATTGCTAGAAATCACATGGTCAAATGTAATTTACGATTAGTAGTTAAAATTGCTAGGCGTTATTTAAATCGAGGATTAGCATTATTAGATTTAATTGAAGAAGGTAATTTGGGGTTAATTCGAGCGGTAGAAAAATTTGATCCAGAACGAGGTTTTCGATTTTCTACATATGCTACTTGGTGGATTAAACAAAATATTGAACGCGCATTAATGAATCAAACTCGTACTATTAGGTTGCCAATTCATATTATTAAAGAGTTAAATACCTATTTAAGAAAAGCTCGAGAAATCACTAACAAACTTGATCATGAACCAACATTTGAAGATATTGCCAAAGCTCTAGATAAATGTCCTCACGAAGTCAATAAGTTGTTAAGGCTTAACGAAAGAACTTTATCAGTTGATACTCCAGTAGGGGATGACAATGAAAAATCATTATTAGAAGTTATAGCTGATCATAAAAATCATAGTCCAGCAAAAATATTAGAAAACAATAATATCAAAGAACAACTAGATCAGTGTTTAAATATGTTAAACGAAAAACAACGTTCTATTTTAGCTAGAAGATTTGGATTGCTTGGTCATGAAGCTGCTACTTTAGAGGAAGTAGGTAGCGAAGTTGGTTTAACTAGAGAAAGGGTTCGACAAATTCAGGTAGAAGCTTTAAAAACTTTGCGTTCTATATTAGAAGAGAAGGGTATTGCATTAGAGACAATATTTTATTAATTTATAGCATGTTCAGTATAAACCTATAAATAAGGAATTAAGATTTATGTCTAGCCAATTATTACAGCAACTGGAAGCTAAAGTAGATGAAACAGTAGAAACTATTGAAATTATGCGTTTACAAATAGAAGAGCTAGAGGAAAAAAATATTAAATTACAAGATGATAATAATGTACTTAAAGATAAGCATGAAACTTGGGAAAAAACCCTACATTCTATGTTAAATAAACTAAATAATGTGGAACATACTATGCAAGATCAGGATAGCGAAAGCCTTAAACTATAGTATTAGTTGCGTGAATTAATTCACTTAAAATTCCAGGCTCTCTAGAAGAGTGCCCAGCATCTCGAATAATCATTAAATTTGAATTTGGCAATGCTTTATGTAAGGCATAAGCATTGTTCAGCGGACAGATCATGTCATATCGTCCATGAATTATTATTGTTTTAATATGTTTAATTTTGTTTACATTATCTAAAATAGTATTTTCTACAATAAAACATTTGTTGATAAAATAATGGCATTCTATTCTAGCTAAACTTAAGGCTAAATGTGGGTTAGTTAAGTGTTGTTCTATTTTTGGACATGGATCTAGACTAGCGCAAACAGCTTCCCATCTAGACCAAGTTTTAGCTGCAGCCATTCTAGCTACTTCATTGTCGCTAGTTAAAATTTTATAATAAGCGGAGATAATATTATTTTGCTTAGATGTAGGAACTGCTGATATAAATTCTTGCCAATAATCTGGATAAATTTTAGATGCACCATTTTTATAAAACCAATATAAATCTTGTTTACGGCATAAAAAAATGCCACGTAAAATCATACCTATTACTCTGTTAGGGTATGATTGAGCATAAAGCAGCGCTAGGGTAGATCCCCAAGAACCACCAAATAATAACCATTTTGTAATATCCAAATGTTTACGTATTGCTTCTAAATCTTCTATTAAAAATTGAGTAGTATTATTTTTTAATTCTGCATGAGGAGTAGATTTCCCACATCCTCTTTGATCAAATAAAATAATCCGATATTTTTCTGGATCGAAAAAACGTCGATTATCAGAGTCACATCCAGATCCTGGACCGCCATGTATGTAAATAATCGGTATTCCGTCCTTATTGCCACTTTCTTCTAGGTATAAATTATGTAAGTTATCCACAGCAAAATTATGAATGACATATGGTTGTATGGGTGGGTATAATGTTAGCATTATCCAATATCCAGTAAAATATAATAAATTTATATAAAATAACTATATATTATTTTACTAGAGTTTATATATTTTGTTTTTTTATATTATAAAAAACAAATCGAATGGCGAATGTCTCACAAAAAATATATCTGTTATCCTACATTATTTAAATACTAATAATGGCACCATATCTACTGTCAATCTCCAACCGACCATAATTCGGTTCTTAGCCCAGGTTCCTCACTTGGGCTGTTTTTTTATCTTTAAATCTTTTAATAATTAGGTAAACAGAAATTTTTTTAAATAGCAATCAATTATTGTTGTATCATAAGAGTCTAATTTTTTCAGAAAATTATTTAAAAGTTATTTAAAAGTTATTTAAAAATATTGCATTATGCAGCGTTTGATTGTTGTTGACCGCAAAAAATCCTTTATTTGCAGGGTTTAAGGTTTGTTTGCGTCATCATGAATTGTTTGTATGTGTGATTGTTTTGTTATAGTTATAAAGTGAAATAATTGTAGACACAAAAAAAAATGTAATGTAGTATCACCATAGGTATTAAAAAATAAAACATAAGTTTTGGAGTTGACAAAGATGCCGGGACAAGAGAAAACAGTTTTTGCGTTAGCAGACAGATCTAATAAGCCGCACGAACTAAAACGAAAAACGATCCAGGCAACATCTTCAACGATAGAAAAAGACAAGCAATCGAACAGAATAAGGCTAAGTCGCGATATAAGCAATGTAACGGGAGAAACTCGTTATATTCGCGCATTAAACACCCAGCTTTTAGCACAATTAAATAATATTAGTTATTGCATCTTAGACTCTTCTATGATTTCAAATACTCAAAAATTGTTAGATATAGCTAAAGAAATAGTTGAAGTCTATGTTTATGATGGAAATGGTAATGTTGTCGGTAGTAGTGCGAGATCTAGTATGACCAGTAGTTCTATACAGTCTATGGCAGAGTATATAAATGAATCAATCAAAGGTCCTTACGACGTGGATGACGCTGTAATAAATGGACTGGTGCAAGATGAACAAAAGTCTAATTTAAACATGTATGAAATAAAACTTACATGTAAATATTTGGTTGTTGAATGTAAAAAACTTTGTAAATCTATAAACAAAACTTCAATAGCAAAACATAAAAATAATATAATTAAGTTTATAGAGGACATAGCAACAGCTATAAATGCAATAGAAAAAGAAGTAGAAAAATTTGATCGCATGTCAGAAGGATATGATGAGTTGCGTTCCGATCGCGTACGTAATTATGTAGATGGTATAGAACAGTCTTGTGCTAGCGTAGCAGGAGAAACAGAGCAGCAGGAAATAGCAGATGTAGCTCATCAAGAACAAGAGCTTGTAGCAAAAGAGCAAGAAGAACAAAACCCTGCTCGTTTCAAAGAACAAGTAGCATCAATCGAATTAACAGAAAAAACAGGGCGTAATATTATTGACGTTAATATGCTTGTGGAACAACAAGAAATAAAAGAAGAAGCGAGACGTGCCAGTATCTTAACAGAAGAAAAAGTAGGGCGTAATACGCTTAGTGTTAAGCAACGTTTACAGAAAGCAGGAATAAACGAAGCAGCAGGACGTCGTGCTATTGTGTGTGATATGAATTTGGACAGGCAAGAAATAAAAGAAGCAGGGGGACGTGCTGGCATCTTAAGGGAAGAAAAAGTAGAGCGTGATACTGTTAGTGTTAAGAAAGGCTTTCAGGAACAAGAAATACAAGAAAAAACAGAACGTCGTGATATTTTTGACACAATGAATTTGCTAAAAGACGAAATAAAAAAAAGATCAGCACTAGATAATATTTGGATACAAGAAAGAGAAAAACTCAAAAGTCTTTATAATTACCAAAAGTCAGTTACTGCTTGCAATGATTTTATAAAAAAAGAAACAGCAAAACGTAGTGATATAACAACAAATGAAACAGCAGGTAGGAATGTTATTAGAAGTGCTATTTTGGAAGAAAAAGAAGCAGCGGCACGTAGTGCCTTATTAAGGGATGAAAGTGCTGAGCGTGATGATGTTAAAGCTTATAGTTTAAGATCCTCGGTCATGGCAGAGGATCTTACCCATCAGCGTATTCAACGTGAGCGTGCAGCGTGGGAAAATGCTAGAGAGAGAGCTAGGCAAGAGTTGCAGGCACGAGAAGAAAACAGACGTAATACATTAGTATCAGATGAAGGTGCTGAACGTGAAGGTATTAGAGATTATAGTTTAAGAGCTTCTGTTATGGCTGAAGATCTTGCTCGTGAGCGTATTAAACATGAGCGTGCAGCGTGGGAAGATGCTAGAGAGAGGGCTAGAAAAGAGTTGCAAACACTAGAAGAAAATGGACGTAACACTTTATTAATAGATGAGAGTGCGGATCTTAATCTGGTTAATAATGCAGGATTAATATCTTTTAATTCATCAAGAGATCGTGCTAACCAACGTGTTAAACAACAGCAACAACGTGAACGTGAAGCGCGTGAGGCGATGGAACGAGCACGTGAAGCGGAACGTTTACGGGAAGTAGAACGTGTACGGAAAGAGCAAGCGGATAGGGATGCTGAAGCTGCGAGACAAGCGGCTGTGGCGCGTCCTCGTTGTCCTTATGAATAATAAAAAATAGTAAAAAACAAACATAAAACAATATCCATAAAATCAACAAACAAGAGAGAGACAAATGAAGAAATTTATTAATACCTTACTAGTAGTAGCTTTAATTATACCAGAGATAGCAATGGCAAGTTTAAACTTTCATTCTCTATATTTTGGAGCGAGTGCTGGGATTAAACAAAATGGATTGAAATCTGGTTTTGGAGATAATTTATTTAGGACAACGCAGCCAACAGCTCAAATTTTTGCTGGTATAGGGTTGTTACCAAATCTAGATCTAGAATTTGATTTAGAAAAAACTATTAATTATAAAAATACATCTAATGTTGCAGCAGGCAGTTATTTTTTAGGAAATATTGCTCCACCAGGTTCACCAACAAGATCTTTCAAAAGCGATGCAAAGTATATAAGTGTTGGTGTTAAATTATTTTATAAATTCAACACTTTTAAGATAGAAAATTTTAATTTTTTAATAGGTGCTGGGATAAAAAGAGCTAAAGTTAAATTAACCTCGCAAAATTTACATAATATGAAAACATTTGATTTACGTGATAACAATTCTAAAAATTTATTAACGTTATCTACTGGTGTGGAATATATGTTTAATAAAGTATGTGGTTTGCGTGGATTAGTAAGCTGGGAAAACACTTCCAAACTTCAACCAAGCTTAAATCAAAGCGGTTTAAATTACATGGCCCAATTTAAAAATTCCATAAGTTACACTTTGGGATTAATAGCTAGATTTTAATATAAAAATTACACGGTGTTGCAGTGTGAATGTCTTTTTACACTGCAATAACCAGACAAGACAAATTTTCTCGCTTTTTGCAAATTAAAAAAGTTGTACTTGCATCAAGGTTGAAAATCCTGTAAAATAAAAATAAATATTTATTTTTATTAATTCATAAGTTCAAAATAGGTTATAAATATATGAGCATGAATAAGAATAATAATATGAATAATTCGCAACTCTCCGATGATAATGTTGATAAATGCAAAGAAGTTTTTAAATTATTAAACTGCAATTTATTGTGGATCATGCATTCAAACAACGACTCTTTAGAAATACTATCTACCGATCAATCTATATTGAAGCATTATATAAATGAAAAATATTATTTATATGATCCAATTAATTTAAAACATAATAATAAAGATAAATCACCGTGGAAAGTAACTTTAGGCACAGATTGTGATACTTTTAATAAAAGTGGTTTTTTATATGATTTATATAAAATGTTTAATGTAGAAGAGTTTGTATCAATTGACAAAAAAATCGGATCTGAACTTTATTGTTATAGATTTTTCACCAAAAACAATCGATTTATTTTTATGAATAAATTGTTAAATCATATGCCAATTATAAAACATTTCATTACTACTATGATCGAAAAAACAAAAGCAGAGCCTAATAAACAGTCTGTAATTAGTATGGCCAGTTAAATAAAAATGGAGTAGATGTTATGTTAACTGATGAGCTATTTCTTGGAACTAAATTATACAATAAAAAATTAACCGAACTTTGTAGGCCTATTGCAAGATATTTAGGTATAACCCAAGCAGTATATGTACATATTGATAAACAGGGTAGGATGTTTACTATTACCAGCAACCAAAAGATGATGGAAAATTATATACAACAACAACATTATAAGTATGCGACCATGTATGTTAACCCAAGCAATATGCATAATGGTTTTGCTGTTGATAATTCTGCTATGGATGAAAAATATAAAAATGTAGTTCTATATGATTTTATTACTAAGTTTGATTGGCATAATAGCTTTCTTTATGCAGAAAAAGATAATTATGGTGGTTATTTTGCGATTGATTTTGCAACAACTAAAGATAATTATAAAATATTTAATAAATTAATGAACGAAAGTAGAATAGTAAAAAAAATGATTAGGGATTTAAATAATAAAATAACATTAATGATTAATAAAGACTTACAAGAAAATAGGATGGATTTTGCTTCACTAAGAGGGGATTCATTTCATACTGCAAAAGGGCGAGTATTTCACGAACAACACGAACAGCAACAGAGAATCCAATTGTTAAAAGAATCTGGGATATTAATGGATCGTGATGGTAATGATTTTTTAGATAAGATCCATTTATCTCCTCAAGAAACAAATTGTCTTAACATATATCACACAACCCATAGTGTAAAAGCAGTAGCTAGAGATTTAGATTTAGCTACAACAACGGTTACTAGTTATATAGAAAATATAAAAAACAAGCTTAATTGTAATAATAAAAATGAATTATTTGAAAAAGCTGATATATTAGAATCGTTAGGGTATATTTAGAAATCGTTGCTGTTAATGTCTTATGGATAATGCCCGGTAGCAGTCCTTGTTACGTACCCAAACTGTCCAAACGTACCGTAAGTTGCAACTGCCGTCACATTATAGTGGCCAGCACTTGCTAATACGCAAGTTACATAAGCTGAAAAACCTATTAAACCACCTTGATTTATTGGAACAGTCGTAGCTGTTGGGCAGGCGCTATTTTTAACAGCTGTAGTTAAACCCCATTCCACCCCGCTTTTTGCAGCAAATACTGCTCGATTTCCCTGTCCTAATATGTTAATGCTTGTATTAGTGTCAGTCGATATGTCTACTAAAAAATAAGCGGTTGATGACATAACAAGGATTATGAAAACCGACGACATTATAGTAACCCCAGCATTTTTATTTGGTAGATTTATATGCATAATTTATTACCCTATATTAGTTTTTATTTAGTGTATTGGGCGGTGGTTTCATTAGACAAAACAACAGAGGTATTGTTAGTCGTAACTGTAATATCAGAGGTTAAGGTTATAGTGGTTTTATCTGAAGAAACAACGAAGGTAAAATTACAATCTGTCACGTTGGTTAATAAATTTTCTTGATCATAGCCATCCACTTTTCTAAACAATAATTGATGACCCTTATCAATTTGGCAATTGTAGTGTACATTGGGTGTTTTAGTAGAATTGTTGGGATCTAGGATGTGAAATTGTAAAGTATTTCCACCACCACCAGTGGAAACACCGCCTAAATTATTTGCAAAATCGTTGTCTAGTATAGTAAAGATTATATTACCACCACCGCCGCTACCGCTACTACTAGTGTTAGCAGTGTTGATTGCGGCCGATTCGGTAGCAGTCTGGGTTACAATCTCTACCGATGACGATACAAAGGATCCTGCAATTACCAATGCTATGGTGCTTATAACTAATGTAAGAGTTACTTCAAACAAGCTAAATCCACAACCATGTAATGTGCAATGTGTTAAAATATTAAATTTTAAATATTTATTAATCATTTTAATGTTTACCTTTATAAGCACTAACAATAAAATTTGGCATACCTAGATTAGCAACGGTTACATCTATTCTAACTACATATGCAGCCGCGGGTGTTGCGGCACCAGTTAGTGGGGAGCCTACTGGACCTAACTGAGCAGCTGTTGATGTGTCAAGGTGTACAGATACAGTATAAGCTTCCAACCCACTAATTGAATTACCATGTTTATCTTTTGCACCAACATTCACTAAATTATTATAGTCGCAAACATTAGTATAATTATTACGACTAGCAGGTGGTGCTGGGCATGGTAGGGTTGTTGGAAAACTTTTAGTTAAAATTTCATTTAAATAATTAGTAGAAATAATAAATGCATTATTCATAGCATTAGCTGATGGTGCGAGAGATACTTGAACAAAAGCCAACACTACAGTCGTCAAGGATATGCTAATAATTGCTAACGATGCGACTAGTTCGACTAAAGATGTTGCATATATATTTTTTTTATAACAATTTTTAAATAAATAATTAAATAAAATCATCAACCAATGTTTCCATTATTTCCATTAATATTAACGGTCGTACTAATACCAGCGCCTGTTACAGTAATGCTAGAATTTGTTGTATTATAATTACTTACTAACCTACCCTGACCATTTTGATCAAAATACATAGGAAAATTACTATAAGTCATGGTAACTTTAGTTGGTGTAGTTTTTACATAAGGATTAGCAATATTTTGCGGATCTTGTACCGTGTTGGTAAACGTACCAGTTGTACAGCCACTTCTTAAATTTAAAGTTATTGTTGTTGAAGTTAAGGTTACCGAAATATGGCACCCCGAGCCTATTGCTAGATTTTGTGCATACAATAGTACGCCTGTTGCATCTTGCAAAAATAAATTTTGATTAAATACAACTAAATTAAAGAATCTAGGGACTACATTGTATGCAATAAGAGCAGTTAACAATATAGCTAGTATTAATTCTATTAAAGTGAATCCTAAAGCGAATCCTAATTTATTTTTTAAAAGCATACCATTGTTATGGCGCAACCACGGCACCTGTTGTAACACTATAAGTTATGGTGTTAGCACCAGTACCTTGTTGATCTTGAAATTTGCAAAGAGGAGTAGCTGCTGTTACTAAATATTGGCAAGGTGATACGCAAGTTGTACCAGCCTGTGGTGGACTATTTAAAATACCATTCCATACGGCTAAGCATTTTGTAGGGGTTGCAACGCCCGATCCTGCGGCTGCTGTATCTTCTGGCCAGCCGCCGACACCCGCAACTACTGGGCTCATATATACTGTTGTTCCTTCTAAGAGAATACTAGTAGGGCTGCCACTTGCTAACCATTGAGCATGAGCCACCGATGCCGCAGCACTTAATCCACCAGCTACACCATCTGCTGATGCAGTTCTAGCTTGGGTAGTAAGGCTTGCAAACCTTGGTAATGCAACGGCGGATAAAACACCAATTAATACAATCACGATTACTAATTCAATTAGCGTAAAACCTTGTTTTTTATAATTTTTATATAATATAGTCGTTTGCATATATGTCAGCTTTTATTGCCCTTTATTGCATCTTAATATTAGTTTAGTAGATCTTTGTATTCTTGTTATGGGGCAACTACCGCACCAGTATTAATATTGTAAGTTATGATATTTGTACCTGTACCTTGTTGATCAGTAAATTTACAAACAGGTGATGCTGTAACGGATACCAAATATTGACATGGAGCAACACAAGTTCCTGCGCCTGCTGCTGGCGGACTATTTAAAACGCCATTCCATACATTTAAACATTTAGCAGCAGTTGCGGTACCAGTTCCAAGTGCTGCTGTATCTTCTGGCCAGCCACCAACACCACCGACTACTGGGCTCATATATACTAATTGTCCTTCTAAAGTGATACTGGTTGGGCTGCCGGCCGCTAACCATTGTGCATGAGCCACTGATGCTGCAGCACTTAAGCCACCAGCCACACCATCTGCGGATGCAGTTCTAGCTTGAGTGGTAATGCTTGCAAATCGAGGGACAGCCACAGCAGATAAAACACCAATTAATACGATAACAATCACTAATTCAATTAGCGTAAAACCTTGTTTTGTATTTTTATAATTTTTATATAAAACAATCATTTGCATATAGTTCAACTTAAAAAATTATTATTATTATTATTATCGTAATTTTTATTAATAGCTTTAATGTCTACCTGCGACTCTTGCTAATTCCCACATTGGTAAAAATATCCCTAATGCCAATACTAAGACCATGCATGCCATAACACCTATTAAAATTGGTTCAATTAAACTGCTAAGTTGTTTAATATCATAGTCTAATTCTTGCTCATAAAAATTAGCAACTTCGTCTAATAATCGATCTAATTCTCCGCTTTCTTCTCCTATTAAAATCATTTGTAAGACTAAACTGTTAAATAAACCGGTATTTTTTGCTGCAATAGTCATAGATTCACCGTGTTCAATATTGGTTTTCATGTCTAGGATTTTTTTTTCCATATAAGCGTTGTCGCAAGTAGCTGCGATAAGTGATATGGCTTCTAATAAAGGTATGCCGGTTCTAAAACATAAGGCAAAGGATCTGGAAAATCTAGCTAATAAAGATCTTTCTATAATGCTGCCAACTAATGGTATTTTTATTTTATATCTATCCCACATAAGTCTACCGGGTTTTGTTTTAACATAACTTACTAATGTAAATATTCCGCCAATAATAACGGATAATACTAACCACCAATAATGAGTTGTAAAATTAGAAGTAGCTATTAAAATTCTGGTTGGTAATGGTAATTTGGCATGAAATTGCGCAAAAAACCCAGCAAATGCTGGAATTACAAACATATTCATAATAACAATTGCAATAGCAATTGCGATAATTACCAATATTGGATAACGCATTGCAGCTTTTATTCGTTTTTTTGTTTCGTCTTCTTTTTCTAGATGAATAGAAATTTGTTGAAAAGTATTATCTAGCGTTCCGGTTTGTTCACCAATATTTATTAATGCTGCCATTAATCTCGGAAAAATTTTGTGATATTTGGTAACCGATAATGCAAATGCGTACCCAGATTCTAATCTAGTTGCAATATTAGATAAAGTGGTACTTAGTTTTTGATTTTTACAGCTGTCTCCTACTATATTTATCGATCTAATTATTGGCACCCCAGATCGTAGTAAAGCGTGCATTTGTTTAGAGAAAATAATTAAATCCGTAGCTGTTGGATTATTAAAAACGTTAAATTTATCTAAAAAACTAGAGGTTTCGTCATCGATATCAATTTCTATTATAGTGATACCGTCTTTATTTAACATATCTTGAGCTGCATCTCGGCTAACAGCTGTAATTTTACCTTGTACAGCAGCACCAAATGAGTCTTTGCCGGTATAAATAAAATGCATATTATCCTCTTCTCCATTGCTGCATCTTTACTTACCCTCCTTAGAAACGAAGGAGGGTGGTGCCGAAGGCACCGATTCGATGTTAGCCTTCTGCTTCTGGTTTTGGTTCAACTTCAATAGGTTCATTATTTTTAATAATATCTGATACCTCGCCAGCCATTCGAAACATTTCTTCTAAACTTGTTACTCCCTTTAAAACATAGTCTAGTATATTCATAGCTAATGGTCGGAAAGTTGATTGTTGTAGAGCAGTTCTTGTAAAAATGGCTGAGTCTCCAGTTCTTAATGCGTTAGATAGTTCAAAATTCATTTCTAACAATTCGTGTACTGCAATACGACCTTTATAGCCAGTATTATTACAATGGGAACATCCCAATCCCTTCTGAAATTTCCACATTGGATCTGTGGTGCCTATTAAGTTTTTTAATACTTCTTGCTCATCAGTAGTTATTGCAGTTTCTTTAGTGCAACTTGTACAAATTTTTCTTACTAAGCGTTGGGCAATAATTGCCCGCAAAGAAGCTGCAACTAAATATCCTTCTGCTCCCATATCAATAAGACGAGTAGCGGAACTAACTGCATCATTGGTGTGGAGGGTAGCTAATACTAAGTGACCAGTCATAGCGGCTCGCAAACCAATTTGAGCTGTTTCTTCGTCACGCATTTCTCCAACCATTATTATTTCTGGATCTTGCCGTAAAGCAGTACGTAAAATTCTCGCAAAAGAAAGACCAATCGCAGCATTTACCTGTATTTGACTGATCCGTGATAAAGAATATTCGATCGGATCTTCTATAGTTATAATTTTTTTTTCTTGAACATTTAATTCATTTAAAATCGAATATAAAGTTGTGGTTTTACCACTACCTGTTGGTCCTGTTACCAGAATTAATCCGTTGGGACGATGAATATGAAATAAAATTTTATGTAAAATATCATCTCGGATCCCAAGTTGGCTGATTTGTAAAATACCAGCCGATTGATCTAACAAACGTAACACAGCAGTTTCACCATATCTAACTGGCATAGTAGCTGCTCGAATATCTAATGATCGATTTTTAACTTTTATAAGAAATCTACCATCTTGGGGTAAACGTTTTTCAGAAATATTTAGTCTAGCTAATAATTTGATGCGTAAAATTAAAGAATCGGCAATTTGTCTGCCTTCTATAATATTTTCTTGTAATATACCATCTACTCGTTGTCTAATTCTTACTAAATTGGTTTCTGGTTCTATATGTATATCGGAGGCACCAACTTGTACGGCATCTTCAAAAATAGAATCTAATAATTTAGCAACTGGAGAAGACTCGTCTCCAGCGACATTTTCTTCCGATGCTCTAAAAGAAACTTTTTCTTTACCAAGTTCATCTTTTAATTCTTTAGCAAAAGATACTATGTCTTCTGTACGTCTATAAACATGATCAATTATATTTAACAACCCAGATTCTTTTATAAGTACCAATTGTACAGATCCACCTAAAATTTTAGTAACTTGATCAAATGCTAAAACATCGGTTGGTTCTACCATGCCAACGACATAATTATTATTTTTCATTTCTAATGCTACAACTCGAAATCTTCGTGCTATTCTTTCTGGAATTTTACGGACTACTTCGGCATCGACATTAAAATTATTTAAATCTAAAAATGGTATATTTAATTGCTTAGATAAAGTGTCTAACAATACTTTTTCTGTTACAAAACCTAGATCGATTAATACGGCTCCAATTTTACCGCCTTTTTCATTTTGAATTTTTAAAGCCTGAGTTAATTGTTCATTATTAATGGTGCCAGCTTTCACTAATAAATCACCGATTTTTACTTTAACTTTATTGATTGGCATACGTATCCATTTTTATTAGTATTGTCTAATTTCTTCTATTTTATTATGAATATAATCTAATGTTTCGTTATTAAATCTACCTAGAACTTTGGCTTGATTAAAACTTTCTACGGCATCTTTATAATTACCATTAGCATTTTGAGAAATGGCAAGCCCTAACCACCAGGTAGAATTTTCTTTACTAAATGTTAATAATTGTTGATAATATTTTTCTGCTATATCGTATTGATCAGAATTTAAATAGGCTAACGCTAACAATGCTATATAATCTGTTTGATTAGATTGGTTATCTGGCATGGTAAGTAAAATAGATAATGATTTCCTCATTTGACCTTTTTGTTGATATAACAATGCCAAATTTTTAATAAAATCACTATGTTCTGGATCAAAGTCTAGTCCTATTAATAATAATTTTTCTACTTCGTCTGCCCAGCCAATTTTTTGATATAACTGGATTAATTGGATCCTTGATTTATGATATTTTGGATATTCTTCTAGTGATTTTTTAAATAAAGTAGCAGCCTCTACTTCTTGATTACGTTCCAGTGCTTCCAAACCCTTAGTATAATGAATAATTGCTTGGTCTTGCGGGGTTGGTGGTAAAGTTTCTTTTACTGTTGTCGCTGAATTTTTAGGATCTGGAATTGGATCTTGTGGGCTAGCAGTAGTTGTGTCTGCTGCTGTATCACTAATGTCCGATGATTTCCCTGTTATAATTTCTGACATCATATCTTCGTTGATCTCAGAGAAAGCAGCGCTAGCCCAAAATAGTAATAGCAATGCTAATGATATTATTGTGATTCGCCCAAGTTTCCGTACCATTTAGTATCGCCCCCAACATGAAATCCATGATCCAAATCATTAAGTCTTTTATAGCTGCTTTGTAATTGATTTTTTATTTTATAGTCATCTAAAATTGTAGGTCTTAATAAAATTACCAGTTCACTTTTAGTAGCTTGTTGGCTAGTGTGTCTAAATGCTGCTCCAAAAAAAGGAATGTCTTTTAAGTATGGAATTCCGGTTATCAGTTCAGCAGTTTTATCTTGCATTAAACCACCAATAACAATTAATTGACCATTTTTAGCACGTACAATGCTATCGGATTCACGTACTGAGCTTTTAGCTAAATCAAAACTACCAGAACCAGGAAGATCAGTTGGTGTTCCCGTTATTGTGCTAACTGTTGGGTGGATATGTAAGGTAATGTCGTCGTCACCAATTTGTGGGGTAACATCGAGTGCAATTCCAGAAAAAAACGGGCTTAGTGTAACGGTAGGAGTAGAGGCCGCGCCTGCGCCGGCTCCACCTGTAGTCGTTGTTGTTGTCACATTAGTAATAAAAAATTGATCATTACCAACTTTAATTAAAGCTTTTTGATTATTACTAGTCGTAATTCGTGGACTAGAAAGTACTTGAACATTACCTTGAGCCCCTAATAGTTCTACAAAGGTTGCAAGTTTTCGATAATTGATCCCCAAAGTTAATAATCCACCGAAATTAGTTACAGCAGTAGGAACATTTGGTGATAAATGTTTAAGTCCAGTTGAGATATCAGTAGGAGTTGCTCCATTAGCTGGTTGTTGTGCTGAAGTAGTGTTTAACAGAGTATTAGTGGATATCGATTTATCAGCATTTAAATTGTTACCAATTTGAGAGACTTGCATATTATTATTTAATAATGCCCAGTTTATTCCTGATCTATATCCATCATTTAAATCTACTTCTAATATTTTAGCTTCTAGCATTACTTGTTTATTTAAAGAATTTTCAGCTGTTGTTAAAAATTGTTCTACCTTTTGTAATTCATTAGGGTAAGCTGTAACAATAATCATCCCAGTCATTGGGCTTATAGAAACGTTTCTAGTCATATTAGATTTATCTGTAGAAATAAGTGATGACGAACCTGCTCCTATGCCAAGAATAGATTGTATGGTTTTTAATAATTGATCCCATAAATTAGTATCGTGTTTTGTTGCAACAGTGCTACCAGCTGCTGCACCACCACCTCCAGCAAAGTTGACTCCAGATATGTTGGTACTAGAATTCCCGGCTCTTACTAAATCCAAATAATCTAATTTAAAAACTCTAGTTTGTAGGGTTACTGGTAAAATTTTAATAGATTGTTGTGATGATTCAAACCCAAAACCATAAATTTTTTGTACAGCTTCCAAGACATCATGAACAGTTACATTTTTTAAAGAAAGAGATATATTTCCTTGTACTTCTGGGTGTACGATTACATTTAATGAAGTACCATCCACTAGTTCTAAAAAAAATGATTTAGCTGCAGCATTATCTGCCACAATATTGAATTTTTTTTCTGGTTGACTACTGTCGTTAGCATCCGCAAGTTCAATATTATTAATTTTTGGAATCAACAGACTTACGATACTATTTGGTACTTTTGTAATAGGGCGTAATTTATCGGGATTAAATCCTTGTTTTATTTCTGGTTTTAATGAGTCTAATGTTGTGCCATATTTAGCTGGAGCGCGAGCGCAAGATGTTAAAGATATTATAAATATACATAGAATAACTTTAATATTTAACCAATTGTTGTCATTGCGAGCCGTAACACGGCGAAGCAATCCAGCTTGTTGTAATTGTTTTAAAGTCCAAAATTTTTTATACATATTTATACATAATTTTATTTTTTTATAATAACTGACGGCAATTTTAATTCGGTAAAAGTATCTGGTTCAGGTTTCTCTGGTTTTTCCGGTTTCTCTGGCATTCCTGGGATCGTAGGTTTTTTAGGTTTTTTAGGTTCAATTTTTGCTCTAGGGTTTTTTAAAATCACTTTATTATGTTTGATTGCTGTAACTTCGTAGCCAGATATTTTGTCTTTTTCGCGTACAATTTGTTCGTTAATAACGGCAGTTTTGTCATCAGTTCTAATTAAGATAATACTGAGCTTTAATTTTCCTGGGTTCATAATTGGGTTAACAACAGGATTAATAGTAGATTTTTCTTCAATAATTGGTTTTGCAGCTTTTAAATCCGCAGTTTCTTCGATTGGTGGGGCAACTTTTGGCATAGTCGGATCGTTAAGTTGTTTGGAAGATTGTTTATCAACCGATGGTTGGCTTGCAGCATATGCTAATGTCATATGTGAATGAACGATCAACCAGGCAAGCAGTATTAAACTAATTTTAACTATCTTAGAGATAAAATGAGTTTTATAGCTATCTGTAAACTGTAAAGCAGCATCCATATGGTATCCATATAGTTCAATATATAGGTATACGTCTAACTTGCGCATACCTTACAGAATAGTACAAAAGCTAGATTTTTCTAGAATCTTTGGCTAAACGATCTATGACAGAATTAATGAATTTATAACTAGTCTCGCTACCAAACATACTGGCTAGCTCTAATGCTTCACTAATTACAACCTTAAAGGGAGTTTCTGGACAAAAAATCAATTCGTAACTTGCAATTCGTAAAATAGATAATTCAATTGGATCTAGCTGATCAATAGTCCTACTACTATATTTAATAACGGATTGGTCTAATTGTTCTAAATGAATTGGAATATCATGTAATAATAATTTGAAATACTTAGTATCAAGGGTATGTGGATTACGTTCCTCCAAATAATGCTTTTCTATAAGTGTTAGCTCGCTTTTAGAGATCGTCCAGCTATACAATGCTTGCACAGCAGCACGTCTCGCGCTAGATTTTTTTTTAAAACTAATGTTATTGTTGGTCATGGGGGGTATTCTGACTGTTTTGCTGCAAATTTTCTATTACTTCTTTAAATTGATCTACAGTAGAAAAGCAGCCATACACGGAAGCAAAGCGAAGATATGCAACTTCATCTAAGGATTTAAGCTCTAGCATTACCCATTCTCCTAATAGTTTGGTGGTAATTTCTCGCTCTGTAGAACCCCTTAGTTTGGTCAGAATTTTATTAATTAATTCATCGACTTTAGTTAAAGAAATTGGTCTTTTCTCTAAAGAACGTAAAATTCCACCACGTAATTTTTCTTCTTCAAATTGTACATACCGACCATCTTTTTTAATTAACCGAGGTAATGATAATTCTACAACCTCATAGGTGGTAAACCGTTCGGTACAAACAATACATTCTCGTCGTCTTCTAACTTGTTGCCCTTCGCCAACTAACCTAGAATCAGTAACTTTAGTATCTGCTGCGTGACAAAATGGACATTGCATGCTTTATTCCCATAGGTTGGCATTAGTTGCATACACAGGAAATTCCTTGCATAGCTCTAATACAGTTTGTTTAATTTCAAGAATGTTATTGTTGTTGTTGATGTCGTCTAATAGATCTGCAATCCAATTAGCCACAATAATAGCTTCTTGGGCTTTGAAGCCACGGGTAGTAATAGCTGGTGTACCAATTCGTATACCACTAGTTAACATTGGAGATCTTGGATCTTTTGGTACAGAATTTTTATTAGCAGTAATATTAGCTAATTCTAAAGCTGCATTAGCATCTTTACCGCTAATATTTTTATTAATTAAATTTATTAAAAACATATGATTATCAGTACCATTAGATAAAATATTATACTTTCTATTCATTAACACTTGCGCCATATTTTTAGCATTGTCAATTATTTGAATACAATATTGTTTAAATTCTGGCAACAATGCTTCTTTAAATGCAAAGGCTTTAGCAGCTATTACATGCATTAATGGGCCACCTTGAATTCCTGGGAAAATAGCTGAGTTTAATTTTTTAGTTATTTCGGGATTATTTTTAGCTAAAATTAGCCCGCCACGAGGGCCACGTAAGGTTTTATGAGTAGTACTAGTTACTACATCGGCAAAAGCAATTGGCGAAGGGTATAGACCAGTTGCTATTAATCCTGCAACATGAGCGATATCTACCATAAGATAAGCACCAACTAGATCTGCTATTTCTCTAAATTTTTTCCAGTCCATAATCCTAGAATAAGCAGAGAATCCTGCGATTATTAATTTTGGCTTATGTTGTTTAGCCAAATCTAAAATTTCGTTATAATCTAATTCACCAGTAGGTAGTACTCCATAAGAAATAGAATTATATATTTTTCCGGAAAAACTAACTTTTGAACCATGAGTTAAATGCCCACCAGCATCTAAGCTCATACCTAAAATTGTATCTCCTGGATTTAATAATGCGAGCATGACAGCTGCATTAGCTTGAGATCCTGAATGTGGTTGTACATTAGCGTAATCGGCTTTAAACAATTGTTTTGCCCGCTCTATCGCTAGATTTTCTGCTAGATCTACAAACTCGCAACCCCCATAATAACGTTTTCCTGGGTAACCTTCGGCATACTTATTAGTTAATATTGAACCTTGTAATTTTAATACTCCGGGACTTACATAATTTTCCGAAGCTATTAATTCAATGTGTTGTTCTTGACGTATGGTTTCTAATTTAACAGCCTGAAACAGCTCTGGATCAAAATCTGCAATTTGATTGTTTTTATACATAAAGTTCCTTTAGTTTTTCTATTTCTTTAATAAGCTCAGGAATTATTTTAAATAAATCTCCGACCATTGCATAATGGGCAACCTGAAAAATTGGTGCGTTTTCATCGATATTAATTGCCACAATAATTTTACTTTCTTTAATGCCAGCAACGTGCTGAACTGCTCCAGAAATACCAACGGCAATATATAATTTAGGCGCTATAATTTTTCCAGTTTGACCAATTTGCCAGCTGTTAGGTGCAAAACCTGCATCAATTGCTGATTTTGAAGCGCCGACAGCGGCGTTTAATTTGCCAGCCAATTGTTCAATAAGCAAAAAATTTTCTTTGGATTTCAAACTGCTGCCACCAGCTACTACTATTTTAGCAGTAGTTAATTCTGGGTGGGAAGATTGTTTATTTTTAATTTGGTTTTTTGCAAAACGTATTCTTTGATCCCAAATAAATTTTTGAGGATCTAATTGTTCTATACTAGCTGTCGTAAAATTTTTGATAAATTCGTCATTAAAATTTGTTGTACGGATCGTCAAACATTTAATGTTACATAATAATCTAACTGTTTGTATGGCGTTTCCTGCATAGATAAATCGCTCAAAAGTATCTTTAGAAATAATTTTAGTAACTTCGGAGATTTGTTCGACATCTAAACAAGCGGCAATTCTTGGTAAAATATTTTTGCCAAATGTTGTAGATCCAACCATAATATATTCATAATTATGGGTTGGATTTTTAGAGATAATTTCTATAATTACGGATGTAATATTTTCTGCTAATAAATTTGTATAGTTTATATGATCAAGATCTAAAATCTTTGTAACATTTGGAGCACAAGACGCTTCTTTGACTACTGATTGACAATTAGATCCGATCACTAACACTGTTATATTTTTAGTTAAATGGCTTGCAGCATCAATGGTAGCAATAGTTGCCGATAATAAATGTTGATTATTATGCTCTGCAATTATTAATGCACCCATCAGAGTACTTTATCCTTAAATTTTAATTGGCTAATTAATTCAGACGCAGTTTGAATTTTAATGCCAAGAGGTTTTTGAGGTGGTGGGCAAGTTTTTAATATTTGAATATTATTTAATGTAAAATTCTTAAGATTGGAAGATAATTGTTCTAACAAGATAGTATCTAGTTGCTTTTTCTTAGCTTGCATTAATTGTGGTAAAGAAATATATTTTGGTTCGTTAGGCTGTAAATCTATAGTAATTATTGCTGGTAAATTTATTTCTAGTGTTTCTATGTTACTATCTATTTCTCTTTCTACTTCTATTGTATTAAATAATTCTGAGTTAAAATTTATTTTTGAAATAAAACATGCTTGCGGCCAATTTAATAACCCAGCCAGCATTTGACCAGTTTGATTATAGTCATTATCGACAGATTGTTTACCTAAAAAGACAATATCAATTTTATTTTCTAAAACCAAATATTGCAAAATCTTAGCAATATTTAATGGAGTCATAAATTGTTCTGTTTTAATAAAAATGGCCAGATCTGCGCCTCGAGCTAAGGCTTGCATTAATATATCTTTACAGTCATTCCCTATAGAGACTGCAATAATGGATTGCAAGCAACCTGCGGTTTTTAGTTTTACCGCTTCTTCTATAGCTACTTCATCAAAAGGGTTCATGACAAATGGCATGTTTTGAGTTTCAATCCCAGAAAAATCCGGTTTTATTTTAATACGGGCATATGGGTTAATGACTTTTTTAACAGCCACTAAGCATTTATTTTGGATTTTATTATGCATTGTACTGCCTCTTTTAGATGTAAAGGGTTTATTGTTCCCATAATAACACTATGAACTCCTAGGATCTCTGGATTTTTAAAAATTAAATCCATGCTTGGTTGGATGGCAAGATACCCGCGATCTAAAGATTTTTTTATTAAAACCCCCTTATTTAATTTTAAAGCCTCTGTTATGACTGGTATTTCTTCTAAATGATTTAAATTTAAAGTTACCATAACTACATCAGCTGATTTGGCAGTTAATATGCCACCGACTATGGTTTTACTCGACATACCAAAAGCGCGAATTAATCCTTGTTGTTTTAAATTAATTAAAGTATCAAATACTTGGTAAGTATTTATAATTTCTTCGTCTTGACCATCAGAATGAATTAATAATAAATCTAAATAATCAGTGTTTAAGCGTTTTAAAGTTCTATGTAGGCAAGAAATGATGTATTCTTTAGTAAAGTTGAACGAAGATTGATTATTATTAAATTCTTCACCTACTTTACTGCAAATTATCCATTGGTGTCGTTCGTTTTGTAAAAGAGTACCCAATCGTTCTTCGCTAGAACCATAAGCTGGTGCTGTATCTAATAAATTAATATTTAATTCTTTAGCCGTGGATAATAGTTTTTTGATAGTTTTATCGTCTGGAATATTAAATTGTGTAGAATAATTTACTCCAGTATTTCTGCCAAACTTTACTGTACCAAGCCCTAATTTAGAAACCAATATATTAGTATTGCCAAGTAATGTTTGGTTTAATGGTTCTAAATTGTTTATACAGTTGTTCACAATGAATTCCACCAAGGAGTTGCGATTTCTGGTTTTGGTAATTTTTTTAGAAGATCTAGATTGGTTTTGTTAGAAGATTCTTTTAAATCAAAAGATCTATTTTGTTGCAAATATTTAACAATATCATCTGCCATCATAGGTGCGAGTACTAATTTAGTTGGCCATGCAAAAATAACGTTGTTTAATGGAAACCAAGTGGCATGAGTGGGTTTTTTGCCGTCAGCACGCAAATTTTCTGCACGATTTATAGAAAAATTTCCCCAAGAATATTCTGGATTATTAAATTCCATCCAAGGGAATATAGATTTTAAAGTAGATTGAAAAGCTTTTATTTGTTGTTCGGTAGATAAAGTTACACTATCTTCAGCAATTTTTCCGCCACAGTGCCAAATAACGTGATCGTCGGAGGTTTTATGACTCGAAATAGTTAAGTTTGGTACTTGCTGTAATCCAATATTATGTCCATATAACATAGGTAAAGATTTAGCTTTAAGTGCAACCATGTTTAAGGGCCTTGTTTGCATTTTAGGGCTATTTTTAAATAATGTTGCAAATTGTTGTATACCTTCTCCTGCTGTAAAAATATATTTTTTAGCAGATAATAAAAATCTTTCTCCTTGAATATCAACAGAAAATTTACTGATACTATCATCATTTAGTTCTAATTCTAAATTAATAGAGTTGGTTTTTATACATATTTCTTTAATTGGACCTAATAATTCTTGTAGGGTATTTGATAAATTTAAAACAGTTTCATTTAATTTATAAATTGATCCATTAAATTTATTAGTTACAAATGGTTCTGGAAAATTATCAGGCATTAATTGAGTTACTGTGCTTTGTAGCACTTTGCTTACAAAAAAATTAGCGACTTTTGAATATAATTTATTGTTAGACCATAAAAGCTGATGATCAGCCAATATACAATTTTTAGTTAATTTTATAGGACTATTATTTAATAGTGCTTGTTGCCATAAAAAAGGGGCATCTTTAATTGCTTTGGTATCAGCTGTAACTGTTCCTTGTAAGGCATATTTAACACCACTGTGTAACATTCCTTGAGAATTGATAGTTTGCTTAGAACCAACTGCATTATTTTCTAATAAAATACAATTATAGCCCATTGTTTTTAATAAATTGGTTAACCATAATCCAGCTACGCCGGCGCCAACAATTACTAGATCAGTTTTAATTTCAATCATGTTTTAAGCTCGCTTTTATAGACAAAGAAAAGTGTAATTGTTTATTATTGTACTTTATGGCCATGTCTATCATATATTTCTAATGTGGCTATTTCTTCCGGAGCAGTATTCATACAAGTAACCTTAGCAATTACATAACCGTTATTATTCGATACAGCACCTTCTATTGGGGTACCAGCTACTTCCCATAAACCTAAAGTCATAACATCCAATACCCCATGCCCAGCTGCTCTAACATAATTTATACCGGTTTTACGAGCAGGAGCTCTATAGGTATAGGTAATTGTGTTAGCCTCTTTTTCTTCTTTACTATCGATAAGAGACATTCCCTTAGATAATAAACAATTTTTGTAATGACATGCTTTTATATCAGCTACAGATACCCCTTCATTAGAAGCTGCTTTATATACGGAACATCCTGATAGAACAAATAAACAACAATAAATAACTAAATTTTTCATTTTATGCTTCCTTGTAATTGAATAACATCCTTGAATAAATTGCAAGAATTATGCTTTATATTTACTGTTTATGCAACAACCTACAGTTTTTTAGCCATTCTCTGATAGGTGGTGTTTGATTATTTTTATTAGTATATTTGTTATTAATTGCACCACAATTGTTCATTATAATAGAAATAAAATTATACAAATAAATTTCACAAATATAACATGTTACTTAAGTATAAAAATTTTATTGCAGAAATTAATTATATTGGTCGTACTGGTTGTTTTTGTGGTGAGGTTATTAATAACAAAAATTGTTTAATAGTGTTTCAAGCACAGCATCAACAAAAGCTTGCTGAGGCATTTAAAATAGCGGTGGAACAATATTTAGAGCCTGAGCAAAAAGAACCTGTACTTTTAAATGAGCGTCTGTCTGAGCGTAGCGAGTTTAGCGAGTGAAAAAAGTACAGGTTCTTTTTACTCCAGGTTAATATTTATGGAGCCTGAAACATTAATTTAATATATTTATAATAAGCCCCTTGTGCATTAGATATTGCTAGCATAAACCCATATTTGCCATCTAAAAAGCCGAACTTAAAAATATATCCACGCACAAAAGTAAAACATCCATGTAAAATAGCTGTAAAGATATTAGCTGTTTTACCTGCGTGTGATTTATCAATTGCACCTAGGGTTGAGTAATTATTTATTTTGTTTAGGATGCTTTCGACGTTCGGGAAAGAATAATGAAATATACGGTTATGTAAAGTGTCTATTTTGCCTTTTACCTGTAAACCAAAATGTACATAGTTAGCTATTATATTTCCTTCGCTACGTTTAAATAATCGTAAATGTTGTTCATTATACCAGTCGCCATATTTTATAGCTTTACCTAAGTAAAAAGTTTGAAATGGAATAATAAAGCCAGAATACTTTGTGTTGGTTTCAAGAACATTTTGGATTTCTTGTTGCAGATCAGCTGATAATCTTTCGTCTGCATCTAAAATTAATACCCAATCACAAGATGCTTTTTCTAGTGCAAATTTTTTTTGAATTCCACAGCCCTGCCAGGTATTTAAAAAAATTTTATTAGTATACTTTTGGCATATATTAAAAGTGTTATCAGAGCTATACGAATCTACAACTATAATTTCGTTTGCAAAACTAACAGTTTGTAACGCTTGTTCTATATTTCGCTCTTCATTTTTAGTAACTATACAAACACTTAAAGTTGTCAAAAGTTAAGCCCTTTTTTCTCTTATTTCTGCAAGCGTTTTACATTCTATACATAAAGTAGCTGTAGGTCTTGCTTCTAAACGTCTTACTCCTATTTCAACCCCACAAGAATCACAGTATCCGTATTTTTGTTCAGTGATTTTTATAAGTGCTGCTTCAATTTTTTTAATTAATTTTCTTTCACGATCTCTAGTTCTTAATTCCAAATTAAAAGTTTCTTCTTGAGTAGCTCGATCATTTGGATCAGCTAAAATATCTGCTTCTTTCATTTCTGTTATAGTGTTGTCTACTTCTATCATTAATTCTTGTTTCCATGCTTCTAGGATGTTAGCAAAGTGTTCCAGCTGTTGTTCATTCATATAATCTTCGGTGGAAATTATACGGTAAGGCTGAAATTTACTAGGGCCTGATAAAGCTGCATCATGGTCTAAATGCGATGTTTCGTTAGCGTCGTGATGCTTAATATGAGAGCTAGTTTCTTTAATTTTTGGATGATTATGGGGAGATTTAGCTTCTTTAATTGAGACATGTACGTGATTGTGTGACTCATGTTTTGGTAATGATTTTTTTTCTTTTACAGCCACTTTTGTAGTCTGTTTAGTAACTGGGATGTGTTTAATAGCTTTTTGGGAAATTTTTGTTGTGATTTTTTTTACTACTTTTTTGCTAGGCGAATGTTTTTTTGATTTTACAGGTTTTGATAATGTTTTAATAGGCTTAGCATGCGTTTTAACTTTAGTTTTGCCAATAACTTTTGATTTAATTTTAGTCTTTGGTTTGATATTGGTTTTTGACTGGCTGGTTACTTGTGCTTTTTTAGGAATTTTAATAGCTTTGCTGGGTTTTTTCAGCTTTACAGTCTTTTTGACGGTCTTACTAGTGGTTTTAAGTTTGTTTTTGCCAATTTTAGCTGCCATTTAATTAATCCCTATAAATAAAAAAATAATAAGTCAATGCACAAAAAATAATAAAAATTATCTATATCAAAATACTAAGAAGAGATCAATAAGACATATAACAAATTTTTTAGAATTTTTAGTCAAGCTTATTTTTTATTTGCCGAAAGATAAGTTATGAAATACCATAGCCAATTAATCGAAGCTACCTTACTAAAGCGTCCTATTAGCTTTTTAATGGAGGTAGTATTACAGTCTAAACGACGTATTATGTTGCGTTGTCCTAATTTAGGACCATTAATTGGGTGTGACATATTAGGTACCCAATTATGGTTTTCTGCACCATCTGGCGATCATTGTTTGCCAACTTTAGAACTAGTAGAGGTAAATGGAGGTTTTTTAGTTGGGGTTAATCCAGAGATCTTGAAAAAATTAGCAATAGAAGCCATTAAATTTGGGCATATTCACGAATTATCTGATTATAAAGCCATGCATCAAGAAACTAATTATGATCAAGATGTTATTTCAGTATTAGTGTTAGAGAAGGATTTTTTACATCAATGTTATGTTTGCTTAGAGCATGTTATTTATGGTAATGAACAACATGAAGGGCAGTTTCCTTTAGTGCCTAGAACGATAGATGCTAGCTTGGAATATTTGATTCTGAGAAAAAAACAAGGATATCGTGCCGTGCTTTTATATTGTGTATTACATTCTGGAATTAAAACTCTAAAATTTGCCGAAAGCATAGATCCAGAGTACGCTAAGAAAATTTCTCATGCAATCACAAATGGGGTAGAAGTTTTGGCTTATAAAGCTAAAATTTCCACTCAAGAAATGGAGTTAGATAGTAAAATAGCAATTGCTTCTCCCATTATTGCCAGATTACCATAAAATCATTAACAACAAAAAGATGCTCCGCAATCACATGTAGCTTTAGCATTTGGATTGTTTATAACAAAAGATGCTTCAGTGAGAGTTTTTATATAATCTAAACTTGAGCCTTGTAAGTAACCTAAACTTACTGGATCAATAATAATTCCAGCATCACCATCTTGAATTAATATGTCGTCTTCTAGTTGTTCTTCGAATGCAAAACAATATTCAAAACCAGAACAACCGCCACCATTAATATAAATGCGTAGCTTTATATTAGGGTTGTTGGAATTAGACACTAATTCCACAATTCTGTTTTTAGCTGAATTAGTAATTGTTACAATCTCTTTAATTTTGGTTTTTGTTTCCATGCTCATAAAATCCATAATACAATAATTTTATTGAAATGAGAATATTAGTAGATATATACTTGGTGGTTGTTAAATTTCATTATTCAAGTCTTGGTAAACATGCATAAATCTAGGGTTTCTTCTTTAATAATATGGGCAGTAGCTTCTATATTTTATGCGTATCAATATATTTTGCGTGTAATGCCAAGCATAATGATGAATGACATTTTACAGCAATTTCAGATTGATTCTACAATGTTTGGTCAATTTTCCGGAATTTATTACATAGGATATTCTTTAATGCACTTGCCTGTAGGTATTATGTTAGATCACTATGGTCCTAAAAAAGTAATGCCGATTTGTATATTAATGACAATTTTAGGTTTGTTACCGCTTATGTTTGCTGAATTTTGGGTATATCCAATTTTGGGTCGCTTGGTAACTGGTATGGGTTCATCGGCTGCCATACTTGGGACATTTAAAATCATACGTTTAACTTTTAATGAAGATAAATTTACTAGAATGCTTAGTTTATCAGTAACTATAGGGTTGGTAGGAGCGATTTATGGTGGCGGTCCAGTAAATTATATGTGTAATTTATTGGGCTATAAATATGTTATAGCTATTTTTGTCGTTATAGGAATTATTTTAAGTATATTAACGTATTATTTAGTTCCAAATATTAAACCTGAACGTTCTCATTCCATATTATCTAACGTTAAAGAAGTGTTTGGCACACCTAAAGTAATTGCTATATGTTTTTTTGCAGGTTGTATGGTTGGTCCATTAGAGGGATTTGCAGATGTTTGGGGTGGAGCTTTTTTAAAACAAGTATATAGGTTTGAAAATTCTACTGCCGTAAGTTTACCTTCCGCTATTTTTATGGGGATGTGTTTTGGGGCACCAGTGCTCAGTTTGATAGCTGAAAAAACTAAAAGTTATTTAGGCACTATTGTAGCTTCTGGGATTATTATGGCTGGGAGTTTTGTGGCTTTACTTATGTGTTCGATGAGTTCAACTAGTATAGGAATAATGTTTGTTATAGTTGGAGTTTGTTGTTCTTATCAAATTATTGCAATTTATAAGGCATCAACCTATGTAAAAGAACATGCAGCAGGTTTAACTACAGCAGTCGCTAATATGGTTATTATGAGTTTTGGATATGTATTTCATACGATTATTGGTTGGACAATTAATGTTATGGGTGGCCCAAACGATAGTAAAGCGTTTGTTTATGGTGTTTTAGTAATACCAGTTGCGTTGGCGATTGGTTCTATAGGGTTTTATATAATTATTGTTAGCGAGCATATTAAGAAAAAAGCTCGTGGCATTGTTACTGAAGCATAAACTAATGCATATAAATCAATACTACATTAAGCCGCTTTTTGTTTCTTTACCTTTTTTAATGGAGTTATTTGTTTAGCTATTTTTTTGAATCCTTTTTCTGCCATCCATTCATCATAACCAACTTGCAACCTAAGCCACTGCCCAATAGTTCCGCCAAATAAAGCAGTTAATCTAATTGCCATTTCTGAACTTATGCTGGAATGGCAATTAATTAATCTAGAAACTGATGGCCTTGTTACATGCAACATTTTAGCTGCCTCTGTTACATTCAACTCGTTCCTTTCCAATAAATCTTTTATAACTTCTCCTGGATGTGGATATCTAAATATGTTCATATTTCCCCCTAATGGTAATCTTCATAGTCAACTAAAATAACATTTTCACCTTTAAAGCTAAAAGTTAGCCTATAATTGGCGGTAACTTTTAAAGAATAAAATCCTTTTTTATCTCCCTTCAAAGGGTGAAAATCATATCCAGCCTTATTTAAATCGCTTGGTTTCTGAGCTTCGCTAAGTTCTACTAATAAGTATAGTAATTTATTGATACATGTACGATCAATTCCTTTATGGATGCCTTTTTCAAAAAATTTTTGTAATTTTCTGCTTTTCCAACTTGTAATCACAAATGCTCCTATATGAACGGTCGCATAAAGTGTAAAATTACAGTATACACCGATAAACTATATTATGTATATGCTAACATTAGCATCATGGCTGTTCAGAGCGAACAGTTAATTTGCTAATTTAGGCCTCACCCAAACACTCTTAACTATAAGTCACGCTTACCACGGCCCTCTCCAGCTAACGCTGGTAGAGGGCGGAAACATTAATATCAATAAAAATTCAATATATCTTATAAAAAATGCTATATGTTTTCATTAAAATTTTAATTATTTTGATCATATTATGCAAAAACACAAATTATTAGAATGTGCAAAAATTTTAAGAAAAACATCTACTATAGCTGAACAGGTATTATGGCAATGCCTGAGGAATAGAAAATTTATGGGTATAAAATTTCGTAGACAATATTGAATAGATCGTTATATAGCAGATTTTGCATGTTTAGAACGCAAATTAATAATTGAATTGGATGGTGATACTCACGTCAATCAACGTGAATATGATATCAATAGAACTGATGTTTTATCTGTGCTTAATTTTAAAGTTGTGAGGTTTTGGAATTGGGAAATTTTACATAATTTACCAAAAGTCCTGGAAAATATAGCAAAAAATATCTAATGATAACGATGGTTATGCCCTCTACCAGCGTTAGCTGGAGAGGGCTGTGGTAAGCGTGACTTATAGTTGAGAGTGTTTGGGTGAGGCCTAAATTAGCAAATTAACTGTTCGCTGAACGGCCCTAACATTAGCATAATAATATCAGTAAAAATGCTATATACAGATAATTTGATTTTCGTTACTTTTTATATTATGAAACAAGCTAAATTATTACAATGTACAAAAATTTTAAGAAAGAAAGCTATCAAAGCATTTACTATTTTGGGAGCCATAATATCTTTGTTGATTTTGAGCTTTAGTGTTACAGCGATTAATATGTTTTTATTTGATATGCTTAAATATTCTACTCATTTAAAATCCCAATTTAAAATGTTTGTGTTAGCTAAAAATAGAACTGCTTGTTATTTTGCGTATCACAATGAACAATTATGTGCAGAGATGTTAAAAAAAACATCAAAATCATATGGCAAAACAGAGAATATATAGTATCAATAGTAGAATCAAAAATTATTTTGCTACAAGTTTAGAACAATTATTAATTTCTGTGTTAATAAGCAGTATAATAATATTAATTTTGTTTCAAGTGTATAGTTTAGTAAAAAAACAATTGTTAAAAATAGAACAACAAATAACAATATTATATAATCAAAATGTTGCAGATTTTTTCTTACGAGACAATATAAGAAAAGCTGGCTATAAAGGTTTTGTAAGTTCTATACCATTTCCACACTATAGTAGTGTTTATACTGCTAGTGGACACCAGGTTGTGCCATATGCACCAATTGCCGTATGTAAAGCAACTGTTGCAAATTGTACAAATTTTGTGACAGATAAAGTTTTACGTAAAATAATTGATCATAAAATAAAGTCAAACACAGATATTTTATTGGTTTATGATATTCCAGAACGAGTCACTTTTTTAACCGAAGATATGCTGGAAAATGACAGCAAATTAAGAATTGCTTTACTTGATAATGCTTGGCAAGCTGGAGATCAAATGATTATTGCAGATTTAAAATGTATCCAAAGGTTTGTTTTGTCTAATTTTGTAGGCACACAGTTGGCGCACGATAAACCATATAATATAACCAATAATTTCATAAAAAAATTTAAACGTGGTGCAGAAGTTTTTCGGGTTAAACATTTGGCATTTTATATTGCCAAAAATACTAACTATAAATCTGATTCATATAGTTTGTATATGGATGATTTGTCTTTAGACACTAATCATCACGCGGAAGCTATTGTTGATGATCTGGAAAATCTATCTGTCCAAGTGCTTGGATCAGAATTATCTTCAGAGCTAATGGATGCATCAGATTTGGGTTGGATATTTAATAAATATTTGCTAATTAATTTATTATTTAAAAATCAATTAATCGAACAAAATTTCACGGTTGGAATAGAAGTTAGAAATAGTGGGTAAACGCTTGTTTATCAGCAAGAGTTATTATGGCTTGTACCATAAATTGAATATTGCCTCAGCTAATATGGTTTTAGTGCTCATTATCATGAAATTAACACTTTTGATGGTCTTAGTAGAATTAAATCATATTTTTACTTATAAAAATATTTTTACTAATGAACAATACATGTATAAATCTCAATTAGATTTAGATCTGAAGCTTGCAATAGCAGATCTGGATGTTCAAAAATTACCACAAATAGGGTTTCTGCCAGACAACTTATCTTTTTTTTGCCCAAATGGAATCAATGTCTATAAAATTAATATTGATAATAAATTATATGGATATTTTGGGGTTCGTCATAAAAAAACAAGCAATTTGAATTTAATTCAACAGGAAAAATTATATTATAAAATGGTTTTGCAAGAACAAAATATTGATGCACATAAAATACAAATAATAGATTTGTCTGGTGAGGATCAGGCGCAACAAGTGTTTTTTTTAGATAACAATAATGCATTGTGGCGTTATGGTGTTGCGAGTTATAAATTGTTTTTGCAAAATTCTAATATAAATAATATAAATTATATTGTTGGTTCTGATATGTTTAATGCTATTACTAATGATTTTGATTTAAAATATACAATATATTTGCATTCTAGAGAAAAAAATAAAAAAACTAATATAGCTCAAGATGTCATTCAGCTGGCGAATCCGAGTGGCTCTACTAAGAATTTAAATATTGTTAGGAATATTATAACAAGCAAACAAGCTATAGCCCATTTTTTTTTGCGTTCTAATTATATAATTTTTTTATACGAAGATTTAAATATAGAACCACAGGTGTATAAATTAAATTATACAAATAAATTTGCAGAACATGTTTTTAAATCAGAAATATTTGCTAAAAAAATTGATATTAAATTTAATGTGTATAAAAAACTATTAAATAATTGCCACAAAGAACTTGACATAAATAATTATGAATTATTATGGGATGCAAAATTACACGCACATAAAATAAATATTATAAATACCGCATGTGAATTAAAAACTTATGAATTTAATTTACCAAATGATAGAGGAATATTGTCATTTAGGGCTAATGATTATTAATAGCTCAAATAATAAACTTTACAAAAACCAAAAAACTTTTATGCTGTAGTGTATAAAAACAAATTTTAAATATTAAGAGATGGTTGGCAAATATGATAAAACATTTAAAAATTTCTACAGTAATTTCATTGGTTTTGTTAACAGGATGTGCGTCTAATAGATATGTTAGTAATGCAAACGATCCTTTAGAACCATTAAATAGGGGCTTTTATAAACTTAATAAAACTTTAGATGCTTTGTATATTAAGCCTGCTAGTAAAATTTATGATAAAGTGATTCCAGAAACTTTGAGAAAATTAGTTAGCAATTTTTTTAATAATATAAATGAAATACCAAATATTGCTAATAGCCTATTACAAACCAAGTATAAGCAAGCAATAGATAGTACTGCACGTTTAACAATTAATTCTACCTTAGGTATTGGTGGGTTATTTGATGTTGCGGCAAAAGCTAAATTAAATCATCAACGGGAAGATTTCGGAAAAACCTTGGCAGTTTGGGGATATAAAAATTCAAATTATTTAGTTTTACCAATTGTTGGACCTACCACTGTTCGGGATGGTATCGGTTTTTGTGGAAATGCTGTTATGACTGTGCCATATTATTTCAAACCTAAGGCACGTAATCGTTATGAATTTGCTTATGTAGTAAATCGTAGGTCAGAATTACAAGAAACAGAATCATTTATGACGACTGCTGGGGTAGATGAATATGTGTTAGTTAGAGATGCTTACTTACAACACAGGTCTTACACTATCAACGATAAAAGCTCAACTAATAAAATGTTGCTAGAGCCGCCTGAATAGACACTTGCTTTGCCTTAATATTTATTTTATAAATACCTAAACCTCAGTTCGAGTAGTTTAGGTGTTTATTTTATTTTATATAGGTTTTAATGAAATTTAAGGTACTAACTGCAATTCAATATTATTTAATTATAAATTTAGTAATATTTAGTGTTTATTCGTTTGCAGCCTCCAATAAGCAAGAAGTTCCAGATAATCGCAAATCAGAGAGTGATACTTTGATTTTATCTAAAATAATGCAAGATTTACTACCATTAGTGCTAGATGAGCAACAATTTAATAACATAGATAATAAAGATATTATTAACAAAAATATTGATAAATTAGATTCGTTATTTGAAGGTATAAAAGAGCATCGTAATACCGTACCAATTACCTTTAGAATTTCTTCAGAAGTATTATCTAGACATATAAAAGCGGCCAAAAGGGCTTTTGTTAATTCAGAATATGTTTATGCCAGGTACCTGCTTAAAGGCTTGCCAGCGGCTTGTATTTCTTATTATAGCAAGGACGATCATGCAAATAAGGATTTATCTATAGTAAATAAAGATTTATTTGTTTCAGAATTTGATTTGGCAGAATTTTATTATATGCTTAAAAATTATAAACAAGCGCTAGCTACATATGAAGTTTTTATAACTAAAAACATTGATCAAGAAAATGTTGCACAAAATTTGCAAACTTCTTTAGAAAGAATTTTAGCGATTTATTTACATGGGTATAAAAATCCTACGTTGGCTTTTGATGTTTTAAAAAATTATCAACAAAAATTTGCTTTTCCTGAATATATAAATATTTATATTACTGAGTGGTTAAAGGGATTGGAGTTAGTGCAGGATACTTTTGGATCACATAGTACTAAAAAAATTTTAGCTTTTAAAGAATTGAAAAAACATATTAATGAATATTTTCATGAATCAGAAACTTTGCCGTCATCATTTATTATTCCCAAATCCGATCAAATGTTTTATTTGATGTTATCAGGGTATTTAAATGATTATTTATACGCAAACCCAAATCCAGATGAGATCCCAGCATTATTATATTGGTCGTCATTATGCGATAGAGCACTTAATTATCACGATAATATTTCTGTAGCGGATTTGTATCTAAAGGAATGTATTATGGTTAACCCAAAGAGCCCATATGCTAAAAGATGTTTATCTGAATACGAAGAATATATTACGTTATCATACTCTGGTATTCGGGATAATGTACCGCCATATGTTTCTAAAGAAATTGATTTTTTGCACGATTTAGTTTATCCAGATTAAAGTCGCAAACCTGCTAACCATAACAACATAGTTTAAAGACTGTTTCTGTAACTTGGCTTTGCGATCATATACGAAACTGCCACAGCACCTATGGCGCAACACGCCAAACCAGCAAAAAACCGATGATTCATACTATTAAAGCTCGGAGTAAAATAGATCTGTTGAATTTCAGCTTGTTTTTGCTGCCACAACTGTGTCAAATTTTGCGCCGCTTCTTCAAAACTACTATAAATTTTTCCACCAGATTTACTAATTGCTTGAATTAGCATTAAATTATCCAGAAGATCAAAATCTTCAATGTCATACCCGTTAGGATCGATTAATCTTCCATCTTGGGTAATTTGTTGGCCATCACAGAGTTTGTCTACAACTCTTGTTGAAAACTTTTTTTGAATTCCATTTGGATAATAACCAACAATCATGACGTTTTTAGGATCACGCTCAAATCTAGCACTCATATAGCCCATTTCAAAAGCGGTGCCTACATCAGCACTTGGAGAACCATGCCAATTTTCAAGATTGGCTAAAATTATATTACAATCTTCCATAATTTTTTCATTGGAGTGGGCAATCTCATTTGCAATATCCTGCTTTGATTTACCAGCAAAAGATATTTCTTTATCGAGGGGGGTGTGACTATGAATACCATGCTTATTTAAAATTGCTTTTTTAGTACCCAACTTTTCTTTTGCTTCTGGATAAAAAACATCGGGTCCAGCCAAATAAACAGTTAGTATCCATGGCATATATTACCTCACAGGTTAAACAAAGTTGCACTTACTAAATTCGTGCTTGGATAATTCAAAAAAATTTTACCCAAATTCTCCAAAAAATTAATTTTAACATTAATACAGTGGAATTAACTAATATTACATCGCCGTATAATTAATTGATCCAGAAATTCTTTTAACAGATCGAGTAGAAGAATTTTCAGCATTTAATTTAGCAAAAATTATTTGAGTACTTAAATCTTTGGTTATTTTAAAAGACATACTTAGATCAGTTTCCAGGCCAGCCAACTTGTTATGAGAGCCTTTTGCAAACTGAAAAAGATGTATAGTTCCAGTTAAATCTAAATTATCTAAATATTGCCCACCTAAGCTTGCATAGTAATCGGTTAATCCTCTGGTTGGGGTTATTATATAACCTTCTGCTAATCCATTAAATCCATGTGATGCGCCTAAAGGGCAAACAAAAGAATATCCAGGTTGATCTATGCTATGGCTACCTAAAAATTCATATCCGGCTTTTGCAGTAAATACCCAAGTTTTAAAAAGTTCCTCAGTATCTTTTAGAGCACTCATTCCAAAATAAAAGGCAGAGTATTTATTTGGATTGTTGGAATTGTTTTTTTGTACAGCAGCTTCTAATTCATAACCAAATTTAAATACTTGTTTAAATGTTTTATCAGACATTACTCGAGTGCCAAATGTAGTATTTGAATTTTTAATAACACTTAAATCTTTATTACCGTAACCATAAATTGATATTTGGCCGTAAGTAAAATTTTGCCAGGTTAAATTTAACAGGTTGGCACTTAATTTGCGTCTTCCGTCTGTGTTAGTGCTAGTGTTTTTAAAAGTATTAATATGATTAGCAAAACCGTAAAAGATTTCGCAATCTTCTAAAGAATTATTTTTAATAGTTAATGCATCGAAACTTGTAGGAAACTGTCTAAATTCATCATTACCAACCATTCGCGAGTTGTTAATAGTTATATATTGTCTTCCTAATGTTATTTCAGTATTAAAAAAATATTCTGAGGTAATGTTAGCATTCGTAATGCCAGTACCTTTTGGATCATTTATTGTTGTAAGTCCTGGTTTTTTTAAAGGATCAACATTTGGATTATAATGTTGCCCTAAAAAATTAGAGACATTGATCATTTCTAACGATAACGCATGTTGGTAAAAACTAGCACTTTGATAACCCAATTGGCTTTTTATAGTCCAGGCCTTAGCAGAGGTTAGGTCTTCTTGGTGTGCGTGTTCATGGCGCAATCTAAAATTTAAATATGGGTCTCCATGCTCTAGTGCTTCTTGGATGGTCTTATATCGGTTATATTGAGTAGCTTGAGTAGTTGGTATTATGAAAAATAATATAAATGATAGAACAACCTTGTCCTTGCTAACCATGAAAAACTCCCTATAGTTTACTTAGGGCCTTAGCAAAAAACTAACTTGTATTTTTTTCACTCACCTACGCGAGCTACGCTCAAACAGACGCTCGTTTAAAAATACAAGTTAGTTTTTGCAAGGGCCCTTAAGGGTATTGTTATTATGATTGATTTTATTTGTCAATTAAAATTTTTAATTATTATTAAAATGGAGAGATTTAGCCTATGGGCACTCAACAACACAGCCACATTAAACGAATAGTTGGTGATTATTTAGTTAGTTATGGTGTAATTCAGTCGGTATATGATAGTTGCGATGTTATCGATTTTTTTAAGATTAGCGAACATAAGTATGGTTTGTACTTGGCAGATGTTTCTGGTACTGGCAGTGCTTCAGTGGCTGTTATGAATAAATTGCAAGGATTAATTAATAAGCACTGTTTTGAATGTTTAGAAAAACAAAGTCAATGTATATTAGATCCAGCACTTTTAGTCAAAAATATCAATGAAGAAATGTACACTGCTCAACTGGGTAAATATGTAACTTTGATATACGGTGTTTTAGATTTAGAAAAAAATACTTTAAACTACACTATTGCTGGGTTTTATCCAAATCCTATTTTAGTAAACGATAAATTTCATGCTAAGTATTTGTTTGGTAAGGGTTATCCTCTAGGTATTTTACCAAAAGCTGATTTTGAGAACTTTACTTTACAAATTGAACCAGATAATTCAATAATATTTTTTTCGGATGGTATTATGAGGTTTTTTATGCCAGGAGAGGATGTTGAAAGTAAAGACAACGGTTTATTAAACTTGGTTTGCAGTTCAAAGGTTGAAATAGATGATATTTTACAAAAATTAGATTTAACATATAGTACGCCAATCATAGACGATATAGTAATATTTACCATTAAGCGTACTAAAAAAGCAAAATAAAAAACCCACCAAATTATATAAAATCGGGTGGGTTAGTAACAATAAAAGAACGATTATTTACCTTTCTTTTTACCGTCTTTACCGCCTTTATCTTTACCTTTGCTCATTAGTTGCTCCTAAAAATTATTAATTTATAGATTACTTATTGATTATATTAAGCACTATTAATTTATAAAGCAAGCAGATGGTTTTTAAGTTTATTTTATTTTGACCACTTAACACTTATAGATATCAATTGTTATAGTTCTGGCGGCTGTGATTTTTCTGATTTTATTGAATTACTTAGATGCTATATTTAATGTTAGGTATTTTAAAAATTTACAAAAGAGGTGGCTATTATGATGAAGACTATTCTACAAACATTAGAAAATAAGAGTTTTTTGCACGATTTTTTTTTGAAATCACAAACTAAGGAGTGTTGTAGTTGCAACTACCAGTCTAAAGATGTGAAAGTAGATGTAGAAAAAAATGTAACTTTATGTTGGTTAATGCAGCAAAAAGCAAAAATAGAATGTTTAGATAAGCAAGAATCACTAAAAACAACCAAACAATATCCTATTGTGGATCTTGATCCAATACACCGAGATATTGATGTGTCTACTTTAGTGAAGTTGCATCACATAGCAGATTGTATGAAGAGTATTAATACTAATCCTGTTAAACTTAAAAAATTTGTTTAAAAAGAGATAAACAGGCCATTATGGATTTAAATATTTCCGGCCTATAGAATAATAATTAAATTCGGCATTTTGCATGGTTTCTATAGAAAATAAATTTCTAAAATCTATAACTATTGGATATTGATTATTTGTTAAGTTCTTAATTTTAGCAAGATTGAGATTAGTAAATTCTAACCACTCCGTTAATATGACAATAGCATTAGCATTAGTAATAGCTGCATAAGAGTTGTTTAGCCAGTGAATATTATTTTTATCATGAAAAAATATTTTGCCTTGTTCCATCGCTTGTGGATCATAAATTTGTAAAGTAGCTCCATTATTAGACAAATCATTAATTACTGGAATTGCAACACTATCACGAATATCATCCGTATTAGCTTTAAATGCAATGCCTAATATTGCAATAATTTTATTTTTAACCGTTCCACCACAAATAGATATAATTTTAGTGGATAAGCTATTAATTCTATTGTTATTAGATTCTATAGTAGTGCGCAATATAGATAAGTTAATATCGTGTTGTGTTGCGCAATAATTGAGAGCTAAGTTATCTTTAGGGAAACATGAACCACCAAAGCCGGGACCTGGTTGTAAAAATTTGCTACCTATCCTTCTATCTAACCCCATACCATGAGTTATTTTAAGAATATCAGTGTGTACATCTAATGTAGTATTGAGTGATTCACAAAGATCGGCCAATTCATTTACAAAAGTAATTTTAGTAGCTAAGAAGCAATTAGATGCATATTTTATTAATTCTGAACTTTCTAGATCATTAAATAGTATTGGAATATTTTTTTCGATAAATTTTTGATAAATCTTTTTTAAGATCATATGTGATTTAGCAATAGTTTGGTTAACAGTATTATTAATATTTTGATTGGTGCCTATAATAATACGATCTGGATCCATGAAATCAAAAACTGCTGATCCTTCTCTTAAAAATTCTGGATTAGATGCAATATCAAAGTTAGCTTGAGGGTTAATTTTTAATATTGCGTCTTGTATATTTCTACAAGTACCAACAGGAACAGTGGACTTAATAATAATTAACTTATAGTGTTCTGGTGTTAAAAAAGTTGCTATTTGTGCAATTGCGGTATCTACAAAAGTAAGGTTAGCTTTACCTGATACATCTTGTGGTGTTCCAACTGCTATAAAGATTGCTTGGGCATGATTGACTGCTGTTTCTAAATCATTGGTAAAGGTTAAATTTTTTAATTGGGTTTGTTCAGAAATTAATTCCGGTAATTGAGGTTCATATATAGAGATTTTGCCAAGTTGAAGATTATGAATTTTGTTAGTATCTATATCGAAGCAGCATACCTTAAATCCCAGTGTTGCAAGACATGTTCCAGTTACTAATCCAACGTACCCAGTACCAATAACGGAGATGTTGATAAAATTTTCTGGGGTATTAAGTAGTGTTTTATTCATATGAGTAGTATATTTATACCTTTGGTTAAAGGAACTGTGCAAAGAATTTTTACGAGGAACGTACTGTTTGAGCTGGCAAGCCAGCGAGTTACGTACCGCAAGTAAAAGTTCTTTGCACAGTTCCAAAAAGCAATTAAATAACATGTTGGACTTATTTGCAAATATATTATGATTAAGAAAAATTTTAAAAGAATAACTCAATTTAGTTTTGCTAGATTTTGTTTAGTTGGTGGTTTTTTATTTTGTGTAGATGCTGCATTATTATATTTACTTATGTATAGTTTGAATTTTTCTCCAAGCACATCAAGATTTATATCAGCAAGTTGTTCAGTAACTATATCTTGGGTATTACATCGTAGTTATACATTTGGGCCATCAATTAATAGGCCACTACATGAATATAGGAACTATGTTTTGGGAAGTTTATTAAGTTTTGTTATTAATTTATCTACTTACATCATGTTAATTGAAAAATTTTTAATATTTTGGCAGTATCCAATATTAGCTTTGATTTTGGCGACAGCTGTGTCTATGAATTGTAGTTATTTAATTATGAAAAAAATGGTGTTTTTAAAAAAATGAGAAAAATTATTTATAAATTTTTTATTCCATTTCTAGTCATGGGATTATTATCTAGTTGTATGTTCGATCTTAGTTCTTGGTACAAGCGAGATCAGCGATCATCACAGGTATCTCATCGAGCATCTAATCAGATAGAACAAAATGTTAACTCAGTGATTAGTCCAAGTATGGAAGCTGAAAATTATTATCAAAATGCACAAAATTTCGAAGAGCAATCTGTAGCATTAACGATGTTTGAACGCTTAGCAAAATCTAATGATCTAAATGCTAGCTTTAGGTTAGGTGAAATGTATTTAAATGGTATTGGTACAAAAAAAAACCCAACAATAGCTATGCAATGGTTTAGAAAAGCAGCAATTAATGGGTTACCTGCTGCAATGTTACAGCTGGGTAATATGTATAGGGATGGGGTAGGTGAGCCTTATTCTTTAAATAAAGCAATGGAATGGTACAAAAATGCAGCAGCTGCAGGTAATTCCAAGGCTATGTTAGCATTAGGAGAGATCTATCGTGGTTGGTATGGAATGGATCCAGATTATAATAAAGCAATGGAATGGTACGTTAAGGCTGCTAGCATGGGTTCTCTTGAAGCTGAATATTACATGGTAAGATTAATTACTAATGACTTGGTAGATCAAAATAAATATGCTGGTAAAATCAGTTCAATCATGTCTTCATTAGAAAAAGCTGCTCAAGAAGGTGATCTAAATGCCATAGTTGCTCTCGGTGATCATCACATGAAGCAGCTAAATACTGATTTAGCTATAGAATTTTATAATAAGGCTGCATCGCAAGATTTTTCTCCTGCATTACTTAGGTTGGGTTTATTGCATTTGTATGGAGAAGGAGTTAAGAAGGATTATTTATTGGCCATAGACTTTTTTACTAAAGCTGCCAATCTTGATAATGTTGTTTCACAATATCATTTAGGTGAAATATATAGAAAAGGGTTGGGAGTTCCTAAAAATGCAGAGATAGCACGTGACTGGTACAGCAAGGCTGTTAGTAAAAATTTTCCTAAAGCATTAGCAAAACTTGCAGATTTACATTTTTCAGGTAAAGGTATAATACCAGATTTATTTACAGCAATAGATTTATATACTAAAGCTGCGAATGCTGGAGATAGTTATTCTGGTTTATTGCTTAGCATTTTTTATGCTAAAGGTTTAGGGGTAAAACAAGATTTACCGCTTAGTGTTAATTGGTATAATATTGTTGAACAAAAACCCGATCAATTAGTTGCAAAATTTGATATTGCAAAGGCATATGAGAATGGGGTTGGTTTTAATAAAGATTATAAAGAAGCAGTACGTTGGTATCAATCAGCTGCAATTGGTGGTTTTGCCAAAGCACAAACCAAATTAGCTGAATTATACTCTAGCGGGACTGGAGTAAAGCAAGATCATAAGAAAGCTATCGATTGGTATAGAAAAGCTGCTGATCAAGGTTATAGTTATGCTCAATATAGTTTGAGTTTGTTATTACAAAATGGAGTAAGCAAAGAACCGAATCATTTAACAGTGGCCTATAATTGGATGAAAAAAGCAGCAATGAATGGTTATGTACCAGCGCAGTATAGTTTGGCTTTAATGCTATTAAATGGTGTTGGTACTAGAAGTAATTCTGTTAAAGCATGTAGTTGGCTAAGCATTGCGCTTAATGATGGTAGTTACGAGTCAAATCCTGAGTTAATGGATATATTAATTAATAAATTAGATCCGGAAGCTCGAAATAAATCGGTTTTGTTAGTGCAACGTTATCGTGACAAATATAAATTAGCTGTTACAGAAGATTTTTAAGTTATCAGAGCTGTTCAAAACGTTCTAATTTTATTAAAATATGAGTGTATATTCATAAAATTTAGATATAACCAAGTATATAAAATGTTATAATTAAATTATTACATAAATAAAATTACCTGAGGATTTAAATGAGTGTAGGTAAGAAGAATAAATATGGGTTTTTTTCAAACATTGGTAATAAAACTGGAGATATTAGCGATAGATCTGGTGACATTATTACTATGTCTAAATCTGAATTAGCAGAAAATACCGAACTTGCTGCAAATACTCAATTTGAAAATAGAGTAGCACTTTCTAAAAATTATCAAGTAGATGCTTTGAAAAAAAAATCAACTGCAAAAAAAAACTATGGTTCAAACTTGGAAAATAATAATGATGTAGGTGGTGGTTTAGATATAGAAGCTCATCCAGAGTTACCATATATGGGTGGCAAGGCTGATCAAATCATGCTACCAGAAAACGAAGTAGATTCTGTCCCTGAAGCTCTGTTATCTCAGCAACAAAAAGATAAAAGATCTGAGAAAAATAAAAAGAAACAAGAAAAAGAAAGAAATGAATTAAGCAATCGTATGAAAAATAATTTCAAAATTAAACATACAATTAAACAAGCACCAAAAGAGCGATATGTGGCGCCACCGCCAAAACATACTCCGCCAAAACTTAGACCTTCAGGTCAATAAGAATATATAATGACATTAGATTTGGCAGAGTTAATCATAAGTAATTCTGAAAATGAAATAATAAATGTTTTGCAAAATACGATTCGTGATACAACATTAGATCTTAATGGAATAGATCGTTTTGGATTTTGCCCATTAATAGAGGCAGTAATTTGTAATAAACCAAAGGTATTAAAATATTTATTGCAGCAAAAAGCGTCTGTTGATCAATTAGATCTTTTAGGTAAAACTGCATTGCAGTGGGCTGTAGAGCGTGGTCATGTTGACTTATGTAAAATTTTATTAGACGCACAGGCAAATGCTAATCATTATTCATTAGATGGTCAGCCAATTTTAGTTTATCCAATTTTACGAGGACAATTAGAATTAGTAGAATTGTTAAAAAAATATCAAGCAGATCACTTGTTTGCGCAAGATTTTATTAGTGCAAAATTATTAGGACATAGGTTTGAATTAACGGGGGAAACAGATATTGCTAGCCCATCTGGCAAATTTATTCCACTCAGCTTTGAGGGTTTTTATTTAGAATTTACTGTAGGATTGATAGCTCGTTCGTTAAATGATTTTATTAACAGCATTCCTGGACAAAAGTTTATAGATCTGCAGGCAAAATTATATAAAATATTACATGCGTTAAAAAATGCTTCTACTTTAGAAAGTTTTGCTCAGCATAAAGATAAAACATTATTTAAAAAAACTATTGATAATATTTTGCAAGAACCGTTGTTGTTAATACCATCTGCATATTCTGGGCATGCTATAACATTTATAAAATATAAAAATTATTTGGCTAAATGTGATCGTGGTGTAAACAATATAACAGATACGGTAATCATATATGAAGTTGGTAATAAATATTTATTAAATTCTAAATTGTTTTATAAATTATTATATGAACCAAAAACAGATGATTTTATTCATCATGAAATTAAAGATTATTTATCGTTAATGCCATTAAAAGCTTTACCGACTAGAAGTCAAATTGCTGGTAATTGTTCATTTGCTAATGTGGAAACCAGTATCCCAGCTATGTTATATATGTTGTTCGATATTGACGAGCAAAAAGAGGCTGTCAAGGCTGAAAAAGCTGCTTATTTATTTTATAAACATTGGTTAGAATGGGATAAAGATAGTGCGTTAGATGAAGCAATAGCTGATTTTTCTAGTGCTAACGCAGAACGCAAACTTTCTAAAGCCATGATCATTGGATCTGTTTTAATTCAACGCTGTAATTCTGAGGTGAAAAAACATATAGAAAGAGCTAAAAAAATTATAAATGTTTTAACGTTGCCTAATTTTCAATTTATTCTGCGTAATTATATTGTAATTTACGGTAAAGAATCAGCTGGGAAAACTGGTGATAATATTATGAGTTTATTCAAGCAATGTGGTTTAAATGAAGGTGATTTAAAAAATATAGTTTTAAATCAGCAAGTAAATTTTAAAAATAAAGTCACTCCAACATCAAACGTAGATTTAGTTAAAATGACTACAGCGTTACATGTTGCGTGTTTAGAAAATCGTTTGGATACGGTTAAGTATTTATTAGATCAATTAAAAGTAAACGTAAATTATCTAGATAGAACTGGTAGTACGGCACTAATGTATGCAGCTTGGAAGGGTCATTTAGAATTAGTAAAATTGTTAGTTTTAACTTACAAGGCCAACTTGAATATTAAAAATTTACAAAATGGAACAGCGGAAAAATATGCCAAACATGCTGGGCATTTGGAGATAGTTAAGTTTTTAAAAGAACATCAATAAGGAACATGCACGAAATAACTTCGGCATTCACAAACTGCGGTCCGTAACTCGCATGCCTTCGGCATGCTCAGACAGTACGGTCCTCGTTTTGCAAATGCCGAAGTTATTTCGTACATGTTCCTAAGCATTGATATTTGCGATCAGTGTATACACTCTTTGAATTTTTCAGGTTTTTTGATATTATGACAAATCTTTTTGAAACAGAATTTTTTATGAGATAAAAAATAATATAAATCAAGGAACAAATTAATGCCAAACATTCAAGAAGATTATAGTGATTATTTAAAAGATCCAAAAAAATTATTGTCATTTAAACAAGCAGCTACTAATAATGATAAAGACGCAATAAATGCTTTATACAACATTGGAATTTGGTTGTTGCAAAATATAAATATTCAGGAAGCATCCAAAATAGCAGAAGATTGTTTAACTATTGCTGCTGAGCAAGGTAATCATGATGCCCAATTTGCTTTAGTATATGCTTATTTGTATAATTATATTACAGTAGCAGATGAACTTATTCGTAAAAACTTAATAGAAAAATGGGTAACAGAAGCCGCAGATCATGAACACCATGATGCAACATTTCTTTTAGGGTGGTTTCATTTACAAAATTATTTTAGCAGATCAGATCATTTTGACAGAGCAGAAGACTGTTTGATTGTTGCTGCCACTAATTATAACCATGCTGTGGCTCAGCTGGAACTTGGACTTGCTTATTTATATGATAAAATTCCGACAGCTATCGATGATCTGGACGATGATGAATTAATAGTTGAAAACAATCCCGATACTAAAAAAGAATTAGCCAAAAAGTACCTACATACAGCTGCTGATCAAAATGATAACAAAGACGCCCAATTTGCTCTATATAAGGCTTATTCGAATCACTTGTTAGCACTAGATTTTGAAGAATTTCGTACATATGAAGAAATTGCAATAGAATATTTAAGTAAAGCTGCATATAATAAACATCCTGAGGCACTAAATTACTATTTGCAGTATTTGAATGGTAATTTAGAATTATTTCAGCCACAAGAAAATGCTTTTACCCAGCAAACTGATTATAGCAGCACGCACCATACACATACAATATGGCACCTACAACAAACTGGATGGAATTGCTTTGATATAGCAGTCAATTTTGCTGGCTGTATTGGTGAAGTATCTAATCCAAGTTCAAAAATGATCAGGGAGCACTTTGTTGATTTTGCTTTACATAATTCTAGTCTCCCTAGGTTTCGTAATTTAGTTTGGCTAGAAATTAAAAGTGCTTTCTTGATTTCTCACAGTAAAAATTTTAAGTATGATAAAAACGACGCATATGGCTTACCTTTAAATATGTTGGCTATTTTTCAACAAGAAGAAGATTCTCAACCACAATGGGTAAAAGAAATAATAGATTTTTACAATCAATATGAATTTGCTACAAGTAATTCTAATGATCCACAAATCAAAGATGCTGTTGAAGAAGCATTTAATGATTGTTTTAAGCAAGAAGAAATATATAAAGCATATGTTAATGGTTATTACAAAGAGCAACATGATTGGTTTGTTTTGCAGCCAATCCATACAACAGAAGCTGCTGGTTATACCTCAATGATTGATATTGCCTCATTATATATTAATAAAGCTATTAATATTTATGAGCTTCAATCCAATGGTGATTATAAATTATTATGTTCAACAGGGGATTTGGCTCAAAATTGTGAACATATTGTACATGTTCAATATTCTGGTAATAATCATTTTACGAATATCGATAATATATTTGATAAACGGTCTAAAGAAGAATTAGCCAAAAAGCATCTACATAAAGCTGCTGATCAAAATGACAAGAAAGACGCAGAATTAAAGCATTGTTCATCTAGTATAATAGATGGTATAAGAGAGAGTATAAAAGAACCTATTCTTGTAACATCTTTACATACCAAAAAACAAATAATTAGTAACAATCGCAACTTAAAACAAACTGGATGGGCTTGTCTTTCTGGAGCAGTAAATTTTGCTAATTACGTTCACCAAACTAAAATACCAAACATAAGCCTAGAACACATGCAAGATTGTTTGGTTAACTTTGCTTTAGAAAATTCCGAAAAACTATGCCGTCACAATTCGGTTTGGCAAGAAATTAAAGTTCGTTTTTTAAATTCTCATAGAATGAGTTTTGCACTTCATCCCAATGGGTTGCCTAAAAATATGTTGCATGCTCTCAAAGAAAAACCTAACAGTAAAAGTAAACCAGCATGGGCAACAACAATGATCAGTACTTTTAATAAATTGAATTGTCATCGTGAATATCCTTGCGGTAATCCAACAATAATAGATGATACTGAAAATAAATTTAATGAATGTTTTCAGCAAATAGAAGTATATAAAGAATATATTAATGGTTATTACCAGCAACAAAATGATTGGTCTCTTTGCCAACAAGCAATCTACTCAACAAAAGCTACTGGTTACACTTCAATGATTGATATTGCCGGATTATATATTGGTAAAACTATTAATATTTATAACCTTCAATCGGATGGTTCTTTTAAGTTGTTGTATTCTACTGATCCATCATCGGAACAAAATCATGAAAATATTGTACATGTTCAGCACTTTGATGATGATCATTTTACTAATATAGATAGTATGTTTAAGCAAATGCTAAGAATGCAAAGAACCGTTCGAGGGATTGAGTCCAAGTTAGGAGCACTGCTATTAAGTTAAGGATCGGCTACCCCGTTCCTGGTGCCGATCCTGTAGGCACCAGGTAGATGCTAAAAAACTTGTATAGATCATATGTTTGGTAAAGATCTGGCAAATTAACAATTATTTCATAAACTAAATATATGAAAACAAAAATTAATCCATGGCTAAAATCATTAATATCGTTACTACAGATTGGACTATTAGGCTTGATCATTTATTTGGGCGGGAAATTTTATGCTCAAATAAAAGATACCGAAAATATTAAATCAATGAATAATGGAATAATAGATGCTATTTTACCATTAAGTAATTTATTAAGCAGATCTTCCGGAAGTGTTAATATTAACGAAATTCATGAACATGATCATAAAATACACATAAAACCTACATTATTTTATGAACAACAAAAAAATAGTCATAAATTAGAATTAATTTTAGCCAATCCTAGTTATAGTTTAATTGATTGCAATGCTGAGTTGGCGTCAGAAACTGTGTACCCAGTAAAGATTAGTTTTATTTGGCAACCAATGTCTAAATTTATAGATCAATATGAATTAGTATGCGAAAGACATAATAATTTTAAAAACCTTAATAATTCTAAAAATATTCAGAGAAAAGTTTTACTGCAACATATTAATGCAGTAAAATTAAAATTTTTAGAATCAATAACAGAAACAGATGGGATCCGCGAGATTAAGCTTGTCGACTCAAAAGAATTGCATAAAGGTCATAATCAACAGATTTCAGCTGTCCAAATTGGCATGTTAGTGCAAAGCCCTAATCAACTATACACTCAAGATCAACATAAAAATTATCATGTATTTAATAAACGGATTAATTTTTTAGATCGATTTTTGCGTAAAGTAATATATATTACTCTGCCAGGCAATGTTACTTGAAAACCCATGCTCACCCTTGACTATTAACAATTCGTCCATATATCATCAATAACAAACTAAATCAATTACAAAGAATTCTATTTCATTCAATTTTTAATAGTAGGAGTATGCATAATGAGCATGAAAATTCGTCCTTTGCATGATCGCGTTATCGTAAAACGCACAGAAGAACGTAAAACAGCTGGCGGAATTGTGATACCAGAAACAGCAGGAGAAAAACCACAACGCGGTATAATTCAAGCAGTTGGTCCAGGTAAATTTACAACTGATGGTAAATTACAAACAATGTCAGTTAAAGTTGGTGACGAAATATTATTTGGCAAATACTCTGGCACAGAAGTTAAAATTGCTAGTGAAGATTGGCTAGTAATGCGAGAAGAAGACATTATGGGCGTTATCGAAGCGTAAATTTCCGATATAGATAGTTTAATTTTTTAATTTTTAATTGAGGTAATATTATGGCAGCAAAAAGTTTAAGTTTTGGCTCAGAAGCTAGAGAACGTTTACTAAGCGGTGTTGATATTTTAAGAAAGGCAGTTGAACAAACATTGGGGCCTTCTGGTCGTAATGTTGTTATAGAAAAATCATTTGGTGCTCCAATAATCACCAAAGATGGTGTGACTGTTGCTAAAGAAATAGAATTAGAAGATAAAATTGCTAATATGGGTGCGCAAATGTTAAAAGAAGTTGCATCCAAAACTTCCGATATTGCTGGCGATGGTACAACTACAGCTACAGTATTAGCTGCTTGTATTGCTAGAAAAGGCAACGAGTTAGTAGTGGCTGGTATGAATCCTATGGAATTAAAACGTGGTATAGATAAAGCTGTAATAGCTGCTGTAGAAGCGCTTAAAAAAATGTCTGTTCCTTGTTTGGATGACAAAGCTATAGCTCAAGTCGGTACAATTTCTGCAAATGCGGATCCTGCGATTGGCGGTATTATTGCACAAGCAATGGCTAAAGTTGGTAAAGAAGGAGTTATTACTGTCGAAGACGGCACCAACTTAGAAGACGAGCTTAACATTGTGGAAGGTATGCAATTTGATCGTGGTTATATTTCTCCATATTTTGCTAACAATCAACAAAACATGACTTGTGAATTAGAAAACCCATACATCCTATTAGTTGACAAGAAAATTAGTAATATTCGTGAAATGTTACCTACCTTGGAAACAGTTGCTAAGGGTGGACGTTCATTGTTAATTATTGCTGAAGATGTAGAAGGCGAAGCGTTAGCTACTTTAGTTGTTAATAATATTCGTGGCATCGTAAAAGTATGTGCAGTTAAGGCTCCTGGCTTTGGTGATCGTCGTAAAGCAATGTTGGAAGATATTGCTGTGTTAACTGGCGCTCAAGTAATTGCCGAAGAAGTTGGCATGAGCTTAGAAGCTGCTAAGCTAGAAGATTTAGGTAACGCTAAACGTGTTGTTGTAACTAAAGATAATACTACTATTATCGATGGTAGCGGTAACAGCAAAAAGATCGAAACTAGAATTGCTCAACTACGTAAACAAGTAGAAGACACAACCTCTGATTACGATCGCGAAAAATTACAGGAACGTATAGCTAAACTTTCTGGTGGTGTTGCAGTTATTAAAGTAGGTGCAGCTACCGAAGTCGCCATGAAAGAGAAAAAAGCAAGAGTAGAAGATGCATTGCATGCAACTAGAGCTGCTGTTGAAGAAGGTGTATTACCAGGTGGTGGAGTTGCATACATTCGTATCATCAATGAGCTTAAAAAAGTTAAAGGTGATACTCATGAACAAACACAAGGTATTAGCATCATAATTAGGGCATTAGAAGCTCCATTACGTCAAATAGTAGCTAATGCTGGTGGCGAACCTGCAGTTGTTGTCGAAAAAGTTAAAGCAGAAACCGGTAATTTTGGTTACAATGCGGCAACTTCTGAATACGGTGATATGTTCAAATTTGGGATCTTGGATCCAACTAAAGTAACTCGTACTGCATTACAAAATGCAGCATCTATTGGTGGCTTAATGATAACTACAGAATGTACTATATCTGAGTTGCCAAAAAATGAAAAAGAAGGCGGACATGGTGGCCATGGTGGAATGGGAGGAATGGGTGGTATGGATGGTATGATGTAAGAGCTTTTTAGCTTTTACGTTATATTATTTTTATTATCGTTATACTTTTTAAGTCTGCAATTAAAAATCCCGTACTAAATAACAATTTAGTACGGGATTGTTTTATTAGGGCAATAAATATAGTTTGGCTTTTACTTAATACATTTAGAATTTAGGTTTAAAAAATGCTGTTATTGGCATTTGTTTATACTTTTTACCTTCAATTGGTTGACTTCCAACAGCTTTTTCAGTCTGGCAAATTAATCTTGATTGATGGTTATCTAGTAATGCATCATATCTTGATTCTAATTGTCTTATTGTTTGCTTTTGAGATATTTTTTGCTATATTTTCTAGGCCTCTAGCGGCGTTAGCCGGATATGGCTATAGTAAGCGTCACTTATAGTTGAAATTAAACTTCAATTGTTTCCTGCAAATTCTTAATTTCAGTGACAGATAATCCTGTAAGTTCTGATATATCTTTTATTAACATATGTCTTTTTAACATTTGCATGGCTACATGAATAGCTTTGTTCATTTCACCTTGAGCCATGCCTTTAGCCATGGCATCATTACAGTTTTTATTCATTATAGAGTTATGATCTGCATCTCGTTTAATGACTGATTCGTATGCTCGTAATTCTTCTTCTGACCAAGAAAATTTATTTAATTCCTCGTACGCTCTTTGGATGATTGAATCATTACCTATAATGTCCTGCAGATCTCGTTCATTAGTTTCTTCTGCGTATTTAAAAAAATAAGACCATCGATCTATTATGGTATTTAGTTCATTTTTAGTTTTTTTAAACTTTGCCAGCTCCAAAAACGTAAAAGAAAAATCTTTTAAATCATGTTCATTGGTACATTTATCTAAAATTACGTGATCAGATTTAAATTCTTTTTTATTTGGGAACATTTCAAAATTAGTTATTGCTAAAAATATTATTTCTTTAAGGGTATGGTATTTCCCAGCCACGTTTAGTTGGGAGCTATAAGCTTTTGCAGCATAGTATTGTGCCCTTTTTATAAAATCATCCCCATCCGCTACTTGCATTTCAACTATATATTGATTGCCAATATTATCAGTACACATAATGTCTACAATGCTAGTTTTTTTAGCGGCTATTTCTGGATCTTGTATGGTTTTTAGAAATGTTACATTTATAATTGGTTTGCCAGCCTTAAATACTAACATGTCATTTAAGAAATGAATTAAAATATCTTGATTTTTTGTGGTACCAAAAATTTTCTTAAAAGCTATGTCATTTTTAGGGTTAAGAAATTTTGTTAACATTTTAGTCGTTTCCATTAGATTGTATTTTCTCGCTTGTTATTTAATTATATTGTGAATTTTTATTAAGTATATCAAAAATTTCATATTAAAAAATTGATTTCTTAATAAAATTTTTATTGCCAACCAAATTTTTTGGAATAATAACCTTTCATCAATTGTGTTAATGCTATATATGCTAACAACAATAATACCAAAATTGAAAAATAACTGTCAGGTAGACTTGAAAACTTAAAATAATTCGCCAAAAAACCCATTGGTAAATATATGCCAATTGCCATAATAATTGTGGTCGATACTAATAACATGGTCCCAGGTTGGCTTTGTATAAATGGAATTTTTTTAGTCCGAATCATATGCACAATTAAAGTTTGCGTCATTAGTCCTTCAATAAACCAACCAGACTGAAATATAGTTTGATTATCTATAGAATTTGCCTTAAATATATACCACATGATATAAAAAGTCATAATATCAAATATTGAACTTATTGGGCCAAAATATAACATAAACCTACCAATATCAGTAGGGTTCCAACATTGTGGTTTTTGAACTAATTCAGGATCGACTAAATCAAAAGGAATGGCAATTTGAGAAAAATCATAAAGAAGATTTTGTATTAATAATTGCATTGGCAGCATTGGTAAAAAAGGTATAAAAGCACTAGCTAACAATACAGAGAGAACGTTCCCAAAATTGGAACTTGCAGTCATCTTGATATACTTTAATATATTAGCAAATGTTCTGCGACCTTCAATTACTCCTTGCACTAATACCATTAAACTCTTTTCCAGCATAATGATGTCAGCTGCTTCTTTGGCAATATCCACAGCACTATCAACCGAGATCCCAATGTCAGCAGTTCTTAATGCTGGAGCATCATTAATACCATCCCCCATAAAACCCACAACATTACCTGCTTGTTTTAATACGCGTACTATTCGGTCTTTATGAAAAGGATTCAATTTGGCAAAAATATTACAAGTTTTTAATTCCTCTGATAGTTGAAGATCGTTCATTGTTTCGACGTCAGAACCTAGTAAAATTTTATTAACATCCAAGCCAACTTCTAAGCAAATTTTTGCTGTAACAAGTTTATTATCACCAGTTAACACTTTAACACTAATACCATGCTCAGCCAAAGCTTGTAGTGCAGGTTTTGCAGATTCTTTAGGTGGATCTAAAAATGCTACATAACCAATAAGAGTCAAGTCAACCTCATCTTTGACACTAAATGTATTACATTCTGCTGGGTACTGTTTAATGGCGACAGCTACTACCCTTAATCCATCTTCATTTAAATTGGTTGTGACCTCTCGTATTTGATTTAGCAAATCTATGGACAACGTGTCTATAGATTCATTATTGCGTACACTAGTACAAACATCTAACATTTCTTCCAAAGCACCTTTGCAAATTAGCGTGCGTTGTCCATATTTATCAGCCACAATAACTGACATGCGACGTCTTTGAAAATCAAAAGGAATTTCATCAATTTTACTAAAATTAATGCTAGGATTTAACTCCATGTGAACATCCACATGCTCTAAAATCGCTACATCTAATAAATTTTTTAATCCAGTTTGATAGTAGCTATTAAGATATGCAAATTCTAAAACTTCATCAGATTCTTGATTCCAAATATTGGTATGAGTTTTCAAAAAAATCTTATTTTGAGTTAATGTACCTGTTTTATCTGTACAAAGCACATTCATGGCACCAAAATTTTGGATAGCATCTAATCGTTTTACAATTACTTTTTGTTTAGATAAAACCACAGCACCCTTTGCTAATGTAGAAGTAACAATCATTGGCAACATTTCTGGAGTTAGGCCAACTGCAATAGACATAGCAAATAAAAATGCTTCGCCCCATGTTCCCTTTGTAAAACCATTAATAAAAAATACTAACGGGATCATAACCAACATAAAGCGTATTAATACCCACGCTACTTTGTTTACTCCTTCCTGAAAGTGTGTTGTAGTAACATTGTTCGATGTAACATGCTTAACTAGAGAACCAAAATAAGTACGATCACCAGTGTTAATAACCACTGCAGTTGAAGATCCAGACACCACATTAGTTCCCATAAAAACTAGGTTCTCACATTCTAGAGGGTTAGAATTAATGAATTGGTTTAGATTTATAAACTTCTCCATAGGCAATGATTCGCCTGTCATCGCAGACTGGCTGACAAATAAATCTTTTGCAGTTAATACTCTACAATCTGCAGGGATCATATCACCAGCAGATAGAATAACGATATCACCCGGCACTAATTGAGTGATTGGAATTTCAACTTTACAGGGATTATTTAATTTAGCATTTAAAGTATCTTTTTCTTCTGTTCCTATGTTCACTGTTTCTGTGTTTTTAGATAAGCAATGTCGCATTACCGTTGCTGTATTTGTAACTAGGGCTTTTAATTGATCAGCCGCGTTGTTTGATTTACTTTCTTGCCAAAAACGTATAGACACCGATACAACCACCATGGAAGTAATAACAATTGTGGCTTTGGTATCTTGAGTACCACAAGAAATCCCAGCTAATAAACTAAGTAGTAAATTAAACGGACTTTTGTAACATAGCCATAGATGCTGCCACCAGTGTAGCGGCTTTTCGTGGTGAATATCATTTAGTCCCACCGATTGTCGAATAAGATCTGCCTGTTCTTGGTCTAACCCTGTCATCTTAGTATTTAAATCATTTAATAAGATTTCTGGGTTTTGTTGAGCTACTAATAGTAGTCTATTGGTTAGTTCTGATGAAACTTCTTTAACGACTAATGAAGTAGAATTATTATCAAATAGACTTAGCCTATGAAAATGCCTAGTTAATCTACGGGCATTAACAAAATTTGCGAATAAATTTTTAAAAATATTAGTAATCATTTGTTCTACCACCTGAGTTATTCCGTACCTAACAAAAATAGTGATTGACTAGAATAATTACCCAATGTACAAATAAGTCAACACTGTAGGGATGTTAGTGTGTTTAATTGTTAGTATCTGGTTATTTAAAAATCACAATATATATATTTTAGTTACATGGATGTTTTTAGCAAGAAATGGACTTACATATGGCTAAAACAGTTATAATTATTCCTAGCAGTAAAGCAGAGACTATATTATCTTATGAACAAGGAATGTTAATACCTATAAAAAGAGCATTATAACCTTGAGTTTTTAAAATTAAGAAGTATCAGATGAGCAAACAGCTTAAGAAAAATGAAACCACTTTAAATTTAGATCAAAACTATAAAGTTTTTCTAAAAAGTATAAAAGAACGGCTTCGTACATCACAAATACGTGCCGCACTTTCAGCGAACAAAGAACTAATAAAATTTTATTGGGAGCTTGGCTCCGATATTATTAAGTGCCAAAAAGAATATCGATGGGGTGAAAAATTTTTAGAGCAGCTATCTCATGATTTACGCCAAAATTCTCCAGGAATGCAAGGGTTTTCCATTACAAACCTTAAAAGAATGCGGCTTTTTTCCCAAACCTACCCTGATTTTGCAATAAGCCCACAGGTTGTGGGCCAATTGCCATGGGGGCATATTTCACTATTAATTCAGAAAATAAAGAACGCTGAAATACGTCTATGGTATATACAACACACTATAAAGCATGGCTGGTCTCGTTCAATTTTAGAAATGCAAATTGAACGTGGGCTTTATGAGCGGCAAGCAATATCTGCTAAAAAAATAACTAATTATCAAGATCATCTACCAGCTTTGCAATCTGACTTGGCTAATGAAATTTTAAAAGATCCATATAATTTTGATTTTTTAACAATTGGTGAAGATGCTCATGAAAGAGCTATAGAAGATGCATTAATAACCCACATAAGAGATTTTTTGCTTGAATTAGGACAAGGTTTTGCTTTTGTTGGTTCGCAAGTGCCATTAACTTTTGAAGATCAAGAATTTTTTATAGATCTACTTTTTTATCATCTTAATTTGCGTTGTTTTGTTGTGGTTGAATTAAAGGCCACTAAATTTAAACCAGAGCACACTGGCCAATTAGGATTTTATCTTGCAGCAGCTGACGATCTATTAAAAAAAGAACATGATAACCCAACTATCGGGATTTTATTATGTAAATCAAAAAATAAGATAATAGCTGAATATGCACTACGAAATATTAAAGCCCCTATTGGTATTTCAGAATATCAATTATCTAAAGCACTACCTAAAGAGTTAAAAACTAGTTTGCCAACGATTGAAGAAATTGAGGCTGAGCTTAATGAAAGCATCAGTAAATAATAATTTTAAATATTTTCAATAATGGTAAAAAGTTTATATTTTAATAAAAATCTCAAGACCTCTAAACAATAAATGCCGAAAAGAGGACTCGAACCCCCGACCCACTGATTACGAATCAGTTGCTCTACCACCTGAGCTATTCCGGCATTAAGTTATTATTAGTTTAGTGTAACTTTATATTATTTTTATGCAAGAAATCTGATTTAAGAATGTGATGTTATTGTTAAAATAGTTATTGAGTTTTGATGAGAGGAACCCATACATGGTACTAAAAGATTCTATATGCTGCTGGGGTCTTATTTTCTGTATAAGTTTCAAAAAATTCTTTATCATTATGGCCGTTTATAGAGTTGTATTTATGTGTATTTAAACCTTATTTAATACCAGTAGTTAATATCATCACCCGTAAATGTAGCTAAAACTGCCTTTACTAACAATATGATCAAAGATTGCACCATCTAAGCCTTTTTTATTTGATATTCGGGAACCGTTTAGTTTTACTTGGTGTCTATATTATTATGGTTACAAAGCAAGACATTGAAGCAATACAAAACAAAATAATACGGCAGATCGTACTATTATTAAAAGACGTAGGTGTGCCAGAAAAAGATAAGCATAATCGATTTGCTAGCAAGATATGTGAACAAATTATTGCACAGATCACTTCAGAAAAAGCTGTTGAAAATCTTTCTAGAGACCAAGATATCAAGGATGCCATAACTAATCTTAGTAAGTTTATACAGCAAGTTAAAAATGATGCAGTAGTGCTGGACTTATTAGCGCAACGAGCGGGACTTGTTGAACAACGTAAACAGGAACAAGAAGTTAAAAGGTTAGCAGAAGCAGATCAACAATTAAAAGATAACCCACCAGTAAAAAAGAAAAAAGAAAAAAAACCGGAAACATCACTTCACGATGCTGGAACTAGTAGTAGTGGTTTGTTGCCAATAGAAAAAAAACCAAAATTGTTAAAAAAGAAAACAACCGTACCACCAAAAGTAGTGAGGAGTTCTAAACCACAAAAGGTAGTAGGGAGTTCTAAACCACAAAAAGTCGTTAGTTCTAAGCCTAAAAAATCGCAAGAAGAAATAGCTGCTTCTATTAGAGAAAAGATCCAACAAGAATATCAAAAAAGAGCTGAGCTTAAGAAAATAAAAAATATAATAAAGATGCATGTTGAAATAAAATTAGGAGTTGTTGAAGATAAAAACATTGATCAGTATATGACAGGAGCTTCTGAGTCAATATATCTACATGGACAACTTATAAAGTGGATAGAATCTAAGGGTAGTGATTTCATAAGTCAAGCAAGAACTAAGATAGATACAATATTTAGTCAAGGTGGTATTCAAGGTGGTGGAGTAGCGAGAAGGGGTACACCAGAACATCCTGGTACAAATGATGGCATAATTAACCATTGCATAGGAGCGGTGCGTAGCTATCGAGAAAGTAACCCACATCTTAATTTTAGGAATAAAAAAGGTAAGGATAAAACAATTGGGCACGATGATGCAGAATCAGATGTTTCTGTGGATGCTCCTAGTGAGTCAGAGTCCATTAATGCGCTGCTAGGTTTAAACTCTCAAGTAAAAGATAAAATCGAAAGTATTAAGCAACAATTACTTTCTGTCAGATCCGAACCATCTGGTTCTAAAACATTTTTTGATGAAGAATCAATAAAAGAAATTGTTTTAATGCTAGATAGAATAGCTACTGCTTTAAATCCTAATACAAATGGAGATTATGAATTAGATACAGTTGGTTTAGATTATATTTTAGGTAAATTAACTGGTATTAGTACAGATACTTCAAGTGGATCAATTGATTTACAAGTGGTACATGATGGATTAGATGAGATAACTGATAATCTGAATAAACTTGATGTCGTACTCATGATGAATAGTGTTGTTGATGAATTAAATGAGCATTTGCTTGGTGATGAAGAGATAGATTTAGATGACGTTATAGATTTAGTTGAAGTTAAATTTAATGATGAAGATGATGAAAATCTAGAAGCTGCTTTTTTAAATATTTTTGCAAAAGTGGAAGAATATAAAGGTAATGGTAAAGAATTACCTGAAACTCTTCAATCAAAGTGGTTAGCATTAAAAGCCCAATTTGAAGAACAAATTGAAGACAAGAAAAATGAACCTTTTAAACAAATTAGTAAACAAATAGAAGATATTAAACAACAATTATCTCATGCTAGTCCTGAAACATCTTCTGATAAACAACAAACAGAAGAAATTATTGTAATGCTAGATAGAATAGCTGCTGCTTTAAATCCTACTACAAATGGGGATTATGAATTAGATACAGTTGGTTTAGATTATATTTTAGGTAAATTAACTGATATTAGTACAGATCTTTCAAGTGGATCAATTGATTTACAAGTAGCACATGATAGGTTGGATGAAATAAATCATGATTTAGATAAGCGTGATGTTATCCTTGCTATCAATAATGCTGTAGAAATCTTTAATCAACAATTGGATGATCCGGAAGACCTAGATGAACGTCTGCCTGCATATAATGTTAATTTTAATAATATAAGTGATTATGATCTAGAAACTATTTTAGTCGACATTTTCAATAAGGTGGAAAAACGTAAAGATGTTCTTTCCCCGCTATCGTTGCCACCAAATGTTACGCTGGCGTTTTCAAATTTATCAGAAAAATTCTCAGAATATAAAAATTATAAAACTAGGGAGGAAATTGAAGACAGGGAAAAAAGGCTTTTTAAGCAGATAGTCACCGAAAAAATCATCTCTGAAATTTTAGATATGAAAAAAGAATCTAAATTGCAGTTAATTGTTGAAGCTGCCAAGGAAAAGGTAGGAGAAATTGTAAATCCATTTATACAAGGATTTGGCAAAGATGGGCAAACTGTAAAGGAAAAACAAGATCAAATTGCGAGTTTAGCTGAAAAAGTATTTACCTTAGCGTGTATTGGTTTTCATGGTGAGATTGGATTTAAGTTGGTGGATTTTTATGTTAAAAGCGTCCACGATACAATAAACGAAATACAAATAGTAGGAGGAAAAATAGTACCAGATGCACAGCGTCAGCAAGCTAAGGCTTTAGAAGAAAAATATTGTTCTATGCTGTTTGATGCATTACATGAAAAATTTAAACAATCCAAAATGCTAAATGATTCACAAATGGACAGGAGTTGGTTTAATAGTACTGATAAGGTTGGCGGTAGTAGGCGTAAATTACAAGATCTTTTTGATGGGGTTGCTCTGTATTTGGGTCCGCCTCAACAATCAGATCAGGTTGCAAATTGTTTTGCTCAAGCTGCCAATCGTTTGGGCGGTGTTTCAGAATTGTTGAAATTATTTAATGGCGATAATGAACCAGCGCCAGATCGGACTTTAGCAGATCGTGAGAAGAAACGTCCATATATATATAAAGAAGATTTAGAAGAATTATGGAAACCAAGGTTAATAGATACTGACGTAACAGAGTTTAATATTATTAAGGTATTACGTGAATATAGACTAGGTGTTTTAAAAGAAATACATAATGAAGAATTTAATATGTTAAGCGGACGAATGGAGGAACAAAATCCTTCAGAAGAGACCAAATTAGATATATTGGCACTCACAGAATTAGATAAAAAATTGCTACTAGAGATAGCCCGTAAACAAAAAATAGAAGATGATAAAGAGAAGGCTCAGCTACAGTTTAAGCTACAAGCTAAACAGTTATTTAAAGATGAAGCTAGTAAAAGACGTTCGATAGAAGGAGAAGAAGAACTAGGCTATGAAGAGCTTGAAAAGATTCAGGATAAATTGATCTTGATGCAAGTTGAACATGAGCGTGTTCGGCAAGAATTGGATGAGAAAGAACACAATGCAAGAACAAATGTAACGGAAGAAGAAGAATTATTGCGTCACGATATACAACGAGAATTGGATAAAATTAAAGGAGAACAACTTAATGAACAACAAAAAGTCGATAAATCAGTCAATGAAGTAGTTAGCATTGTGCAACAAGCCAATTCGATAAGAGATAACAAGTCTACAGATCTAAAAAAGGTTGTTCATATGTTGAATCTGCTATCTAATGATTTACCCCACAGAATATCAAATTTGTTTTATAAGTAACTTTAAAAAACATAAGCCAACCAATAACCAATTACTCAGACACAAGCATTTACTAAAGCAAAATTTTGCAAAATAACAGCTATAGTGGCATAATCATACGCAAATTAGTTAAACAACTATTATAATAAAATAAAAATAATTAAATATAAACATAGCATATGCACCTAAATAATTTTTAGTTAATTCAAAATGAACTTTAAAAGCGATAATGTTGTACCAATCAGCCCGGAAATTATTCAAGCAATAGTTGAGGCAAATCAAGGGACCCAATCTTCTTATGGTGCGGATGATTATTCATTAGAGTTGCAAAAGCAATTGTCATTGATTTTTGAAAAAGATATTACATTATATTTAACAAATACTGGAACTGCTGCCAACTGTTTAGCATTATCTTCGTTAGTGGATCCCTATGAAGCTATATATTGTCATAATGAAGCTCATATTAACACTGATGAATGTGGAGCACCTGAATTGTTTACTGGGGGTGCTAAATTAATAACAGTAGATGGGGTGAATGGGAAAATTAAACCAGATCTTTTAGATGAAAAAATTTTACATTCATTGTCTTCAAGACCACATATACAAAAACCAGGATGTATAAGTCTAACACAAGCGACTGAATGTGGGACTTTATATACAATTCAAGAATTAATAGAAATAAACAATATTGCTAAAAAATATAATATGTCAATGCATATGGATGGGGCGAGGTTTGCTAATAGTTTGGTTACACTTAACTGCAAGCCAGCTGATATAACTTGGAAAGTTGGATTAGATGTGCTGAGCTTTGGGGCTACTAAAAATGGGGCAATGTGCGCTGAAGCAATAGTTTTTTTTAATCATAAATATGCTGAAAATTTTGATTATATATATAAAAGGTCTGGTCAAGCAGTATCAAAAACACGATTTTTTTCCTGCCAATTTTTGGCATATTTACACAATGAATTATGGCTTAAAAATGCAAAACATGCTAATTACATGGCCAAACAATTTGTTAAAATATTTCATCAACATAATATAGAAATCATATATCCTGTTGAATCTAATGAGCTGTTTGTTAGATTGTCATCTAAATGTGCAGAATATTTAAGGCAAAGTAATTGTGGGTTTTATAATTGGGGATCACCAAATTTGGAACTATATAGATTCGTCACATCTTTTTTTACATCAAACACAGATATCATTAATCTAGACAGTTGTCTTCTTAATTATCACAATTAAATTTGATCACAAAAATGTTACTTGATTTCTAAGAGAAAATCTTCCAAAATAATTGTAATTATTTAAGGGGTTGATTTTAGTTGGAGGATTTCGATATGAAAAATTTTACAAGAAATACTAACAAAAGCTTATTAACGGCCAGTCTAGTTGGTTTAGTTGTTGCAGTTAGTGGTAATGCTAATGCTGATGTAGTTGATAATGCGCGGTTTTATGTTGGTGCTGGTCTTGGTTATAACAAATATAATCTTAGCAATGATTTTAAAAATAAAATAGAAAGTTCCCCTAATAAAGGTTCTGTTAAATCTAAAACTGGAGATATTTTAGTTCCAGTATTGGGTGTTAAATTTCAAGAAAATTACGGAGCAGAATTTGGTTATGCATTTCATAACAAGCTTGAATTTGATGGTGTGAAATCAGGTAATTTGCGTATTAGAAATTCTTTTGTTGATTTAATGGGTTATATGCCAATGACTACACAAATTGATTTAGTTGGTGGTTTGGGTATTGGTCGTATGACAATTAAAGAGAAAAGTTCACTTGGAGCTATTGGTACAGGTTCAAGCTATAATAAATTTGGTTTGCGAGCTAAAATTGGTGCTCAATATTCTCTTGACAACAATTGGGGAATGCGTGGTTTAGTTGGTTATCAAAGAGTTGGTGATCAAAGTGGTAAGCAAGCCATTAAAAGCATGCAATCTGCTAACGTAGATGTGCTTTATTTGATTTAATTCTTCACCATACCCCCCCTCCAGTAGACTGGAGGGGGGGTAATGAGGGAGAAGTGTTTCTTAATTTAAATGGAATTAAATTATGAAAGATTTTATAAAAAATTTAATAACAATTATTTTACCTGTTTTATTTGTTGGAACTAGTAATACCGCTAATGCTAGGATTAAGCGAGACCGTGTAGATATTGTAGAAAATATGCATTTTTATGTGGGAGCTGGTATTGGTTATAGTTTTTATAATTTAAATAATGAATTTGAATATAGAGCAGAGTTTGTTAATAATGGTACCGTAACGCGTCATTCTCTTGGGCTTTCTGGACCTGTTGTTGGCGTAAAATTTCAATCTTTATACGGATTTGGTTTGGAATTAGGGTATGGTATTTCTGAGCCGTTAGATATGTACGGTAATCAAAATGGCGAATTGTCGATTAGAAATATTTTTTTAGATTTTATGAATTATATACCATTGGCTATAGAGCTTGATGATGTCAAGTTTGAGATATTAGCAGGCGTTGGTATTGGTCATATGGCTATGAGGGAACATGGTTCGATTGGAGCCTTAGGTGCAGATGATGGTTATAAAAAATATGGTTTGCGTGCTAAGGTGGGTGGACAATATAACATTGATAATCATTGGTCAGTGCGTGGATTGGTTAGTTACCAAAAAGTCGGACCAAGATCAGGTTTGAATGGTATTAATAGTGCTAAAGTGGTGTCATTAGATGTTATTTATGTAATTTAACCGTAACTGTTCACTGGTAGGTGTTTTTAAAATTTATGAAGCATCCTGAACGAATAAAACCTGTTGTTATGTAGTTACGCTCTGAATGGTGCGTAATAAATTTTAAAAACACCTACCAGTAACAGTTACATTTAATTTCACCCGACCGGGTGGATGTGCCGGGTGGATCTATGAAGAAAAAAATTAATAATTATAATTCTAATTCAATTGAAGTTTTAACAGGACTCGAACCTGTTAAAAAGCGTCCAGGTATGTATACCGATTTATCTAGACCAAATCATTTAGCTCAAGAGGTAATCGATAATAGTGTCGACGAGGCTATAGCTGGTTTTGCAAATCAAATTAAAGTTATTTTAGCTAAAGATGGGGCTGTTACTGTTGTTGATAATGGTAGAGGCATGCCAGTCGATATCCATCCAGAATATAAACTGCCTGGTGTAGAGTTGATTTTAACTACTTTACATTCTGGAGCTAAATTTTCTAACCAAGAATATAAATTTTCTGGTGGTTTACATGGTGTTGGAGTGTCTGTAGTAAACGCACTATCTAAGCAATTAGAGGTAACAATTGCTAGGAATGGCGTTTGTTATTATATGGAATTTATGCAAGGCTCTAAGACTAGTGCATTAAAAAAAATTTCCACAAAAGAACAAAATAATTTAAACAAAATGATAAGTATTGGGTTTGATAACGGTACTATGATCAAATTTTGGCCAGAAGCTAAATATTTTGATTCACCTAAAATCAATATTGAAAAATTAAAACATTTATTACAAGCTAAAGCAGTTTTATGTCCAGGGTTGTTGGTGGAATTTACTGATGAACATACTGGAGATATCAGCAGTTGGCAATATCAAAATGGTTTGTCTCAGTATTTATTAGAAAATATTGAGCAAACTGCTGATGGTTATGTGCCAGAGCAGCCATTTTGTGGGGCAATGAGCGCTTCTAGAGAAGAAGTAAGTTGGTGTATTGTTTGGGTAAACAATTCAAAAAATAATTTTCAAGAAAGTTATGTTAATTTAGTACCAACTATTCAAGGTGGTACGCATGTTAATGGTTTTAGAACAGGATTGTTAGATGCAATGCGAGAATTTTGTGAAATTCAGAATTTATTGCCTAAAGGTATTAAACTTTCTACAGATGATATTTGGGAAAATGCTAATTTTGTATTATCAGTTAAATTAATGGAAACTCAGTTTTCTGGGCAAACTAAAGAAAAATTATCTTCTAGAGAGTGTGCGGCTTTTGTATCATTAGTATTAAAAGATAGCTTTAGTTTATGGTTAAATCAAAATGTTATTCAAGCTAAACAAATTGCTGAATTAATTATAGAATCTGCTAAAAAAAGATCTTTACAAAGTAAACAAATAATTAGAAAAAAAGTTTTATCAGTTGGAACTGCATTACCAGGTAAATTAATTGATTGTAGTTGCCAGGATTTTAGACAAACCGAGTTGTTTTTAGTAGAAGGAGATTCTGCAGGTGGTTCTGCTAAACAAGCTCGAGATAAAGAGTATCAAGCAGTTATGCCGCTTCGTGGTAAAATTTTAAATACTTGGGAAGTATCTGGCACCCAAATTTTATCTTCCCAAGAAGTTCATGATATATCTGTTGCTCTAGGAGTTGATCCTGGTAGTGATTCTTTATCTAATTTACGTTACGGTAAGATTTGTATTTTAGCGGATGCAGATTCTGATGGACGCCATATTGCAACATTGCTATGTGCATTATTTTTACGCCATTTTAGAAAATTAGTAACAGCAGGACATGTATTTGTAGCAATGCCACCGTTGTTTAGAATTGATTGTGGTAAACAAGTATATTATGCATTAGATGAACAAGAGCGATTAGGTATAGTAGATAAAATTGGTTCTGAAAAATCTTCTAAAGTTAATATTCAGCGTTTTAAAGGATTGGGGGAAATGAATCCAATGCAATTAAGAGAAACTACCATGGCTAGAGATACTAGAAGATTAGTACAACTTCATATTGATTCAGATCAAGACGCAGATAATATGTTAGATCTGTTGTTAGCAAAAAAGAGATCACAAGATCGGCGTTTGTGGTTAGAACAAAAAGGTAATTTAGCAGAGATTTAATATGCAACAAGATATTACTGAGCGAAGACCAATCCAATCTTTTGTAGAAGAAGCATATTTAGATTATGCAATGTATGTAATTTTAGATAGAGCTTTGCCTCATATAGGTGATGGTTTAAAACCAGTGCAGAGACGTATTATATATGCTATGTCTGAGTTACATTTAAATTATTTAGCAAAACATAAAAAGTCTGCTCGTACTATAGGGGATGTTTTAGGTAAATTTCATCCTCATGGAGAAACGGCTTGCTATGATGCAATGGTTTTAATGGCACAACCATTTTCTTATCGATATCCATTAATTGAAGGGCAAGGTAATTTTGGAACAGCAGATGATCCTAAATCTTTTGCAGCTATGCGTTATACTGAAGCTAAATTATCTAAATATGCCGATCTATTATTACAAGAAATAGATCAAGGAGCAGTGGTGTGGAGTGATAATTTTGATGGTACATTACTCGAACCTAAAGTATTGCCAGCCAAATTGCCAATGGTATTACTAAATGGGACGACTGGTATTGCAGTTGGTATGGCAACAGATATCGTTCCTCATAACTTAGAAGAAGTTGCTAATGCTTGTATTTATATTTTAGATCATAAACATCCTGAAAATATTACAATCGAAGAACTATGTACGTATATTATTGGTCCAGATTTTCCAACAAAAGCTGAAATAATTACTAGCTCAGAAGAACTGCTTGAGCTTTACAAAACAGGATATGGTAGTGTTAAGGCGCGCGCTGTTTATGTGCAGGAAAAAGCAGGGATAGTAATAACTGCTTTACCGTATATGGTTTCTGGGGCTAAGGTATTAAAGCAAATCGCTGATCAAATTCATAGTAAAAATTTACAATTTATAACAGATCTAAGAGACGAATCAGATCATGCCAATCCAACTAGATTAATATTGGTGCCAAAATCTAATCGAGTCGATGCAGATGCTATAATGTCTCATTTATTTGCAACTACTGAATTAGAAAAAACTTATCGAGTTAATTTTAATATGATAGGAATTGATGGTAAACCGCGAGTAAAAAATTTATTAGAAATCTTACAAGAGTGGCTAGAATTTAGATTATCTTTAGTTAAAGAACGTTTAAAATATAGTTTGGAAAAATTAACAGATAGATTACATATTTTGGAAGGATTGTTAATAATTTATTTAAATTTAGACGAAGTGATCCGTATCATTAGGCATGAAGATGAACCAAAAAATATTTTAATAAATAAATTTAATTTAACTGACAACCAGGTAACTGCAATTTTAGATTTAAAATTAAGAAACTTAGCAAAATTAGAAGAGATAAAGATTAAAGAAGAATTACAAAAATTAACTAAAGAAAAAAAATACATTACAGCTATTTTAGCATCTAAAGATAAATTGAAATCATTAGTTAGGGATGAAATACAATCTATTGCTACTAAATTAAAAGATCCTAGATGTTCACAATTGGTAGTACGAGTTGCAGCTAAACCGCTTGATAATAATTTATTAGTTAAAACATCAGATCTGGAAGTAACTGTTGTTTTGTCCGATAAAGGTTGGGTAAGATGTGGTAAGGGACATGATCTAGATCCATTAACATTAAATTATAAATCTGGTGAGCAATATAAATCTCATGCTACAGGTTTATATAATCATAATGCAGTATTTTTAGATTCTAGTGGTAAATCTTATTCATTATCTGCAGCTAGCTTACCGACGATGCGTGGTTATGGCGAACCATTAACTGGTAAATTATCTCCAGAAAAAGGAGCGGTTTTTACCGCCGTGATTATGGGAGATCTGGCGCAAAAGTTTTTGTTATCTCAAAGTAAAGGTTATGGTTTTATAACCAGTATGAGTAACTTGCAAGCTAGAACTAAGAGTGGTAAAAATATTATTAATTTATGTGGTGAACAATTGTTGACCCCAATTAAGTTAGAGGTAGATAGTAAATATTGTGTGGTTTTATCTAGTGATTTTAAAATGTTGTTATTTGATTTGGATTCTATACCAGAATTAAATAAGGGTCGTGGTCGTAAATTGTGTGCTATTTCTAAGAAAAACAGCATATTGGCTGTTGGAATATTAAATGCAAAATCTAATCTGACAATTAATTATGGTAATAAAAGTATTATGATCGCACATAAAGAGTTGCTAAATTATGTTGGAAATATTGGCGATACTGGTAAAAAATTGTCGAAATTACCAAAGGTTAATAATATAAAATCTATAACTCTTTCCAAATGCTAGTTGATAAAGGATCTTTGTTAGATGGGTCTTTATTAGTGTTAGTATTAGACTTGGATGTTGTAGAATTTGTTGGTAAATTTATATCTATTGCAAAGCATTTAAAATTATTATTAACACTTAATTGTTCTTTTAATTTAGTTTCGACAAATTTTTTATGAAAAAAAGAATATATTTTAACGTGTTTATCAGTTTCAAAGTGAACTATTGGAGCAATCAAATTGTATGTTATCTTATTAGGGTCATTATTTTGAAATAAAAAAGCTCTTTGAAAATACCCAACTCCATTTCCATCCTTCAGTAATTGAATAGCTGCTGCCATAGCAAATGGGGCTAATATTTCTATTCCTGCTAGTAATTTGTTTTGTTGATTATGCTTTAACCAACGTATTGTTCCTATATTCCAGTGGGTTTCATCTTGGTCAAATGTTTCACCCATGGTTATAGCCATGGCAATTATTTCTCCAGGTTGAATTGGTGGAAAACGAATATCTTGGAAAATAATTCCAGCTCCTTCTCCATGAATATTTGTTAATTTGCAAGCATATAAAGCAGAATCTGGTTTATACGCTGGTTCAGTATTTGATGTGTCTTCTAAAACAGAATCTACATTTAATTCTAATTCTTGCATACTATCATCTGATTCTTCGCCTACCGATTCTGGCTTAAAAATTTTTCTTTTGTTAATATAATAATGAGTAGAAGGAAAACCAAATGTTACAGAAACATGTCCAATAATATTAAAGCGTTCTAATTTTCTGTTTGTTCCGTTTGTTAAATAATTTATTAATTTTTGTAAGCTATATTCTGCAATTGTTATATCTTTAGGATCTTTAGAGTTTTTAGAGACAGGCGTATTTTGTTGTTTGTTGAAATTTTTCAAATAAGTAGTTAATTTAGATAGATCTAAAACAGATCCAGAATCAGGGATTGATGTTTTTGTTGCATCTATTGTAAATGGTCCATGATCGTCATTTATAGGTATAAAAAAAACATCATTGCATTGAGTGCGATCACTAGATTTTAAATTTCTTATAGAAATATAATCATCCCATAATACTACGTAATGATATAATATTTCTTGTTCTTGTTGTCTCCATTGATATGGACTCGTGCTTGCTATAAACAATGCATGTTTATATGGAGTAATAACGTCTATTTTCTTATTTGAGCCACTTATATCTAAGGTGATAATATTTTCTGATATTTTGCATGCTAATGCATATTTATAAAGTATATGCATTTCTTTCCACATATTTTCTGGTTGTTCTGTATAAGTTTGATAATAAGTAGCTAATATATTGTTAAAATGTTTGAAAGCTCTATATATAGCATTTGGTAATGTTGAATTTTTGAGACTGGAATTTGATGACATATTAATATCTTCAACAATTATCTTATATCCATTCAATATCTCAGTTTGTAAAGTTATAGATAATTCTAATATAGAAATTTTTTTTTCAGATAATGGTTGAATTTGATTGAAGTAGTGTTTTTTAAGAGATTGGTAAATAATCTGTGATAATGGTCTAAGTAATTCTAAGAGTTGAAATCTAATAGTAGGTTCTATTGTCGTTGAATTCATGGTCTTAAGCATAGAAAAAATATTACGAGAAGTTTCGCCGACATCCGCAGTTTGTAATTCTGAGCGCCATTTTTCTATTGCAGGTAATGATAAATCAATTGTTGATTTACTGTTTTCTTGAGTTGGTATTGTAAGTCCAAGTTTGTTTGTTTGCATATTATTCTATATTGGTCAATGTGAAATTATTAGTAGCATCAATTATATAAATTTAGTACATAAAACATATGTAGTGTGAATTGTTTGTAAATTATATGTGTGTTTTTCTTGTGATTAATTATTGGTCTGGTGTGTTGAAAAGTAATTTTTTATTAATTGAACTGTATATCTTATTTTAACGTCCAATCATTAAGGGTAATTCTATATATTGATTTTGTAATAGATATCATTATGGCTGAAGAAGATACAACAGATAAAAAATCGTCAAATGCTAGCACGGAAAATTCTAGTAATTCCGGCGATCCTAGTGTTTCTGATAATTCTGCCAATGCTGATAATTCCACAAAAGAATCCAAGTCAAACAATAATGCTGAAAATAACAACACAACGGCTACCACTTCGGATGGCACAAAAGATGCGAGCAAAAATGAAGAAAGTACTTTAAATAAAGAACCTAACAGTGGTGATGCAGAAAATAATAACAAAGATGATTTAGATGTTAATAAAAAAAGTAATTTAAGTGTTGGCGATAGTAAAACAACCAGCAATGAACAAAGTTCAACTGGAGCTGATTCAACAAAACCTTCAGATTCTGCTAACACTTTTAGCTCGTCTAATCAAGCTAGCAATGCACAACATTCAGCAGAAGTAAGTAATGCTATGTCTAATGATATGACGCTTCAAGCAAAAGCAAGCTTGCAAAATAGCATTGTTCAAACACTTTCTATGCAACAAGAATTTGTTAGTGTTACACAAAATAGTATTACAACTAGTGTGGCAGCTATTTCTTATAGTACTGTTTCAGCAATTCAAAATACAAGTCGTAATATATCTGTAGCTCCTGTGATTCCTGTGGACATCGTACCTATATTTATTGCTCCTGTTCATTACAATTCTGCTCCAGTTAATAATATTCCAATAGATATACAATTTGTTAATCAAGATGCTAATTTGATATTTGATCTGGCACATAAAAATTTAATTTCTGTTATAGATTATGATGATGGTGATGCTGCTGAAGTAGTTACTTTAACTGTAATTGGTGGTGCGATAACAGTGCATCACACTACTGATGTTGGAGTAAAAGTTGAAGGAAATATATCAAGCAAAGTTATTTTAACAGGTACTTTGCCTGCAATTAATTTTGTTTTGGATGGCTTAGAGTTTGCGCCAAGTGCTGATTTTTCTGGTATAACAAAAATGCAAATTTCAACAGATGATCTTGGACATACTGGGCTTGGTGGTGCAAAAATATCTACTAGTGAAATAACTATCGGTCAAAGTGCTGGTGGAATAAGTTTGTCTAATCAAAATATTAACCTTGGTACTCAGCATCCTTTTTTCTTGTCTGGAACTAATTCTATAATAATTTCTGATCATTCGGCTGCTCCATCTATTTATGTTAAATTGGTTGCAGCTAATGGTACGATACATTTTTCTGGTAATGTTAATGGTTATCCAATCATTGTTGGCGATAATTCTAGTGTTATTCTTATTCAAGATACTATAGCGGCTATCAACAATGATTTGCAAACCCTAATATTCACTCCATATTCTAATTTTAGTGGTGCAACGACTATTAAAATAACAATTAATGATTTGCCTGGTGGTGTAGATGGTATATATAGTACTGCAAATGTAAGTCAAACGCTTAATCTTAATGTCAATGATGCAACAATAGCATTATCTGCACCTAATGAAAGTTTAAACATGAATGCTAATGTGTTGAGCGTTGGGAATACTAATGTAATTAATCAATTTGGATTAACAGGTTCAAATCTAGTACAGGTTGGCGATATTGGTATAAGTTCCAGTTCTGTAATGACAGTACAATTAACGGCAAATCATGGAGCTATAAATTTTAATGGTAGCGTAAGTAGTGCTAACGTGACATCTGGTGCTAACAATACGATTACAATAACAGATACTGTTTCTAACATTAATAATGCTTTAAAATTATTAACTTTTACACCGGTTGTTGGATTTAATGGTGTGGGTAGTATTTCGGTGCTTGCGAATGATTTGTCAAATACATCTATTAATGATGCATCTAGTTATAGTAAAACATTAATTGTAAATGTTAATGATGCAGCTGTATCGCTAGCAACGACAAACAATAGTGTAAACATAGATGCCAATATATTAACAGGTAATGTTAATGTATTTAACACCTTTGCTTTAACAGGTGCTAATCTTATTCAAGTAAGCGATCCTGAAGCGATTGGCGATCTAATTACGGTACAATTAACCGCAACTCATGGAACAATAGGATTTAGCGATACAATAGCTGGTGCTACTATTACATCTGGCGCGCACAATACAATCACTCTTACCGATACTGTTGATAATGTTAATAATGCTTTAAAGTTGTTAACATTTACATCGGATTTGGGATTTAATGGAGCAGCGACTATTACTGTTTTAAGTAATAATTTGCCAGGGGTGTTAACGCCAGATAACAGCACAGATCCATCTAATTACAGTAGAATATTAACTATTAATGTAAATGATGCGACGTTATCGATTACGCCAGTTGGTAATAGCATTAATATTGATTCTAATGTTGCAGTAGATGGTACAAGCCATACAGTTAATACTATTTTATTGGTGGATAGTTCAAGTAATGGACTGATTCAAGTAAGCGATACATCCCCTAGTAATTATCCAACTACGATCCAATTAACAGCGCATGATGGAACGTTGGGATTTGCAAGCAGCACAATACCAGCGATTGCATTAACTGGTACGTTAGCTAATGGCAATACAGTTGTTACCATGACTGGTACTATAGCTCAATTAAATGCAGCTCTTGCAACGGTTAATTTTACAGCTAATGCAGGATTTAATGGAGTAGCGAGCATCGATGTTGCAGCTAATAACTCACCAACTATCGCAATTACAGATCTATCTAGTTATAAACAGACATTAACCTTACATGTAAATGATGCAACATTATCGATTACGCCAGTTGGTAATAGCATTAATATTGATTCGAATGTTGCAGTAGATGGTACAAGCTATACGATTAATACAATTTTATTGGTCGACAGTTCAAGCAATGGACTTATTCAAGTAAGCGATACATCGCCTAGTAATTATCCAACCACAATCCAATTAACAGCGCATGATGGAACTTTAGGATTTGCAAGTGGCACAATACCAGCTATTGCAGCAAATGGTACTTTATCTAGTAATAATACAATTGTTACTATGACTGGCACGATAGCTCAATTAAATGCAGCTCTTGCAACTGTGAATTTTACAGCTAATGCAGGATTTAATGGAGCCGCGAGCATCGATGTTGCAGCTAACAACTCACCAACTACCGCTATCACTGATGCATCTAGTTATAAACAGACATTAACCTTACATGTCAATGATGCAACATTATCGATTACGCCAGTTGGTAATAGTATTAATATTGATTCGAATGTTGCAGTAGATGGAACCAATTATACTGTTAATACAGTTTTATTAGTGGATAGCTCTAATAATGGACTTATTCAAGTAAGTGATACATCGCCTTCAGATTATCCAACTACAATACAATTAACAGCGCATGATGGAACATTGGGATTTGCAAGTGGCGCAATACCTGCAGTTGCATTAACTGGTACCTTAGCTAATGGTAATACAGTAGTTACCATGACAGGCACGATTGCGGAGTTAAATGCAGCTCTTGCAACGGTTAATTTTACAGCTAATGCAGGATTTAATGGAGCCGCGAGCATAGATGTTGCAGCTAATAATTCACCAACTACCGCTATCACTGATGCATCTAGTTATAAACAGACATTAACCTTACATGTAAATGATGCAACACTGTCTATTACGCCAGTCGGCAATAGTATTAATATTGATTCGAATGTTGCAGTAGATGGTACAAGCCATACCGTTAATACTATTTTATTAACAGATAGCTCAAGCAATGGACTTATTCAAGTAAGTGATACATCCCCTAGTAATTATCCAACCACGATCCAATTAACAGTGCATAATGGAACATTAGGATTTGCAAATGGTACCATACCGACGGTTGCAGCAAATGGTACTTTATCTAGTAATAATACAGTAGTTACTATGACTGGCACGATTGCGGAGTTAAATGCAGCTCTTGCAACGGTTAATTTTACAGCTAATGCAGGATTTAATGGAGCAGCGAGCATAGATGTTGCAGCTAATAACTCACCAACTACCGCAATCACTGATGCATCTAGTTATAAACAGACATTAACCTTACATGTAAATGATGCAACATTATCGATTACGCCAGTCGGTAATAGCATTAATATTGATTCGAATGTTGCAGTAGATGGAACCAATTATACTG